>Ga0137313_1000097_pt1 | contig 29373 bp, 14 predicted proteins | sample EasRivERMZT166_2_FD_102287 | JGI IMG/M metagenome (GOLD analysis project Ga0137313, IMG submission 102287) | Soil microbial communities from meander-bound floodplain in the East River, Colorado, USA - East River MetaG ERMZT166_2 | ecosystem: Environmental > Terrestrial > Soil > Floodplain ...
GGCTGCGTCAGCTCTCCGCGCACGAAGTCGGCCACACGATCGGCCTCGGCCACAACTACTACAACAGCAAGACCGGCCGCACGTCCGTCATGGACTACCCGCATCCTCTGATCAACCTGAAGAAGGATGGGACGCTGGACTTCGCCGATGTCTACACGAACAGCATCGGCGAGTGGGACAAGGTCGCGGTTCGGTACGGATATGGCGTCTATCCGGCGGCGACTGAAGCGGCGGATCTCAAGCGCGTGCTCGACGAGGCCTGGGACAAAGACATCCGCTACATGACGAACCAGGATTCGGATCTGCACCCGGGTGTCGACGCCTGGAACAACGGTGCCGACGCCGCCGTCGAGCTCGATCGCATCATGTCGATCCGCCGGGCCGGGATGGAACGCTTCGGCGAGACGGCGATTCAGACTGGCATGCCGATGGCGCTGATGGAGGAAGTCCTGGTGCCGCTGTACCTGCATCATCGGTACGCGGTGGAATCCGCGGCCTCGACCGTCGCGGGCCAGAACTACATCTACGCCATGCGCGGCGACGGCCGCCAGCCGGTCGAATGGGCGACGGCCGCGCAGCAGAAGGCGGCGCTCGACGCCCTGATGAAGACGCTGCGGCCCGGGGAGCTGGCGCTGTCGCGTTCGGTGCTCGCGAAGCTGCCGCCACGGCCGCCGGGGTACGGACGCCACCGCGAGCTGTTCCCACGTTTCACAGGCGGGGCGTTCGATCCGATCAGCCCTGCGGTGGTCGCCGCTGACATGACGGTCGGGTTCATCCTCACGAACGATCGCGCGGCGCGGCTGGTGGCGCAGAAGGCCGTCGATCCAGCGTTGCCGGGCCTCAGCGAGGTGATCGATCGGATCGTCGCGACGACGTTCGACGCGGCCGCGCCATCGGCGTATGAGGCCGAAATCAAGCGCGGCATCCTGGAAGTGGTGGTGGGCCGCCTCATCGATCTCGCGGACACGGCGCCCATGGCGCAGGTGCGCGCGGTTGCGGGGCAAAAGCTCAAGGCCATTCAGGCTCGTCCGGCTGCCGTCAACGCCGCGGACCGCGCGATGCAGGAACTGCTCGTCGCCGACATCAAGCGGTTCTTCGATCGGCCGAACCAGCCGGCCCGCGTGATCGCGTCGCCGGGCACGCCACCGGGCGCGCCCATCGGCGACTACGGCATGAACTACCTCGAGGGCCTTCTCTTCCTGTGCACAGTCCGCGACAGGTAGGGCAGGCGTAGCTCTGTATTGTCTTTGACGCCACGTCTTGCGCTGCTCGCGTCGCTGGCGCTGCTGTGGCTGAACTTTCTCCTGACGGCGCGCTGGGCGCACGTGCCCGGCGCGCTGCACGGGCCGAAGTGGCCGTTCGTCGCCGCGCTGCTGGCGTTGACGACGGCGCTCGCGCTGCGCTGGAAGGACGGCGCGTCGAATGAATCCGGCGCGGGGACCGCGGCCGAAGGCCGCTGGGTCCTCGTGGCCGGCCTCGCCGTACTGATCGCAGGCCTTTTCGTCTGGTTCCCGCCGTCCACCTGGACGGGCATTCCGTACCTCGACAACTGGGCGACGCGGTATCAGTCCACGCTCGACGGCCTCGCCCTGATCAGGAGCGGCGCGGCCACCGGGTGGAACTGGTTCTTCCTCGGCGGGTACCAGATCTCGTCGGACATCACGCAGAACCTCGCGGCGGTGGCGGCGCTTCCGGTGACGCTGTTCGGACCCGCCGTCGGGTTTCATGTCCTGCAAGTCGCGATGTTCCTGGCGCTGCCCGCGTTCGTCTATTTCGACTTGCGGCTGTCGCGGGACAGGGACGCGGCCGCGCTTGCCGCCGGCCTGACGTGCTTCACGGCGCTGTGCTTTTCGTACCTGCTGGTCCGCAGCGGCGACACCAACTCACTGGCCGGCTTGTCCACCACCGCGCTGGCGTTGCTCGGCGCGCATGCGGCCGCGGCCGGGCGCCGCTGGGGCGGGCCGGTGCTCGTCGTCGCGATGGCGTTCGTCGGCTGGTCGCACGTGGGCTTCCTGATCTATGCGGCGATTCTGCTGGCGCTCGACGCGCTCATCGCCCGGGACGGGAGGCGCCTCGCTCGTGCGATCGTCGCGGTGATCGCCGGGGTCGTCGCCAGCCTGCCGCTCACCTGGGAGTCGTGGCGCTATCCGGCGCATTTCCTGCCGAACAACATCATCATCGACCGCGCGGGATCAATCGATCTCATGCGGGCCGCGCGGGACGCGTACTACAACGTCGAGATGCTCGTGCAGCCGGGACGCTGGCAGAACGATTTCATGGGTCTGACGACGGTCTGCCTGCCGATCGCGATCTACGTGGCGTGGGCGGAGCGGCGATCGCGCATCGGGTTCTTCGCCTGGGCGCTGCTCGCGGTGGTCGCGATGACGCGGTTCAACTCGGCGGAGTTCGCGTACGTGTTCCTGCGGCCGGTGCATCTGCAAAGCGTGCTGCTGCCGCCGGTGCTCGCCTGGTTCGTGATCACGCACGTGCCCGGCCGCTGGCTGCGCCTGTCCGTGGTCGCGCTCGTGGCCGTGTACCTGCAGGTCTGGTGGCAGCCGGTGCCGCACATCCGCAGCGAGGCGGAGGTCGAGCCCGCTCTCGTCGAGCGGCTCCGCGCGCTCGACGGCGCGCTCGTGCTCGTCGAGAACGCCGCGCATCGCGACATGGATCTGTCGCCCGCGACCACCAGCGAGCGCACGCCGTTTCAGGTGCACTTCGAGAGCCTGCTGCCACGGCTCACCGGCCGGCGTCTCTATGCAGGCATGTGGGACGGGTATCAGTGGACGCCGGCCCGGCGGCAACTCCTCGCCGGCGGGGCCTTCATGGGCCGCGCGATCGAGGATATGCCGGCCGCGGACGTCATCGCCGAGCTGCATCGGTGGGGCGTCCGGCATCTGCTCGTGTGGAGCGAAGCGAGCCGGCGGTTCTTCCGAGCTGATTCGCGGTTTGCGGATCGGGGCAGCTTCGATCGGTGGACCCACTTCGAGCTAGTCGACGCCGATCCGCGATCGGTCACGACCGCGACGGGAGAAGGACGGCTGGAAATCTATGATTCCCACATCGCAGTGGTGGTGTTGAACGATGTCGGACCTGCCGAGACGGTTGTCGTGCGCACGAACTTCCATCCGTCATGGACGGCGATAGACGCCGACCGGGTCGTGCCGGTCTTCGCAAAGAACGGCCAGCTCGCGTTTCAGACGCCGCGCGGCGGCACGTACAACGTCACGCTCATCTATCCGAAGCGAACGTGGCTGCTGTGGGTCGCGCTGGCAAGCGTCATCGCAGGAATCGGCGCGACCCTGCTGCTGGACCGGTTCCCGCAGGGCTAAAGCCCTGCGGCTACTGTCTCAGCGCCTGCACAGGATCTACCCGGATCGCGCGGAGCGCCGGTACGAGATTCGCCAAGAGTGCGACGAGCGCGGCGATGCCTGCGATGGTCGCAAAGGTGACTGGATCGCCTGGCGGCACGTCGTACAGCATCGACGCCATCGAGCGACTGAGCGCGAACGCGGCGGCAAGACCGATCGCCAGGCCCAGCAGGGACGTGGAGAGGCCCTCCCTCAGGACCAGACCGAGAATCCCGCGCGCCGAGGCGCCGAGCGCCATGCGCACGCTCAACTCGCGTGTGCGTTGCTGGACCGAGTACGCGATGACACCGTAAATACCGATGGCCGCCAGCAGCGCGGCACAGACGCCGAAGACGGTGAGCAGCATCGTGTTCAGGCGCCGCTGCGCCGTCATCTCGACCAGCTCAGCTTCGATCGCTCGTCCGCCCTGCACCGCGATCCCCGGGTCGATCCCGCGAACGACCGAGCGCAGCGACGGCAGGAACGCCGCCGGGTCGTTCTGTGTCCGGATGACGAGCGTGAGGCCGGAATCGGGCGACTGCGCGTGCGGCAGATAGGTTTCGGGCCGCACCACGGCGTCGTACCCGGTGCGCCGCGTGTCGGCGACGACGCCGACGATGGTCATCCAGGGTCCCTGTGAGTTCTGCTGGCCGTACTTGATCCGCTTGCCGAGCGGGTCTTCGTCCTTCCAGAACATCTTCGCCATCGTCTCGTTGATGATGACGACGGCATTGAAGTCCGGCGGAGGCACTGGCGGCCCGGCTGGCGAACCTGGTATCGGGGGCGGGGCAGGCGGCGGAAAGTCGCGACGATCGCGGCTGTCGAAAAGCCGCCCTCGCCGTAGCGGAATGTTCATCACGCGGAAGTAGTCGGGCGTCACCGAGTCGACGGGCACCTCGACCGCCTGTTCCGGCGGGAAGTCGCCTCGTCCCTCGATGCTGAAGTTAGTGGAATTGGGCGTCTCGCTGAGGAACACGGTGCCGACGCCGGCTGCGCCGGCGACGCCCGGCTGAGCCGCGAGGCGATCCATGAGTTGGGCGAAAAAGTCCACGCGCGCCTGAGCCGGCTGGTAGCGCTGGCCCCACAAGCCGACGCGGGCGGTGAAGAGATGATCGGCGCGGAAGCCGAGATCGACGCGCTGCAGCCGATCGAAGCTCCGCAACATCAACCCGGCGCCGACGAGCAGGACCACGGCCAGGGCCATCTCGAGCGCGACCAGGCCGCGCCGGAGCGATCGCCCGAGACCCGAAGACCCGCGCGCGGCGTCCTTCAGCGTCTCGCCCGGGTTGGCGCGGGCGAGCTGCAGCGCCGGAACCAATCCAAAGAGAAGTCCGGTGACGAGTGACAGCACGACCGTGAACGCCAGCACGCGTCCGTCGAGCGCGATCGCGTCGAGACGCGGCAGGTCGGGCGGCGCCGAGCCAAGGATCGCGTGAAGGCCGATCCAGGCGAGGCCCAGTCCGGCCGCGCCGCCGATCGCACCGAGCAGTACGCTTTCCGTGAGCAGCTGGCGGACCAGCCGGCCCCGGCCGGCGCCGATCGCCGCGCGGAGCGCCAGCTCCCGCTCGCGGGTGGCGCTCCTCGAGAGCAGCAGGTTCGCGACGTTGGTGCAGGCGATCAGCAGCACGAAACCGACGGCGCCGACCAGCACGAGGATGGCCGGCCGGACGTCGCCGACGATCTGGTCGCGATAGTTCCTGACGTAGATGCCGTACCCCTTCTGCTGCGGAAAGCGCTCGAGGATGCCGGCATTCACTCGTTCGAGATCGGCCTGCGCCTGCGCGACCGTCACGCCGGTCTTGACCCGTCCGATCACCTGCAGCCAGAGCGACCCGCGATTCTGCCGGTTCCCATCGGAGGGGGCCGTCGGGATCCAGAACTCGGTTTCGCGGGTCGGAAACGCAAAGCCGTCGGGCATCACCCCGATGATTTCGGTGGACACCCCACTCAGCTGGATCCGCTTGCCGATCGCATCGTCACGCCCACCGAATCGCCGCTGCCAGAGCCCATGCGAGAGGACGACGACACGATTGGCGCCAGGCCGGTCTTCGGCCTCGATATAGACGCGGCCGCGAATCGGCCGCACGCCGAGGATGTCGAACAAGTGGGCCGAGCTGTGGGCGCCGATCAGCCGATCCGGATCGCCTTCATCGGTCACCGTGCGGGACGTGCCGTTGAAAACCGCGAGGTCGTCGAAGGTGGAGTTCTGCGAGCGGTAATCCCAGTAGTTCGGAAAGGAATGCCAGTCCTCGATCAGGTTGATGCGCGAGTTGGTCATCCACACCATGGCCAGCCGGTTCGGATCCGGGTAGGGCAGCGGCCTCAGCAGCACGCCGCTGGCGACGCTGAAGATCGCCGAGTTGGCGCCAATGCCGAGCGCCAGAGTCAGAAGGGCCGCGAGCGTGAAGCCCGGATTGCGGCGGAGCGTTCGCCAGCCGTATCGCACGTCATGCATCAGCGATTCCACGAACCCACCTCCTCGAACGTCGTAAGCGGCCTCGCGCAGCCGGACCGCATCGCCCAGGCGGCGGTGCGCTTCCCGTCGCGCCGCTTCCGGCGCGAGCCCTTCGCGCTCCAGCCGTTCGGCGAGCCGGTCTTCGTGATCGCGCAGCTCGCTGTCGATCTCGCGCTCGACGCGCGCGCGGCCCGTGAGCGCCCGCAGACGATCCCGCAGCACGCGGAAGATCGCCACGATCAGACCTCCATGACCTCCATGGTCAGGCCTCCAGGATCCGCGCGACGGCGCCGGACAACCGGCGCCAGCTTTCGGTCTCCGCCTCGAGCTGTCGCCGGCCCGCGCGCGTGAGCCGGTAGAACCGCGCGCGGCGGTTGTTGTCGGACACGCCCCACTCGGAGTCAATCCAGCCGCGCTGCTCCATGCGATAGAGCGCCGGATAGAGCGATCCTTCCTCCACCTGCAGCACGTCGGCCGATCGCTGTTGCAGGCGAACGGCAATGCCGTACCCGTGTTGCGGTCCGGCGTGGAGGGTCTTCAACACGAGCATGTCGAGCGTGCCGTGCAGCTGATCGGCGTTGGTGTTCGGCATCGAACGGGTCCCTCAGACGTTCTAGGGAAGAAGATACTTGGTGGCAGGGCAAGGGGGCAATGAAATAGGTTCCGGAGTTCCGGGGTTCCGAAGTTCCGAGGTACTGCTGGCAGGTTCCGGAGTTCCGGGGTTCCGAAGTTCCGAGGTACTGCTGGCAGGTTCCGGGGTTCTGGGGTTCCGGAGTTCCGCGGTTCAGCAGTACGCAGATTCTGCGATGCGCGTACGCAGTAATTGCGACGTGCGTATTGGTGACGCTGGATTCAGGCGCGTTTCCGAAGATGGTTCATCACGGATCTGGCATCTGCCTTGCGAGAGCCTTGTGCATGACTGGCTTTCGCACGCACGAGGATTTCGACGCCTGGCGGCTTGCCGATGAGCTTCGCACGCGGATGCGACCCGTACTGGCGCGTCCCGCCCTGCGCGACGACTTCGACCTATGGAAACAGCTCAGACGCGCGACACGGTCGCCGTGTCCCAACATCGCTGAAGGTTTCTCGCGGTTCAATCCACCCGACTTCGCCAACTTCGTCCGGATCGCGAAGGCGTCCCTTTCCGAGTTCATTGAACACATGAAAGAAGCTGAGGCGTGCGGATACACGACGCCGGCGGAAACCGCTGAGCTCATTGTCCTTGCCAGGCGAGCACGTGGTGCGGCGACGGGCCTGATTCAGTACCTTGACCACGCCAGGCCACCAGGGCATAAAGCTCAGCCCCGTAACGCACGGCCACGATCGCGCCGCCGGCGCGCCTGAACCCCGGCACTCCGGAACCGCAGAACCTCAGAACCGGATGCAGCACTCCGGAACCTCGGAACCGCGGAACTTCCGGAACCTGATGCAGTACCCCGGCACTTCGGAACCTCGGAACTCCGGAACCGCGTGGACTTTCTACTGCCTTATCGCCTGCACCGGATCTATTCGCATGGCGCGCCGGGCGGGAATCAAACACGCGGCCAGGCTCGCAATCAGCAGGAGGCCGCACACGGCCGCGAGCGTCATTGGATCCCAGGGCTTCACGCCGAAGAGGAGTTTCTGCGCGAGCGTCATGAGGTACGCGCCGGCGGCAAGTCCGAGGATGATGCCGACCGCGGTCTGCCAGAGCCCGTCGACGAGGAAGTGCCCGAGAATGTCGGCGGGACGGGCGCCCAGCGTCATGCGCACGCCAATCTCATGCGTCCGGACGGCGACGAGCTGCGCCATCACGCCGTAGATGCCGATCGCCGCGAGCAGGAGACCGACGACCCCGAACGCGCCCATCAGGATCATCAGCGCGCGCTGGGAACGAACCGATCGGCTGACGACTTCGTCGAGCGGCCGGAGCTCGCCGGCCGGCAGCAGAGGGTCGATCTCCGCGATGACGGCACGGACGCCACCCGCGAGCGCCGCCGGGTCGCCCGTCGTCTTCAGAACAAAGGTGAGGAAGTTTCTCGACGTCTGCGCCTGCGGCGTGTAAATCATCGGATTCGCCGGCGTTGCGAGGCCCCAGTGCCGCACGTCGTCCACGACGCCGACGATCGTCCGCTGGATGTTGTCGCCGCCGAACTGCACGCGGCGGTTGAGCGGATCTTCGTTCGGGAAGTAGCGCCTGACCGAGGCGTCGCTGATGACGACGACCGGCTCCGCGGCGGCGGCGTCGGCGGGCGTAAAGTCGCGCCCGCGCAGGACCCTGATTCCCATCGTCCGGAAGTAGCCGGGCGTGACGATGCGCGGATGCATACGGGTCGGCGGCTCGCCTTCCTTGCGCTCGCGGCCCTCGATGCCGATGCCCGTGCGGGAATCGCCGCCGCCAAGCGGCAGCAGGTTGACGGCGCCAATGGACGTCACCCCGGGCAGCGCTCCCAGACGCGCCTCGATATCTTCAAGCAGGACGCGCCGCTGATCCGGCGTTGGATAGCGCGAGGCCGGCACGACGATGGACGTGGTGAGGCGGTGATCGGCCGCAAAGCCGAGTGGCTGCGACAGCAGCGCCGCGAAGCTGCGAAGCACGAGACCGCCGCCGACGAGCGCGAGCGTGGCCAGCATGACTTCGCCGATCACCAGGCCTCGCCGCACACGGCGCCGGACCCCGGCGGCGCCGCGCCCGCCCTGATTCACGGCGTCGACGACGTCCGGTCGCGAGACTGCGAGGGCTGGAAGCAGCCCGAAGAGCACCCCGGTCACGAGCGACAACCCCAGCGCAAAAAGGAGCATGCGAAGGTCGAGGCTCAGGCTGCCGATGTCCACCACGGATACCTGCTCGGGCAGTACGAGGGGCAGCGCCTGGAGGGCGAGGAACGCCACGCCGAGTCCGAGCACTCCTCCTGCGACCGACAGCGTGAGGCTTTCCGCGAGGCTTTGCGTGATGAGCCGGAGCCTGCTTGCGCCGAGCGCGGCACGGATGCCCATTTCGCGTCGCCGGCTCGCCGCCCGGGTGAGGATCAAGCTCGCGACGTTCACGCAGGCAATCAGCAGCACCAGGCCAACCGCGCCGAAGATCGCCGCGAGACTCTCACGTACCGGGCCGACGAACTCCTCGCGCATCGACGTCACCCACGCGCTGTGGCCGCGATTCGCCTGCGGATTCTCCTCCTCGAGCTGCTTGCCGAGCCGATCCATCGCGGCACGAGCCTGATCGAGCGTGACTCCGGGCTTCATGCGCGCGAAGACTTCGTAGTTGTGGCTCACCCGCGATGGCGGCTCATTCGGGAGGTCGAGCGTCAGCGGGACCCAGAGATCGAGCGATTGATCGCGGTAGCGGAAATCCGGCGGCAGCACGCCGACGATCTCCCACGCATTGCCGTTCAGATCGACCTTGCGGCCGATCACGCCCGCATCGGCGGCAAAGACACGGCGCCAGAAGCTGTCGGTGATGATCAGCACCCGATGCCGGCCAATCACTTCGTTCTCAGGCTGGAAGGCGCGACCGCGCGCGGGCACGACGCCGAGGATGTCGAAGAACTGCCACGACACGGCCGCGACGCCCATGGTGCGCGGCTCGCCCTGGCCGGTCAGCGTTGCGCTGGCACCAGTAAAAGCCGCCACCGCCACGAACGGCTCCTGCCGCTGGCGCCAGTCGAGGAAATCTGCGGCGGAGACGGCGTTCTTGAGCACGTTTTCCGGGGCGCGGCGCTGCTCCCAGACCATCACGAGCTGGTCAGGCTCGTTGTACGGCAGCTGCCGAAGCAGGACCGCATCCACGACGGAAAAGATCGCCGTGTTCGCGCCGATGCCGAGCGCGAGGGTGGCGAGCGCGAGGATCGACATCGTGGGGTAGCGCAGCAGCAGCCGGACGGCGTGGCGGACGTCGGATCGAACCGTGGACATGGCAAGACTCCTGGCGGTGGGGCCTTCGGCAACGACGAACTGGCGCCGGCGGGGCAGACGCGCGGCGACGCCCTGCGCCATGACGTCGCCCGCGGCGGACAGCACGAATCCGGCGCGCTCGAGCGGCCGGCCCGCGAGCGCGTCACACTGATCGCGGAAGAGCTGCGCCATGTCCGCGCCGACGTCGCGGCGCAGGTCGGCCGGCAGCGCGAGGAGCAGCAGCCGGTAGAGAACGTCCATCATGGTTCTTTACGCAGCAGGCGCCGGGTGCGGGCGTCGTTCATGAGGAGGTACAGGCGGCCCGCCTCGAGGCGCGCGACGGTGCGGCCGAGCGCGGTCAGCCGGAAGTCGCGGCGCGCGGGATCGGCGCGCGGCGCGTCCTCGATCAGGCCGTCGGCCAGCATCGCGCGGAGCGTGCGATAGAAGTTGGCGGGCAGGATCTTCTCGCCGCCGGTGTGCCGCTGGATCTCGCGCACGAGGCTCCAGCCGTGGCGCGGGCTGTCGCTCAAGGCGAGCAGCACCTGAAAGACGAGCGGTTTGAGCGGCAGCAGATTTCTCGGGTCGGATGCCATGACGGCCAGCCTACTGTCATACGGACACTAGTGTCAATACGACACTAGTTTAGAATAAGTTCTTTCCTCAGAAGGGAAGGGGCCAGCCATGGGTTCGTCACCACTGCAGAACGCCACGAAGGACATCATCGAATGGGGCAAGACCGCGGCGAGGCCCGGCACGCCGCGGCCGAAAGCCACCGACATCTTCGGATCGCTCACGTTCAACGACGAAGTGCAGCGCCGCCGCCTGCCGCGCGACGTCTACAAGGCCTTGCGCCGGACGATGACGCAGGGCGAGCCGCTCGATCGATCGGGCGCCGACATCGTCGCCGCCGCGATGAAGGACTGGGCGGTCGAGCACGGCGCGACCCACTACACGCACTGGTTCCAGCCGATGACCGGCATCACCGCCGAGAAGCACGACTCGTTCATGGTGCCGACGGCGGAGGGCCGCGCGGTGGCCGAGTTCAGCGGCCGCGAGCTGATCCAGGGCGAGCCGGATGCCTCCAGCTTCCCCTCGGGCGGCATGCGCTCCACCTTCGAGGCGCGCGGCTACACGGCGTGGGATCCGACCAGCCCGCCCTGGCTGCTCGTGTCGCAGAACGGCACGACGCTCGTCATTCCGTCGGCGTTCGTGAGCTGGACGGGCGATTCGCTCGACAAGAAGACGCCGCTCCTTCGCTCGATTGAGGCGCTGTCCAGGCAGGCCGTGCGCATCCTCAAGCTCTTCGGGTCGCGCGCCGAGCGCGTCGTCACTACCTGCGGGCCCGAGCAGGAGTACTTCCTCATCGACCGCCATTTCTTCTTCGCGCGCCCGGACCTCATCAACGCCGGCCGCACGCTCTTCGGCGCCCGGCCTCCCAAGGGCCAGGAGCTCGAGGATCAGTACTTCGGCGCGATTCCCGATCGCGTGCTCGCCTTCATGCACGAGTGCGAGACCGAGCTCTACAAGATCGGCGTGCCGGTGAAGACCCGGCATAACGAAGTGGCGCCCAGCCAGTACGAGCTCGCGCCCATTTTCGAGAACGCCAACGTCGCGACCGACCACCAGATGATGACGATGGAAGTCCTGAGGCGGCTGGCGCCGAAATACGGCCTGGCCTGCCTGCTCCACGAGAAGCCGTTCGCCGGCGTCAACGGCAGCGGCAAACACCTCAACTGGAGCATGTCGGACGACCTCGGCAACAACCTGCTGAATCCGGGCGACACGCCGCACGACAACATCCAGTTCCTGGTGTTCTGCGCCGCGGTGCTGCGCGCGGTGAACAAGTGGCAGGGCCTGCTCCGGATGTCGATCGCGAGCGCCGGCAACGACCACCGGCTCGGCGCGAACGAAGCGCCGCCGGCCATCATCTCGATCTTCCTGGGCGACATGCTCACGGACATCTTCGAGCAGATCGAGAAGGGCAGCGCCAGGAGCACCAAGTCCGGCGGCATCCTCGACACGGGCGTGTCCGTGCTGCCGAAGCTGCCGCGCGACGCGGGCGACCGCAACCGCACGAGCCCGTTTGCGTTCACCGGCAACAAGTTCGAGTTCCGGGCGGTGTCGTCGAATCAGAGCATCGCGTTCCCCAATATTGCAATGAACGTCGCGGTCACCGAGTCCCTCGACTACGTGGCCACGCAGCTCGAAGAGGCGCTCAAGGCCCGGAAGCCGTTCGACGTCGCCGTGAAGGAGCTGCTCACGCGGCTCATCAAGGAGAACAAGCGCATCATCTTCAACGGCAACGGCTACAGCGACGAATGGCGGAAGGACGCGGCCAAGCGCGGCCTGCTGAACCTCACCAACACGGTGGATGCGCTGCCCGAGCTGGCCAAGCCGGATGTCGTGAAGATCTTCGAGAAGTACAAGGTCCTGAACACCCGCGAGGTGCAGGCCCGCTACGAAGTGGCCGTCGAGACCTACGTCAAGACGGTCAACGTCGAAGCGCAGCTCATGGTGCTGATGTCCAACCGGTACATCCTGCCGGCCGCGCTCCAGTACCAGAAGGACGTGGCCGACTCGGTGAAGTCGGTCCGCGCCGCCGGTGGCAACGCGAAGGAAGCGAAGCGGCTGCTCGACCGCCTCACCGGGCTCGTCAACGACCTGCGGGTGGTCACCGACAAGCTCGCCAAGGCGCTCGATCACCACGCGCCCTCGGCCGAGAAACACGCGAAGTTCATGCGGGACACCGTCGTCCCGGCCATGACGTCGCTCCGGGAGACGGGGGACGAGATCGAGCTCCTGATGCCGCACGCGGTCTGGCCGCTCCCGACCTACCGGGAAATGCTGTTTATAAAGTAGGCATGTAGGCCGCTCCGGGCTTTGGAGCGGCAGAACTACGCGCCCGGTCCCAGTCGTTCGGGACCGGGCGCTTCTTTACAGTTTTTCCCGATTTTCGCCCCCCAACCCCCCGGGGCGTTCACCGTCTAAATCCTTGTCTTGACTCCGGTAAGTACCGTGTTACAGATTTGATTATTCTGGGTAACTCCCCTCCGCAGGGCGCCGTCGGCGTGCCTGTTGTCGTGGAGCAACATGGAGGACCAATGAGTAGACGATTGGTGCAGGCTGCCCTCGTGGCGCTGTGCCTCGGTTTGTCCGCCCTGCCGGTGTCCGCGCAGGTGTTCACGGGACGTATTGACGTCACCGTGAAGGACAGCACGGGCGCGGTGTTGCCGGGCGTGACCGTCGATCTCTCGGGCGTGGCGACGGCGTCGACCGTCACCGACACCCGGGGCGAAGCACGGTTCCTGAATCTCGCACCGGGCCGGTATGGAGTGATTGCCAAGCTCTCCGGCTTTACCGACTACAAAAACGACAACGTCCCGGTTGGCGCCGGGTCCGTCGTGCCCATCAACGTGACTCTCGCCGTGGGCGGTGTCACTGCATCCGTCGACGTCAGGCCCCCCGACACGCCCGTCATTGAAACGAAGCGGCAGGTGGTGTCCACGAACGTCTCGCTCGACGAGTTACAGAACATCCCGACATCGCGCGATCCCTGGGTCATCCTCCAGACCGTGCCGGGCGTCGTCGTCGACCGCGTGAACGTCGGCGGCGCCGAGTCCGGCCAGCAGTCGAACTACACGGCCAAGGGCGCGACGCAGGGCGACAACACGTGGAACATCGACGGCATCGCCATTACGGACATGGCGGCGCTCGGCTCGTCACCGACCTACTACGACTTCGACATGTTCCAGGAAATGCAGGTGACGACGGGCGGGGCCGACCCGTCAAATCCGACGCCGGGCGTCCAGCTCAACTTCGTGCTGAAGAGCGGCACGAATTCCTGGCGCGGGTCGGCCCGCTTCTACTTCGAGAACAATGGGATGCAGTCGGACAACGTCGGGTCGGACGTGACCGGTGAGCTCCTGAACTACAACCGGATGGAGTACTACCGCGACTACGGCTTCGAAGTGGGCGGTCCGGCGGTCAAGGACAAGCTGTGGATCTGGGGCGCGTACGGCTTGACGAACCCCGCGACGGAGGTCTATGCCTATCGGGCGACCGCGGGCACGGTCTTCAGCACCGATCCGGGCTGCAAGGGCGATGCGAAGCCGCATCCGTTCACCGAGGAGAACAGCTACCAGCTGATCGCCCGGGATTGCACGACGCTGAAGAACCTGGGCGGCAAGGCGACGGCGGCGCTCTCGCAGAACGTGCGGGCCAACTTCACCTACTTCCGCGGCGACAAGGTGAAGAACGGGCGCGGCGCGTCCGGCACGCGGCCGACGGAGACGACGTGGAACCAGAAGGGGCCGACGGACCTGTTCAAGGGCGAGGTCAACTACACGGTCTCGAACAGCACGTTCCTGACGGGCCGCTTCGCGTACACCGGCGGTGGCTTCTCGCTCGAGCCGATCGGCGGGCGTGACGTCCAGACCTACGTGGACGACGACGGCGTCTTCCACGGCAGCTACCTCTTCTACAACACGGATCGCCCGCAGTTGAACGCGCAGCTCGAAGGCAATCACTTCCGCGGCGGCCACGAGTTCAAGTTCGGGTTCGGCTGGCGCAAGTCGTCGGTCGAGTCGCAGAGCGGCTGGCCGGGTGGCGCGCGCACGTATCACGACGGGTATCCATCTCTCTACACGTACGTCATCCGCGACTGGGCAGCCGCGGGGCAGACGACCTACTGGAACGGGTTCATCGGCGACCAGATCTCCCTGAACCGGCTGACGCTCAACCTCGGCCTGCGCTGGGATTACCAGATCTCCGACCTGCACGCGGCGTCCGTGCCGCAGAACCCGTTCTGCGATCCGACGTGCCCGGCCGGGCAGCCGAACCTGCTGCCCGCGCTGACGGGGACGGCGCAGGGCAGCGTCGTGACGTACAACTCGCTCACGCCGCGCCTGGGCCTGACCTACGCCCTGAACGAGTCACGCAAGACGATTGCCCGGGCGAGCTACGCGATGTTCGCGTCGCAGCTGGATTCGACACGCGGGTACACGGTCTCGCAGATTCCGGGCTACAGCTACGTCTATTACATCGGCACGGACCTGAACGGCGACCGGATCTCGCAGCGCAACGAGCTGCAGACGTTCGACGGCACGTTCGGCTTCAACCCGGCCGATCCGCTCAACGGCAACCCGGACCGCATCGGCAACTACGGGGTGCCCAAGACGCACGAGATCCTCTTCGGCCTCGAGCACGAGCTGATGCGGAACTTCGGCGTGAGCGTGAACTACACGTGGCGGAAGTACACGGACTTCAACTGGACGCAGTACGACGGCGTGAACGGCGCGGACTACTCGGAAGCCGGGAGAGTCATCGGCGCCCAAGAGCCCATCGGGGCGTATAACGTGCCGTTCTATGCCGTGAATTCGGCGGCCGTGCCGTCGGACTTCGCACGCATCCACGAGACGCGGCCGGGGTACTCACAGAAATACTGGGGCCTCGAGCTCGCGGCGACCAAACGCATGTCCGATCGCTGGATGGCGCGCGTCGGCTGGTCCACCAACGACCACCGCGAGTACTTCGACGGACCGGAGGCTTTCGCCGATCCGACGCCGGGCGTCCCCTCGGCCGGCACGCTCAACGGCCCGAACAAGGACGGCGGCCTCGTCATGACGCAGTCCACGAACAGCGGCAAGACGGGCATCTACCTGGTGCTGCCGAAGTACCAGTTCATCACCACGGCGGCGTACGAGACGAAGTGGAACCTCCTGCTCGGCATGAACTACCTGATGCGCCAGGGGTTCTCGACGCCGTACTTCCAGAGCTCGGTCGCCGGCTCGAGCGACGACCTGTCGGGCCGCAAGACCGTGCTGCTGGTCGATGACGTCGGCGGGTTCCGCCTCCCGACCGTGCACTCGTTTGACAGCCGCGTCAGCTACGCCATCCGGTTCAACCGGGCGAACATCCACGTCGATTGGGACATTTTCAACCTGTTCAACTCGGCGACGGAGCTGCAGCGGGTGCTCGACATCAACTCCGGGTCGTTCAACCAGGTGCGCGAGATCATGAACCCGCGCATCATGCGGCTCGGCGCGCGCATCACGTTCTAGTTCGCGCGCACGACACACACAAGGGCCCGGGCGATTCGCCCGGGCCCTTTTCGTTTGCACCGGCGACAATCGGGCATAATCGCTCATCGCTCCCATCCGAGGCCTCGTGCTCGTCGCCGCGCTCGTGGCGCAGCAGGCGCCGGTCTTCAAGACGGGCGTCGATTACGTCACCGTTGACGTCGTCGTCACCGACGGCAACGACGTGCCGGTGACGGATCTCAAGAAGGACGACTTCGAGATCATCGATCGCGGCAAGCCGCAGGTCATCGCGGACTTCCAGTACGTGTCGGTGCCGGTGGAGACGCGCACGGTTGACGTGAAGGCGCCGCGGACGCCCGAGCCGGACGTCGCGAGCAACATCCCGACGTCGCCGGACAGCCGCCTGTTCGTGATGGTCATCGACGACCTGCACATCGTCGAGTCCGACCTCATCGCGGTGAAGAAGGTGATGACCGACTTCGTCGCGGCGCTGTCGCCTGACGACGAGGTGGCGATGGTGTTCGTGGGCCGGTCGGATCTCAGCCAGAACTTCACGAAGGACGTGGGCCGGCTGCTCAAGGCGGTGGACGGCGTGCGCGGCGCGCTGGGGTTCGGGCTGGACGCGCTCGCGCGCGGGCCGTCCCCGGAGCCGGGCACGATGGGCGGGCCTTCCAAAACGGCGTTGAACTACGCGAGGTCCGCGGCCCAGACGCTCCGCAACGTCGCGATGTCGCTCGCGGGATCGGGGCACTCGCGCCGGGCGATCGTGTTCGTGAGCAGCGGCAGCGTGCTCGATCCGCGTATGAAGACCAACGACGACAAACTGCTGGCCATCGAGCTGCTGCACGACGATCTGCAGGCGGCGTACGAGGCCGCCCGCCGCGGCGACGTGCCCATCTACACGGTCGACCCACGCGGGCAGGTGCTGCCGGAAGATGCGGTCCGCGGCGGCGCCAGCGCGATCGGCAGCTTTCAAACCCGGTCGCGAATCAGGGAGAACATCAAGATTCAGCAGGACGGCCTCGCCGAGGTCGCGCTGAATACCGGCGGCCGCGCGTTCCTGAATCAGTCCGACCTTACGCGCGCCGTGCGCGAGATCGTGCGCGAGAACGGCAGCTACTATCTGCTCGGCTTCTCGCCGAATCCGCCCGCCCGCGATGGCAAGTTCCACGACATCGACGTGAAAGTGAAGCGGCCGGGCCTGCGAGTGCGATCGCGCTACGGCTACACCGCGGCGGCGCCCGCCGCGGCAACGTCCGACTCGACGAAGCCGGCGATGGACACCGCCATGAGCGCCGGCGTGAATGTCTCCGGCCTGTCGCTCCAGGCGATCGTCTCGCCGCTCGTGCCGGCGGCCAGCGGCATGCGATCGGCCGTCACGATCGAGGTGACGTATCCCGCGCCGGCCGACGGCGCGCGTCGCATCAGCGACGACCTCCGCATCCGCATCCTCGCGCTCGATTCGGACGGGAAAGTGAAGGCGTCGGTCGAGCAGAACCGGTCGTTCACCGGAACGGCGCCCGACAACCAGGACGCCGTGAAGTTCCTGATCGACGACGCGATGGACCTGCCGTCGCAGGCGCTCACGCTGCGGATCGGCGTCGCCAGCCGCGTGCTCGGCAGGACCGGCACGGTGCAGCTGCCGGTGGACGTGCCGAAGGCCGAAGGGCGCCTCGCGATCAGCGGCCTTGCGGTGACCTCCGACGACCAGCCGCCCATCGGCGTAATGAGCAAGGAGCTCATCGCCGATCTCGTGCCGTTTCAGCCCGTCCTCACGCGGACCTTCGCCGTGTCGGACACGCTCCGGGTGTTCGGCCGGGTCTTCTGGGAATCCCGGGACGCTTCCGCCGACGTGAACGTGGAGATTGGCAGCGCGCGGTCGGGCGTTTCAAAGACGCTGACCGTCGCCGGCGCCGTGATCTCGGGCAACCGGCGGCAGGGTGAGCTCGATGCCACCCTGCGCTTCGCGGAGCTTGCGCCAGGCAACTACGTGCTTCGCGTCACAGCGAGAATCGGAAGTGGACAGAGCGCGACGCGCGAAATACCGATCACGCTTCGCTGACCAGTTACTTAATGGTGAATTGAATTTCCCGGCTCGCCTTGTCTCCGAGCCGCGAGCGCCCTTCAACCGTCAGCACGAACTTTCCCGGCACGAGGTCCTGCAGCGGAATGCGCGCCAGGTACGAATACACGTGGCGCTTGCCTTCGGCCGGCGGGCTCGCGCGCTCTTCGCGCGTGACGAATACCTGCGTGCCGTCGTCCGTGCGGATCGTCGTCGTGAGATCGACGGTGTGCTGGCGCGTCGTCTCGTTGTCGTAGATCTCGGCGTAGACCGCGATCGTGTCCTCGAGCGTGAATTCACGGCGTGACGTCGGCGGGCCCGGCAGCACGTCGCGCACGCTGGGCGCGTCGAGGCTCGTGGGCGTCCGGCCGGCGCTGGCGGCCGACAGCAGCAGGTTGCCCATCGACACCGTTTGCTTGTCGAAGTCGGGCACCTCGAGGTCCCAGAACACCGAGCCGGACCGGTTGGCCACCGGATCGTGCGCGGCGAGCCGCAGCTGATAGTGACCCGGCGGGAGCATCACTTCGGTCACGAGCCTGAGGCCGTTGGACGCGACGGCCTTCCGGCTCTCCGGCCGGATTGCGAGGTCCATCGTTTTCTGGCCGCTCGCGTGCACCTTGCCCGACATGTCCACCGCGACGTACATCACGTTGACTTTGTTGGTGCCGTCCAGCACGAGGTCGCTCCCGTTGAACTCGACGGTGATCGGGATGATGACCTTGTCGGACGCCTTGTCCCGGAGCGATGCCGTGCTCAGCCGCAGGCCGAGGCCGGCGACGGGCATCGGGCTGTTGAGCAGCGTCACGGTCGGATCCGGCGCCGGCGCTGCCTTCGCCGAGGCGGCTGCGTTGGCCGCGTAGTAGCCCTTGCGCGCGCGCACCTGCAGCCCCGGACGCTTCACGCGGACGGTGATCTCGTGGAACTTGCCGTCGTTCTTCGGGTTCTGGAGGTTGTATCCGAGCACGTAGTACGCGCTGTTGTCCTGGACGATCTTCCGGAAGCCGGTCTCGAAGTCATTCGTGCCGACGAGCGCAAGGCCGCCGGTCACTTCGGAGTACGTGCGCAGGCTGCCCATTTGCCGACGCAGCTCCTCGCGGACGCCGTTCGAGACCAGTCCCGGATCGCCGAGCTGGCCGGGCCCTGCGGCGGCCGAGGCTGAAGGGCCGCCGTACTGCATGAGTAACTCGGTCTCCGATGCGACGCCTCTCGGATCGACGGAATAGACCGCGACGTTCGCCCTCGACGCCGCCTCGAACATGACCTGCATGTCGGCGATGATGCTCGCCGCGTGGATCGACTCGTTGACCGAGTTGCCGCTCATGGGGTTCGATGGGATGCCGCTGCTGGCCTGGCCGAACCCGCCCGAGCTGCGCGGGCCGATGATGTCGTCGGTGTTGAAGTCGAGGCCTTCGCTGATCAGGATGAGGGCCTTGCGGCGTCCGCGGATGCCCGCCATGTAGTTGGAGACACGCTGCATCGTGTCGAGCGTGGCTCGCGCCTTTGCCGCCCGCTCGGGCGCCAGCGGATCCTTGAGCTCGTCGATACCCCCGAGCGGCGTGCCCTCGAGCGCTGTCGCCCGCGACGCGACCGCCAGCGCCTTCGACTGCACCTTCTCGCCCGCGAACTTGTTGATCGACGCAATGAGCGTGGACTTCAGCGACGTGAACTCGCGGTTGTCGTCCCGGCTGCCGGTCTGCGCGAGGACGACGGCGGCGATGTCGTTGGCGCCCATGTTGCGCTGGATGAACTGCGTCGCCACTTTCTTCACGAGGGCGGTGTTCTCCGGCCGCACGTGGTTGGCGTCGAGGACCAGCATGTAGATGCGGCCCTCGAAGTCGCGCTCGTTCGTGACGATGTCGGGGTCGACGGCGGTCGGCCGGTAGGCGGGCCGATCCGCGCGCTCGAGCGGGATGTCCACCAGCGTGAAGACGTCGATCTTCTGCGGCTTCTTGTTCTCGAGTACCTCGAAATCGCCGAGCGTCAGGTCGCGCACGAACTGGCCCTTGGCGTCGGTGACGACGGCGTCGATCTCGATGTAGTCGGACCCGGTCCGGAAGGTGATCTGCGGCGCGCCCGGCTTCTGGGTGGCCGGCGGCGGCGCCTGGGCCGCGGCGGCGGCCGTGAGCAGGGCGGCGGCGAGCGGCGCGATGACGAGGCGATGATGGACAGCCATGCGTCCATGATGCCACTGGTTATTGGTCAATACGCAGAAGTACTTACCGCGCCCCGCCCCTCATTTGTTCCAGGGGCGGTAACTTCGTCGCGAGATAGCCTTTGCGGGCCCGGATGTTGAGGCCGTTCACGTTCGCCTTGACCTCGATCTTGCGGAACGTCCCGTCCATCGTGCTGTTAGCCGGCTGGTAGCCGATGACGTAGTACGTGCTCGTGTCGCGCGCGATGATATTGAGCGCGCGGCCGACGTCGTCGACGTGACGGATGGTGAGCCCGCCGGTGCCCATCGTCAGGATGAAGGGCGCTTCCTCGCCGGTGTCGAAGCTCGTGGAGCGCGCCATCGCGGCCGACGTGACGTCGGGATCCGCGTTCGCGCCGGTGCTGATGTTCCCGCGGCCGTCCACCGAGTAGATGGTCGTGCCGGCCCTGGCCGCCTGACCCGCGACGGTCTGCAGGATGTCCCGGGACTCTTCCACGAAGAAGCCTTCGGTGACGAACATCACCGTCTTGCGCCCCGGAAGGCGGCTGAGGCCGTTCACGACGTACTGGAGATTCTGAATGGTGCGCGCCGTCAGCGACCGCGCCTGACGCACGTAGAGCTTGGCCTTGCGCTGAATCAGGTTCTCGACCTGGTTCAGGCCGCCTTCGTTCTGGCAGAGGAACGGATCGCGCATGCACGCCTGCTCGCCGAGCTGGTCGACGACCTCGCGCGCGCCCTGCTCGATGCGCACGGCGTCGATCTCGGTGGGAATGCGCGGGAACTCGCGGAACGGCGCGAGCAGCGCCTGGCGGTTCTCGAACGCGGGCCTCGCGGACTTCACGGCGGCGATCAGCTCGTTCTTGTCCGTGGTGAGGCGGCCCCGGTACATCTGGCCGTTGACGAAGACGCCGCCGACGTCGCCCGGCCCAATCTGCGTCTGGATGAACGTCTCGGCGCCCTTCTGCGAGCGCATCAGCGACTCATTCGAGAGGTGGCTCTCGTCGAACAGCACGATGAAGACGCGGTGGGCGCGTTCGGCCGGCGTGCCCCCGTCGGCCGTCGCGGCGGCGGCGGCGCTCGTCCGGAGCGATGAGTCGTAGCTGACGAGGTAGAAGTTCTGAATCGATTGCTTCCGGCCGTCTTCGTAGAGCACCAGATCCTCGGGCATCAGGCCGGGGACGAATCGGCCCTGTCCGTCGAACGCGACGAAGTCCACTTCGACGAGCGCGGTGGTGGCTTTGAAGGTCGGAGCCTGGGTGGTCGAGGCCTGGCCGTGGACCGGGTTCGACTGGATGGGATCGAGCAAGACCGCAGCAACGGCCGCACAACACACGAGACGTGCGATGCGCATTTCTCGGATCCCCCCGGTAGAAGGGATCTTACTCCTTAACTGAGGAGCTGGAGAACTGGGGAACTGGAGAACTGGGGAAGTGAAGGGCGGGGAACTACCGAATGGAGTCGAGGATCTTACGGATTTGGTCGCGGTCGGGCATCGCCGGTGGGGCCGCGGCGAGAAAACGCTCGCCATATTGGCGCGCTTCGGCGCCCCGGCCTGCGGCGGCGAGGTTGACGGTGACGTTGAACAGCGCGTTGAGCTCGGCCGGGTCGATGTCCACCGCCCGCTTCCAGGCGTCGATGGCCTCGTTGCGCCGCCCCGTCGCGGCGAGCACCACCCCGAGCGCGGTATTGGCGCCGGCGAGCCGGGGATCGAGATCGAGCGCGAGGCGGAGCTCGGTCTCGGCCAGGCCGTACTCGCGCGCCTGCAGGTGCACCACGCCGATGTTCTCGTGCGCGAGGCCGTTTTTCGGGTCGGCCGCGAGCAGCCTTCTGAACGTCTTGATGGCGTCGGCTCGCCGGCCTGCCGCCAGGTAGGCGTTGCCGAGGGCGATCAGCGCGTCCGGATCCACTTCCGTGAAGGTCTCGAGCAGCGCAATCGCCCGGCCCGGCTGCCCGGCGAGCGTCAGGTACTGGCCGAGCTTGATCTTCACCTCGCTCTGCGTGATGCCGTTGCGAAGGGCTGCTTCGAGTGTGCCGATCGCCGCGCGGGCATCTCCCGCGCGCCAGTAGATCAGGGCCAGGCGCCGATAGGCGTCCTCGGTGTCGGGCCGCTTGGCGATGACGCCACGCAGCACCGCCACCGCTTCCTCGGCGCGTCCCTGCTGGTAGGCCTCCATCGCTCGCTGGATGTTCTGCTCCAGCTCGATGAGCCGCTTCGGATCGTCGGCTTCGGTGTAGGTGTCGCGGGTGGCGGCCGATCCGCCCCCGATGTAGCCGAGCGATCGCAGGCGCTCGCGGGTTTCCGGCGTCTCGACACCCGGCCGGCCCGGCGGGGTGGTGTTGAACGACTTGAGGACGTTCTGCAGCACGCGGACGCGGTCGGCCCGCGTCGAGGCGTCGTTGCGCAGCTCCTTCGGATCCGAAGCGACGTCGTACAGCTCCGCGATGGGCAGGTCGATGTACTTGTCCCGGTCGACCAGCACGCCGCGGAGCGGCGCCCACCCGCGCGCGACCGTCGCTGACATCGCTTCGAAGTAGGAGGGCCGATCCGGGCCCGAGCCGCGCGCGATGAGCTCGGCGAGCGACGCGCCGGGAAGATTGGGCACCGGCGGCGCGGCGGCCGCCTCGAGCACGGTCGGCAACAGGTCGACGTGACGCACGGGTGTCTCGACCGTCACGCCCCGTCGCGCCGGCAATCCCGCCGCCACTTCGCCGATCACGAGCGGCACGTGCAGCGTCGTTTCGTACGCGAAGACGCTGTGCGTCTTCTCGCCGTGATCGCCGAGGCCTTCGCCGTGATCCGCCGTCGCGATGACGAGCGTCGGCCGCGTCCCGGTCGCCAGCCGATCGAACAAGGGACCGAGCGCGGCGTCCGTCCAGGAGACTTCGGCCAGGTACGGATCCGACGGGAAGCGTGACGCCCATTCCGGCGGCGCCGCGTACGTGACGTGCGGATCGTACAGGTGCACCCACGCGAACCACGGCCCCTGCTGCCGGCCAATCCACTCGAGGGCCGAGGACACGACGGCATCGGCCCGCCGCTCGCGCTCGCCGCTCTCGTCCGCCGCCGCGCCGAGGCGGTCGTCGTACACGTCGAACCCCGCATCCAGCCCGAATCGGCGGTCGAGCGGGAAACCGCCGATGAAGGCGCCCGTGGCAAAGCCGCGTGCTTTCATCTGCATCGCCGCCGTCGGCATCGCCGCGGGGAATCGATAGCCGGTGTTGTCGCGAATGCCGTGCTCGTAGGGATACCGGCCGGAGAGGATGCTCGCGTGCGAAGGCAGCGTCACGACCGCGTGACTGTGCGCGAACGTGAATCGGGCGCCGTGCCCGGCAAGGCGGTCGAGGTTCGGCGTCAGCGCGCGCCCGCCGTACGACCCGACCGCGTCGGCGCGAAGCGTGTCGATCGTGACGAGCAGGATGCTGCGCTCGGCGTTTGGCGTGAGCACGAACCGCGGCGTGCGCAGGAGGAGCTGCGCGCCAAAGACCAGCGCGAGCACCACAGCCAGGCCGATTGCAATCGACCGCACGGCCGTCTTCGGCCGGGACGCCGGCGGCGCTCGTTCTGTGCGTGGTTTCCTGGGCACCGGGTGACTCAGTGTTTTCCCTGGAGGTACGCGCGGATGCGGGCGATCTCTTCGCGAAGGTACGGCGGCGCCGTGCGGACGTACTGCTCGCCGTACGTGCGGGCCTCGTCGTGGCGGCCGGCGCGCGCGAGCTCCTGCCACAGGTTATAGAGCGCATCGAACTCGGCGGCGTCGAGCGTGACGGCCCGCTTCCATTCTTCAATCGCATCCGCGGCCTGGCCCTGCCGGAACAGCGCGACGCCGAGCGTCGTGTGCGCCTTGGCCAGCGCGGGATCCACGGCAATCGCCTGCCGCGCGTGGGCCTCGGCCTGCTTCAGGCGCTCGGCCTTGCCCGCGGGCCTGGCTTCCGCGTCGTGCAGGTACATCGTGGCGATGTTCTGGAGCGCGAGGCCGTTGGTCGCGTCGAGCGACAGGATGCGCCGGAATGCGCCGATTGCGTCCGCGTAGCGGCCCGCGGCGCCGTACGCCACGCCGAGCGAGTTCAGCGCTTCGGCGTCCGTGTCGGGCAGCCCCTCGAGCAGCTTGATGGCGCGCTTCGTGTCCACGCGGGTCTCCGCGAGGTAGAGGCCGAGCCGGATCCGGACGTCCCGATCGGGCACGCCGTTCTGGAGCGCCTGCTCCAGCGTCGCAATCGCCTGTTCCATCTGGCCGGACTCGTAATAGACATACGAGAGCTGGATGTAGGCGTCGACGGTGTCGACCCGTCGCGCGATGACGCTGCTGAAGAGCGCGACCGCCTCGCGGATGCGGCCCTGCTGAAAGTGTTCGGTCGCGTTGTGGAGATCGCGATCGATCTCGACGAGGCGCTTCGGGTCATCCGCCTCGGTATAGGACGTGCGCGCGGGCGCGCTGCCCGTGATGTACCCGAGCGATCGCAAGGTGGCCGCGACGTCCGCGGCTTCACGGCCGGGCCGCTTCGGCGGCGCGGTGTTGAATCCGCGCAGGACGTTGGCCAGCACCTTCATCCGGTCGCCGGGTCCGGCCGCCAGGTTGCGCGCCTCGCCGGGATCGGCGGCGAGGTCGTACAGCTCGGCGATCGGCAGGTCGATGTACTTCTCGCGGCCCACGATCACGCCTCGAAGCGGCGCCCACCCGCGCACGAGGTTATAGGTCATCGACTCGAAGTAGTTCGGCCGGTCCGGCGCGGCGCCACCCGCGAGGAGCGGTCGAAGCGACGCGCCGGCCAGGCCATCGGGAATCGGCTCTCCGGCTGACTCGAGCAGCGTCGGCGCCAGATCGACGTGTCGCACGGGGGCGTCGATCACCGCCCCGCGCGCGCCACCGCCGCCGCCCTTGCCGCCGACGACGGCCATGATGAGCGGCACGCGCAGCGTCGCCTCATACGCGAACATGCCGTGCGTGAGCTCGCCGTGATCGCCGAGGCTCTCGCCGTGGTCCGCCGTGACGATCACCAGCGTGGGCCGATCGAGCGCGCGCAGACGCTCGACGAGCGGGCCGAGCGCGCGATCGACGAACGCGACCTCGCCGAAGTACGGCTGATCGGAATAGCGCGCGCGCAGATCCTCCGGCGGCTTGTACGGCGAGTGCGGATCGAACAGGTGCACCCAGGCGAAGAACTTTCCGGACTGCTTGCCGATCCAGTCGATGGTCCGGGACACGACGACGTCCGCGGGGCGATCCGGCATCGAGTGCGCCGTGGCCGTCCCCATTTCGGGCAGGAGGTCGTCGTACAGGTCGAAGCCGGGCGTGAGGCCGAAGCGCTTGGTGAGCGGGAAGCCCGCGACGAACGCGCCCGTGGCAAAGCCCTTCGGGCGCAGCCGCGTCGCCAGCGTCTCGGTGCCGTCCGGGACGCGAAAGCCGCTGTTGTCCCGCATGCCGTGCTCGTACGGCAGCCGCCCCGTCAGGATGGACGTGTGCGAGGGCAGCGTGACCACCGCGTGCGCGTGGGCAAACTCAAAGCGCGCGCCTCGATTCGCCAGCGCGTCGATGTTCGGCGTGGCGGCGCGCCCGCCGTACGCGCCGAGGGCGTCGGCGCGCAGCGTGTCGACGGTGATCAGGAGAATGTTGCGATTCGCGTCGGGCTCGAGCGCGAACTGCGGCCCGCGCGACCAGAGCCAGAAGGCGAGCGCGCCGAGGACTAGCAGCCCGGAGCTGCCTGCGATCGCCGCCACCGGCGGCCTTCGGGTGATGCCGACCGGGGGACGTTCAGCGGGTTTCTTCGGCGCCTTTCTGGCCACGCGTCATTTCGGGGCAAACATGCTGGCGTAGGTCTTGGAGCCCGGCCGCGTCGTCCCGACCTGAACCATCTGCACGTTGCTCGAGGAATCCGGCCGCTTGTACGTCAGCTCGTACTCCGACGCCAGGGTTTCCACGAACTGCGTGAGACTGTTCTTGATCGCCACCGGTCCAATCTGGAACTCGCGCCGGCCGCCGGTCCACTTGGTCAGCTCGTTCAGCACGACGTCGCGCTGCGCGTTGCGCAGCTGGCCCTTCTGCAGGGAGATCGACCACAGGTTGGCCCCGGACTCACGCAGGGTCTCGTAGAGCTTCTTCGGTTCCTGGCGGCTCTCTTCTTCGCCGGGCTCGATGTTGAGCGTGATGATCGCGCGGCGCCCGCTCGGCACCTTGGCCAGCAGCTTGGACGCCTCGATCATGGCTTCGAGGATGACCGAGCCGGCTTCCGGCTTCGGATAGAGCCGGTTGATGCCCTTTTCGAGGTCCGGCAGCTTGTTGGTGAACTTGGTGACGGTAATCGCCGCCTGACCGAACTCCATCAGCGCAATCTGGGCCTCGGGCTGCAGCGCGTTGAGCGTCTTCACCGCGTCGGTCAGCGAGTTTCGAATGTCGCGAATCAACTCGGTTCCGCCGGTCGACGTCTCGCGGCCCATAAAGCCGGTGTTGCCGGCCTGCCGGCTCGTGTCGGCCAGCAGATAAACGTAGAGCGGCTTGGAGGCCGACTTGACGCTGATCACTTCGCGATTCACGTTGTCTTCGCGAACCGCAAACTCGCTGACTTTCACGTCAGTCAGCGGCTTCCCGCTCGCATCGGTGACGGCCACGAACAGGGTCTTGTCAGTGCCTTGTGAACGCGCTGAAACCCCGGTGAGGCCGACGGCGATCAACGCAAAGAGGATGAAACCTGCAGCGAGCCAACGTCGCACGGAAGGATGAGTCATGGGGCCGACCCTCTGGTTCGTAGTATAGACCGCAGCTGCAGGGCGAGCGGGTGATCGGGCGCGGCCGCGAGCGCCAGGTCCACGTGCACGCGAGCCTCGTCCGGCCGGCCCAGCTTCACCTCGCAGTACGCCAGATGCGCGAGCGAATCGGGGTTCCGCGGATCCAGCCGGACCGCTTCGGCGAGCTCGCGCGCGGCCTCCTCGACCCGGCCGAGGAGCAGCCGGTTCAGGCCGAGTTGCTGGCGCGCGCTCGACAGGCCGGGCCGCATCGCCACCGCCTGCTCGAAAAATCGCGTGGCCACCTCAGGCGCTTTGACCCCTGACGCGAGCCGCCCCAGCCTCAGCCACACTTCCGCGTCATCGTCCGGACCGGGCGTGATGCGGCCAATCACGCGGGCGGCGGCGGGGAGGTCGCCGATCGCTTCCAGGGCGACGGCGAGGTCGTAGCCGGCGAGCGGCACCTGTGCTCCACCCTCGAATCCCCGAGTGAGATGTGGGATCGCGTCTTGCGGACGGCCGGCCTGCGCCAGCGCCTGGCCGAGGGCATAGGCGACCGCGGGCTGCTTCGGATCGAGCTGGGCTGCGCGTTCGAGATGCGCGAGCGCAGCGGCCGTCTGTTTCCTGAGCAGCAGCTGGCGGCCCACGATGTAATCGGGCACGCCGGGATCGATGGCGTTCGGCCGCAACCGGTCAACCCAGGCGTCGGCCTCCTGGTAGCGGCCCAGAATCGCGAGCTGTTCCGCCATCCTGAGGCCTTCGTCCCATCGTCCGTTCTGGAAGCCCTGCGGCCAGTTGAACGGAACGGCCAGAAGGGCCGCGCATGCGGCCGGCGCGGCGAGCGTTGCCGGCCGCCGAGTCGCGACCGCGCGCCAGAAGAGATCAATCGCCGCGCCCGATCCGATGGCCAGCGGCACGAGCAGCGGGAGGCGATACCGTTCGGCCACGAAGAACGCCGCCACGCCGACCGCGTATCCGGGCACGAACGACGCCCAGACGAGGTATGCCGCGAGGCGGTCCCGTGGCGCGGCGAAGACCAGGCCGGCGAGGCCCAGCGGGGCGAGGAGCCACGGCCCGATCGCGAGGAATCGCAGCACGGCGCCCGGCTCGTGTGTATAGAACGGATAGCTGTACGGCAGCGCGAGGTGCTGCGCGTGAAAGGTGTACAGCAGCTTCCTGCCAAACAGCCGCGCGGCTTGCACGGGGTGTTCGCGAATCCACGTCCACGCGAGCCCGAAGAAGTAGTCCGACGTTTCGGCTTCGGTCACCGGCCGGCCCAGCGCCTTCGCGGCCACGCGGCCCGCATCACGCGCCTGGCCCACGATGTTGGGCGCGATGCCCGGCACCGGCCGGTACGCGCCCGTCGCGTTGGCGTGATTGCCGATGTAGAAGTTGAGACCGCCGTGCGACGACGCGAAGGACCACTGGCCCGCGACCGTGATGTTGCGGATCGCTATCGGCGCCATCGCGGCTGCGACACCCGCCATCACGAGCACCGCGGGGCGGATCCTTCGCAGGACAAGAAGAGCGGCCACAATCGCGATGACCGCGATGCCCATGTTCGGCCGGTTGAGCGTGGCGAGACCGAGCAGCATGCCGGTGAGCGCGTACGCGACACGGTGACGTCGCATGGAGGCCGGGTCTAGCGCGATCGACAGAAAGTACAGCGCGGCGGACGTGAGGAATGCGTCCAGGCCTGCCTGCAGGATCAGCACTTCATAAAAGGTGAAGAGACCCGTCAGCGCCGCGAGGATGGCCGCCATCCACGCCGCACGCTCGCCGAACCAGATCCGCGCGGTCAGGAAGATGAATCCGACCGACACCGTGCCCAGCACGATCTGGATGAAGCGCACGACGGTGAACGACTCGGTGAGTCCCACCACCGCGGCGAGGAAATAGATGTAGAGCGGCGAGACGTAGTAGAGGCCCGGACCGAGGCCGAGGTCGCCGTTGACGACGCGGCGCGCGAGCTCGGCATAGGCGGTCGTGTCGAGGCCGGCGTCCGGCTGGACGAGCGGATGCCCCTTCAGTTGCAGGAGGACGGCCAGCTTCAGCAGGAACACGGCTCCGAGGAGCCACCAGACCCTCTTCACGACTCGGCCACCGCCCCATAGGCTACCGTCAGAGCGCCTCCGGCAAAGTGCCTAGGATGGGCTTGGGAAAGACCTTATAGAGGTGGGGGTGACGGCTTGACCGATAAGTAGACAGGGGAGTAACATGTCACTCCCCTGTGCTTTAGTAGTCGGTTTACAAGGACAGAAGTGTGCTTGGACGCTGGCTTCTAACGTCTTGTTTTGCAGCAAGTTAAGAGGCTAGGAGGAGGAAAGATGGCACGAGTGTTCCGGGGGATTCTGCTTGTCGCAGGCATCCTCGCACTGACCGCCGGGTCGGCCCACGCTCAGGCAATCGGGTCGATTTTCGGTAAGGTCACGGACCAGTCCGGCGGCGTGTTGCCGGGCGTGACGGTCACAGTCGCCGGCGGAGGGCTTCAGCAGCCTCTCGTCGGGACTTCGCAGGCCAGCGGTGCGTATCAGTTTCCGAGCGTACCCATTGGCACGTATTCCGTGACGTTCGAGCTGAGCGGCTTCAAGAAGTCCGTTCGGACGGGCGTTGTCATCGACACCGGCTTCCAGGCCCAGATCGACATGAAGCTGGAGCTGGGCACGATCACGCAGGAGCTGACCGTTACCGCGGCGGCGCCGGTGGTTGACACCAAGAAGACGACGAC
>Ga0137313_1000107_pt1 | contig 28040 bp, 22 predicted proteins | sample EasRivERMZT166_2_FD_102287 | JGI IMG/M metagenome (GOLD analysis project Ga0137313, IMG submission 102287) | Soil microbial communities from meander-bound floodplain in the East River, Colorado, USA - East River MetaG ERMZT166_2 | ecosystem: Environmental > Terrestrial > Soil > Floodplain ...
GACAACAACGCGGCGGCGGCCCGCCACAGCCTGGAAACGCTCGCCGCGGCGGCACAATCGGCCGGCGTGCGTCTCGCCGTGGAACTGATCCCGAACACCCTGTCGACGGCCGACGCCCTCGAAGCGCTCTTCGGCGGCGATCTCGATCTCGGTGACGCCGGCGTCTGCCTCGACCTCGGCCACGCCCACCTGATGGGCGGCGTGCCGGAAGCGGCCGAGATCCTGTCGGGCCACATCATCACGACCCACGTCCACGACAACGACCGCAAGTCCGATACGCACCGCGTGCCGGGCGAGGGCACCATCGACTGGCCCGCGGCCATGACGGCCCTCGGCAAAGTCGGCTACAGCGGTCCGCTCATCTTCGAAGTCGCCGATCACGGCGACGCCGCCGGCGTGCTGCGCCGCACCGTTGGCGCGCGCAACCGCCTTCAGGCCATACTGGAAGACTTGGCGCAGCCGCTAGACTTCTCATGACACACACCTACATCGAAGACGTCGCCGCCCACGAGGGCCGCGAGATCACGATCAAGGGCTGGCTGAACGGCCGGCGCTCGAGCGGCAAGATTCACTTCCTGCAGCTGCGGGACGGCTCCGGGTTCATCCAGGCCGTCATGTCGAAGGCGGCCGTCGGCGAGGATGTCTTCAAGCAGGCCGACCATCTCGCCCAGGAAAGCTCCGTCATGGTGCGCGGCACGGTGCGCGCCGACTCCCGCGCGCCCGGCGGGTACGAGATCGACGTCGCTGGGCTGGAGGTCGTCTCCGCCGCCCAGGACTTCCCCATCACGCCGAAGGAGCACGGCGTCGATTTCCTGATGGATCGGCGTCATCTCTGGATCCGGTCCGCGCGCCAGCAGGCCATCCTGCGCATTCGCCACGAGGTCATCGACGCGGTTCGCGACTACTTCAACAGCCGCGGGTTCATCCTCGCCGATACGCCCATCTTCACGCCGTCGGCGTGCGAGGGCACGACGACGCTCTTTCCCGTGCAGTATTTCGACGACGCCACGGCCTACCTCACGCAGAGCGGCCAGCTCTATAACGAAGCCAACGCGATGGCGCTTGGCCGCGTGTACTGCTTCGGGCCGACGTTCCGCGCAGAGAAGTCGAAGACGCGCCGCCACCTCACCGAGTTCTGGATGGTGGAACCCGAAGTCGCTTACGCGACGCTCGACGACGTCATCACGCTGGCCGAGGGGCTGGTCGTCTCGGTCCTTGGACGCGTGCTCGACCGCCGGGCGAAGGAACTGAAGGTGCTCGAACGCGACACTACGAAGCTCGCGGCGATCAAAGCGCCGTTCGCGCGCATCACGTACGACGACGCCGCGAAGTTATTGAAAGAGAAGGGGCTGCCCTTCGAATGGGGCGGTGACTTCGGCAGCCCGGACGAGACGGCGCTCTCAGACCACTTCGCCGGCCCGGTGGCCGTGACGGGATATCCGACGGCGATCAAGGCGTTCTACTTCCAGCCGGAGGCCGGGCGCCCCGAGGTGTCGCGGTCGGTGGACGTGCTCGCCCCGGAAGGGTACGGCGAGATCATCGGCGGCGGCCAGCGCATCGACGACTACGACTTGCTGCTGAAGCGCATCGAAGAACACAAGCTGCCGCGCGAGGCGTTCGAGTGGTATCTCGATCTGCGCCGGTTCGGCACCGTCCCGCACGGCGGCTTCGGGATGGGCATCGAACGCGTCGTGTCGTGGATCTGCGGCCTCGATCACCTCCGCGAGGCGATCCCTTACCCGCGAATGCTTTACCGGCTCTATCCATGAAGCTGGGATTGGTCTCGCTCGGCTGTCCGAAAAATCTCGTTGACGGCGAGGTGATGCTCGGCCTCGCGCGCGATGCGGGCCACGAAATCACGAACGACGTGGACGCGGCCGACGTGCTCGTCGTGAACACCTGCGCCTTCATCGACGTGGCGCGCGAGGAATCCGTCAACGCCATCCTGGAGATGGCACAGAAAAAGCGAGACGGCGGCTGCAAGCGCCTCATCGTCACGGGCTGTCTGGCCGAGCGCTACCGGGACGAGCTGAAGGCTGAGATCCCTGAGATCGACTTCGTGCTCGGCACGGGAGAAGTGCCAGAGATCGTCGGAGCCGTTGCGGCTTCGCCACTCGTCTTCCACCGGGCGGGAAAGTTCGAAGTTCAAAGTTCGAAGGTCGAAGTTGAACGGCCGACCTATCTCTACGACGCCTCCACGCCTCGCCTGCTGACGACGCCGCGGCACTACGCGTATGTCAAAGTTGCGGAAGGCTGCGACTACTCGTGCAGCTTCTGCATCATCCCGACGCTGCGCGGCAAGTACCGCAGCCGCGACGAGGACTCGATCGTGGCGGAAGCCGAGCGGCTCGCCGCCGGCGGCGTTCGCGAGCTGCTGCTGATCTCGCAGGACACGACGTTCTTCGGCCGCGACCGCGGGGAGAAGGGCGCTCTTGCGAGCCTGCTTCGCCGCCTGAACCGCGTGGACGGTCTCGCCTGGATTCGGCTCCTCTATCTGTACCCAACGACGATCGGCGATGACGTCCTCGCCGCGATGGCCGAGTGCGAGAAGGTCTGCAAATACATCGATTTGCCGCTGCAGCACGCGTCCGCGGACGTCCTGCGGCGGATGCGGCGGCCCGGCAACCGCGAGGCCTACGACCGCCTGCTCGCAAGAATCCGATCAATTGTCCCTGGCGTCACGCTCCGTACGACCTTCATCGTCGGCTTCCCTGGCGAGACCGACCAGGATTTCGATCAGCTGTCGGCGTTCGTGCAGGACACCGGGTTCGATCACGTCGGCGTCTTCACCTACTCCCACGAAGAGGGCACGCACGCCCACGGCATGGACGACGACGTGCCCGCTGATGTGAAGCAGGATCGCCGGAGCGCGCTGATGACGCTCCAGCGTGGCCTCGTGGAGCGACAGCAGCAGGCGCGTATCGGTCAGGACATCCAGGTGATGGTGGACGGACCCTCCGCGGAATCGGACCTGGTGCTGACGGGCCGGCTCCAGGGCCAGGCGCCCGACATCGACGCGATGGTGTACCTGTCCGACTGCGATCCGTCGGCGTTCGCCGCCGGCGATCTCGTCACCGCGCGGGTGACCGAGGCGCGCGGCTACGACCTCGTGGCGTCGGTCGCGACTGAGACAAGCTTCAACGGACCTTCGTGACGATTGTGCCGAGCCGGTCCACCGAGAACTGGTACACGGCCAGCCGGACTTCGCGCGCCTTCCCGGCGGGCGTGACGGTTGCAGAGAAGGGGATCCCCGTCACCTTGAGCTCGGCGAGCTTCGCCTCGTCAACCTTGAGATCAATCGACTGGCGACTCTCGCCGATCGGCTTGTAGTCGTCGTCCAGGGCGTACACTGCGACATCGAGTGACGCGGTGCGCGCGCCGTCAGCGTCCGTGAACACGATCCCGGACGGATCGATCGTCGCCTCTACCGCGATCCCGCCGCCTGGCTGGACGGCCGCACCGTGATCCCGCCACCGGAGCGGAATGTCCACGATGTTCCGCCAGTACGCCGCCGCGGCGCGGAGCCGCTGATTCGACAGGAACTCCCGTTCATCAGTCGGCACGAACTGATCGCGCGCGAAGTACCCGCCGCGGTGGTGAACGAGGACGCCCTTGCGGTTCACACGGACCTTGATGTCGTGATACTTGCCGTCCGTGCCGGAGTGTGCGGGCGTGTAGCCGAGCGTGTACTGGAAGCGCGTGGACGACTCAAAGGCCGCGAGCCCCTGGTCGGCGTGCTGCTGGACGGACGCGCGGCCGCCCGTGTCTTCCGCGAACGCCCGGAGGGCGCGGTACCTCAGCATCCCGGCCAGGCTGGGGCGAATGAACGCCGCAGACCCGACCCTCGGCATATGCAGGCCGCTTATTGGCCAGTTGCCGCCGGTCTGCAGCGGCCAGATCGACACGCCGGCGTCGTTGGCGATCTCGGCGAGCCTGTCCGTATCGCGGTAGTAAAACGGCAGCGGGTTCTCGGTGACGTAGACGAGATGCTTCGGGCCCTTCACGGGCCGCAGGTACTCGACGGCATTGAACAGCGCCTCGAAGTCCTGGCGGATCTCGGCGCGGTATTGCGATTCATCGACGCTCTCGGGCTCGTTGAGCGGATCCGCCGCTCGCTTCACCCAGTGACTGGCGAACTGGAACTCGAATTCGCCCGGCGCCTCCATCATCGGCAGATCGCGCAGACGCGGGAGCCCGGGCGCATCGAAGATCGCGTCGATGTCGCGCTGAATCGCCGGCGGAATGTCCGAGCCGCCGTACTCCAGCGCGAGCCCCGTGAGCGAGGTGTCGAGCAGCATCTCGATCCGCTTGTAGCGCTCACGATAGCGATCGAGCAGCCGCAGCATCGGCTCACGGTCGACCGTGAGGTCGGTCACGCGCGTGTAAGCCATCAGGCCAACGCGATCGTCCGGTCCGAGTCCCGTCCGCAGGAACGCGTCGAGGGCCCTCAGGCCGTGTGACGGCTCGTCGAGTCGCCCCCGGCCGAGCATGACGAGAAACGTGCGGCGCGGGTTTGCCGGCGCCGTGCCCGCCTGAGCTTCCGCGGGACGCGTCGCCGTCTGCGCGCCACTCGCTTGCCGGAAGTCCTGGGTCGAGAACGAGAGGATCGACTGACGGACGCCGTCCTCGAGGACGGTGAAGTCGGATTCCTTGAGATCGGCGACCGGCCGGCCTCGGAGATCGGTGACATACACAGGGACGGGAACGACCGTCACGCGGCTTCGGAGGGCGCCCGGCACCTGCAGGGGCGCCTGCTGACCGGACGCCACGACGTGCGCGCCGATCGCGAGTCCCACGACAACCAGCAGGACACGACCACCGGGCGGCCGATGTGTCATTGGACTGGACCCGCGTCCAGTTTACGCCGCTTTACGCCGGCTTGATGTTCTGGTTCACCCGGAACAGGTTCTTCGGGTCGTACTTCTTCTTCACCTTCTGCAGCCGCTTGTAGTTGTCGCCGTACGTGGCCTGCACGCGGCCCTCGGCCTCGTCGTCCATCATGAAGTTGACGTAGGCGCCCGGCAGGTTGAACGGATGAACCGCCTTCCAATAGGCGCGGCCCCACTCCTTCAACGCCGAGGCATTTTGGGGATCGGGATCGATGCCGGCGATAACCATGTTCCAGGTGGCGCTGCGGGTCGGCCACGCCGTCGCCGCTTTGCCCACGCTGTGCACCGCGCCGTCGATGGGATAGAGGTGCATCAGACAGAACGGGCTCGGCGCCTTCGCGGCCTGCGCGATGTGCGTGTCGATGGCCTCGTCCGAGAGTGTCTTCACGAAGTCGCCCTTCCAGTACCACTGGAGGCCCTTCGGGAAGAACGGATCGAACAGGCCATTCATCGCCGGCAACGGCATCTCGCCCATCCAGTTGAACAGCGGCTCGGGCAGGCTCTTGAGGAGCTTCGCCATGGCCTTCTCGCCCGCCTTCGTCGGCCCGTTGAAGCACGAAATCACCGCGCACGCGCGCTTGTTCCAGTGCTCCTTGGGAAACGGATCGGTCGGGGGCACGGTCTTGAGCCCCACGAACGTGCCGAGCTCCTTCGGCGCCTTCGGCAGGAACGCGCGATACGCCCGCATGACGGCGCGACCGTGCTTCTCGGCGTCCCAGAAGACAGGACCGGCAAACACCATGCGGGCCGGATGCGCCTTGAACAGGAAACTCGTGACGACGCCGAAGTTGCCGCCGCCGCCGCGCAACGCCCAATAGAGATCTTCGTTCTTTGACTTGTTCGCGGTCACGAACCGCCCGTCGGCCAGCACGACGTCGGCCTCGAGCAGGTTGTCGATCGTGAGTCCGTGCTTGCGAGTGAGGTACCCGGTGCCGCCGCCGAGCGTCAGGCCCGCGACGCCCGTACTGCCGACGATGCCGAATGGCACGGCGAGGCCGAAGGCGTGCGTCGCGTGGTCCACGTCCTTCGACGAGCACCCCGGGTCGACGCGCACCGTGCGGGCGAGGGGATCGACACGCACACTCTTCATGTCGGTGAAGTCGATCACGAGCCCGTCGTTCACGCTGCCGAGGCCGGGACCGTTGTGGCCGCCGCCTCGGATGGCGAGCGGCAGGCCCTGCTCGCGCGCGAAGTTGACGCACGTGATGACGTCGGCCGCGTCGGCGACGCGCGCGATGAGCCGCGGGCGCTTGTCGATCATGCCGTTGTACAGCGCGCGCGCCGCGTCGTAGTCTGCGTCTGTCGCGCGGATCAGGCGCCCGCGCAAGGTCTGTTGGAACGTTGAGACAACTTGATCGTTCATGTAAGCCTCCGCGTCGAATGGAAGCGGCTATCTTATCTCCCGCCGTAGCCCTTGCGAGCGGTGATGCTGTACCCGGGCGCCTTCGTCACCTCGACCTTGATCTCGTGCCAGCCGTCAGGCGCTACACCCTTTGGCTCGTACCGCAGCACGTAGCGGTTCTTGAACTCGTCGAAGATTTCCTTGAACGTCCGCTGGAAGTCCTTCGAGGACTTGTGCGCCTGCGCGAGGCCGCCCATCAGCGCGCTGGCCTCGACGACCGGGGCGCGCGGCCGCCCGACGCCCGCGGTGTTCGCGCGGTCGCTGGGTTCGACCAGCGCCAGGTACAGCGTCGCGTCGGTCCGGCCAGCCAGGCGCCGGATGTCCTCCTCGTCGAGCGCGCTCGTCGTGTCCACGCCGTCCGTGAGCGCGATCACGATGTGCCGGCGCGACAGGACGGGTTCCCAGAGGAAGACATACAGAAGCGCGTCGAAAATCGACGTGCCCTCGCCGGCCACCACCTGCCGCGAGTCGAAGGCCTTCCCTGCCGCCACCATCGGACCGACTTCGATGACGCGCCGATCGAACGTCACGACGCGCAGGCGATCCTCGGTGCGGAGCAGCGTCGGCAACCGCCGCGCATCGTCACGGAACTGATTGAAGTTGTCGATGACGCTCGGGCTCGTGTCCACGAGCAGCGTGACATCCACGGGAACCGCGCCGACGGACACGGCCTCGATGGACTGCTCGACGCCGTTGTCGAGCAGCCGGAAGTCGGCTGCGGTGAGGCCGGTCACCGGTTCGGTGCCCGAGCGCACCGCGACATCCACGAGCACGACCGCGGTGGTCGTGCGGAACGTGGGCCGGACCGTCTGTTGCGCGTGCGCCGCCCAGCCGAGCGGCACCGCCAGCGCGGCGAGGACGCACGCGAGGAGCGGCCTGCGGCTCGTCATCGCAGGGCCTCGCGCAAGGCGACCACCCGCACGGGCCAGTAGCGGTACTCGCCCTGATGGAACACGAACCAGGGATCGGCCGCCGGCAGCGGACGGCTCAGGAAATCGCCGAGGACCTCGCGCGCCTCACGTCGCTCGCCGCGATCGGCGATCAGTGCGGCCAGCAGCGCGCGCACCTGGCGGCTCTCCGGGCGCAGGCGCAGCGCCGCCTCGTAGTCGCGCTCGGCCTCCTCGCGCCGATCCAGCCGATGGAGCGTCCAGCCGCGGAAGAAGTGCGCGAGATACAGCAGGTCCGCGTCTTGGGTTGTTTCGAGCGCCTGCGCAAAGGCGTCGGTCGCGCGCACCCGCTCGCCCACGCGGATGCGGTGATACCCGAGCCGCAGGAGCGCTTCGGCGCGAACCGACGGCTCGTCGGTCAATGCTTCATAACCGGCGCCAACGCCGTCAAGGAGCGCGAGGGCCGTCGGAATCGCGCCCGCGTCGACTCCGGGACGCGCGATGGTCACGGCCAGCGGATCCGGGCGCTTCTCGAGCAGCCTCGGCGGAATCACGCCGTCCTCGGGCGTCTGCGTTTGAATCGCAATCACATTCGCGCGGCCGATGAGTGTCGTGCGCCGCTCGTCGCAGTACACCTCGGCGAGCTTGAAGCGAAGTTCGTCTGGAAACCGCCGCCGTGCGATCTGCAAGACCGATCCGAACGGCAGGGACGCGAGCGCCGGGTCGGTGCGCCCCAAAGGCCCGGGCGGACGGGCCGGGGGCGGCTGGCCCGCGAGGAACATGAGATCGTTGCCGCCGGTCAGGAGCGCCACCGCGGCCAGAAACCACTGTCGTTCGGCCTCATCAAGCTGGTGGGCGCGCTGTCCCTCGGCGACGGCCGGCTTGATGGCCTGATTGGGCGAGCGCAGGTCGAGAAACTGACGAATCGACCAGGACAGCAGCGCGCGTCGTTCGTTGCCCGCAAAGCCAACGCCCCGCTTCTCGAAGCGCGGGAGGGTGCGAGCCGTCGGGGGCCCTCCGTCAAAGGACGCGGCGACGTAGGCCGGCGCCCCGGCCGCTTCGAGCGCAAAGGCCGCCGCGATGAGCCGGCGCGCACGGGTAGCCTCGGCGGTCGGAGCCCGATCGATCCAGCGCTGTCCGCCCGTCACCAGCTCGGCCATCAGGGACCCCGGCTCGGTGGCCTCGGCCTCGACGACGATCCGCGCGACGGCCTCGAAGTCTCCGCCGCCGTAGCGGTCCAGCAAGCGGGCCATGTTGAGCTGCGCCGGCGCGGGCGCCGCGGCGAGGGCGACGCCTATCAACAGGAACGAGGCCAAAGCCAAAGGCGCCTTCCGCACGCGGCTCATGACGGGAGAGAGCATCTTAGACGACCCATTCCCTCTGCTATACTGTGGGGCGGTCTTAGCGGGATAGGCTTTGGTAGTGGGCCCGTGCCCACTTTTTGTATTTAGGGGCGCTTTCGCGGCCTGCCGGCGTGGCGACATCGACCCGAAACAGCGTGTCCGAGCATCTGCGCGCCGCCGTGACGCGCATCGCCCGGAGCCATGGCCTGGACCTCTTCGACGTGCAGTTCCGTCGCGAGTCGATTGGGTGGGTCCTGCGGGTCATGCTGGATCGCGAGCCGCGGTCCGGTGACGCGGCGACGGCGGAAGATCCGGTCGGGATCGACGACTGCAAACGCGTGAGTACGGACCTCTCCGCGGTGCTCGACGTCGAGCCGGAGCTCGTCGGCGACGACGGGCGGGGGTACACGCTCGAGGTTTCGTCGCCGGGGCTGGATCGGCCGCTCCGGGGCGAGGCGGATTACCGGCGGTTCACGGGCCGCCTTGCGAAGATCGTCACGAGCACGCCCGTCGAAGGTCAGTCGCACTTCGAAGGCCGGCTCGCGGGAGTCGAGGGCGCCGTGGTCCTCATTGCCCAGGGCGCGCGGGTGCACCGCGTGCCGATGGACGCCATCAGCCGCGCGCGGCTGGAAGTTGAGTTCTGAGACATATGCCTACCACCGAACTGCAGCAGATGATCGACGTCGTCGCCAAGGACAAGGGCATCGATCCGACGATCGTGATCAGCGCGATCGAAGATGCCTATCTGGCGGCGTCCCGCAAGGTCTTCAAGACCGAGGAAGACCTGCGCACGCGCTTCAACCTCGAGACCGGACAGGTCGAGCTCTACGCCGTGAAGCTCATCGTCACGGATGTGACGGCGCCGGCCAAGGAAATCTCGCTCTCCGAGGCCCAGCAGCTCTACGGCGATGAAGCCGAAGTCGGGATGGAGATCGAGTTCCCGAAGGAAACCGAGAAGCTCGGGCGCATCGCGGCCCAGACGGCCAAGCAGGTCATCGCCCAGCGCGTGCGCGAAGCCGAGCGCGAGAAGATCCACGGCGAGTTCGGCCAGCGCGTGGGCGAGGTCGTCAACGCCACCGTCAAGCGGTTCGAGAGCGGCGACATCATCGCGGAAATCGGCCGCGTGGAAGCGCAGATTCCGCGCAAGGAACAATCCCGCGCCGAAAACTACGCGATCGGCGACCGCGTGCGCGCGGTCATCAAGGCGGTCACGAAGAACGCCAAGGGCCCGCAGGTCGTGCTGTCGCGGACCGATCCGGCCCTGCTCATCAAGCTGTTCGAGCAGGAAGTGCCCGAGATCTACGACGGCACGGTCGTCATCCGCGGCGCCGTGCGCGAGGCCGGCGACCGCGCCAAAGTCGCGGTCTACTCGCGCGAGCGCGACGTGGATCCGGTCGGCGCGTGCGTCGGCATGCGCGGCACCCGCGTGCAGGCCATCATCCGCGAGCTGCGCGGCGAGAAGATCGACATCGTCGAGTTTTCGGAGGACCCGGTCCAGTTCGTCACCAAGGCCTTGTCGCCCGCGCGCGTGCAGCGCGTGACGATCGTGGACGACGAGCAGCGGGTCATGGAAGTGGTCGTCGAGGATCGGCAGCTCTCGCTCGCCATCGGCAAGAAGGGCCAGAACGTGCGGCTGGCGGCCAAGCTGTCCGGCTGGAAGATCGACATCAAGAGCGAGGAAGAGAAGCGCAAGGAAGTGGAACTGACGCTGGCCGGCATCGACTTCGGCAGCGGCGCCGAGGAAGTGCAGATGTTGTCGCTGCCGGACATCCATGAGGACGTCCTGGCCGCGCTGCGGGCGGCCGGCTACGACACCGTGGACAAGGTCCTCGAGGCCAATCCGGTGGATCTCCTCGCGCTGCCCGGCTTCGACCAGGAAACGGTTGACGCCATCGTGGCGGCCGCGGCCGCCGAAAAAGCCAAGCACCCGGAGCCGGCCGATGGCGGCGAGGAACCGGTCACCGAGCCCGTCACTGAGCCGGTCACTGAGAGTGATACGGAGCGCACGGAGTAACTATTGGCCACTGTCCGGATCTACAAGGTCGCCGAGCTGCTGGGTCTTTCGAGCCAGGACGCGATTGATCTGCTCAAGAAGGACACCGGCATCGCGGTGAAGAGCGCCTCGAGCTCGATCGAAGAGATTGTCGCGCGGCAGTTCGTGGAACGGCACGCCAAGAAGCGGCAGATTCAGCTGCCCCACGGCCCGCTGTTCACCGATGCGGCGGTGGCCAAGAAGCCGGCGGGCAAAGGCGCGCGCGCGCCCGAGCCGCCCAAGCCGGCCGCGCCGGTGATGCGGCCGCGACTGATCAAGGCGATCCGCCCCGCCGCCGCGCCTGCGGAGGCTGCGCCTGACGCCGTCGAGATCGAAACGCCGCCGGTTGCCGCCGAAGCGCCGGAGCCCGTGGAAGTCGAGCCGCCGACGGTTCCCGAACCCGTGATCGAAGAGCGTCCGGTCGTCGAGGACGTCGAGGCGCCGGCGACAGCAGCCGCCGCCCCGCCGCCTCCACCGCCCGTCAGCGCGCCGCCGGCTGCGCCGGCGCCGCCGATCGCCGCGCGGCCTCTTGGCGGACGGCTCGTGCCGCCAACGCGCCGGCTCCGGATCGAAGACCCTCTGACCGGCGAGGCGCCGGCTGCCCGGCCGTTGCCGCAGCGCCCCGTCGTCCGTCCGCAGCAGGCACCGCCGGCGCCGACGCGGCCTGGCGTGCCGCCGGGCCAGGTCCGGCCCGCGGCCCTGCGGCCGGTGAGTCCCGTCTCGCGCGCGCCGCTGGGCGGCCCGCGCCCGCTGCCCTCGCAGCCGATCCGTCCGTCGGCGCCGTCCAACCGCCTGCCGGGCACGCTGCCGCCGCCGCCCCGGCCGCAGATGCGGCCGTCCGGCCCGCGGCCCAAGACGACGCGCCGCGACGACCGTCCATCGCCGGTGATGACCGAGGCGCTGCCGCCGATCACCAAGCTGATCACGCTGGCCGAAGGGATGACCGTGAAGGACCTCGCCGACAAGCTCGAGGTCAAGGCCAAGGACGTCCTGAAGAAGTTGATGGATCGCCGCATGATGATGACCATCAACTCGACGCTCGATGCGGACACCGCGCAGATGATCTCGCGCGATTTCGGCGCCGAAGTCCTCATGCGGAGCTTCGAAGAGGAGCTGACCGAAGTCGAAAAAACCGAGACGTCGCAGCCCGAAGATCTCGTGGCGCGCGCGCCGGTCGTGACCATCATGGGTCACGTCGACCACGGCAAGACGACGCTCCTCGACGCGATTCGGGAAACGAAAGTCGCCGAGCGCGAAGCCGGCGGCATCACGCAGCATATTGGCGCCTACTCGGTCGATGTCGGCAACGGCCGCCGGGTGGTCTTCCTCGACACGCCGGGCCACGAAGCGTTCACGATGATGCGCGCCCGCGGCGCCAAAGTGACCGACATCGTCGTCCTCGTCGTCGCGGCGGACGACGGGGTGATGCCCCAGACGAAGGAAGCGATCGACCACGCGCGCGCGGCCAACGTGCCGATCGTCGTCGCGGTGAACAAGATCGACAAGCCGGACGCGAACCCGGAACGGGTGAAGCGCGAACTGTCCGAGCTCGGCCTCATGCCCGAAGCCTGGGGCGGCACGACGGTCACCGTCGAGGTTTCGGCACGGCAGCGTAAGAACCTGGACCAGCTGCTCGAGATGATCCTGCTCGTCGCCGACATCGCCGACGTCAAGGCCAACCCGAAGCGCCGCGCCGTCGGCACCGTCATCGAAGCGAAGCTCGACCGCGGCCGCGGCCCCGTCGCGACCGTCCTCGTTCAGGACGGCACGCTCAGCGAAGGCGACCTGTTCATCGCCGGCACGGTGGACGGCAAGGTGCGCGCGCTCTTCGACCACCTCGGCCGCAAGATCAAGAAGGCGCCGCCCTCCACGCCGGCGGAAGTGCTCGGCCTGTCTTCCCTGCCGCAGCCCGGGGACACGTTCCAGGTCATCGACGACCCGATCAAGGCGCGGCAGGTCGTCGCCTACCGTCAGGCACAGGCGAAAGAGCGCGTGCTCGGCGGCAAGGGCGGGCGCCTCACGCTCGAATCGCTCCAGCAGCAGATGGCGGAAGGCGGCATGAAAGAGCTGCCGCTCATCATCAAGGCGGACGTGCAGGGGTCGGCGGAAGTGCTGGCCGACACGCTCGCCAAGCTCACCGACGAGCGCGTGAAGATCCGCATCATCCACACCGGTGTCGGCGCGATCAACGAGTCGGACGTCCTGCTCGGCGCCGCGTCGAACGCGATCATCATCGGCTTCAACGTCCGGCCGGACCGCAACGCCGCCGAAGTCGCCGATCGCGAGAAGGTCGACATCCGCCAGCACTCGGTCATCTACAACGTGACCGACGAAATGAAGAAGGCGATGACCGGCCTGCTCGAGCCGACGCTGAAGGAATCGCGCCTCGGTTCGGCCGAGATCCGGCAGGTCTTCAAGGCCCCGAAGATCGGCACGATTGCAGGCTGCATGGTCCTCGACGGCCGCATCGCGCGGGGCGGCGAGTCGCACGCGCGCCTGGTCCGCGACAACATCGTGGTCTGGCGCGGCAAGCTCGCCTCGCTGCGGCGCTTCAAGGACGACGTCTCCGAGGTCAAGGCGGGCCTCGAGTGCGGCATCGGCCTCGATCGGTTCAACGACATCAAGGTCGGCGACGTCATCGAAATCTTCACCGTGGAGCGGATTGCACAAACGGTGTGATCGTCGCGCTTCTGTCCATCGAGCTGTACCTCCCGATGTCCGGATCGCTGAAGGACAAGCGAATGGTGCTGCGGCGCGTGAAGGATCGGCTCAAGGCGTTCAACGTCGCCGTGGCTGAAGTCGCGCACCAGGATCTCTGGCAGCGCGCCGGCCTCGGCGTCGTGACGGTCGCGAGCTCCGAGGACATGGCCGGCGAGACGCTGGCGTCGGCCCTCAGGGAAATCGACCGCGTCGAGCCCGGCCTCGTCGTGCAGAGCCAGGTGGAATACCTCCGCTGATATGCCTCAGGGATCCCGTCCGGACCGCGTGGGCGAAGAGATTCGCCAGGAGCTGGCGACGCTGCTCGCCCGCGAGGTGCGCGACCCCGGCGTGGGCTTCGTGACCATCACCCGCGTGAAGGTGTCTCCCGACCTGCAGCTGGCGCGGGCGTACTACACGCAGCTGGGCGACGAGGCTGCCCGGAAGGCGACGCGCCGCGCCCTCGACCGCGTGATTCCCTTCCTCCGCAGTCAGCTCGGCGCGCGGATGCAGCTGCGCCGAGTGCCGGAGCTGCGCTTCGAGTTCGACCAGAGCGTGGAACACCAGGATCGGATTGAGAAAATCCTCCTCGACCTCAAGGAAGAACGGGAGCGCCGCGGCCCAGCGGAGGACGAAAGCCCCGGGGAAAGCGGCGGGACCAAGGACCCGGGACCAGGGACCGAGGACCCGTCATGAGCTCTGCGGCAGAGGTCGCGGCGGCGCTGCGCGCCCGCCAATCGTTCATCCTCACCTCCCATGCCCGTCCTGACGGCGACGCCGTGGGATCGCAACTCGCTCTCGGGCTGGCGCTCGAGACGCTCGGCAAGACCATTCGCTTCATCGATCACGATCCGGTCCCGGGCCCGTACGCGGGATTCCCGGGCGCGAACCGCGTCGAAGTGGCACCGCGCACCACCGCCACGGCAGATGCGGTCGTCTACCTCGAGTGCAGCAGCAGCGATCGACCCGAGGTCGCCGGATTCGACGGCCAGTTCGCCATCAACATCGACCACCATGCCGGCAACGAGATGTACGGTGACGTGAACTGGTTCGACGCCACCGCCGCCGCCTGCGGCGAGATGGTGGCCGACGTCATCGACGCGCTCGGCGTGCCCTGGTCGCGCGAGATCGCGTCACATCTCTATCTGGCGGTCGCCACCGACACGGGCGGATTCCGGTACGGGCCGATGTCGGCCCGCACGTTCGACGTGGCGCGCCGCATCGCGCTGGCCGGCGTGGACACCGCCGAGCTCTCCCGCACCATCTTCGACAGCTACGGCGTCGGCCGCGTGCGCCTGACCGGCGCACTGCTCGGCACGATGGAGCTCCACGAGGGCGGGCGGCTCGCGCTGCTCACCCTCGACGACGCGATGCTCTCGGCGTGCGGCGCGACGATGGACGACACCGAGGGCCTCGTCAATCTGCCGCTGGGCGCGCGCGACATCATGGTCGTCGCGCTGCTCAAGCAGCAGGGGGCCGATCGGTACCGGGTCAGCCTGCGGTCGAAAGGCGCGGTGGACGTGCGCGAGGTGGCCACCGAGTGGAACGGCGGCGGCCATCACAATGCCGCGGGCTGCTCCATCCCCGGCTCCGCCGCAGAGGTCAGGCAGGCCCTCGTCCGGGCGCTCGGCCGGGCCATGTCCAGGACTGCCTGAATGAACGGCGTGCTGCTCCTCGACAAGCCCTCCGGGCCGACGTCGCACGACGTCGTCGCCCGCCTGCGGCGCGCAACAGGCGAGCGCGCCATCGGCCACACCGGGACGCTCGACCCGAGGGCCACGGGCCTGCTGCCTCTGGTTCTTGGCCGCGCGACCCGGCTCGCGTCGTGGCTGTCGTCGGGCGACAAGACGTACGAGGCGACGATTTGTCTTGGCGTCGCGACCGACACCGACGACGCGGATGGCCAGCCGATTGGCGCCGTGGCGCCGCTCCCGGCGGCGGGTGTGGTTGAGGAGGCGCTCGACGCCTTTCGCGGCACCTTTCAACAGGTACCGCCGCGCCATTCCGCCAAGAAGATCGCGGGGCGCAAGGCGTACGAGCTGGCGCGCCGCGCGCAGCCCGTGGACCTGGCGCCGGTGGCGGTCACCGTCACCGCCCTCGAGCGCCTGTCGTTCGACGGGGCGTTCCTGCAGATTCGGGTCAGCGCGGGGTCCGGGTTCTACGTCCGGGCGCTGGCCCGCGACCTCGGCGAGCGCCTCGGATGCGGTGCGCACCTGTACGCCCTGCGACGGACGCGGAGCGGCGGCTTCGCGGTCGCGAGCGCCATCCCGCTCGACGAGGCCGAGCGCCTTGGCCGGGACGTCGAGAGCCGCCTGATCCCCGCGGCCGAGGCCCTGCCCCACCTGCCGTCGGTGATGATGACGGCCACCGGCCTGACCCGGGCGATGCACGGCAACCCCCTGGGCCCGACGGATCTCGAGGGCCGATGGGTGCCGCCGGCGGGTGTCGGCGGGCCGATCCGGCTCCTGGCCGGTGACGGCCGGCTCGTGGCATTGGCCCATTCACGCGGCGGTGCTTTGCATCCTGTCACCGTCCTCGGATAACATCTGATTCTTGTGGCTGGCGACAGGAATGGCCACAGACAACGGCGGTCCGGTCCCGCATCGCGCTCTGGACCGTTCGTGGAGGACACCAGTGTTGACCAGCGATCGCAAGACAGCAGTCATCGGCACTTACCGCACGCACGACGGTGACACCGGTTCTCCCGAGGTGCAGGTGGCGCTCCTGAGCGAGCGGATCACCTACCTCACGGACCACTTCAAGTCCCACGTCAAAGACCACCATTCCCGGCGCGGGCTCCTCAAGCTCGTGGGGCAGCGCCGCCGACTGCTGGACTACCTGAAGGGCAAGGACGCGGAACGCTACTCCGCGTTGATTCAGCGGCTCGGCATCCGCAAGTAGACGGCGCTCGACGCGCCCGAACGTCCCATGATTCCCACATATCGACGAGACATCTCCATCGGTTCGCGCACGATCTCCATCGAAACAGGCAAGCTCGCAAAACAGGCTGACGGCGCGGTGGTCGTGCGATCCGGCGACACCATGGTCATCGTGACGGCCTGTCGGGCGCCGTCCGCGCGCACCGGCATTGATTTCCTCCCGCTCACGGTGGACTACCGGGAGTACGCCTACGCGTCCGGGCGCATTCCTGGCGGTTTCTTCAAGCGCGAGGGCAAACCGGCGGAAAAAGAAGTGCTGACGAGCCGGCTGATCGACCGGCCCATCCGGCCGCTCTTCCCCGCCGGCTGGTACTACGAGACGCAGATCGTGGGTCTGCTGATTTCGGCTGACGCGGAGAACGACTCCGACGTGCTGGCAATCACGGGCGCGTCGGCGGCGCTGGCGCTCTCTTCGATTCCGTTCGAGAAGACGATTGCCGGCGTGCGCGTGGGCCTGATTGACGGCCAGTACGTGATCAACCCCACGTACCCCGAGCGCAAGACCAGCAAGATCGATCTCGTCGTGGCGGGCAGCGCCGACGCGATCATGATGGTCGAAGCCGGCGCCAACGAGGCGACCGAAGAAGAGATGATCGCGGCGCTCGACGCCGCCCACAAGGCCATCCAGCAGGTCGTCAAGGGGATCGACGACCTCAAGCGCGAGTGCGGCAAGGCGAAGACCAAGACGTCACCCAAGGTCATCGCCGAGGAGGCGTACCGCGAGGTCGAAGGCAAGGTGCGCGCGTCGCTGGCCGACGCGATGCGCATCGCGGACAAGCTCGAGAACTACGCCAGCGTCGACGCGATTGGCGCCGGCCTCATCGACTCGATTCCGGACAGCGAGCCCGCGCGCCGCAGCGACGCCAAGACGATCTTCGGCGAGCTGAAGGAAAAGATCCTGCGCGACGAAATCCTCACGCACGGCCGGCGCCTCGACGGCCGCCGCTTCGATCAGGTCCGGCCGATCTGGATCGAGACCAGCGTCCTGCCCCGCGTGCACGGCTCGGCGGTCTTCACCCGCGGTGAGACTCAGGCCCTCGTCAGCGCGACGCTCGGCACCGAAGACGACGCCCAGAAGATCGAGAAGGTCGACGGCGAGATCTACCGGCGCTTCATGCTGCACTACAACTTCCCGCCGTTCTCGGTGGGCGAGGTGAAGTTCCTGCGGGGGCCCGGCCGCCGCGAGGTCGGCCACGGCGCGCTCGCCGAGCGCTCCCTCGTGCCGCTGCTGCCCTCCGAGGACGAGTTCCCCTACACGCTGCGGGTCGTCTCCGACATTCTCGAGTCGAACGGCTCGTCGTCGATGGCCTCGGTGTGCGGAGGCTCGCTGGCGCTGATGGACGCGGGCGTGCCGCTCAAGGCGCCTGTCGCCGGCGTGGCGATGGGCCTCGTGATGGACGAGAAGACCGGCAAGTGGGCGGTCCTGACCGATATCGCCGGCGCGGAAGACCACTACGGCGACATGGACTTCAAGGTCGCGGGCACGCCGCAGGGCATCACCGCGCTCCAGATGGACATCAAGGTCTCGGGTATCACGCTCGAGATCATGCGCCAGGCGCTCGCCCAGGCGCGCGCGGGCCGGCTCGAGATTCTGGACGCGATGGCGAAGGTCCTTCCCGCGCCTCGCGCCACCATCTCCAACTACGCGCCGCGGATCGTCACGATTCGCATCCCGACCGAGAAGATTCGCGAGGTCATCGGACCGGGCGGCAAGACCATCCGCATGATCATCGAAAAGACCGGCGTCAAGATCGACGTCGAAGACGACGGCCGCGTGAACGTCGCGTCGGCCGACGAAGGGGCGGCCGCGAGGGCGATCGCGATGATCCAGGAGCTGACCGCGACGCCAGAGCTCGACAAGAGCTACCTGGGCCGGGTCGAGCGCATCACCGACTTCGGCGCCTTCATCGAGATCATGCCCGGCGTCGACGGGCTGCTCCACGTGTCCGAAATCGCCAACTACCGCGTGAAGGACGTCCGCGACGAGCTCAAAGAGGGCGAACAGATCATGGTGAAGGTGATCAACGTGGATCCGTCGGGCAAGGTCCGGCTGAGCCGAAAGGCCCTGCTGGCGCCCGACGAGGGGACCGCTCCCCGGGATCCGCGTCCGGTGCACGACGGCCCGGCCGCCGACGGCGGCGGCCACGGCCATCGCGACCGGCACGACCGCGGAGGCCGCCGCGATCGGCCGCCCCGCCGGCACTGACCGCCTCTCGCAAGGTCCGGCCGATAGTCAGGCGTGAGCGTCTCATCCTAGGGAAAGCGCCCTAACATCAGGCTTTCCGGTAAGCAGGAGGTGGCCCAGTGAACGCATCTCGCGACCGTTCGACCCGCGCCGCTGCCTTGGTCCTCCTCGGGTCTCTGGTGCTGGCCGTCCTGGGGGCTGCCACGGTGGTGGCCCAGAATCGCAAGGACTTCTCGGTCAGCGCCCGGAAGTACAGCTACAAGGTCACCGTCGGCAGCAACGAGGTGCCCGACATCCGCGTGCAGCTCGACGACATGGTGACCGTCATCTTCTCCGCGGACGATATTGCACACAGCTTCACTATCGGCGACCACTATCGGATCGATCGCCGTGCCGAACCCGGCAAGCCCGTCACCATCCGCTTCAAGGCGGACAAGGAAGGCTCCTTCGAGATCCGCTGCACGCTGACCATCGACGACCGGTGCGTCCGGGAGCTGAAGGGCCGGCTGGTCGTGGAGAGTCGAAAGTAGCGGGGGCTGGACTGGGTTTTTACTGGCGTTGCATCTGTCACCTCACTTAGAATTCTGTTTACCCCGGCTCGAAGGCACAGCCGCCCCATCGGATGGAGGCGGAGATGGTCGAGATAACGTTCGCGCTCGACGAAACGACGGCGGCAAAGCTTCGACAGTCAGCCGCTCGTCTGGACAAGTCTTTGCGGGAAGTCGTGTGTGAAGCGATAGACGACTACTCCGACCGCGTCTGGCAGCTGCGCGAGCGGCAGAACCGCCACCTGTTGGACGTCGTGAACGACATCATGCCGAAGCTCGTGGCCCTGAATCCGGGCGACGAGGTGGACGTGCCGCAGCCCGCGCCCGGGCGGCGTCGCGCGCGTCTGGCCCGCTAACGAATTCCCACACCCCTGAACCGGCTGGCGAGCGCGAGCCGCTCGCCAACGGAGGGGTGTCGATGGAAGAACCAGCGCGTGAAGGTGGACGGGCGCTCCTCGGCGAGGTGACGGGCGCCCAGCCGCTTGATCGCCGCGGCGAACGCCTCGGTCTCTCCTGTCAGTCTCAACGCAAACTCATCGGCCAGGCGCTCGTGGCGGCGCGACTGTCCGTGACGGAGCGGCGTCGCCGCGAGCCAGACGCCGCCCGCGACTAGCAACAGGAGCGGCCACGCGCCGAGATCCGCGGGACCGCCAAGGCCAAGCGCAGGAGCGGCGCGCCGCAGCGCCGCGTCGGCCGCCCACAGCGCGGCCATCAACGTCGCGGCCGACAGCGCCACGCCCCGCGCCAAATCGTGCCGGGTGTGGTGGCCGATCTCGTGCGCGACCACGACCGCGACCTCGTCGTCGCTCCAGTCGCGCAGGATTTCTTCGGAGAGGAAGATGCGCCGCGTCCGGCCGACTCCGGTGAGGAACGCGGCGGGACTGCCGGTCCCGGCGAGCACGCCAATGGAGGTCACCGGCACGCCCGCGTCCGCGGCCAGGCGCGCGAGCCGGCGCCCGAGGTCGCCTCGCACCGACAGCCCGGCCGGCGCGAACCGGGCGAGGATCAGCGGCATGGCTCGCATGGCCAGCGTCAGCCATCCGGCGAGGGCGCATCCGGCGACGACCCACCACCAGCGCGGCACGAGCCACATCGCGACCCCGACAGTTCCGGCGATTAGCACGGCCGCGCCCAGCGCCACGAGCGTGGCCTGTAGTTCCTCGATAGCCACGGCTCCCGCCGGGGCCGCGGCGCCCGCCGGCGAGGCCGGCCCATAGCGTTCGGCCACCCGCAGGCCCAGAAACAGGCGGGCCGGCAGCACCGCGAGCCGCCAGACGGCGACCACGCTGACCGCAAAGAGCACAATCGTGCCGATACCCGACCCGCCGGTGGTGGCCTCCGCCCAGCGCGCGAGGCCGCCGGCCACCGCGGGCAGCGCCAGGACGCCCAGGGCCAGGGCGCCCGAGACGATTTCCACCGCGCTGGCCCGCCGCCGAAGCCGCTGATACCGCGTGGCTTTGGATTCGTTCAATTCAGCTGAAGTGAGATCAGCTTCGACACGCCCGGCTCTTCCATCGTGACGCCGTAGAGGCGGTCCGCGATCTCCATCGTCTTGCGGTTGTGGGTGATCAGGATGAACTGCGTGGACGTCTGCAGGCCCTGCAGCATCTCGACGAACCGCCCGATGTTGGCGTCGTCGAGCGGCGCGTCGATTTCGTCGAGCAGGCAGAACGGGCTGGGGCGGTGCTTGAAGATCGCGAACATCAGCGCCATGGCGGTGAGCGCCTTCTCGCCGCCCGACAGGAGCATGACGTTCTGGAGGCGCTTGCCCGGCGGCTGCGCGATGATGTCGATGCCGCTCTCCGGGTCGTTCTCCTGATCGATCAGCACGAGCCCCGCGCGCCCGCCGCCGAAGAGCGTGGTGAACGTCTTCTCGAAGTGAATGTTGATCGAGTGAAAGGCCTCTTCGAACCGCTCGCGCGTGGTCTTGTCGATGCGGCGGATCGCCTCGCCGGTCTGCGCGATCGAGTCGAGCAGGTCCTTGCGCTGCGTGGTCAGGAACGTGTGGCGCGCTTCGAGCTCGTCGAACTGCTCGATGGCCATCATGTTCACGGGCCCGAGCCGCTCGAGCTTGCGCTTGAGGTCGAGGATGATCTCCTCCGGCGTGAGCGGCGTCGCGTCGTCGTCGGACAGCGACAGCCCGCCGGTGTCGGCGAGATCGGCCGGCGCGTCGTCGGCGGCGCCGGGCTCGGCGGCGTCGAACTCGTCGGCCTCCGGCGCGGCGGCGGCGGCGACCCGGCGCGCGGGCGCGACCAGCTCGCCGGCGGCCTCGAGCTCGGCGACGCGCGCGACCACCTCGTCGATCGGGGCGCCGAGCGTCTCGACGCAGGTCTCGGCGAGGTGCGCCAGGTCGGCGGCGGCGGTGGCGCGCGCGACTTCGGCCTGGGTGACGTCGGCGCGCACCGCATCGGTGCGATGCCGCGCGCCGCGGATGTCGTGATCGCGCGTGTTGAAGTCGGCGCGCAGCGTCGTGACGCGCGCGTCGAGGTCGCGAATCTGCGTCTGGAAGCCCTGCAGGGCCCGGATGTCGTCGTCCACGCGGCGCTCGCCGTCGTGGATCGACGCCCGCAGCTCGCCGCGGCGCGCGTCCGTGCGATCGATGTCGGCGCGGCGGCCGGTGACGCGGGTCTCGAGATCGCTGGCGGCTTCTTCGAGCCGCGCGGTCTCGGCGCCCAGCACCGCGGCCCGCTCGGCCAGCGCCGCCTGCGCCGTGCGCGCGTCCGTCACGAGCCGGAGCCGGCCCTCGGCCAGCTCGCGCGCGGCCTGCAATTCGGCGGCGACGCCTCCCAGCCGGCTCTCGGCGTCGCGCTGATCGGTTTCATGGCGCGTGATGGCCGACGCGGAGTCGTCGCGACGCTGCTCGGCGGCCCGCTCTTCCTCGGTCGCGCGGCCGCGCTCGGTGCCGACGACTTCGAGCCGGCGTCCGACACGCTCGCGTGCCTCGTGCGCCCGCGCGACGCGGCTTTCCAGCCCGACAATCGCCTTCTCGTGTTCGTGCTGGGCGGCCACGAGCCCGGCCAGCGCGGCTTCGGCCGCGGGCACGGCCGCATCGAGCGCGGTCCGCTGCGCGGCGAGCCCGCGCGTGCGCGCCGCCGATTCCTGGACCTCGTCGCGCAGCGCCAGCATCTCGGCCCGGCTCTCGAGCACGCCCCGCGCGTCCTGGCGCGATCCGCCTTCGACCAGCCACGCGCCGCGGAAGACCTCGCCGGTTCGCGCCGCGACCGGCACCGACACGGTGCGCGCGAGATCCCGCGCGGCCTCGAATGAGTCGACGACGAGCGCTCGGCCGACGAGCCGGGTGACGACCGCCGCATGCGGGCCCGACGCCCGCACGACCGCCGACAATGCGCGGCTGCCCGACGGCACCACGAGCGGCGGATCCGCCGCGGGCTTCTCCGCCGCCTCGGCGAGCACGACGAACCCGCAGCGTCCGGCGTCCCGCTCGGCCAGCAGCGCGAGCGCGGAGGCGACATCCTGCGTGCGCTCCACGATCACGTGCTGCAGGAGATCGCCCATGAGCGCATCGACGGCGCGCTCGTACGTGCGCTCGACCGTCAGGTGATCCGCGACCGCGCCGTGCTGATGCACGCCCTTCGGCGCCTCGGCCAGCAGGTAGCGGGCCGCGTCGCCGTACGTGGCCCGGCTCGCTTCGATTTCCTCGAGCGTCTTCAGGCGCGATTCGCGTGACGCGAGGTCGCGCTCCGCCGCACTCAGATCCTCCGCCACCTGCTCGCGTTCGGCTCGCTTCGCGAAGAGGTCGGCTTCGCCGGCCTCCCGGCTCCTCGACGCGGCGGCCAGGGCGTCACGCGTCGCCGCCAGCGCCTGCGAACCCTCATCGTGTTCGGCCCGAGCCTGGGCGACCTGCGCCTCGAGCTCGCGGGCCTCAATCTCGAGCCGCTCGCGTTCGGCGGCCACCCGGTCCCGAACGGCCGCGGCGTTCTCCCGCGCCTGGCGCAGGGCCGACAGGGTCCCGGCAGCCGCCAGCACGGCCGCCCGGGTCGCATCGGATTCCTGCTCGATGGTCTGTACCGTCGCCAGCGCGCGCGCGTACTCCGCCTCGGCGGCCTCCACCCGGCCAGCCGCCTCGGCCTGAGTGGCCTGCATCCGCTCGGCCGCCTCGCGCTGCGTCTCGAGCGCCAGGCGCGCCGGATCCCGGCGGCCTTCCAGGTCGTGAAGCTCCGCGGCAAAGCCCTCCGCCTGCCGGCCCAGCTCGTCGATCTGCTGGCGGTCGAACTGAATCTGCTGCTGGCCCCGGCCGATCTCGAGCTCCAGTCCGTGGGCGCGCTCGCGCGCGGCGGTCGCGCCGCCTTCCGCCTCGGTCAGGCCCAGGCGCAGCGTCTCGAGCGCCGTCTCCAGCTCGGCCACGTGCGCCGCGGCGGCTGCCTCGCGCGCCCGTGCCTCGGCGAGGGCGCGGTCGGCCGCCTCGATGTCGGCCGACAGCTTCTCGTGCCGGTGCGCGAACTGGACCTGCTCCCAGCGCCGCAATTCCTCACGCAGCCGCTTGTAACGCCGCGCCCGCGCCGCCTGGCGCCGCAGCGCGCCGCGCTGCTTCTCGACCTCGAAGATGATGTCGTCGACGCGGGTCAGGTTCTGCTGCGCGGCTTCGAGCTTCAGCTCCGCGGCCCGCCGCCGGGACTTGTATTTCGTGACCCCCGCCGCCTCTTCGATGAGCATCCGGCGCTCGGCCGGCCGCGACGAGAGAATCTGGCCAATCTTGCCCTGTTCGATGACCGCGTAGGCCTTCACGCCCAGCCCCGAGTCCATGAGCAGGTCGTGGACGTCGCGCAGGCGGCAGACCTCGCCGTCGATGAGGTATTCGCTCTCGCCCGATCGGTACAGCCGCCGCCCAATCTCGATGTCCCGGGTCAGGAGCGGCTGCTCGTCGAGCAGGGGGTCGGTGACGGTTTCCGCGATGGCGGCCTGCGCGACGTCCGACAGTTTCAGCCGCACTTCGGCGGCCGCGGTCGGCTTGCGGGCGTCGCTGCCGTTGAAGATCACGTCTTCCATGCGCTCGCCGCGCAGGCTCTTGGCGCTCTGCTCGCCCAGCACCCAGGTGATCGCGTCGACGACGTTGCTCTTCCCGCAGCCGTTCGGCCCGACGATGGCGGTCACACCGGTGTCGAAGCCGAGCTCGGCCCGGTCCGGGAAGCTTTTGAAGCCGGCGATGTGCAGTCTGGACAGTCGCATGCCGCGTCAGTGCATGTACGTAAAAACAGCCGCGCCGGTCGAAAGGACACTCATAGGCAATCGACCCGCAAGCGGCTGGAAACCTTACGGCAACGTGAACCTGATCAAATCGCGGCAGCCAACCCGGCGTTTCGTGCGCGCCGGGGCCCCGTGGGCCGCCAACGGACGGAAGTCTAGCAGGAGATCACGCGATCGGCAATCGCGAATCGAGGCGTTTCAGCGGCGCGCAAGCAGCTTGCGCGCGTCGTCGAACAGGCCGAGCGCGGCCTGGAGCTGCGGATCGACCTTCGCCAGATTCCGGCGGGCGACCTCGACGCCGAAGAGGTCGGTGTCGACCTCGAACTTGATCATGGCCTTGAGAAAGGCCTGGTCGGTGGTGAACGCGGTGGCGTCCATCCGGACCCGCTGGCTGGCGACGAACTCCTTGAACTCCGCGAGCTGCGCGTCCGTCACCGTCCAGTCCGGACCGACCTTGTACTTCGCCGCGGACCGGGAGCCGGCACGCGCATCGGCGTCCTTCGTGAACCGCTCGTTGAACTGAATGAACGCGCCGCGGTCGCGCAGCATGCGGGAGAACCGCGTCGGCTCGAAGCCCTCCACCGAGCCGGCCACGAAGTGGTCGGGCTCGATGCCGCCCCCGCCGTAGACCTTGCGCCCGCTATCCGTGTACTTGAGATCGGCCGCGTTGTGGGAGCGCTCGGCTTTCTGTTCGCGCAGTCCGTACGTGATGTACTCGTCGAACGCGCCGTCCCACGGCCGCTGAATCAGCCGTCCGCTGGGCGTGTAGTAGCGGCCCGTCGTCAGGGCCAGCGCGGCGTTCTCCGAAATCCGATACACGCCCTGCACGAGGGCCTTTCCGAACGAGGTCTCGCCGACGATGAGGCCGCGATCGTGGTCCTGCATCGCGCCGCTCACGATCTCCGACGCGCTGGCGCTGTTGCGGTTGACCATCACGACGAGCGGCAGGTCGGTGTTGCCCGGTTCGGCGGCGTGGTAATCCTCGTCGGCGCCCTTCACGCGCCCGCGGGTGTAGACCACCAGCTGGCCGCGCTTGAGGAAGCGGCTCGACACGGCGATGGCCTGGTCGAGCGGCCCGCCGAGGTTGTCGCGCAGATCGAGGACCAGCCGCTCCATGCCCGCGGCCTTGAGCTTGGTCAGGGCCGCACCGAGCTCCGCGTCCGTCGTCTCGGAGAAGTCCTGCATGCGGACGTAGCCCGTGCCGGGCGCGGTGATGAAGGCGGCCGTGACGGTCGTGATCTTGATGTCGTCGCGCTCGACCGTCAGGTCGATGAGCTGCGCCACCCCCGGGCGGCGGATCGAGATGTCGACCGTCGTGCCCTTCGGGCCGCGCACGCGGTCCACCACGTCCTGCGTGCCCCAGCCCGTCGTCTCCTCCTTGCCGACGCGCGCGAGGATGTCGTTGCGCCGGATGCCGGCGCGATAGGCCGGCGAGTTCTCGAAGAGCTTGGTGACGACGATGTTGCCGTCGACCGGGAGGATGCTGATGCCGATCCCCTTGTAGGTCCCGACCTGCGTCTCGCGCATGCGCCGGTATTCGCTGGGATCGAGGAAGTTGGAGTGCGGATCGAGCTGGAGCAGCATGCCGTCGATCGCGCCGTACACGGCCGGCCCGCCGTCGGTCGGCTCGACGTACTGATCGCGGACGGCGGCGACCGCCGCCTGGAAGATGACGTAGCGAGCGGAGAGCTGATCCTGCGTCTGGACCGGGCGGGCGCCGATCGCCGCGCCGGCGACCACCGAGACGACCGCAATCACCGCCGCCGCCGGAATCTGTTTCATACGCATCAGTCCCTCTCGTCGGGGTCGTCGGCCCCCCGCTTCTTCTTGGCGAACATCCACGCGACGCCGATACTGACAAGGTACAGCAGGAACATCGGGGCCGCAAACACCATGAGGTTCACCGGATCACCGGTGGGCGTGATGATCGCGGCGATCACGAAAATAATCAGCACGGCGTACTTGAACTTCCGCAGCATGAAGCCGGAGGTCAGCATCCCGAACCGCGCCAGGAAGAAGACCAGGATCGGCATCTGGAAGATCAGCCCCAGCCCGAGCACCACCTTCACGTAAAACCCGAAGACCGTCTCGAGCGTCGGAAACCACTTGATGCCGCCCATTTCGTAGCCGGCGAAGAACGTCATCATCGACGGGAACGCGATGCGATGCGCAAACCAGGCGCCCCCGCCGAAGAGCGCCGTCGAGAACAGCACGAACGGCACGACGACCTTTTTCTCGCGCGCATACAGGCCGGGCGCGACGAACAGCCAGAGCTGCGAGAACAGGAAGGGCGATGCGATGACAACACCCAGCAGCGCCGACAGCTTCAGGCTGAACATGAACCCGCTCATCGGCTGGGTGAAGATCAGCTGGCCGCCGAAGGAGCTGAAGTACGCCATCGCGTACAGATAGGTCGGCTTCCAGAAGAAGAACGTCGCGCCGCAGGTAACGGCCAGGGCGTACGCGGAGTAGACGAGCCGACGCCTGAGCTCGTCGAGATGCTCGAGAAAGGTCATCCTCGAGCGATCGTTGTCGCTGTCCTTCTCGCCCACGAAGTCCTCGTCAGCGGCGTAGGCCGAGCCGGAGTTCGTGTTTTCAGTCATCGGGAGTCAGCGTCCGGCCGCCCGATCAGGAACCTTGCTCACCGCGGGCGATGGTATCGGGCGATGTGGGGGCCGACAGAGCCCGGGGATCGGAGGACGGCACTTCGGGCGGCGCGGGCGGCGCCTTCCGTTCCTCGGCACGGATTTCCTCGTCCAGCGTGCTCCGCAGCTCGTTGGAGGCCCGCTTGAACTCGCCGATGCTCCGGCCGAGCGACCGGCCGAGCTCCGGAAGCTTCCGGGGCCCGAACACAATGAGCGCTACCACGAGCAAAATGATGAGTTCTGGTACGCCAATCGGACCCATTAAAAGCTCCTCAAAGGACGTAGCCAGTATACCGTGGCCCGGAGGGTGGCGGGACCGGCCGCACCGAAGAAAACCCTAGTGTTTACGTTGACTTGGGGGTATTCGAGACCTACCATGGGAATCCAGGGGTTGCCCGTATGAAACAGAGAGTTTGCTGCCACCTCCTCACGGGTCTGCTCGTCTTGTGCGCGGCCACATCCGCCCAGGCGCAGTCGGCCCAACCCGCAACGACCGCCACCTCCGACCGGCCGTCGACCGCGACGGTTTCCGGCGACACGGGCCTCTGGTTCGTGCCGAGCGCGGAAGTGCTCCAGAAGAAGAAATGGTCCCTCAGCTTTGGCCGAACCAACATGGACGAGGGCCAGGGCTTCACGGATATTTCGACGTTCCCGATTACCTTTGGGATTGGGATGGGCCGTGTGGAAGTGTTCGGCCGCCTGAACCCGGTGGTCCGCGTCGATCGAGACGCGGTTCCGCTCTTCTTCTCCAGCCCTGCAACGGAGACGGGCACCGGGGGCGGTATCGCCGTAGACGTACCACGCATCCGGGACGGCTGGACGCAGGGCTTTGGCGATCTCTGGCTTGGCGGAAAGTTCCGGCTGACGCCGTCGGAGAACACCTTCGGAGCGGCCGCCCGCGTGATGGTCAAGCTGCCGATCGGCGACGAGGTCAAAGGCGTGTCGAGCGGCGCGACAGACTTCGCCATCGACGGCGTGCTCTCGAAGCGGCTCTCGGGCGCTGAGCTTGCCGGCTTCGCCGGGTTGATGATGCGCGGCGATCCGGAAGGCTTCACGCTGACCGACGGCCTGCGTTGGGGCTTCGGAGCGGCGTTCCCGAACCGGTACGGCTTGCGCCTGACGGCCGAGCTGTTCGGCGAGCAGTACTTTGAGGACGTCGTGACGGCGCCGGCCACGCTCGTCGGGACGGACGGCTCGGTCGCGCCCGCCAACACACCGACCAAGAGCCCGCTCAACGCGCTCGTCGGCCTCACGTGGCAGGCCAAGAA
>Ga0137313_1000110_pt1 | contig 27758 bp, 22 predicted proteins | sample EasRivERMZT166_2_FD_102287 | JGI IMG/M metagenome (GOLD analysis project Ga0137313, IMG submission 102287) | Soil microbial communities from meander-bound floodplain in the East River, Colorado, USA - East River MetaG ERMZT166_2 | ecosystem: Environmental > Terrestrial > Soil > Floodplain ...
AAGTCGCTGGCGGACACCAGACTGACCCTCTCGGTTCCTGTGCGGCCATCCGCGGGCGGCGGCCCGGATCTCGAATACGAGATTCCGATGAAGTTGAAGGTCAAGGCCGGCCGCTACGAAGTGCGGGCCGCGGTGACGGATGCGACTTCCGGCCGAAGCGGAAGTGTCTACGGCTACGTTGACGTGCCCGAGTACACGCAAACGCCGGTCGCCCTGTCCGGCATTCTCGTGCAGGTGACGCCGGCCACGCCTCGGACCAATCCAGGCGACCGCCCCTTCACGCCGACGACGCGCCGGGAGTTCCGGCGGGATGAAACGGTGACCGCGATCGTGCGCGAGTACCAGGGCCTGACGCGCGCGATCATGCCGGGCTACCTGCAGGTGCAGGTGTTGAACACGCACGATCAGCGGGTCTTTGGCTACGAGACGCGGCTGCTGCCGGAGCAGTTCGGCGCGAACCGGGCCGCCGACCACGGCATCGAGATCCCGCTGCGCGACTTCGAGCCCGGCGAGTACCTGCTCGCCATGGAAGTGCGGCACGGCAATACCGAGGTACGGCGCGAGATGCGCTTCCGCGTGCGATAGCTCCTCGTACGCCACGTACGTCCCGTACGCCTCGTACAAGGAACCGGACGCTTGTCTACTATTTATTGAAAGACAATTGACCAGCGTCAGTGCGTTCCTGGTACGAGGCGTACAAGGCGTACGAGGCGTACGAGGCGTACCCGGTTCTAGCCGCGCAGGTATTTGTTGAAGAACTCGATCGTGCGCTGCCAGGCGAGCTTGGCGGCCGCCTCGTCGTAGCGCGGCGTCGTGTCGTTGTGGAAGCCGTGCTGCGTGTTCTCGTAGGTGTAGGCGGTGTAGGTCTTGCCGTTCGCCTTCAGCGCTTCCTCGTACGCCGGCCAGCCGGCGTTCACGCCCTTGTCGTTCGCGGCGTAGTGGAGCAGGAGCGGCGCCTTGATCTTCGGCACGTCGGCGGCGTTCGCCTGCCGGCCGTAGAACGGGACGGACGCGGCGAGATCCGGCAGACGGACGGCGAGCTGGTTGCAGATGCCGCCGCCGAAGCAGAATCCGACGGCGCCCACCTTGCCGGTGGACTGCGCGTGCGACTTGAGCCACCCGGCCGATGCGACGAAGTCCTCGAACATCTTCGGGCCATTGACGCTGCTGAACGCCGCCGCGCCCTTCTGCTCGTCGCCCGGGTAGCCGCCGACCGACGTCAGGCCGTCCGGCGCGTACGCGATGAAGTTGGCGAGGGCGAGCCGCCGCGCGACGTCCTCGATGTACGGGTTCAGGCCGCGGTTCTCGTGGATCACGAGGACGGCGGGGAACTTGCCGCGCGCATTCGCCGGCGTGGCGAAGTAGCCCTTGATGGTGCCGTTGCCCTCCGGCGACTGGACCGTCTCGTATCCCGTCCTGATCCGCGTGTCGTCTTTCGGGACCTGCTGCGCCCACGCGTAGTTGGGCGTGAGGCTCTCGAGGATGGCGACGGTCGTCAGCCCGCCGACGGCAAACTTGGCGGCCCGGTCGAGGAAGGCGCGGCGGTCGATCTCGCCGTGCTGGTACTCGTGGAAGATGTCGAGCAGCTCCTGCGGGTAATCCGACGCCTTTTTGCGCTCCATAGGCGCCAATTCTACGCCCTTCTTGAGGGCGAGCTTACGCTGAACAGGTGAGGTACGCCTGGTACGCCAGGTACGGCTGGTACGACGGGTACGAGGAACGTACATCACGGCCAACCGTTTTTCAGGCAACACGAAGATAGTTGGCCAGCGAAAGCGCGTTCGTCGTACCTGGCGTACCTGGCTCTTTACTGTCCGCCCGGCTTCTTGAACATCTTGTCGTCGAGCGTGACGTTGTGTTTGACCTCGGTCAGCCGCATCGTCATCGTGAACATCGGCGTCACCTGGCGCAGGACGTGCGCCACCTTGATGCCGTCGACCACGCGGTAGTCGTCGAGGAAGGCCTGCACCGCGATCTGGCCCTGCGGCGAGTCGCGCGTCGAGTCCATGCGGACCGGCAGGCCGCTCTCGACATCGAAGTAGAAGACGACCGGCGCGCCTTCGGCGGGCACGGCGTCCACGACCCACGCGTCCGACGTGCCGACCTTCTCTCGGCCGCGGACCGTGAGCTTCGGATAGAGCTGCTTCATCTTCAGTTCCGGGTTGAACGTGGCCTCGCGTTTCGTCTCGGCGAGCTCGACGCCTGACTTCTCGCGCAGGCCCTGCTGCGGGTCTTCCTCCCACGCGACGACGCCGTCGAAGGCCTGCCGGATCTGCATGCCGCCGAGATCGATCACGACGGCGCTCTGGTTCGGCGCCTTCTCATACACCTGGATGGACCCGCTCATCCCGGCGTCCGGGATCTCGATCGTGCCTTTGCCGGTGCGCGACGTGATCTTTTCCAGCGCCGCGCGCCCGCCGAGCGCCGTGATGGCCTTGTCCAGAACCTGGTCGATCGTCGGCGTGCCGGCCTGGCTGCCGGCCTGCGCGATCGTCGAGAACAGAACGAAGACCCCGAGTGACGCTACCGCCACCGACTGTGCAATTCGCTTCATGACTACTCCTGAGGGCCGGGAAGCACCTGATGGGATGGGACGATTGTACCGCCAAGTTCGTTCGGTTCCGGAACCAGGAGCCCGAGCGAAGTTCTCGTCAGAATCTCGATGAACGTAACCACGTATCGGACCGCGCCCAGCTCTTCTCCAGATCGCGTTCGACGTCGGCCGTCTTCTTGCCCTGCGCGGCGAGCGCCTGTTTCAAGCCCATGAGCGACCAGCCGTTGTTCGGATGGTCGGCCAGGGCCTCGCGATACACCCTTTCGGCGTCGCCCGGCCGCCTGGCCTCGAGAAGGGCGGCGCCCAGCCAGTGCCGCGCCGAAAAGGGGAGCGGCTCGGGTTCGTCATACTCGATCTCGTCTTCGAGCTTCACGGCCCGCTCGAGCGCGTCGATCGCTTTCGACACGTCGCCTTCCTTGAGCAGGACTTCACCTTCGAGGATGCCGCCCAGCGTGCCGAGGATCCGCTGCGCGGAGTGACCGCGGAACATCGCCTTGGATGACGCGGCCGTCTTGAGCACCTTGTCGAGCTCAGGCCGCGCCTCGGCCGCGCCCTTGGTCCGCAGCAGCGCGTAGCCTTGCGCGAAGTCCCAGATGCCGCCGGAGACTTCGGCCTTGGGCCGCTGCGTCACCGCCGCGATCTCATCGAAGCGGCCGAACCGGACGAGCGTGAGCACGTGATAGATAGTGTCGTTCGTGCGCTTGGCGTAGTCCTTGCCCGCCTGAATCGCGACGGCGCCCTGGCCGTCCATCGACGCCGCGAACGCGAGCATGTGCAGGTTGTGCTCGGGATAGATCGCAAACCCTTCGCCGACCGCGGCTTTGAGATCGGAGTGCCACGCCTGAAGGTTCGCGCGCACGGAGTCGCCCCAGCGGCCAATCTCGTTCCACGTGTGCGACGGCATGTGATTGATGTGGCTTGCGCCCGGAATGCTGTCGCCGAGAAACTCGGAGCACGGCTCGGCCTTGCCCGGCGCCGTCGTGGACTCGGTCGCGTGCACGTAGAGATGACAGGCGCCCGGGTGCTTGATGTCCTTCCGCAGCACGCCTTCGAGCACGGCATGCAGCTTCTTCACGCTTGCGCTGTTGAGATCGCGGGTGCCGCGCCGCGGCTCGAGCAGGAACAGCGCGTCGCCATAGAGCGTGGCCGCGTCGAGGTCGTCACGGTAGCGTTCGGACAGTTTTCGCATCGCCTCGGCGTACGCGCGATCCTGATCGACGCGCTTGGCGGAGTCGAACTTCTCGACGTAGCGGACGGACATCGCGTCGATGAAGGCGCGCTCCTTCTCGGTCGCCTGCGCCTTCAGCGAAATGGCCTTTTGAATCGCCGCGTACGCCATCGGCGAGTCCGCCGAGCTCATCGGCCCGTTGAGGTACGACCCCCACGCCCACGCCTCGCCCCAGAAGCAGATGGCGCAGGCGGGATCGCGCAGCGTCGCTTCGCGGAACGACCGCACCGCCTCCATCTTGGCGAAGGCGTACATCATCTGAAAGCCCTGGTTGAAGTAGGCCTGCGCCTCGGCGTTCTTCGACGAAATCGGCCGCGTGAACGGACCCAGCCCTACCGTGTAGAGCGGAATCGGCTCCACCTTGCGCGTCGGCGCCTGCGGCGTCGTCATCTCGTGTTGCGGTTCCTGGTGCTGCGCGGAAAGGGAAGGGAGGGAACTCAGACCGGCGAGCGCGAACAGAAAAACCGAGATGCGGCGACAACAGGAGCAGGGCATGAAAAGAACTTTACAATGACCAGCATGACATCCCGAATTCTTCTCGCGGTGGCGGGAGTGGCGTGGCTTGCCGGCGGTCAGGTGGTGCGCACCGGCGATCCCATCAAACGCGGACTGACGGCAGCCGACTTTCCGCGCGTCCAGAAGCTGGCCGAAGGCGTGTATTCGTACGAACAGCTGCGATCGGCCGGCGACGAGCAGTTCACGACCGTGAGTCTGTTCGTGACGACGAACGATGGCGTGCTGGTGGCGGATGGACAGGGCAGCGTCGCCGAGACGAAGCGGATGGTGGACGAGATCGCGAAGATCACGCCGCGGCCGATCACGCACGTCGTCGTCGCGTCCGACCACGGCGATCACACGGCCGGGAATTCCGCGTTCCCGCACGGCGTCACCTACCTGATTCATCCCACGTCGAAGGCCGTGATGGATGCCGGCGCCTGGAAGGGCGCCGCGCCGTCGCACCTGCTGGTGAACGACCGGACGATCCTGAAGCTCGGCGGCCGTGAGATTCACATCCTCTTCCTGGGCCGCGCGCACACGGGCGGCGACCTCTCCGTCCATCTGCCGGCCGAGCGCATCCTCTTCATGAGCGAGGCGTACCTCAACCGGATCTTCCCGGCGATGCGATCGGCGTTTCCGTCAGAGTGGGTCAAGACCATCGAGAAGGCCCAGGCCCTGAACGTCGATCGCTACGTGCCCGGTCACGGCTTCGTCGAGACGCCGGCGATTCTGAAGGAAGAGCTGGAGACGTTCAAACAGGCGATCGTGAAAGTCATCGCCGAGGGACGGCGCCTGCACAAGTCAGGCGTGCCGGTGGAAACCGCCGTCACGCAGGCGTCGTTCGGCGATCTCGAGGATTGGACGATCCGCAAGAGTCAGGGCGCCGTGGCGATCAGGCGCGTGTATCTGGAGCTGGACGGGAAGCTTCCCAAGTGATCTTGCGACCGCTGCAAAGGAGCGTCAGCTCACATGGAGGTATGGAGGGCACCAAGAGCCAGTCCCATGTAGGCATGAAGGCTGCACGCTGAGACCCGGCGTCAGTCGAGAAACGAATGAAGCCGTGGGTGAACGCTGCCCCAAGAACCACTTGGGCGTTCATCCACGGCTTCATTCGTTTCTCGAGCCGACCGAAGGCCGTGGCGGGGCGGAGCCCCGCCGTGACGCCGGGTCGAGCTTAGAGGCTTGCTGCCTTCATGCCTCCATGAGACGGAGTTCTACTTACCCTCCATGTCCTCCATGTGAACAGACCAGTATTGCGGCGAGCGTGAGTTGCGGGGTTAGCGCTGTTGAACGCGATAGAGCCGCGTTTGCGTGCGCATGTACATCGCATCCGGGGCGAGCGCGGGTGAGGCGAACGACATCTCGTCGAGGCTGTTCTTCGCCAGCTCGACGTACGAGTCGCCGGCCTGGACGACGAACGTGTCGCCGACTTCGCTGAGGAAGTAGATCTTGCCGTCGGCGGCCCACGGCGACGCCGAGAACGTGTTGCCGATCCCGCCGACGCGCGCCTTGTAGATCTCTTTCCCGCTGGCGGCATCGAGCACGATCAGCACGCCGTTGTCGTTCACGACATACGCGCGCCCGCGGTAGATCAGGGGCGACGACGTGTATGCCGACGCGCGAGGATGCGTCCACGCGACCCACGTGTTGCTCGTAGCGCCGGTCGCGAGCGAGATGTCGCCGGACCCGCCCGGACGAATCGCGAACATCGGCCGGTTCGACTCGCCCTGAGAGCCGGTGCTCACGTACAGAAAATCCCCGGCCGCGACCGGGCTCGGCGTCGATTGACCGGTGAGTCCTCGCACGCGCCACAATTCCTGACCGTCGAGGCTGTACGAGACGGCATGCTGCCGGCCAATCACCACCAGCTCCGTCCGGCCCTTCTGCTGCCAGACGAACGGCGTGGACCAGCCTGAGGCGAGGCGCCCCGCCGGCTGGTCGCGCTTCACGCGCCAGAGCTCCTTGCCCGACTTCGCGTCCACCGCGGCGACGAACGACTCGCCGTCGTTGTCGTGCACGACGAACACGCGGCCGCTGTGCACAACCGGCGACGAGGCCGTGCCGAAGTTGAGGTACATCGGCTGCGGGTCGAAGCGCTTCGTCCAGACCGGCGTTCCGTCGAGGCGATAGCAGTAGAGGCCGACGTTGCCGAAGTAGACATAGAGGCGCTCGCCGTCGGTGGCCGGCGTCTCCGACGCGAACGTGTTCTTGCGATGGCGGCCGCCGACCGGCAGGCCTTTGTGCGCCTCGCGTTCCCAGCGCACCTTGCCCGTGGCCGTATCGAACGCGTAAACCATGTAGCGAATCTCTCCGCTCTCGCTCGTGTCCTCGATGTCGCGCGCGTTGACGCGCTTGATCACTTCCTCCATCGGCAATCCCTGCGCCTGGAGCTCCGCCACATACTCATTGCCGTAGATGCCCGTGGACGGCTCCTTGAACTTGCCGGAGCTGATGGCCGACGTGACGAAGACCTGATCCTTCCACGCGATCGGCGATGACCACCCGCGGCCCTGCACTTCCGCGGTCCACGCGACGTTCTCGGTCTTCGACCATCGCGCCGGCAGCCGGGCCGCGTCGAGCACGCCCGCGCCTGCGGGCCCTCTGAACTGGGGCCACGCCGCGTCGGCCGGTGGCGCCACGCGCGCGCGCGGCGCGGTGATGCCCACGGTAATTGACGACGCAGCCGCAAGGACGGCGACGATTGCGATCAAGTCACGCATGAAGTGATGCTACGTTATCATCCGAACTGCGTGAATTCACCGGACGTGCCCGTCCGCCTGGCATTTCTCGGCTGCGGGTTCATCACCCGCGTCCACAGCCGCCACCTCAAGGCGTTGAAGGGCGACGTCGTGGCGAGCTATGCGAGCCGCGACGCCGCTCGGGCCGACGCCTTTTGCCGCGAGTTTCAGGGCGCCGGCACGTACCCGTCCTATACCGCCGCCATTCGCGATCCGGCGATCGATGCGGTGGTGGTCGCCGTGCCGCCCAGATTCCATCTGGAGCTCGCGCTGCAGGCGCTCGACGCCGGCAAGCACGTGCTGGTCGAGAAGCCGGCGTTCCCGCGCATGGCCGACTACGAGCAGGTGCGGGGCGTGCGGGATCGTGTCGGCCGGGTCCTGCTCGTGGGCGAAAACGATCACTACAAGCCGCTGGCCGTGTACCTGCGGCGCCTGCTGGCCGAGCGTGCGGTCGGCGACCTCGTCTTCGGCCACTTCAGCAGCATCGTCAAGCGGCTCAAGACGGCGGGCGACTGGCGGAACGACGAAGCGATGGCCGGCGGCGACGCGTTCTTCGAAGAGGGCATTCACTGGCTGCATCTGGCCGCGAGCCTCGGGCCGCGCATCCTGCCGCGAACCATCCGCGGATTCCGGCCGGCGCGGTCCCAGGAGGACCGAACCGACACGCGCGCCAAGAGCATGATGGTCGCGTTCCAGTACGACAACGGCGCGGTGGGTTCCCTGTACTACTCGCGCGAGATTCCCTCGTTCTTCCGCGGGCTCCGGCTCTCGAAGCTCTTCGGCCGCCAGGGCGTCATCACGTTCGAGTCGAATGGCCTCATCGTCCTCGTTCGCGGGCGGGGACTGCCGCGCATTCGCATTCCCGGCGGCTTCCGCGACCTGCGCGGCTACCAGGCGATGTATCGTGATTTCGTCGGCGCCATCCGCGAGCGCCGCGCGCCGGAGATGTCCCTGGAGCGGGCCATTGAGGATCAACGCCTCATGGACGCGATCTACGCGAGCGTTGTGTGAGCGAGCACTACGACATTATCATCATTGGCACGGGCGCGGGCGGGGGCACGATGGCACGCGCGCTGGCGTCCACCCAGGCCCGGATCCTGATCCTCGAGCGCGGCGACTTCGTGCCGCAGGAAGACCAGAACTGGGATCCGGCGGCGGTCTGGAAGCAGCTCCGCTACCGCACGACCGAGACGTGGCTCGACGGCAACGGCGGGTTCTTTCTGCCGTACACGCACTACTGCGTCGGCGGCAACACGAAGTTCTGGGGCAGCGTGCTCTACCGGTTCCGCCGCGAGGATTTCCAGGCGGTCGAGCATGTGGACGGCACCTCGCCGGCGTGGCCCATCGACTACGACACCCTGGCGCCGTACTACGACCGCGCCGAGCAGCAGTATCAGGTGCGCGGCCAGCACGGCGTCGATCCCACCGATCCGCCGCGGGGACCGTTCCCGCACCAGCCGGTGCCGCACGCGCCGGGGATGGCAAAGATCGTCGAGGGACTGCAGCGTCAGGGACTGCACCCGTCGCCGCTTCCGCTGGGTCTCCTGGACGGCTGCATCCTGTGCAGCACCTGCAACTCGTTTCCGTGCCGGATTCACGCGAAGAGCGATGCGGAAACCTGCGGCGTCCGGCCGGCCCTGGAACGATCGAACGTGCAGCTGTGGACGAATGCGCTGGCCCGCAGGCTGATCACGGACGCGTCGGGACGCCGCGTGGAGTCCGTTGAAGTGGAGCGGAACGGCTCGCGGCAGCGCGTGGGCGCCACGCTCGTGATCGTCGCCTGCGGCGCCGTGAACTCACCGGCGCTGCTGCTCCGGTCGGAAGCCCCCGGCCATCCGAACGGTCTCGCGAACTCGTCCGGGCTGGTCGGCCGCCGGTACATGGCGCACCTGGCGACGATGATGCAGGGGTTCCATCCGTTCCGAAAGAACGTGACCGTTTTTCAAAAGACCGTCGGCATCAACGACTTCTATCTCCGCGGTCCCGGCGTGGATTACCCGCTCGGGCAGATCCAGGCGCAGGGCCGCACGCACGGCGTGATGGCGCAGATCGTCGTCCCCTGGATCCCGTTGTGGGCGTACGACGCGTGGGTCGCGCGCGGCGTGGACTGGCTGGTGATGTCCGAGGATCTCCCGCGGCCCGACAACCGCGTCACGGTCGAGCCGGATGGCCGCATCCGGCTGCAGTACGAGCCGACCAACGTCAGCGCGCATCAGCGTCTCGTCAAGGAGATGAAGCGCATCCTGTGGCGGCTCGGCTTCTGGGTGACGGTGACGCACTCGCACAAGAGCCGGAACACGACGCATCAGTGCGGCACGCTGTGCTTCGGCGCCGATCCACGGACGTCCGTCCTCGACTCGTACTGCCGGGCCCACGACGTGTCCAACCTGTTTGTCGTTGACGCCTCGTTCTTTCCGTCCTCCGCGGCGGTGAATCCTGCGCTGACCATTGCGGCGCAGGCGCTGCGTGTGGCGGACCACATTCTGGAGACCGAATTGTGACCGCGCGCTCATTCAGCCATGTCGGGATCACGGTGTCCGATTTCAACCGGGCCGTGCGCTTCTACTGGGAGATCTTCGGGTGCCCGCTCGTGGGCGTTGCCGACACGCCGTCCGAGCGCGTGCGCGCGTTCTTTGGCGTCGAGGCCGCGGAGCCGCGATGCAAGATCGGCTGGATCCGGGTGCCGGGCGGCGGCGTGCTCGAGATCTTCGCGTTCGTCCCGGCGCAGCCGCCGGTCACGATCCCGTGGAACCGAGTCGGCCTGACGCATATCTCGTTCAACGTGCGGAACCTCCCGCGGTGGCATCGCTATCTGCAGTCGAAGGGCGTGGAGTGCGTGAGCGCGCCCGAACGATCGCCGCGCGGCCATTCGTTCTTTTTCGTCCGGGACTTCGACGGCAACCTCATCGAGCTCATGGACCTGGGCCGCATGTACTACGTGCTGAAGTGGTTCGGCCCGCTCGGCGGCTGGATTTTCAGGCGCGGAATGTACAAGAAGTACTATTCTTGAAATCGCATCGAGCCTTCGAACTTCGAACTCTGAACTTCGAACTTTGAACTCCCTGAGGAGTAATATAAACGTCCATATGGCCTGCCGACGTCGCTGGTGGTTCGCCGTCGTCGTCGGCATGGCCGCGGGCCTGCCGTGGACGACGGCAGCGCAGGATCCTTCCCCGGCGGCGCAGATCGAAGCCGCTGACACCTTCATGTCGCACGCGAAGTACCGCGACGCGGTGCTCGCGTATCGCTCCGCCAAGAAGACCGAAGACCCCGCGTTGCAGCTGCGCGCCGCGACCGGCGAGATTCGGGCGCTGCATCGGATTGCCGCGTACATCGACGCGCGGGTGAGCGGCGCGGCGATCGCGTCGTCGCATCCGACCCAGCCCGAAGCGCTGGCGCTGAACGGCGACGGGTTGTGGGGCGCCGGCCTGTTCCAGGAAGCCGAGGTCCAGTACAACCGCGCGCTGGAGCTGGATGCGCAGAACGCGCGTGCCCGGCATGGGCGTGGCCGATCGCGGCTCGCCCAGCAGCAGTTCAAGGCCGCGCTGGCGGATCTCCTGTACGCGTCGCAGACGGATCCGCGCGAGGCCACCTACTGGGCGTCGCTCGCGACGGCCTACGAGCACGGCCGCCAGTACGACGAAGCGATCGCCACGCTGGGACGGTACGTCGAGCTCCTGCCCAGGCAGGCGGAGGATCCGATCATGCTCGCGGCGCGCGCGCAGGTGGACTTCCTCCGCAGCTTCCGCTCGCGCGTGCCCATCGAGGGTGTCAGCGAGACCGAGCAGTACGTCGTGCCGTTCCGCATCGTCAACGGCCGGCCGGTGGTCAAGGCGCGCTTGAACGGGCAGTCGGCGATCGATCTCGTCGTGGACACGGGCGCGGATCGCGTGGCGCTCACGCCGAACATGGCGCGCCGCGCCGGCGTCGGCATGGTGAGCAAGCTCGAGACGGCCGGCGTGGGGGAGATGTCGCGCGGCTTCCGTCCGGTCGAGACCGCGCGACTCGACCAGCTCGAGATCGGCACGCTGCGCGTGCGCAACGTGCCGTGCCTCATCAAGAATCCGTCGCTCCCGCTGCTGCCGGTGCCCGAAGGCGAGGTCTTCTCGCCGCTGGCGCTCGGCCTGTCGATGCGGATGGACTACGACCGCCAGACGCTGACGATGGCCCGGCGCCTGTCCGAGGAGAATTACGAGATCACGCTGCCCATGCGCATGTCACGGCTGCCCGTCGTGCGCGGCGTCATCAACGGCTCGTCGCCGGCGGGGTTCATCGTCGACACCGGGGGCGTGGCGACGTCGGTCAATCTCAGCGTGGCCTCGCGGGTGACGCCCGTCGAGGACGCGCGCCGCGTGCCCGTGCGCGTTTACGGCATGGCGGGACTCGACCGCGGCGCGTTCCTCATGCCGTTCGTGGACATCGCCTTTGCGCGCGACGTCGGCGTCGAACGGTCGTCGGTCGTCGTGCTGAACCTCGACGCGCCGAGCGCCCTCCTCGGGTTCCAGCTGGGCGGCATCATCGGCCACCAGTTCCTGAGCCAATACCACGTCTCGGTCGATCTCGAGCGCAGCCTGGTCGGCCTGCGGCGGTAGACCAGCGACGTAATGCGGATCGGCGCGAGCGCCGACAAGAGATCACAGATAGCGCCTGCCGCTGGTGCTATGCTTAGAGTCCCACGCTCGTCACAAGGAGTCCCGTTTGGAGCAATCGATCAACCTGGCCAGGCCCCCCTACAGATTCACCACTCTCAACATCATCACGGCCGTGTTCATGATGGGGTTCCATGTCGGCGCCGTCGCGGCGTTCTGGTACTTCAGCTGGACGAATCTGATCGTGGCGCTCGGGCTGCATTGGCTGGCGGTGGGCTTCGGCATCAGCCTCGGCTACCACCGGCTGCACACGCACCGCGGCTTCAAGACGTCGAAGGCCTTTGAGTACTTCCTGGCCGTCTGCGGCACGCTGACGCTGGAGGGCGGCCCGCTCTTCTGGGTCGCGACGCATCGCCGGCACCATCAGCTGTCCGACGCGCCCGGCGATCCGCATTCGCCGCGCGAGGGCGGCTTCTGGGCGCACATGGGGTGGATCCTCTTTGGTGACACGCATCACAACGACACCAAGATGACCTCCAAGTACGCGCCGGACCTGGCCGCCGAGCCGTTCTACCGCGTGCTGAGCCGGTATCACTACGTGCCGCTCTGGACGCTCGGCCTCACGCTGGCCTACTTCGGCGGGTGGGGTCTCGTGTGCTGGGGGGTCTTCCTCCGCGTGGTCTTTGGTCTGCACGCGACCTGGCTCGTCAACTCCGCGACGCACATGTGGGGCAGCCGCCGGTTCAAGACGCGCGACGACTCACGCAACAACTGGTGGGTCGCGCTGATCACGTTCGGCGAGGGCTGGCACAACAACCATCACGCCCATCCCGTCTCGGCGCGCCACGGCCTGCACTGGTGGGAGTTCGACATGAGCTGGATCACGCTGCAGGTGCTGAAGACGTTTGGCCTCGTGCGTGACCTGAAGGTGCCGAAGTTCTCTCACATCGAAGCCGAAGAAGAAGCCGCGTAGCCCGGCTGCCGCCTTCAACGTTCATTCAGTTCTGAGTGCTTTGAGCGGGTCGATGCGTGACGCCCGGCGAGCCGGAACGTACGTCGCCACCAGTGCGACGAGACCGAGCGCTCCGATCGCGCTGATGTAGGCCGCTGGATCCAGCGGTGACACCCCGAACAGGAATCCGCTGAGGGCTTGCGCGAGGCCGACGGCCGCCACGAGGCCGACCGCGCCGCCAATCGCGACGAGCCGCAACCCGTGGCCCACCATGAGGCGCACCACGCCGGGTGCGTCGGCCCCCAGCGCGACACGAATGCCGATCTCGCGCGAGCGGCTGGCGACGGCGTACGCCATCACTCCATACAGACCGATCGCGGCGAGGAGCAGGGCCACGGTGCCGAGCGATCCCGCGATCGAGGCGGCCAGCCGTTGCGGCAGGAGCGACACGCTTGCGTAGTCGGTGAGCGGTTGCAGGCGGACCAGAGGCAGGTTGGCATCGTAGTCACGAAGGGCGCGGCGGACGCCGGCCTGCAGGTCTGGCGCGCGATCGTGGCGCAGGAGGACGTGGATTTGTCCCATCGGGACCTGCGCCACGGGCACGTAGATGAAGTGGCGGGGCGCCTCGCCAAGCCACCGGTATTTCGCGTCGCGCGCGACACCCACGACCATGATCCGCTCGATGGTCTGTTCGCGGCCCGGCCGGAAGTCCCCGTTTTCCAGCATCTGCCCGACGGCGTTCCGGCCGGGCCACACGGCACGCGCAAGGTGGTCGTTCACGATGGCGACGCGCGGTGCGCCCGCGCGATCGGCGGGCGTGAAGTTGCGGCCGGTCACGAGCGGCAATCCAATGGCCGGCAGGTACTCGGGCGACACGGCGTCCCAGTCGGTGTCGATGCTGGAATCGCGACCCGGGGTTCCTGCGGGGCGGAGCTCGCCGAGTCCCATCCCGCTGCCGTCCAGCGGCGCCTTCGCGGCAAGAGCGGCGGCCGTGACGCCGGGCAGCGCGGCCAGGCGCGCGCGAACGTCTTCAGCCACCGCGGCCAGGCGCGCTTCCGGATATCCGGCGTTTCCGAGGTTCAGCGACGCCACGGCGATTGAATTCACCTCGAATCCCGGATCGACGGCGCTGGCCTTCGCGACCGAGCGGAGAAAGAGCCCGGCGACCAGCACGAGCACCAGACAGAAGGCCATCTGACCGATGACAAACGCGTGCCGCAGTCGTTGGGTCCGTGGCGCCGACAGGTCCGACTTCAGGTCGGGCAGCAGACGCGCGCGCGTGCTTTGAAGAGCGGGACCAAGGCCGGTCAGCACACCGGTGGCCAGCGTCAGCACGGTGCAGAACAGCGCCACGCGCCAGTCGAGCGCCAGATCCAGTTCGATCGCGAACGGGACTGCGCCGAGCGCCGCCACCATGAACGACATCAGGAGACGGGCAATGACGAGCCCGGCCAGCGCGCCAAGGCCGAAGAGCACCAGGCTTTCGGTGAGGAGCAGGCCCGCGAGCGATCCTCGCGACGCGCCCAGCGCGAGGCGGATCGCGATCTCACGGGACCGTGACGTCGCACGAGCCAGAAGGAGACCGGCGAGATTCGTGCAGGCCACGAGGAGCACCAGGCCGACGATCGCCGCGAGCGCCGCCAGGAATGGCACGACGGCGTCTCCCGCGTCACCCGGCACCCGGCTCGAGGGCATGGCCTTCAGCCCCTTTCCGCGGTACGGCTCGGGATACGTCTCTGCCAACCGCCGCATCACGCCGGCGACATGGGCGTCGGCCTGGGCGATCGAAACGTCAGGCTTGAGGCGGGCCGTCATGATGTAGGCCGCGCCCTCGCGTGAGCGCAGCACGTCTTCCGTCGGCGTGCCGCGTGCGTAGCTGGTAATCGGCACCCACAAGTCGGGAGACAGGATCGTGGTGCCGTGAAACCCGTGCGGCCCGACGCCTGTCACGATGAAGGACGCGCCATTCAGCACCACCGTGCGGCCGACGACGGTGGGGTCGCGCGAGAAGCGGCGCTGCCAGTACCCGTAGGCCAGCACGACCTTGCGGAGCGGCGTCGCCAGATCCTCTTCTTCCGACCGGAAGAAGGTGCCGGCCGCGGGCACGAGACCCAGGACGTCGAAATAGCTCGCCGAGACCTGTTCGGCGGCCGCGACCTCGGCGCCCGCTTCGCCGCCGAGGCTCATGGCCTGCGGCTCGAACCGAATCGCGAACATGTTCTCGAAGATCGGGCTGCCGGCGCGCACGTCGGCGTACGTCGGATAGGGGACCGTGTCGAATCCGCGGCCGTCTTCGGTGCGCCCGATGTCGACGAGGCGGCCGGGCTCGCGCACGCCTGGCCTCGGGGCCATGAGGAGGCCGTTGGCGACCGTAAAGATGGCGGTATTGGCGCCGATGCCGATGGCGAGCGAGATGACTGCGCAGAGGGTGAAGACCGGCGACCGCGCGACCAGCCGGAGGCTGTAATTCAGGTGATGAGCGAAGCGGTCCAGCATGGTCAGTACTACGCTCGACGCGCTTCAAGGTTTCCGCCGCCCTCGCGATAAAGTCTGAACAGCCATGTCCGATCCCGTGCACGCCATCGATCCCGTCTGCGGGATGAAGGTGGATCCCGCCAGGCCACGCGGCGGGTCCTTCGACCACAAAGGGCAGACGTTCTACTTCTGCTCGCCGGGGTGCCGGACGAAGTTTGCGGAGGATCCGGACGGATGGCTGGAGCGCGGGCCGAAAGGCATGCCGGCGCAGCAGGCGCTGCCGCTCACGCTGCGGCGCCCAGCGTCAGGTACTGCCGCTCCACAACCCGGAGCGGCCTACGTGCAACCCGGTTCTGCCGCTCCAAAGCCCGGAGCGGCCTACGTACAGCCTGACGAGGCGATCGAGTGGACGTGTCCGATGCACCCCGAGGTGATCCGCAGCGGGCCAGGCGACTGCCCAATCTGCGGAATGGCGCTCGAGCCCAAGACGATCACCGCGGCAGAGGTCGAGAACCCGGAGCTCGCGGACATGACGCGGCGCTTCTGGGTGGCTGCAGCGCTCTCGGCGCCTTTGGTCGTGCTCGCGATGGCCGGCATGTCCATGACGTGGCTCGGCCATGGGATGCGCGGCTGGGTGGAGCTCACGCTTGCGACGCCGGTGTGCTTGTGGGCGGGCTGGCCGCTGCTCGTCCGCGGCGCGCGTTCGATTCAGTCCCGCAACCTGAACATGTTCACGCTCATCGGCCTGGGCGTGGCGGTCGCCTATGCGTTCAGCCTCGTCGCCATTGTCGCGCCCGGCGTGTTTCCGCCGGCGTTCCGCGATGGGATGGGCATGCCGCCCGTCTACTTCGAAGCTGCGGCGGTCATCGTCACGCTCGTGCTGCTCGGGCAGGTGCTCGAGCTGCGAGCGAGAGCGCGCACGGGACAGGCGATCCGCATGCTTCTGGATCTCGCGCCTGCGGTGGCGCGCCGCCTCACGGCGTCCGCCGGGTCTAAAGACCCGGCCTCCATGCTGGACGAAGAGGTTCCGCTGTCGGACGTCGTTCCCGGTGACCGCCTGCGCGTGCGCCCGGGCGAGAAAGTGCCGGTTGACGGCGTCGTACTCGAGGGCGGCGGCTCGATCGACGAGTCCATGGTGACGGGCGAGTCGATTCCAGTCCACAAGCAATCAGGCGATCGCGTGATCGGAGCGACCGTCAACGGCACGGGCTCGTTCATCATGCGGGCGGAACGGGTGGGGCGCGACACGCTGCTCGCGCGCATCGTCGCGCTGGTGGGCGAAGCGCAGCGCAGCCGCGCGCCCATTCAGCGTCTGGCGGACGTCGTCTCCGGCTACTTCGTGCCCACGGTCATCGTCGTCGCCATCGGCACGTTCCTCGTCTGGAGCCTGGCCGGCCCCGAGCCGCGGTTCGCGTACGGCCTCGTCAACGCCGTGTCGGTCCTGATCATTGCCTGCCCGTGCGCGCTCGGTCTGGCCACGCCCATGTCGATCATGGTGGCCAGCGGCCGTGGCGCGACGATGGGCGTGCTGTTCAGGAATGCCGAGGCCATTGAGATCCTCGAGCGCGTGGACACGCTCGCGCTGGACAAGACCGGCACGCTGACGCAGGGCCGGCCGGAGCTGGCGACCGTCTCCTGGATCGACAGCGCCAACGAACGCGAGGTGCTGGCGCTCGCGGCGAGTCTCGAGCAAGGGAGCGAGCATCCGCTCGCCGGCGCCATCGTTCGTGGAGCCAGGGCCCGGGGTCTGGGCCTCGAGCGCGTCGAGTACTTCGAGTCCGATACCGGTCTTGGCGTCCGCGGCCGGGTGGCCGGCCGCGTCGTCGTGGTCGGCAGTCAGGCCTTTCTCGACAAGCTCCGCATCGACGTGTCGGATCTCGCCCGCCGGGCCGATGCCCTTCGCCAGGACGGTCAGTCGGTGGTGTTCGTGGCGATCGACGGACGGCCCGCCGGTCTGGTGGGCGTCACCGATCCGATCAAGGTCAGCGCCGTCGAAGCGATTCGCGCGCTGCATGCGGAGGGCCTGCGGCTCGTGATGCTCACGGGCGATCACGGGGCGACGGCGAAGGCCGTCGCGCGCCGGCTCGGCATCGACGAGGTCAGGGCCGAGGTCACGCCGGACGCCAAGGCGGCGGCCGTCCGGTCCATGCAGGCCGAAGGCCGGAAAGTCGCGATGGCCGGCGACGGCATCAACGACGCGCCGGCGCTGGCCGCGGCCGATGTCGGCATCGCGATGGGCACGGGCACCGACATCGCGATGGAAAGCGCCGGGGTCACGCTGGTGAAAGGGGACCTCCGCGGCATCGTCCGCGCGCGCCGCCTCTCGCGGCAGACCATCCGCAACATCAGGCAGAATCTGTTCTTCGCGTTCGTCTACAACGCCGTGGGCGTGCCCATCGCCGCGGGCGCGCTCTATCCGATCTTCGGCGTCCTGATGAGTCCGATGATCGCGGCCGCGGCCATGAGCGTCAGTTCGGTCTCGGTGATTGCCAACGCGCTGCGCCTGCGGCGCGCGGCCTGACGGAGGCCCGAGGGAGCGGCGACGGAGCCCGATGAGCAACGTCCAGAAGGAAAGCGCCGGCCTGCTGCTCTTCCGGCGGCGTCCCGGCTCGCCGCTCGAGGTGCTGCTCGGCCACCCGGGCGGCCCCTTCTGGACCGGCCGTGACGCGGGCGCCTGGACGATCCCGAAGGGCGGGATCCATCCCGGCGAAGCGCCGCTCGCGACCGCCATCCGCGAATTCGCCGAAGAGACCGGTTTTGAGTCGTCCCCGCCCTACATCGCGCTCGGCTGCATCACCCAGCGCGGCGGGAAGCTCGTGCATGCCTGGGCGTTCGAGGGCGACTGCGACCCGGCCCGCATGGTGAGTGTGATGGCCTCGGTCGAGTGGCCGCCACGATCCGGCCGGACGATCGAGGTGCCCGAGATCGATCGCGTCGCGTTCTTTGCCATTCCCGACGCGAAACGCGCGATCAATGTCGCCCAGATCGAGTTACTGGACCGGCTGGGGTCGTACCTCGATCTGAGCTAGGGGGTCGTACCTCGATCTGTGGAAAACTCAGGGGAGTCCGAATAGTTCGCTATCTCCCCTGAGTTTTCCACAGATCGAGGTACGACCCCCTTACCCCTTACCCGACGTGGATCCGCGGGCGGCGCTCCGGATCGGTTTCCGCCTGGCGCAGGACCTCGCGGCAGACCGGCGCCGTGTCGCCCTCGCCGAAGGCCAGGAACTTCAGCAGGTAGGCGATCGGGTTGCCCTCGGTCCAGCCGAAGTACGCGTGCGGGATGACGTCGGTGCGGTCCCGCAGGTCGAGCAGCAGGCCGGCAATCGCGTTGGGAATCGCGGGGCTGGTGCAGCGGAGCACACGATAGCCGGCCACCGTGACGCCTTGCACCTCGAGCTCGTCGCTGAACTCGGACGCGTCGCCGGGCTTCACTTCGAGGAACAGCACCACGTCGTCAGGCAGGTGGTGCGACGCCTTGGCCTCCGCCAGCTTGTGCGCGTACTCGGAGGGCAGGCCGCTGTCAGGCCGGTTGGCGATGATCCGGACGGCCTTGCGTTCGGCCACCTCGCTGACGAAGCGACCCGCCATCTCGTCGTACTTCACGCCGCTGATCCGGATCTCGGTCGACCGCACGACCCTCGAGATGAATGACGAGAAAATCATCGTCACGACGAACCAGCTTGCGATCTCGAGACCCTCGGGCCGCTCCACGATGTTGGCCCCGGTCGTGTAGATGAAGATGATGCTGATCGGCACGAAGAGCCAGCGCTCGCGCGGCAGCGCGATCACCACGGCGACCGCCGCCGACGTGATGAGCATCAGCACGCCCGTCGCGTACGCGCCGCCCTGCGCATTCACGTCCGCATCGAACATGTACGTCACGAACAGACAGACGCACGTGAACACGACGACGAGCGGCCGGGTGGCGCGCGCCCAGTCCGGCGCCATGCCGTACCGCGGCAGGTACTGCGGCACGAGGTTGAGCAGCCCGGCCAGCGCCGAGGCGCCGGCGAACCACAGGGTGCCGATTGTGGCCACGTCGTAGAGAGTCCCGAACGCCTCGCCGAGGTCGCGGTGCGCGAGATAGGCGAGGGCACGTCCATCCGCCAGGCCGCCCGCGCGCAACACCTCTGCCGGAATCATCGTCGCCGTGACGATCGCGCTGCCGACCAGCAGCACGCTCATGATGAGCGCCGCGGTGGTGAGGAGCGTGCGCGTGTTGGCGATCCTCGACGCCAGCGCCTCGGCTTCGGTCTCTCCGTCGCCGTGCACGAGCGGCATCACCGCCACGCCCGTCTCGAAGCCGGAGAGGCCCAGGGCGAGGCGCGGAAACAGCAGCATGGACATCAGCGCGATCATCCAGGGATCCGGGTGCTGCAGGAAGAGGTTGGCCTTCCAGGCCGCGAACGCCTCCGGGTGCTCCAGGAGCGCCACGAGCTCCCACCCGATCACGATCACGTTCACGATCAGGAAGAGGGCGACGAGAAGCACCGCCAGCCAGATCGCCTCCTTGAATCCGCGCAGGAAGACGGCGCCCAGCGCGATGAGCAGCACGAGCGTGACGCCGAGTGGATGGTGCAGCCATCCCTCCACGAGCGGGTTCTCGATGATGTGCGCCGCGGCGTCGGCGGCCGACAGCGTGATCGTGATGATGAAGCTCGTCGCTGCGAATCCGAGCAGACAGAGGACGAGGGCCTTGCCGCGCCAGCGGGGCAGCCGCTCTTCGAGGACGGACAGGCTGCCCTGGCCGTTCGGGCTCAGCGCGGCGATCCGGCGGTAGACGGGCAGCGCGCCGAAGACCGTCAGCAGCACGAGGACGAGGGTCGCGAACGGGGACAGATAGCCCGCCGCCAGAAACGCGATGCTGGGTTGGTAGCCGAGCGTCGAGAAGTAGTCGACGCCCGTCAGGCACATGACCTGCCACCACGGCGCCGTGTGTCGGGGCCTGACGGGCCCCGACTCGGTCAGGTCAGAGAGAAACCACCGGCGCAGTCGGGAAGCCGGTGTGCGGCGAGGAGCCACGGAGGCGAGGCGCGCGGTGCGCTTATCGACTCGGAATCGTCCAGTAGTAGATTGTGTACGCGCCGACCGTCTCGGTCTTTTCCGGCTTCCAGTCGCCCATGTCGAAGCTGTTGGACACGATGCGCGTGCCCGGCTTCAGCTCGCTCTTCAGGCGCGGCATGAGCTTCACGTTCAGCGAGGGCAGCAGGTACAGCGTCACGACCGACGCCTCGCTGATCTTGATGGCCGGGTCGAAGATGTCGCCGTTGATGATGCGCACGCGGTCGCCGACGCCCGCCGCCTTCACCGCGGCGTTGGCCTCCTCGACGCGCTTGGGATCGATGTCGACCCCCACGCCTCGCGCGCCGATCTTGGCCGCCGCGATGACGATTTTGCCGTCGCCGCAGCCGAGGTCGTACACGACGTCGTTTTTCGTGACCTTCGCCATCTTCAGCATGGCCTCGACCACGGCGTCGTTCGTCGGCACCCAGATGACGTCAGGCGTGCGCAGCTGGCCGGCCTGCTGGGCCAGCGCGGGTACGGTCGGCGCCGAAAACGCCAGCGCGAGTGCAACAACCGCAAATGCGAGTTTCCTCATGTCAGTCCTCACCGCTTGGGAATCGTCCAGAGAAAGATGTTGATGCCGTCAATCTGTTCGGTCTTCGCCGGCGGCCAGTCGTCGCCCATCCGGAAGGCGTGCGAGACCACGCGCGTGCCCGGCTTGAGCTCTGACATCAGCCGCGGCTTGAGCTTCTCGTTGATCGAGTTCAGCAGGTACAGCGTCACCACCGTGGCGTCGTCGAACTTCACGGCGGGGTCGAAGATGTCCCCGAGCCGGATCTGGACCTGCTTCTCGACGCCCGCCTTCTTCACGTTGGCGGTCGCTTCCGAGACGCGCTGCGGGTCGATGTCGATGCCGACGCCCCGCGCGCCCAGCTTGGCCGCGGCAATCACGATCTTGCCGTCGCCGCAGCCCAAGTCGTAGACCACGTCGTTCTTGGAGACGCCGGCCAGCTTCAGCATGCCGGTGACGACGGCGTCCGGCGTCGGGACCCAGTGGATGTCAGGCGTCCGTGCCGGTTTCTGGGTGGTCTGGGTGGCCTGGCTGCCGGCGACCACCGGCATCGCAAGCGACACGGCCAGAAGGGTGGTCAGAATGGGTGCACGCATAAGCCTCCGCGGCTGGGGGGATCGGGCCTCACATCATAGCGCAGAGATGACGATCAACGTGGCATCGTCCTGCAGCTCGTCAGCGGCCCAGGCGCCGACGGCGCGGCCGATCGCCTGGACCAGGCCCTCGGCGGATCCGCGCGGTGTGTCGGCGATGACGGCCAGCAGCCGCTCTTCGCCGAATTCCTCGTCATCGGGCGACACGGCTTCGGTGATGCCGTCGGTGAAGCAAATCAGCCGGTCGCCCCGGCCGAACGGCAGGACGCCGCTCGTGTAGGTCCATTCCGGCGCGACGCCCAGCACCAGCCCGGTCGGCGCCAGCCGGTCGATCGTGCCCGACGCGCGCGCGATGATGGGCGGGTTGTGGCCGGCGTTCGCGTAGCGGATCACGCCGGCGCCGGTATCCACGACCGCGTACACGAACGTCACGAACTTGCCGGCCGAGATGTTGTGGCAGAGCAGCCGGTTGACGCTCGCGCACAGATCGTGCGGATCGGCGGTCGGCGTCGCGAACGCGCGGACCGCCGCCTGCAGGTTCGACATCAGCAGCGCCGCAGGCAGTCCCTTGCCGACGACGTCGGCGATGGAGACCGCGACGCGGTCGTCGGAGAATCGGATGACGTCGTAGCAATCGCCGCCAAGACCAGCGGCCGGCATCCACACGGCGGCGAGATCGCAGCCGCGCACCACCGGCATGGCGGCCGGCAGCAGCGCGCGCTGAATCAACCGCGCCTCTTCGTGCTCGCGCGCCATCCGCGCGTCGCGCCGGCGCAGCGACTGGCCCTCGTCCACTTCGCGACGCACGACTTCGACGAGCGTGGTGTCGTCCCACGGCTTCTGGACGAAGCTGCGCGCGCCGCGCCGCATCGCTTCGACGGCCGTGTCGATGCTGCCCCAGCCCGTCATCACGACGATCGGCAGGTTCACGTCGGTCGCGCGCACCCGATCGATGAGTTCCAGGCCTTCGCGCCCGGACGTCGTGTCGCGCGTGTAGTTGAGATCCATCAGGAGCAGGTCGAACTTGTCCTGTCCGAGGTGCTCCATCACCGCATCGGCGGAATTGACCAGCGTCGTGTCGAACGCGGCCTCTGACAGCAGCAGGCGCAGGGCGACCAGGATGTCAGCCTGATCGTCGGCGACGAGAATCCGCGGCGAGATCAAGGCGTTTGGGGCCACAGTCAACTGGTCTCGATGTGATCAGGCTTCAAGCCTTGTGCCAGCGGCCGTTGCTGGCACGTTTCTTCCTTATCTGAGGCTTATCTGACGTTCTGCGCGCGCGGGCCGCGCGAATGCAGCAATAATTCCCGAATATGGGACCGGTGAATTGCGAACGGGAGAACGGGTGACCACACAGGCCTCGATGGCGCACGGTCGCGTGCTGATCGCCGACGATCAGCCCGACATCCTCGATGCGCTGAAGCTCCTGCTCGAACCCGACGGGTTCGACGTCGCGACGGCGGCCTCGCCGGCCGAGCTGGTCGGCGCGCTCGAGCGCGAGGACTTCGACGTCGCGCTCATCGACCTGAACTACACGCGCGACACGACGTCCGGCCAGGAAGGGTTCGAGCTGCTCGAACGGATGAAGGCGCTCGATCCCACGCTGCCCGTGCTCGTGATGACGGGGTGGAGCAGCGTCGCCGGCGCCGTGGAGGCCATGCGCCGCGGCGCGCGCGACTACATCGAGAAGCCGTGGGACGACGAGAAGCTGATCGCCGCCGTGCGCACGCAGCTCGACCTGCGTCGCGCGCTGCGCCGGAGCCGGCGTCTGCAGGAGGAGAACACGCGGCTGCAGCGGCGCGATCTGCCGACGTTCATCGCGGAATCGGCGGCGATGAAGTCCGCGCGGGAGACGATCGAGCGCGTCGCGCCCTCGGACGCCTCGGTGCTCATCACCGGCGAGCACGGCACCGGCAAGGAGGTCGTCGCCAGCCTGCTGCACCGGCTGTCCACGCGCGCGAGCCGTCCGCTCGTCACGATGAACGCGGGCGGCCTGTCGGAAGGCGTCGCCGAGTCCGAGCTCTTCGGCCACGTCAAGGGCGCGTTCACCGACGCGCGCACGGATCGCATCGGCTGCTTCGAGCTGGCCGACGAAGGCACGCTGTTCCTCGACGAGATCGCCAACATGCCGTCCAAGCTGCAGCCCAAGCTGCTGCGCGTGCTGCAGACGGGCGAAGTGCAGAAAGTCGGATCGTCGCGCGTGATCTTCGTCAACGTGCGCGTGCTGTCGGCGACCAATGCCGATCTGGCCGCCGAGATCGGCGCCGGCCGGTTTCGGGAGGACCTGCTGTACCGCCTGAACACCGTCGTCATCCACCTGGCGCCGCTGCGCGATCGGGCGGAGGACATCCTGCCGCTGGCCGAGCACTACCTCGCGCGGTACGTCGAGCGGTACCGGCGGCCGCTCGAGGGGTTCGATCGGTCCGCGCGCCAGGCGCTCACCTCGCACTTCTGGCCGGGCAACGTGCGGGAGCTGGCACACGCGATCGAACGCGCCGTGCTGATGGCCGGCGGCGGCGCGATCTCCGCGGTGGATCTCGGGCTGCAGGGGTCCGCGGGGCCGGCGCTCACGGCGGAAGAGATGACGCTCGAGCAGGCGGAAAAGATCTTCATTCAGAAGGTGCTCGCGCGGCACGGCGGCGACGTCCGCAAAGCCGCGGACCAGCTCGGCGTCAGCCGGAGCGCGCTCTACCGGCGCCTGCAGCAGTTCGGCTTGTGAGCGATCAACTCAGTCCGCGACGGGGCGCGCCGCGCGCGCGCAACCTCGAGCGCTCCCTCGGCTGGCTCGTGCTGCTCGGCGGCGCCCCGGCCGTCGCCGCCGCGCTCGTCTATCTCTTCCGGACCCAGGACACACCCGAAGTCCGCTGGACGCTCGTGGTCCTGATCGTCGGCGTCTGGTGGGCCGCGGCGGCGAGCGCCCGTCAGCTCGCGATGCGGTCGCTGACCCTCATCGCGAATCTGCTGGGCGCGCTGCGCGAAGGCGACTACTCGATTCGCGGACCCGGCACGCGGCCCGGCAGCTCGATGGCGCTGGTCATGCGCGAGGTCAACGACCTCGGCTCCACCCTCCAGCGCCAGCGGACGGAAGCCGTCGAGTCGTCGGCGCTCCTCACGCACGTCATGGAGGAGATCGGCGTCGCCGTGTTCGCGTTCGATCCGGCCAACCACGTGCTCCTCGTCAACAAGGCCGCCGAAGAGCTGGTCGGACGGCAGGCGGCCTCGCTCGTGGGCCAGCCGGCCAATGCCATCGGCTTCGACGAGTACCTCACCGGCGAGCCGCGCCGGCTGGTGGACCGGATCTTCGGGGGCAAGCGCGGGCGGTATGAAGTGCGCCGCGCGGTCTTCTATCGCGATGGCCGGCCGCACCATCTCGTGGTGCTCTCCGACCTGAGCCAGGCGCTGCGCGAGCAGGAACAGGCGGCCTGGCAGCGCATCGTCCGCGTGCTGTCGCACGAAATCAACAACTCGCTGACCCCGATCAAGTCGATTGCCCACTCGCTGCACCGCATCATCACGCGCGCGCCCGAGTTTCCGCGCGGGGCGGAAGTGCAGCAGGGCCTGTCCTTGATCGAGGAGCGTTCTGGCGCCCTCGGCCGGTTCCTCAGGTCCTACGCGCAGCTCGCCCGGCTGCCGAAGCCCAATCCGAAGCCGCTCGAGATCGGCGATCTCGTGTACCGGATCGTGGATCTCGAAAAACGGCAGCGCGTGACGATCGAGCCGTCGCCGGCGATCAAGCTCGTCGCCGACTCCGATCAGATCGAGCAGCTGCTGATCAACGTGCTGCGCAACGCCGTGGATGCGGCCCAGGAAACGGACGGCCGCGTCTCCATCGGTTGGAAGCGCGCCGGTGACTGGTTCGAGCTGCACATCGACGACGAGGGCAAGGGACTGTCGGACACGTCCAACCTGTTCGTCCCGTTTTTCACGACTAAACCCAGCGGTTCCGGCATCGGCCTGGCCCTCAGCCGCCAGATTGCCGAAGCCCACGGGGGCACGATGGCCCTCGAAAACCGCGTGCCGCTGCCGGGATGCCGCGCGACGTTGCGACTGCCGATGTAGGTGGACTGATTCGGCCCGCGGACCATTGGACCATTGCAGGATTGTGATCCGCGCGAAGAGTTTTGCTGAACCTCGACAAACTAGTCGCCTGTGGTCGGCGTTCTGTCAGTTCGTGTCGCAAAGAGTCACATGAGAACGCGGGCCGCGGGGGACTCCGGGCTGGTATGCCTCTTGCCATTTAGGAGGACGTGACTGTCCCGCGTGTCTCGTCGCTCGAACCTGCACTGGCGGCCCGGCTGCGCCGGCGCCAGCCCCGGTTCGAGCTCCCGCGCGGCCTCGTGCGGGCCGAGATTCCCGGCTTGAACCTGACGGCGGAGGTCCAGGACGTCAGCACGGGCGGGTTTTCGATCGAGACGTTCCGGCCGTTCGCCCAGGGCGCGATCCACCAGTTCCGGCTCAAGACCTCGTCGGGCTGGTCCGGCACCGCGCGCGCGAAGGCCGCCCATTGCCGCTGGCTGGCCGACGCCGACGGCGCGGTCCGGTTCATTTCGGGCTGGCAGTACCTCTTCGACGCCGATCTGGCGGCCGAACCCACCAACGAGCAGCTGGTGGACGTCGTCAATTCGCTGCTGTCCGATGAGCCACCCGCGACGAGGGAATCTAACGACTGACGACGATTGGCGCGCCGTCCTGGAGCTGCGCCAGACCCGTGGTGATGACGCGCTCGCCGGTCTGAACGCCGGACAGCACCTGCGACACCCCTTTGACCGTCAGCCCGACGCGCACCGGGCGCCGCTCGGCGCGCGAGTCGTCGCGGGCGATCCAGACGTGGGTGGCGGTGCCGTCGCGAACGATCGCGTGTTCCGGCACGACGATCACGTCGCGGCGCTCGTCCAGCTGAATCTCGATCTGCACCACAGTGTCGACCGGGAGCGGGGTCTTGCCGAGCAGGCTCAGCCGGACTTCAGCCGTCGTGCCGCCCGGCGCCGCGGCCGATCGGCTCGAAATGCTCGCGGGTTCCGACGTCCCGGCGGCCGTGCTCACCGTGGCCGCCCGGCCCGGCGTGAGCCGCTCGATCTGCGCGACCGGGGCCTGCGCCGCGATCTGCGTGCGCGTGGGATCGACCACGCGCAGGATGGGATCGGCGGGATCGGCCGTCACGACGTCGCCGGCCTTGTGCCACACCTTGATGACGGTGCCCGCGAACCGCGAGCGAATAATCGCGCGCTCGGCCAGGACCTTCGCGGCGTCGAGCGAGGCCTTGGCCTGGCCCAGCGCGACTTCGGCCGCCGCGAGCGTCGTGCGAGCCGCCTCGACCGTGTTCCGCGGAATGATGCCTTTTTCGAGCAGGCCATTCAGCCGTGCGACTTCCGCGCGCGCCGACTGCTCGCGCTGCGTGGCCTCGGTCAGCTCGGTTTGGCGGGCGAGCAGATTGGTCGTGAGTGTTTGAATCTCGAAGCGGACCAGCACGTCGCCCTCGCGAACGACGGCGCCTTCCGCATGCGGCAACTCAAGGATCTCCGCGGCTTCGGGCGCCACGACGCTGAAGTCGGCCAGCGCCGACGGCACGACCGTGCCCGGCAGCGTGATCGCTTCACGGAGCGTCTCGAGCCGCGCCGGCTGCACCGTGACCGCGGTGGTCTGGGTCTCCGGCGAGGGCGGGTCCTCGCGCCCGCACGCGCCGGCGGCAAGACACAGGACCGCGACGAGTACCGCCCGCACGAATCCGATCTTATGTCAGCGCTTGCCGTTCACACCCCCGGCTCGAGCCGGCTGGGATCAGCGTGCGAGCCAGCCGGCGTCCGAGCGGGGGTCTTGAGGGAGTCGTTAGTGAATCGGGGTGGCCGGCGGGCCGAACGGCTCGGCCGGCGGCGCGGCGCCCATCGTCTGCCAGATCTGGGCGGCCCCATTCGTCGCGAAAAAGCGGGTTCCATTCACTGCCGACAGGGGGACGGCCGTCGCGTAGAACGAGCTCATCGTCGGCGTGCCCACGCAGTCGACAGGACCCGGCGCAGCGCCGGCTCCGGGAGCGATGCCGAACGTGTAGCCGCTCTTCAACGGTGCGACCACGGCCCCCAGATCGCTGGAGATGAAACCCTGCGTGGCGCCCGCGGGAGTGCCGAGCACGACGTACGACGTGGCGTAGCCGCCGCGTCCACACGAAGCCTGGTACGTCTTCTGAGCGGTCACCGTGACTTTCATCGTCGCGATTGCTGACACTTCATTCGCCGTGATGCGGCTGCGGAGCAGACCCGCAGTCGCCAGGGCGGCCACGATGCTGATGATCGCCACGACCATCAAGAGCTCGATCAATGTGAATCCGGATTCAGCCGGATTCGCGGTCCGAGTTCCGTTCTGCGTACGCGGTCTGAGGAGGCACGTAGCCAGCATAAAGAGCACCCACGTGGCGTATCGGCCCCACTGGTGGGAACCTTTATAGGTTCATACACATTTTTGTAATGCGACCGGCGGGCGCCGTAGTTCCGGCCGAAAACATCCCGGCCCCGAGGTGAAAATAAATCTGCGGCGGTCTATCGGGCGGCCGCTTCGGCCA
>Ga0137313_1000113_pt1 | contig 27591 bp, 18 predicted proteins | sample EasRivERMZT166_2_FD_102287 | JGI IMG/M metagenome (GOLD analysis project Ga0137313, IMG submission 102287) | Soil microbial communities from meander-bound floodplain in the East River, Colorado, USA - East River MetaG ERMZT166_2 | ecosystem: Environmental > Terrestrial > Soil > Floodplain ...
TCGGTGTCCATCAACACTTCGGGCTCGACGATCGGCACCAGCCCCGCCGCCTGGCAAATCGCGGCGTAGCGTGCGAGCGCGTGGGCGTTGGCGGCGATGCAGGTCGAGCTGGGTATGTCCTTGCCGATATTGATGACCGCCCGCCACTTGGCGAACTTCGCACCCAGCTTCACGTAATCGGCGCAACGCCTGGCGAGATTGTCGAGGCCCTCGGTCACCGTTTCCCCCGGGCACAGCGCAAGATCCTTGGCGCCGGTATCCACCTTGATGCCGGGGAGGATGCCATTCTTCGCCAGGATCTCGGGGAAGGGGGTACCGTTGGCGGCTTTCTGGCGCAGCGTCTCGTCATAGAGTATGACGCCGCTGATGTGCTGGTTGAGCCCCTTCGACGAGAACAGCATGTCGCGGTAGGCGCGGCGGTTCTCCTCGGAGTTTGCGACCTTGATGCTGGCCAGGCGTTTTTCGATAGTGCCGGTGGATTCGTCCGCGGCGAGTATGCCCTTGCCGGGGGCGACCATCGCCTTGGCAATGGCTTCCAGGGAATTAGCTGACATGGGGTCCTCTGTTGGGAATCCGTGAATGGTGAATCGCAAATCGTGAATCGGAGAGAGTGGTTTTATTTTACTACGGTGCGCAAGGCGCGGTGCACGATTCACTATTTACTATTTACGACTCACGGCTCAGGCCTTGCGATGCTCCCCCACCTTGACGATCTTCATGGTGTTGGTGCCGCCGGCCTTGCCGAAGGGTTCGCCGATGGTGAGCACGATATAGTCCCCGCTCTGCACCGCGCCGCGCTTCAGCAGCTCGTCTTCCGCCATGTGGAGCGCCTTTTCGGGGTTGCGCGCGCCCGTGTACTTGACCGGGTACACCCCCCGGAACACGGTGACCCGGCGCCGCGTTTCGATCACCGAACTCATGGCGTAGACCGGCACGTTGTTGTACATGCGCGACATCAGCAGCACCGTCTTGCCGCTCTGCGTCAGCGCCGCCACCGCCTTGATGTTGAGGTTGTTGGCGGTGAACACGGTGGCCCGCGCTATCGCCTCCTCGACCTCCGCCGGCGGATGCGCCAGCCGGCGCTCCTGCGAGAAGGTGTCCTCCTTCTCGGCCTCGACGCACACCCGCGCCATGGCCGCCACCGTTTCCACCGGGTACTGGCCCGCGGCAGTCTCTGCGGAGAGCATCACCGCGTCGGTGCCGTCGAGCACGGCGTTGGCGACATCGGACACTTCGGCGCGCGTCGGGATCGGGTTGCTGATCATGGACTCCATCATCTGCGTCGCAGTGATGGTGATGCGGTTCTTCTCGCGCGCCATGCGGATCATGCGCTTCTGCAGCGCCGGCACGATCGCGTCGCCCACTTCCACCGCGAGGTCGCCGCGCGCGACCATGATGCAATCGGAGGAATCGAGTATGTCTTCCAGCGCGGGTATCGCCTCCGCGCGCTCGATCTTCGCGACCGTCAGCGCCCGGCCGCCGGCCTTGTACATGAGGTCACGCGCCCAGCGCATGTCTTCGCCCGAGCGGGGAAACGAGACGCCGAGGAAATCCGCCTTGAGCTCGGCGGCGGTCCTGATGTCCTGCTTGTCTTTCTCGGTCAGCGCGGGGGCGGTCAGGCCGCCCCCCTTGCGGTTGATGCCCTTGTTGTTGGAGAGCGGGCCGCCCTGTTCCACGACGCAAGTGATGCGCGACCCCCTGACCGAAGAAACTCCCAGCACGATGCGCCCGTCGTCGAGGAGCAGCGTGTCGCCTGGCCGCACGTCGTTGGGCAGCTTCTTGTAGTCGAGCCCGACAGTATGCTGGTCGCCCAGCGCACACTCGGCGTCGAGCACGAACTTCGCGCCCGCCGCGAGCGAGATCTTGCCGTCCCGGAAGCGGCCGATGCGGATCTTGGGGCCCTGCAGATCGACTAATACGCCGATCGCGCGTCCCGCCTTGCGCGCGAGCGAGCGCACCAGATTCACGCGCTTCGCGTGCTCGGCTGCGGTGCCGTGGGAAAAGTTCACTCGCACCACGTCGAGCCCGGCGTCGATCATGCGCGCGATTGTCTTCGGATCGCTCGAGGCGGGTCCGAGAGTAGCGACGATTTTGGTGCGGCGGGGCATGCGAATTGCAGGATTGAGCAATCAGGATTGAGGATTGAGGGGAGTGTAGTGCCCCACCATCACAAACTCAATCCTCATTCCTCGATCCTCAATCCTATATCTGGCCGCGCTGCTCGAGAATCTCTACAGCGGGCAGCTTCTTGCCCTCGAGAAACTCGAGAAACGCGCCGCCGCCGGTGGAGATATAGGAAATCTTGTCGGCAATTCCGTACTTTGCCACCGCGGCCAGCGTGTCGCCGCCGCCGGCGATGGAAAACGCCTTCGAGGCGGCGATTGCCAGTGCGATGGCTTTGGTGCCCCCGGCGAACTGGTCGTACTCGAACACGCCGACCGGCCCGTTCCAGACTACGGTGCCGGCCTTGCCGATGATTTCCGAAAGTATCGCGGCTGTCTGCGGCCCGATGTCGAGTATCTTGTCGTCGGGTTTTACTTCGCTGGCGGCAACGCGGTTCGCGCGCGCGAGCATCGAGATGTCGCTGGCCACGATTACGTCCACCGGCAGCGGGACCTGTGCGCCGCGCGCTTTCATCATGTCGATGACCGCCCGCGCCTCGCCCACGAGCCCGGCCTCGGCGAGCGAAGTCCCGATCTGCAGCCCCATGGCGAGCATGAAGGTATTGGCGATGCCTCCGCCCACGATCAACTGATCCACCTTCGCGGCCAGCGATTTCAGGATGGTGAGCTTGGTCGAAACCTTGGCGCCGGCGACGATCGCCACCAGCGGGCGGCGCGGGTTGTCGAGCGCCTTGCCAAGCGCATCGAGCTCTGCCGCCATCAACGGTCCAGCGCAGGCGACGGGGGCGAATTTCGCCATGCCATGCGTCGTCGCCTCGGCGCGGTGCGCGGTGCCGAAGGCGTCGTTGACGTAGACATCGCACAGGGCCGCCATCCTGCGCGCCAGCGCTTCGTCGTTCTTTTTCTCACCCTTGTTGACGCGGCAGTTCTCGAGCATCACCGCCTCGCCCGGCTTCACCTCGAAGCTGCCGTCCACCCAATCTGCTACCAGCCGCATCGGGCGACCGAGCAGTTCGCTGAAGCGCCGGGCGATCGGCGCCAGCGAGTCGCCGGGTTCCAGCTTGCCCTCGGTGGGCCGCCCGAGGTGCGAAGTCACCATCACGGCGGCGCCGGCCTTGAGCGCGAGCTGGATGCCCGGCAGTGAAGCGCGGATGCGCGTGTCTTCGGTGATATTGCCCGCGTCGTCCTGCGGCACGTTGAGGTCGGCGCGGATGAACACGCGCTTTCCGGCGAGGTGCAGGTCGACCAGGCGGAGAAACGTCATTTCTTCGCGGCCACCCGCACCATTTCCAGCACCTTGCACGAATATCCCCATTCGTTGTCGTACCACGCGACGACCTTGACGAAGGTGGAGTCGAGCGCAATGCCGGCTCCCGCGTCAAACACCGATGTGCAGCTTTCGCCGCGGAAATCGGTGGAAACGACCTTCTCTTCGGTATAGGCGAGTATGCCTTTAAGGGCGCCCGCCGACTGTGCTTTCATCTCGGCGCAGATTTCCTGGTAGGTGGCGGGCTTGCCGAGCTCGACGGTCAGGTCGACGACGGAGACATCCGACGTTGGCACGCGGAATGCCATGCCGGTGAGCTTCTTGTTCAGTTCCGGAATCACCACGCCCACCGCTTTCGCGGCGCCCGTGGACGAAGGAATGATGTTCTCGAGTATGCCGCGCCCGCCGCGCCAGTCCTTGCTGGAAGGGCCGTCGACGGTTTTCTGCGTCGCCGTCGCGGCGTGCACCGTGGTCATCAGGCCGCGCTTGATGCCCCATTTGTCATTCAGCACTTTCGCCACCGGAGCAAGACAATTGGTGGTGCACGACGCGTTGGAGATGATCGCCTGGCCGGCGTAGGTCTTGTCGTTCACGCCGAAGACAAACATCGGGGTGTCATCCTTCGACGGTGCCGACATCACGACCTTCTTCGCGCCCGCAGCAAGGTGCTTCTGGCCCGATGCCTTGTCGAGAAACAGCCCGGTGGATTCCACTATCACGTCCGCACCCACCTCGTTCCATCTGAGTTCCGCCGGATCTTTCACCTGGGTCAGGCGGATTCTTCGGCCGTTGACGATCAAGGTATTGCCGTCAACGCCGATGTCGCCCTTGAAGCGGCCGTGGACGGAATCGTGCCGCAGCATGTAAGCGAGATACTCCGGCTCGAGCAGATCGTTGATGCCGACGATCTCGATATCCGGAAAATGTTGTACTGCCGCGCGAAACACCATGCGCCCGATCCGTCCAAACCCGTTGATGCCAACTTTGATAGTCATCAATCTTCTCCAGATAATGCTTTAATATCAATACTATATATGTATGTAAGCGATCACTTACAGCAACTTTTTGACGGCATCGGCAACACCCTTCGGCGTGAAACCGAAGTACTTGAACAACTCGCCGCCCGGCGCCGACTCGCCAAAGCGGTCAATGCCCAACACCGCGCCCTCGAGCCCCACGTACTTGCGCCAGAAATCGGACACGCCCGCTTCCACCGCCACCCGTGGCACGCCGCGCGGCAGCACGCTGGCGCGGTACTGCTCGTCCTGGCGGTCGAAGACGCCGGTGGACGGCATGGACACGACGCGCACCGCAATGCCCTCGGACGCCAGTTGCTTCTGCGCTTCGAGCGCGATGCCGACTTCGGAGCCGGTGGCGATCACGACGACGCGCGCCGCGCCGCCCGCCGCCTCGGAAGCGACATAGCCGCCGCGCGCAACGCCGGCAACCCCGTCCGCGCCGCGCTTCACGAACGGCAGGTTCTGGCGCGACAGGACGAGGCTCGTCGGCCCGTCCTTGCGCTCGATCGCCGCCGCCCACGCCACCGCCGATTCCACCGTGTCGCACGGGCGCCATACGTCCATGTTGGGCATCAGGCGCAGGCTCGCCACGTGTTCGACCGGCTGGTGCGTCGGGCCGTCCTCGCCGAGACCGATCGAATCGTGCGAGAAGACGTAGATCACGCGCAGCTTCATCAGCGCCGCCAGGCGCAGCGCGTTGCGCGCGTAATCCGAAAACACCAGGAAGGTGCCGCCGTAGGGGATGAAGCCGCCGTGCAGGGCGATCCCGTTCATGATGGCACACATGCCGAATTCGCGCACGCCGAAGAAAACATAGTTGCCGCCGCCTTGCGGCCCGACGACCTTCGAGGCCTTCACCATCGTCAGGTTGGAGCCGGTAAGGTCGGCGGAGCCGCCGATGAGCTCGGGCAGCCACGACGCGAGCGCTTCGAGCGCGTTTTGCGACGCCTTGCGCGTCGCCACCATTTCCGCCTTCGCGTCCGTTTCCCTCACCAGGGCGCTCGCCCGCTCGCGGAAGTTCGCGGGAAGCTCGCCTGCCATGCGGCGGCGGAAGGCCGCCGCTTCCTGCGGGAATTGCGCTTCATAGGCGGCAAAAAGTTTTTTCCAGCGCCGCTCGACGCCGGCGCCGCGCTTCCTCGCGTCCCAGCCGTCATAGACCGACTGCGGGATTTCAAACGGCGGATGCTGCCAGCCGATCGCTTCGCGGGTTGCGGCGACCTCTTTTTCACCGAGCGGCGCGCCGTGCGCAGCGCCGGTGTTGGCCTTGGTGGGCGCGCCCCTGGCGATCACGGTTTTCGCGCAAATCAGCGTCGGCCGCGACTTCTCGCGCTTCGCCTTCTTCAAGGCCCGGTCCACGGCTGCGGGGTCGTGACCGTCCACGTTGGGAATCACCTGCCAGCCGTAAGCCTCGAAGCGGCGCTTCACGTCGTCGGTGTACCACTGTCGGATGTTGCCCTTCTCGGAGTCGATCGAGATGCCGTTGTCGTCGTAGATCGCGATCAGCTTGCCGAGCGCCAGCGTGCCGGCGAGCGAGCACGCCTCGTGCGACACGCCCTCCATCAGGCAGCCGTCACCCAGAAAGACATAGGTATGGTGATCGACGATGTCGAGCTCCGGCCGGTTGAACTCGGCGGCGAGCAGCCGCTCGGCGAGCGCCATGCCCACCGCGTTCGAGATGCCCTGGCCGAGCGGCCCGGTGGTGGTCTCGATGCCGGGCGCGCAGCCGAACTCGGGATGGCCGGGGGTCTTCGAATGCAGTTGGCGGAAACGTCGAAGCTCCGCGAGCGGCAGGTCATAGCCAGTCAGGTGCAGCACGGCATAGAGCAGCATCGAGCCGTGGCCGTTGGAGAGCACGAAGCGATCACGGTTGGCCCAAGCCGGGTTGGCCGGGTTGTGGCGGAGGTGGCCGTTCCACAGCACCTCGGCGATTTCCGCCATGCCCATCGGCATTCCGGGATGTCCGGAATTCGCCTGCTGTACAGCGTCCATCGCCAGCGCGCGGATCGCGTTGGCCAGCTCGACACGGGCATTCATTCAGAGCTTCCTTGGGAGGAGGGCGGACAGTGCGCCAATTATAAACCGCCGCCGCGGGCGCCGCGCCGCGCATTCCGCGTCAGCACCGCGCCTTACTCGTCGTTCTTGCGCGCGAGCCGGATGCCGAGTTGCTTCAGCTTGCGATAGAGGTGGGTGCGCTCGAGCCCCACGGTATCCGCCACACGGCTGATATTTCCGCCCTCGCGCGCGATGTGGTAATCGAAATAGACGCGCTCGAAGGCGTCGCGCGCATCGCGCAGTGTCAGATCCAGAGGCAGGTCGTTCCCGACGCGCGCGGCGGCGCCCCCCTGCGGCAGGACACGGGTTACCTCCTCGAGCGAAATCTGCTCCGAGGCACAGGTTAGCCCGAGCGAGCGCACCACGCTCTCCAGTTGCGCCAGGTTGCCCGGCCAGTCGTGATTACGTAGCGCATTTAGCGCCGCGGTGGTGAACTGGCGCGGGGGCGTTTCCCTGGCCTCGACCAGACGCGACAGCATCAGGTTGGCGATATCGGGCACGTCCTCCCGGTGCTCGCGCAGGCTCGGCACCCGGATGGCGATCGCGGCGAGCACGCTGTAGAGCCGGTTGTCGAACGCGCCATGCGCGACCAGCTCGGCAAGCTCGCGGGAGGCGCCACTGACGAGCCGCACGTTGTAGCGCTCGAGCTTCGAGGTGGCAAGCAACAGCCCTTTCTGCTCGACTTTCGAGAGGTCCGCAACCTCGCGCAGGAACAACGTGCCATCGCGCGCCTGGTTGATCAGATCGAGCGGCGACTCGGCCAGCACCGAGTGGTTCTCCGGCGCCACCCACGGCGTGTTGCGCCGGTGGAGAAAGCGGGCTGCAAGCTCGATGCCGCAACCCGGCTCCCCGGCGAGCAGCAATGGAGCGCGCAGGTTGATGACCCGCTCCAGGCGCTGCTTCAGCTCGACCACCAGCGGTGCGCGGCCGAGGCTCGCCAGTGATAGCGCCGCCTGCATCTGCTCGCCGCCGTGCTTGAGGGCACGGCCGACCGTGGCAAGCAGCTTCTGCAGCGCGATCGGTTTCTCGAGAAAATCGTAGGCGCCCAGCCGCGTCGCCTCGACCGCCGTGTCGATGGTGCCGTGCCCGGACATCATCACCACCGGCATGGTGAGCAGGCCGGCGCTGGCCCATTCCCGGAGCAGCGTGATGCCGTCGGTATCCGGCATCCAGATGTCGAGCAGCACGAGGTCGGGCCGCGTCTGGCCGCGGAACGCCCGCGCCGCTGCCGCGTTCTCCGCCAGCCGCACTTGATAGCCTTCGTCGCCCAGGATCTCGGACAGCAGTTCGCGGATGCCGATTTCGTCGTCTACGACCAGGATTTGCAGCATAACCGGAGAGGGCACCGTTGATTTTACACCTTGGCCTGCGCCAGCGAGGTCTTTCTCGCGGCGCCCTGCGCCGTCATCGGCAACAGGATGGTGACGCACGCGCCGCTCGGCGGCACGTTGGCGATCGTCGCCGTGCCGCCGTGTTCCTCGACGATTTTCTTCACGACAGCCAGTCCCAGCCCGGTGCCCTTGGGCTTGGTGGTCACGTAAGGTTCGAAGGCGCGCCGTATTACGGTCTCTGGAAAGCCGCAGCCGTTGTCGGTGACCGTAAGCCGCACCATTTCACCCGCCGTGTCGCTGGCGACGACAATGCGCGGCTCGCGCGTCCCTACCAGCGCGTCCTGCGTGTTCTGCAGGAGGTTGTGGATAACCTGCCGCAATTGCGCCGCATCGCCCAACAACGGCGGCAGGCCCGCCGCGAGCTCGAGCCGCACGGCCCCGCCGAGCGAAGGCTCGTAGAGCGTCAGCACTTCGCGGGTAAGCGCGTTCAGGTCGATCTCGCGAATGGTTGGCTCCGGCGTGCGCGCATACTGGCTGAAGGCGTCCACCATTTTCTTCAAAGCCGCGACCTGATTGACGATGGTCTGCGTCGACCGGGTCAGCACCTCCGCGTCGGATTCTGCCAGCTTGCCGGCAAGTTTCATCTGCAACCGCTCCGCGGAAAGCTGGATCGGCGTGAGCGGGTTGCGGATCTCGTGCGCAAGCCGCCGTGCTACCTCGGCCCACGCCGCCGCGCGCTGCGCTTCGGCCAGGTGCGTGATGTCGTCGAATACAACGACGCTCCCGGCAGCCGAACCCTGCGGCAACCGCGTGCCGCGCAACAGCAGCAATTGCGTGCGCCCGTGCAGCGGGCGCTCGACCTGCTGCTCCCATTCCGCCCCGCCCGCTCGCTCGAAGGCGGCCGCGATCTGCCGCCCCAGCTCGGCGAGCCCAGCGCCGGGCCCCGACCAGCGCGCCACCGCAACGCCGATGAGCGGCGCAATGCTGACACCGAGCAAATCGCCGGCGCTGCGGTTCGCGGCACGCAGATTGAGTTCCTCGTCGAAAGCGAGCACGCCGGCCGAGAGATTGGCGAGCACGCTTTCCAGATAGGCCTTGGCCTGGGCCAGCGCCGCCTGGTGACGCTCGGCCTGTGCCCGCGCTTCCGCCAACTGCAGCGTCATCGCGTTGAAAGACTGGGTGAGAACGCCGAGTTCATCGCGCGAATCGACCGCCGCGCGCTGGCTGAAGTCGCCGCTTGCCACCGCCCGCGTGCCTTCCACCAGCACGCCGAGCGGAGCCGACAGGCGGTCGGACAACACGAACGCGAGCCCGGCCGCCGACAGCAGCGATAGCAGTAAAGTGAGCGTAAGCGTCACTCCATACAGGCGCTTGAGCCCCCTGCGCGACAGCATCAACTCCTGGTACTCGCGATAGCCGGTCTGCACCGCTTCCGCGTCCCGAGCGAGGGGCGCCGGCACCAATTGCAGCAGCTGCAGCACGCGCGGCGCGTCGCCGCCCGAGGGCACGGGCACCAGCACGCGCAGGTAGAGCCCCTTGTCGGGAATCGCTTCGATCGCGCTGTAGGCGCCGTGCAACCTCAACTCCTGTTGCGCGGCCGGGCCCGGCAGCTCCGGCAGCAGGCCCGGGGGCTCGCCGCCGGAACGCGCGAGCGGCTTGCCGCGATTGCCGAACAACATCGCCTCCTGCGCGCCCACTATCGATCGCACTAAATTGAGCGCTGCCGGCACCTCCGCGGCCGGGCGCGCCGACAATTCGATCGCCATGGCGTCCGCCTGGGTCGTGAGGTCCCTCAACAGCCCGTCGAGCGCGCCGCGGCCGAGATTGATGCCGCCCTCGAGCGCCTTGTCCACGCGCACCTCGAACCAGGAGTCGATCGAACGTGCCAGAAACTGTACCGACACACCGTAGATCAGCGCACCGGGCAGCACTGCCATCAGGGCGAACAGCATCACCAGCCGCAGCGTGAGCTTGGCGCCGAAGACGCCGCTCTTCAGCTTGCGCCTGAGCGTGAGCAACTGGTAGACCACCAGTCCCGTCATCATCAGCACCACCGCGCCGTTGAGAACGAGCAGCAGCGGGTACTGGTCGGCAATCAGGGTGGAGTTGCCGCTCGCCGTCGCCAGCAGGAACAGCGCAACCGCGCCCAATCCCACGCACAGGACGAGTACGTAGCGCACCGCGGCGCTCGACCGCGCGGGGCGGACGTGCGGCGCAGTGGCGCTCATGGCGATACCGTCCAACGGTGCCAGTCGGAGCTCATGCTCCAGTCGCGCGAGCCCAGCGCGGTGACCTGAAACGGGCGCGGCAGTTGCGAAGTGTCCAGCCGCATGCGCAGGCCGGCGGTGTAGCTGTCGCCCTTGCGCAGGGCGCCCGCTTCGGCGATATCGCGTATGCGCGCGCGGCTCATGAAAGCCAGCCCCTCCGGCAGCGAGGCGAAATTCTGGTAGAGCTTCCCGACGCCGACCCGGTACTGGCGCGTTAACGCGTTATACGACAGACGATACTGCTGCCGGGTGCTGGATATCTTCTCGTTGAGCCAGTACCAGCGCGGGCGTATCAGTTCGAATTCGAGAGAGAAATAGAGCGGTACACCTTTGTTGAGCACGTCTTCCAGGGCGGAGGTCAGCGTGATCTCGAATTCGGCTTCGAGCGTGTGGCCGTCCTCGGCCGTAATCACAGCCGCTCTATGGACATCGATGCCGTCGGCGCGGGCTGCGAGCGGTGCGGCGACCGCAAGCCAGAGTGCCGCAAGCGCGGCGATCCAGCTAAGCCTTCTGCAGCAGCACATAGAAGAAGCCATCATGCCGTTCGTCCGGAAGCAGTTGGCCCGCGGGCAGTTGGCCCTGGTGGTCCACCGCGGGGAGGCTGAGACGCGTCGCGTCCCGGTGGCGCTCCAGAAACCGCGCAACCTGCTGGTGGTTTTCCTCCTGGAACACGGAGCAGGTGGCGTACAGCAATTTACCACCACTGGCGAGTAACCGCCAAAGCACGTCCAGCATGCGGCTCTGCTGGTGCGCGAACTGCGGGATGTCGGTGGGGCGCCGCAGCCATTTGACGTCGGGATGCCGTCGCGCAACGCCGGAAGCGCTGCACGGAACGTCGGCCAGGATGCGATGGTAGGGCGCGTCGTCCCACCACTGGGTCGGCTCACAGGCATCGCCGCACACGACGCGCGCTGCGAGTCCCAGCCGCGCCAGATTGGCGCGCACCCGTTCCAGGCGCCCGGCGTCGGAGTCGAGCGCGGTGACTTCCGCCGCCGCGAGTTCCAGCAGGTGCCCGGTTTTGCCCCCGGGCGCCGCGCACGCATCGAGCGCGCGCATGCCGTCGTGCAGGTCGAGCATGGGCGCCGCCAGCTGCGCCCCTGCGTCCTGTACCGACACCAGGCCTTCGGCAAGACCGGGTATGCGCTCGGCCGGCAGCGGTTTGCCCAGCAGTACGGCGGAAGCCCCCCAGCACTCTGCCTTGATGCCGTGGCGCTCGAGCAACTCCAGGTATCCGGCTGGATCCGCACGTCGGCGGTTCACCCGCAGCGTCAGCGGCGGATGCCGATTCGCCGCCTCCAGCGCCGCGGCGTAATGCGCTGGATACTGGTCGCGCAGCTTGTCTATCCACCATTGCGGGTGGCAGTAGCGCGCCGGCTCCGAGCGCTGTACTTGCGCATTGAGCCCGCGGCGGCGGCGCAGGAAGCTGCGCAGTACGGCGTTGACCAGTGCCTTGGCCGAAGTGAACCCCAGCGCTTCGCTGGCGCGCACCGCGTGATCCACGATAGCGTGGGGCGCAGCGCGCGTATGCTCGAGCTGATACAGAGCAACCAGCAGGAGCGGACGCAGCCGCGCATCCTTGAGGGGCTTGTCAAGCAGCGCCTCGAGCAGGGCCTCGAAGCGGGAGAGAAGACGCAGCGTGCCGTAAGTCAGGTCCTGGATTGCCGCGCGATCGCGGGCGGCCAGCTGCGGATGTTGCCGCCGCAACGCCGCGAGTGCTGCATCGAGACTGCGACCGGCCAGCACGCTGCCGAGCGCAGCGGCGGCGAGCCGCTGCACTTCAACCATGTTTCGTTCCGAAGCTTGCGCCGCGCGCAAGCCGGAAGCCGGAGAGAAAGGCCTGCGCCGGAAGTCTTCTCCCGCCCGCGCGCTGCAGTTCGAGAATACGCAGCGTGCCGGTGCCGCACGCCACCACGATGCCGTCGGCGGCCGCCGCGCAGACCGTGCCCGGCGCGGCGGCAATGGCAGGGCCGCTGCGCGCGCGCCAGATCTTCAGCACGACCCCATCGAGACGGGACTGCGCGCCCGGCGCAGGGTCGAAAGCGCGCACCTGGCGCGCGATCTCCTGTGCCGGGCGCCCCCAGTCGATCTCGGCGTCGCCCCTGGTGATGCGCGCGGCATAGGTTACCCGGCTTGCGTCCTGCGGCTGTGGCAAGAGGGGGGCTTCCAGCGCGCGGACGATCAGCCGCGCCCCGAGCGCGGCCAGCTTGTCATGCAGCGTGCCCGCCGTGTCGTCGGCAGCAATTACGACCGGTTCTTGCAGCAGGATGGCGCCGGTGTCGAGGCCCTCGTCCATCTGCATGATGGTGATGCCGGTTTGAGTGTCGCCCGCGAGCAGCGCACGCTGGATCGGCGCCGCGCCGCGCCAGCGCGGCAGCAGCGAGGCATGCACGTTCAGGCAGCCTCGCTGCGGCAGCCTGAGCAGCGCCGGCGGCAAGATCAGCCCGTAGGCGGCAACCACCAGCGCCTGTGGGCGTGCTGCAGCGATGGCCTCCTGCACGGCGGTCTCATTCAGGGTGGCCGGCTGCAGAACGTCGCGGTTACGCGCCTGCGCCAGCCGTTTCACCGCCGAGGGCTGCGGCTTCAGGCCACGGCCGGCCGGCCGGTCGGGCTGGGTGAGGACCAACTTGATGTCATGTCCGGCGTCCAGCAGGGCCTCCAGCGAGGCTGCCGCGAACTCCGGTGTCCCTGCGAAAACAATGTTCATTGGGGGCGGCACGCGCAGCGGCCCGATTACGGGGGTGCGAGCGGGCGCAAACGGCAATCAGAGCACGAGGCGCCGCGGTTCGGGCTCCGCCCGCCGCTGCTGCTTTCTGAATCTCGCGAGGATGCGGCGCTGCTTCAGTTGCGACAGCCGCTCAACGAATACCTTGCCCTCCAAATGATCCATCTCGTGCTGGATGCACAAGGCGAGCAGTCCGTCGGCTTCCCGCGTTCCGGCTCTGCCCTCGGCGTCGAGCGCACGCACCGTGATACGTTCGGCGCGCCGCACTTTTTCGTAAACCCCCGGCACCGACAGGCAGCCTTCTTCGCGGTCCGCCTCGCCGCTGGCGGCTATCAATTCGGGGTTGACCAGAACCAGCAACTGGTCCCGGGTTTCCGAGATATCGATCACGATCACGCGCAGATGGACATCCAACTGTGTTGCGGCCAAGCCTATCCCGGGCGCAGCGTACATCGTTTCTGCCATATCTTTGATTAATTTGCGGATTCCATCGTCGACCCGGCCCACTGCGGCGGCCCGCTGGTGGAGCCTCGCATCTGGATAACGCAAAATCGGCAGTAAAGCCACAAAAAAGCTTGCGAATTTAATCAGCTAGATGCAGAATTTAATCCAATATCTCGGCGCGGCCCGGTTAACCGGGGGACGCCTGCATAAGTCCGTCAATTTGGGGCGTTCCATGCGTAAAACCATTATATCCCTGATTTTGCTGATGACTCCGCTCCTCCCGGCGCTGGCAGCTGAGGTCGGCGAGCTGAAGGAAGATGCGCCGGACCGCTATATCGTTGTACCAGGAGATACCCTGTGGGGCATCTCCGGCCGCTTCCTCAAGGACGTGTGGAAATGGCCTGACGTGTGGCGGATGAACCAGGAGCAAGTCAGGAACCCTCATCGCATCTACCCCGGCGACGTGATCGTGCTGGACCGCTCCGGGGGTGACCCGCAGCTGCGGCTGCTTCGCAGTGGCGAGGGCGATCCGAGGGCGGCCGCAGCGGCAGCTGCCGGGCGGGATACCGTAAAGCTCTCGCCGAGGACGCGGGCCCAGCCGCTCGCCGATAAGGCCGTGCCGGCGATCCCGCCATCGGCCATCGAGCCATGGCTGTCGCGGCCACTGGTGGTGGGGCAAAATGAACTCGATAGCGCGCCGGTGATCATGGCCACCGAGGAGAACCGGGTGGTGATCGGCGCCGGCAGCATCGCCTATGCCGACAAGCTCAAGCGTGGCGACCAGGTATGGCAGGTGTTCCGCCGCAGCGATGCGCTGGTCGACCCGGACACCGGCCAGACGCTCGGCTATATGGCGATCTATCTCGGCGAAGCGCGGCTGCGGAAGTTCGGTGATCCCAGCACCATCGAGATCACCAAGTCGCAACAGGAAATCTACGTTGGCGACCGCCTGCTGCCCAGTGCCAAGGAAATTCCCAATTTTTCATACGTACCGCGCGCACCGGTGCGGACGGTGCGGGGTCGCATCATGAACACCTACGAAAATCTCGGCGAAACCGGCGCGCTGGGTATCGTGGCTCTGTCCAAGGGATCGCAGGATGGTCTCGAGGTCGGCCATGTCCTGGCGATTCATCGCAGCCAGAGCACGTCCCGTTACGAATTGCGCCGGTCACCGCTCTACGGTCAGCAAGGGCTCAGCCTGAGCGACTCGCCGCGCACCTATTACAGCGAGCAACTCACGCCGCGCGACGCGCCGGTGTACACCCGCGGCAAGCCGATCTCCGAGGCGGACTTCGCCCGGCTGCCGGACGAGCGCTACGGGCTGGTGATGGTGTTCCGCACGTTCGACCGTACTGCCTTCGGCCTGGTAATGCAGGCGTCGCGCCCGGTCACGGTCAACGACCTCGTCACCAATCCCTGATTCCGCCGGACGCCGCGCTTTGCGCGCGTGCGTCCGTGCCGCCCCGGCACGGCGCAAGGCAATACTGCTTTCGCCGCCATGCCTCTCGACGCTGATCTCTCTGCCTGGCTTCGGCTGAGCCTCACGCCCGGCCTGGGGGGGGAGGCCTTGCGACGTCTGCTCCTCGCCCTCGGTGGTCCGGGGCAAGTGCTCGCCGCGCGTCGCGCCGAACTTGCCAAGTACGTCGGAGAGACCGTCGCCGCGTCAATCAGGGATTACGATGCGGCCCCGGCATTGTCCACAGCCGGCGCCTGGCTGGAGGAAGCAGTCAATGACATCATTACGCTGGCCGATACCCGCTATCCCCGGCAGCTCCTGGAGATTCCCGATCCTCCGCCGCTGCTTTATGTGAAAGGTCGTGTCGAGCTGCTGTCGCGGCCCGCGCTTGCCATCGTCGGTAGCCGCAACGCGACCGCGCAAGGCTTGGCCAACGCCGAGGCCTTCGCCAGGACGCTCTCGGACGCCGGGTTGACCGTAGTGAGCGGGCTGGCGCTGGGCGTTGATGCCGCGGCGCATCGCGGCGGGCTGGCCGGATCCGCCAGCAGCGTGGCGGTACTCGGCACCGGCGCCGACATCGTCTATCCCGCGCGCAACCGCGCGCTGGCGCACGAATTGGCCGCGGGCGGCGCGCTCGTGTCCGAATTTCCACTCGGCATGAAACCCCTTGCCGGCAATTTCCCGCGCCGCAACCGCCTGATCAGCGGGCTCGCGCTCGGTTGCCTGGTGGTGGAAGCCGCGGCCGACAGCGGATCGCTCATTACCGCGCGCCTCGCGGCCGAGCAGGGCAGGGAGGTCTTCGCCATCCCCGGCTCGATACACTCGCCGCTCGCCAAGGGCAGCCATGCCCTGATCAAGCAGGGCGCGAAGCTGGTGGAAAGCGCCCGCGATATACTCGAGGATCTTCGGATGGGCGCTCCGTCGGCGCCGGCGCCGGCGCCGGCAGTGGTGACCAACCCGCGGGCGCAGCGCCTGCTCGATGCCTTCGGCCACGAGCCGTGCGACCTCGACACGCTCGCCGCGCGCAGCGAATTGCCGGTGGCGGAGATCGGCGCGCTGCTCACGCAACTCGAACTCGATGGCCTGATCGCCACGCTGCCGGGCGGGCTGGTTCAGCGCCTGCATCGTTAGTTTTTCGCGGCGTGTGCGGCGAAAAACTTGCGCAGTCAAATTTTTGTACTTATCATCTGGCGCTATTTTTGCATTGCACACGGATAGTGCGCGCGGATGAGTAAACAACTGATCATTGCCGAGAAGCCCTCGGTTGCAGCCGATATCTCGCGTGCCATTGGCAGCTTCACGCGACACGGTGATTATTTCGAGAGTGACCAGTACCTGCTGTCGTCCGCGGTCGGGCACCTGCTCGAACTCATCGTGCCGGAAGAACACGACGTCAAGCGCGGCAAGTGGTCGTTCGCGAACCTGCCGATAATTCCGCCGCATTTCACGCTCGCGCCGATCGAGCGCAGCGAGAGCCGCCTGAACCTGCTGCTGCGGCTGCTCAAGCGCAAGGACGTTACCGGCCTCATCAACGCCTGCGACGCGGGCCGCGAGGGTGAACTCATTTTCCGCTACATCATCCAGCACGCGGGCGCGAAAAAGCCGATCCAGCGCCTGTGGTTGCAGTCGATGACGCCCGCCTCCATCCGCGAGGGTTTCGATCGCCTGCGGCCCGATCGCGAGCTGTTGCCCCTCGCCGACGCGGCGAAGTGCCGCTCCGAGGCTGACTGGTTGGTCGGCATCAACGGCACGCGCGCGATGACTGCCTTCAACTCGAAGGAAGGCGGTTTTTACCTGACCACGGTCGGGCGCGTGCAAACGCCGACGCTCGCCATCCTGGTCGAGCGCGAGGAGAAGATCCGCGCCTTCAAGACGCGCGATTACTGGGAAGTGCATGCACGCTTCGGCGCGCAGGCCGGAGAGTACGCCGGGCGCTGGTTCGATCCCGGATTCAAGAAGGACGACGACGCCGAGCACAAGGCCGAGCGTGCCTGGAGCGCGGCCGAGGCGGAGGCGGTCGCCGCCGCCTGCAGGGGCCAGACCGGCACCGTCACCGACGATACCCGGCCGGCGACACAGCTCTCCCCCTTGTTGTTCGACCTCACCAGCCTGCAACGCGAAGCCAACGGGCGCTTCGGCTTCTCGGCGCGCACCACGCTCTCGCTGGCCCAGGCGCTCTACGAGAAACACAAGGTCCTCACCTACCCGCGGACTGACTCGCGCGCCTTGCCGGAGGACTACATTGCCACCGTCAAGAAGGCGATGGACATGCTCGGCGATGTCCGCGACTACGCCCCGTTCGCCAAAAGCGTCCTGAAGAACGGCTGGGTGAAACCAAACCGGCGCATCTTCGACAATTCGAAGATCAGCGACCACTTCGCGATCATCCCCACGCTGCAGCCGCCGCGGCATCTGAACGAGATCGAGCAGAAGCTCTACGACCTCGTGGTGCGGCGCTTCCTCGCGGTATTCCATCCCGCCGCGGAATACCTGCAGACCACGCGCATCACGCAGGTCGGCGAGTATCAGTTCAAGACGGAAGGCCGCATCCTGCAGAACCCGGGCTGGCTTGCGATATACGGGCGCACCGCCCAGGAAGAATCCCAGAACCTTCCGGCCGTCGCCGCAGCGGAAAAAGTCGATGCGCTGGAAGTAAACGCCGTGCCCAACCAGACCAAGCCGCCGCCGCGCTATTCGGAAGCAACCCTGCTCTCCGCCATGGAGGGAGCCGGCAAGCTGGTCGATGACGACGAACTGCGCGAAGCAATGGAAGCCAAGGGTCTCGGCACCCCGGCCACGCGCGCCGCCGTGATCGAGGGTTTGATACGCGAAAAATACGTACAGCGGGAAGGGCGGGAGCTGAAGCCCACCTGGAAGGCGTTCCGGCTGCTGCTGGCGCTCCACCATTTCGGCGTAACCGAGATCACGTCACCCGAGCTGACCGGCGACTGGGAATACAAGCTCAAGCTGATGGAGTCCGGCAAGCTCGAGCGCGAAGTCTTCATGGACCACATCGAGCAGTCGACCCGCGACCTGGTGGAGCGCATCAAGAGCGGCGACATCCCCGACGAGGCCTACGCCACTGTCGAGGCGCCTTGCCCCAAGTGCGGCGGCGTGGTGCAGGAAAATTATCGGAAATTCCAGTGCCAGAACTGCGACTTCTCGCTGTGGGTGGTGCTGTCGGGCCGGGAGTGGTCGCCGGAAGAAGTGGCGGAACTCATTACCAAGCGTTTCGTCGGGCCGCTCTCCGGTTTCCGCAGCCGCGCCGGCAAGCCGTTCTCGGCCGGTCTGCGCCTGACCGACGAGTTCAAGCTCGAATTCGACTTTGGCCAGACCCGTCCCGGCGAAGAAGAGACCGCGCCTGACTTCAGCGGACAGGAAAGCGTAGGTGCCTGCCCCAAGTGCAAGTCACGCGTGTTCGAGCACAGCGTGTCTTACGTATGCGAGAAGGCGGTCGGCCCCGAGCGCAGCTGCGATTTCCGCTCGGGCAAGATGATCCTGCAGCAGCCGGTGGAGCGCGCGCAGATGGAGAAACTGCTCGCCACCGGACGCACCGATCTCTTCACGCGCTTCATTTCCAGGAAGGGGCGGCCGTTCAAGGCCTACCTGGTCAAGACGCCCGAGGGCAGGGTTGGCTTCGAATTCGAGGCGCGCAAGCCGCGCCAGCCGAAAGCGGGAGCGCCGGCAACTCCGGCGCCCGTCGCTGCATCGCCGAAAGGCAAGGAGCGCGGCGCTGCCGCGAAGCCTGCGGCCGCCAAGCACGCCAAGGCCGTCAAGACAGCCACCGCCAAACCTGCCACGGCGGCAGCCGCCAAGGTAAAGGCTAAAGCCAAACGCAATAAATAAACGCGGCTGCACGCCGCGTTTATTCAGATATCCAGGTTGCGCACGCCCAGCGCGTTGGACTCGATGAACTGCCGGCGCGGCTCGACCTCGTCGCCCATCAGGGTTGAGAAAATCTCCTCCGCGCTGATGGCGTCCTCGATCTGGGTCTTGAGCAGTCGCCGCGTCTGAGGATCCATGGTGGTTTCCCACAACTGCTCGGGGTTCATTTCGCCCAGGCCCTTGTAGCGCTGAATGCTGACGCCGTTCTGCACCTCGTCGAGCAGCCATTCGATGGCTTCGCGAAATTCCCTGACCGGCTGCTGCCGGTCGCCGCGCTTGACGTAGGCGCCGTCACCGAGCAGCCCCTGCAGCACCTGGGCTGTTTTCTTGATCTGGTCGTAGTCGCCGCTCTGCACGAAGTCGGCGTCGATATAGCAGTGGCGCTCGATGCCGTGTTGCGTGCGGCTTACCGCCAGCACGTTGCGCTCGCTCTTGTCGTCGTACCGCGCTTCCACTTTCATGCCCAGCGGCGCCAGCAATTCGCCCAGCGCCCTGGCGCTGTTGTGCGCCGCCTTTTCGTCCGCCAGATCGAGCTGCACTGGTTGGCGCAGCAGCGCGTACAGCACTTCCTGGTCGATCAGGCGGCTCACCCGCTCGATCACGGCTTCGGCCAGCAGATAATCCTTGGCAACCTTCTCGAGCGCGTCCTTGCTCAACACCTGCGCGTTGACAGCCGTGTGTAGCTCCGCCTCCGCCAGGGCAAGCTGGAGCAGCGTCTGTTTCAGTTCGTGCTCGTCCTTGAGATACCGCTCGCTCTTGCCGTGCTTTATCTTGTAGAGCGGCGGCTGCGCGATGTAGACGTGCCCGCGCTCTATCAACTCCGGCATCTGCCGGTAGAAGAACGTGAGCAGCAGCGTGCGGATGTGGGAGCCGTCGACATCCGCGTCGGTCATGATGATGATGCGGTGGTAACGCAACTTCTCCGGTGCGTAGTCCTCCTTGCCGATGCCGGTGCCGAGGACGCTTATGAGCGTAATGATCTCCTGCGAGGACAGCAGCTTGTCGAGCCGCGCGCGCTCGACATTGAGTATCTTGCCCTTGAGCGGGAGTATCGCCTGGAACTTGCGGTCGCGCCCCTGCTTGGCCGAGCCGCCGGCCGAGTCGCCCTCCACGATGTAGAGTTCGCACTGGGCGGGATCGCGCTCCTGGCAATCGGCGAGCTTGCCCGAAAGGCCGAACGAATCCAGCACCCCCTTGCGCCGCGTCAGCTCGCGCGCCTTGCGCGCCGCCTCGCGCGCGCGCGCCGCGTCGATGATCTTGGAGCAGATCACGCGCGCGTCATTCGGCTTCTCGAGCAGGAATTCGTTGAGTTTCTGGGAAACGATTTCCTCCACCACCGGCCGCACCTCCGAGGACACCAGCTTGTCCTTGGTCTGCGACGAAAACTTGGGTTCCGGCACCTTCACGGAGAGCACCGCGGTGAGCCCTTCCTTCATGTCGTCGCCGGTGGTTTCGACTTTCGCCTTTTCCGACAGCTTGTTGTTCTCGATAAACTGGTTGAGCGTGCGCGTCATCGCGGCGCGCAGTCCGGTCAGGTGGGTGCCGCCGTCGCGCTGCGGGATGTTGTTGGTGAAGCACTGCACCGACTCCTGGTAGGAGTCGTTCCACTGCATCGCCACTTCCACGACGATCTCGTCCTTCTCCGCCCTGGAGTAGAAAACGGTCTGGTGCAGCACGTTCTTGCTGCGGTTCATGTACTCGACGAAGCCCTTGACCCCGCCGGTGAATGAAAACGTCTCCTCCTTGCCGCTGCGCTGATCGATGAGAATGATCTTGAGGCCGCTGTTGAGAAAAGCCAGTTCGCGCAGCCGCTTCGCCAGTATCTCGTAGTGGTACTCGATGCGCCCGAAGATGTCCTTGCTCGGCAGGAAATGCACTTCGGTGCCGCGGCGTTCGCTCTTGCCGGTGACCTTGAGCGGCGCCACTGTCTCGCCCAGGCGGAACTCCATCTGGTGCAGCTTTCCATCGCGCCGGATCGACAGGCGCAGCCATTCCGACAGCGCGTTCACAACCGATACACCGACGCCGTGCAGGCCGCCGGCCACCTTGTACGAATTGTTGTCGAACTTGCCCCCGGCATGGAGCTCGGTCATCACGACTTCGGCGCTGGTGCGCCCCGCCTCGTCGCCTGGATGCGCGTCGGTCGGGATGCCGCGCCCGTTATCGACCACGCTCACCGCGTTGTCGGTATGAATGGTGACGGTGATCTCGTTGCAAAAGCCGGCCAGCGCCTCGTCGACGGCGTTATCCAACACTTCAAAAACCATGTGGTGGAGCCCGGTGCCGTCGCCGGTGTCCCCAATGTACATGCCGGGGCGCTTGCGCACCGCCTCGAGGCCTTTGAGGACCTTGATGCTGCTGCTGTCGTAATCCTCGGCCGTGCGCGGTTTCTCTTCTTTTTCCTTATCGCCGGAAGGCGCAACCATAAGTTATTTCCTTGGAGTCCGTTGCAAAATGACTGGAACGGACCCTGATACAGGCAGGCATGAGGGGAGTATCCCCACTTTTCGTTAGTGTCTCTTAAATGCGCATCGGCATGACTACGTAGCGAAACTCGCTGTTATCCGGCACCGTGATCAACATGCTGCTGTTGGCGTCTCCGAACGAGCACTCCACGTTTTCGCAGTGCACGTTGTTGAGTACATCGAGGAGATAGGTGATGTTGAAGCCTATATCCAGCGCGTCTCCGCCGTAGGCGATCTCCATCTCCTCCTGCGCCTCCTCCTGCTCGTTGTTGGTGCAGGAAATGCGCAGACTGTTGGCTGCCACCATCCAGCGCACGCCGCGGAACTTCTCGTTGGAGAGAATGGCGGCGCGCTGCAGCGACTGCAGCAGGTCCTGGCGCTTGATCGAAAAACGCTTCTGGTAGTTCGTCGGCACTACCCGGGTGTAATCCGGGAACTTGCCGTCGATGATCTTGGTTGTGAGTGCGGTGCTGCCGAACGAGAACCGCACCAGGCTGGAGAATATTTCTATGGTCACGGCGTCCTCGCTGTCCGCGAGCAGGCGGCCCAGTTCAAGCACCGCTTTGCGCGGCAGTATCACTTCCCGCTTCTCCTGCGGCTGTCCCAGCGGGCGCGCCGCGTAGCTCAGGCGGTGGCCGTCGGTAGCGATAACCTTGACCTGGCCGCCGTCCAGCACGATCAACAGGCCGTTCAGGTAATACCGTATATCCTGCTGCGCCATGGCGTATTGCACCAGCAGCAGCAATTCCCGCAGCGCCTTCTGCGGCATTGCAATTTTGCCCTGGGCCGCACCCGGATCTGCCATCGCCGGAAAGTCCGCGACCGGCAGCGTCTGCAGGTTGAAGCGACTCTTGCCGGAACGTACCTGCAGCCGGTTGTTCTGAACGTCGAGCAGCGCTTCCGTGTTCTCCGGCAACGCCCGCAGAATATCCTGCAGCTTGCGGGCGGACACCGTCAGGCTCATTTCTTCAGTCGAACCCTTGTCGAGTTCGGTGCGGGTCGCGACCTGAATTTCGAGATCCGTGGCCATCAGCATGAGGTGGCCGGCCTTGCGCTCGATCAGTACGTTCGACAGGATCGGCAGCGTATGGCGCTTTTCCACGATCCCGGTCACTGCTTGCAGCGGTCTAAGCAGGGCGTCACGTTCGAGTTGAACAAGTTTCATGAGTGTGGTGCTCTTCTTTGTATGTTCTAGATTAAAGATAATAAGACTAGTAAAGCACGAGTATTTCTGTGCACAAGCTTGAAAAGGGCGGCGGGATAAGGCATGCGGGCAAGGATAAGGTTGTGTGGAGGCCGGTAGTGAGGGGGGATGAATTGGGGATAAAAGTTCGCATTATGAGTTTGCCCCTGTTATCCACAAACAACACCGCAACCATCAACTCCTCAATACGTTTAGCAACGAATTGAAATCCCGCGTGAGCTCGGTGCTGGTCGACTTCAACAGCGCTATCTTGCGGCACGCGTGCAGCACGGTCGTGTGATCACGGCCGCCGAAGGCATCCCCGATGTCCGGCAGGCTCAGTTGGGTCAGTTCCTTGGCAAGGGCCATCGCGACCTGCCGCGGCCGCGCGACGTTGCGGCTGCGCTTCTTGGAATACATCTCGGAAACCTTGATCTTGTAATAATCGGCGACGGTCTTCTGGATATTTTCCACGGAAATCTGCCGGTTCTGTATTGCCAGCAAATCACGCAGCGCCTCGCGGCACAGATCCACGGAAAAATCGCGGCCTGAAAAACGGGCATAGGCGAGCACGCGCTTCAGCCCGCCTTCGAGTTCCCGCACGTTTGACTGTATGTGCTTGGCGAGAAAAAACGCCACGGCTTCATCCAGCTTGACCCCTTCCGCCTCCGCTTTCTTGAGCAGGATGGCAACGCGCATCTCCAACTCCGGCGGCTCGACGGCAACGGTGAGGCCCCAGCCGAAGCGGGAGATCAGTCGGTTCTCCATCCCCGAGATTTCCTTGGGATAGGTGTCGCAGGAAATGACCACCTGCTTGTGCGCCTCGATCAGTGCGTTGAATGCGTAGAAAAACTCCTCCTGGGTGCGGTTCTTGCCGCTGAAGAACTGGATGTCGTCGATCAAAAGCAGGTCGAGCGAATGGTAATAGCGCTTGAAATCGTCGAATGCCTTGTGCTGGTAGGCGCGCACCACGTCGGAAACGTACTGTTCCGCGTGGATATAGCGGATCTTGGTTTCGGGCGCCTGCTCGCGCAAGCGGTTGCCGATCGCCTGGAGGAGGTGGGTCTTGCCGAGACCGACCCCGCCATAGATGAAGAGGGGGTTATAAGCCGCACCCGGGCGTTCCGCCACCTGGGCGGCCGCGGCGCGCGCCAGCTCATTGGCTTTCCCGGTTACAAAAGTTTCGAAGGTGAAGGTCGGGTTGAGGCGGGAAATCTCCCGGCTGCTGGGTTTTGGCCCGCGGTCCGGAGTGCTCTGCCGCGGCGGCGGTGGCGCGGAAACGGACGGCTCCCGGCTGGCGAGGGTGAGCTGGACTTCGACCTTTTGCTGGAGTTGCTCCCGCGCCAGTTGCTCGATGCGCACCAGGAACTTGTCGCGGATCCATTGCTGCACGAATCGATTGGGCGCGATCAGGGTGAGGCGGTTGCCATCGACCGTGACTCGCAGCGGTTTGATCCAGGTCTGGTACTGCTGGGACGGCAGTTCCTTTTCGAAATGGGCGAGGCAATAGCGCCAGAAACTGTTCATGGGCATGGCGTCGGAGCTTGAATTTCGGGACCGGAGGAAGGTGCGTATTTCAACTCGGATATTATTCCTTTTTCCGACGGTTATCCACAGTGGTAATCGCTCCTTGCGCGGGTATCGGTGCTCTCAGAAAATGGTTGACACGACGGAGAGTTAAAGGTTGTAATAGCGCGCTTTTCAGCAGCCGGGCAAACCCGATATGAAGCGGACTTATCAGCCTTCGAAAACGCGGCGCAAACGCACGCATGGTTTTCGCGTGCGCAGCCGGACCCGAGGTGGGCGGGGAGTGCTGCGCGCTCGCCGGGCCAAGGGGCGGGCGAGATTGAGCGTCTGAGCAGCGGCTCGGCCACACTGCCGCGCAGCGCGCGGCTGCTGCGGCGCGAGCATTACGGCGAGGCGCTGGCGACGGGAAGAACGCGGACGCGGCGCTACTTCACTTTGTATGTCAGGCCCAACGGCGAGCCTCTGGCACGCGTCGGCATAGTCACCAGCAAGAGGGTCGCACCGCGAGCGGTCGATCGCAATCGGATGAAGCGGCTGGTGCGGGAGGCATTCCGTTCCATGCGCCTGCGTCTGCAGGGGTTCGACATCGTAGTGCAGTTGCGACGCTGCCCGCCCCGCAGCTCGTTGGCGACCGCCCGCGCGGAGGTTACCCGGTTGCTGGAAGAATGTGCCGCGCCGGGCGGCGGCAACGGAGCCGTCCCATAACGCCAGCAGAGCAAGGCCATGGATTCGCAACGCCTGATTCTTTTTTTCGTCTTTTCGTTCTCGGTTTTCCTGCTGCTGGATGGCTGGCAGCGCGAGCAGCCGGCGCAACCTGCTGCCACTGCCACCGACAAGGCCGATAAGTCCGGCGTGGCCGGGGCCCCGGTCGCACCGGCCGCGCAGATACCGCAACCCAGCGGGAAGTTTGCGCAGCAGCCGGTCGCCGTTCCGCAGCACGACGGGCGCGCGCCCGCGGCGGGTGTCACCATCCAGATCGAAACCGACCTGCTGATTGCGCAGGTCGGCACCCTTGGCGGCGACTTACGGCGCCTGCAGCTCAAGAAGCACCGGGACATACTCGATCGCAAGAAAGATTTCGTACTGCTTGAGCTCTCAGCCGAGCGTACCTACGTCGCGCAGTCCGGTCTGATCGGTGGCGGGCTGCCCAATCACCGAACGGCGTACCAGGCCGCGGCCAGCAGCTATCAGCTGGCCGATGGCCAGGATAGCCTGGAAGTCCGCCTCAGTGCACCCGCGGTCGACGGCGTGCAGGTACACAAGATCTACCGGTTTCGCAGGGGCAGCTACCTGATCGACGTCGGTTTCGAGATCGTCAACCAGAGCGCCGCCGCGCTCCAGCCGTACGCGTATTTCCAGATCGCGCGCGACGGCAAGCCGCCTGTCGGCGACTCGGCGATGATGCCGACTTTCACCGGCGTGGCGGTTTATACGGACAAGGAAAAATTCCAGAAGCTGACCTTCGACGAAATCGCCAAGGCGAAGACGCCGTACCCGAAGAACACCAACGACGGCTGGATCGCGGTACTCCAGCATTATTTCTTCAGCGCGTGGTTGCCAAAGCACGGCGCGCCGCGCGAGTACTATTCGCGCAAGCTCGAGGAAAATCTGTACGCAGCGGGCGTGATCGTCCCGGCAGACCCGGTGAGTCCCGGCGCGAGCACGACTGTGACCGTTCCGCTCTACGCCGGTCCGCAGGAGCAGGAGAACCTTGACAAGATCGCGCCGGGACTCGATCTCACCATAGATTACGGCTGGCTGACGGTGATTGCGGTGCCGCTGTTCTGGCTGCTGTCCTGGCTCAATGATTGGGCCGGCAACTGGGGCGTAGCCATCATCATACTCACGGTGATCATAAAGGCGCTGTTTTACCCGCTGTCGGCAGCAAGTTACCGTTCGATGGCAAAGATGCGTGTGCTGGCGCCGAAGCTGCAAAGGCTCAAGGACCAGTACGGCGAAGACCGGCAGCGCCTGCAGCAGGCGATGATGGAGTTGTATAAGACCGAGAAAATCAATCCGCTCGGCGGTTGCATGCCAATTCTAGTGCAAATACCTGTTTTTATTGCACTTTATTGGGTACTTCTGGCGAGCGTGGAGTTGCGGCAGGCGCCCTTCATGCTGTGGATTAGCGACCTCTCCACGCCCGATCCCTGGTACATCCTGCCGATTCTGATGGCGGTGACGATGTGGTTCCAGACCAAGCTGAATCCTGAGCCGCCCGATCCAGTTCAGGCCAAGGTGATGAAGATCATGCCGATCGTGTTCAGCGTTTTCTTCTTCTTCTTTCCCGCCGGGCTGGTACTGTACTGGTTGGTAAACAACGTGCTGTCGATCGCGCAACAATGGCAGATCACCCGCACGCTGGAGCGCGAGGCTGCGGCGCGCAAGAGCTGACGCGCCTGCAGCAGGACGGCGCACCGGCGGCCGTCGCCCCATGACCGAGAACGACATCATTGCCGCGATCGCGACTGCACCGGGGCGCAGCGGGATCGGCGTGGTGAGGATTTCCGGACCGCAGCTCGACTTCCTGATCGCCGGGATCGTCGGCCTACCGCTGCCGCCGCGCCGCGCGGTGCTCGCCGATTTTCTCGATGCCCGCCGCGAGGTCATGGATCAGGGCATCGCATTGTATTTTCCTGCACCGCGATCCTACACGGGACAGTCGGTGCTCGAGCTGCAGGGACACGGTGGACCGCTGGTACTGCAGTTGTTGCTCAAGCGTTGCCTCGAGCTTGGCGCGCGCCTTGCTCAGCCCGGCGAATTCACGCGCCGCGCGTACCTCAACGACAAGCTTGATCTGGCACAGGCGGAAAGCGTTGCGGATCTCATCGATGCAGCGACCGAGGAAGCAGCGCGCAGCGCGTTGCGCTCCCTGCGTGGCGCGTTTTCGAAAAGAATTGATGAACTGGTCCAGGCAATGATTGACCTGCGTGCTCGAGTCGAAGCGGCAATCGATTTTCCCGAGGAGGAAGAGGAGTTCCTGGGTCCGGCAGACGGCGGTAACGGGCTGGGGGCTCTGCGCGCCAGGCTGGAGGAAGTATTGTCGGCCTCGAAGCAGGGTAGCCTGCTGCGTGAGGGGATACAGGTGGCGCTGGCTGGCCAGCCGAACGTCGGTAAATCCAGCCTGCTCAACCGCCTTGCGGGAGAGGAACTGGCCATCGTTACCGAGATCCCCGGCACGACGCGAGATGTGATACGCCAGAGCATCAATCTGGAGGGAATCGCCGCCCACATCATTGATACCGCAGGCCTGCGGGAGTCCAGTGATCCTGTGGAGAAGATAGGCATCGCCCGTACCTGGACTGCGATCGAGAGGGCGGATCTCGTCATTTTGCTGATTGATGCCACCCGTGGTGAGGATGCCGCCGACCAGGAGATTCTGGCTCAGCTGCCCGCTGGCTTACCCTGCATCAAGGTCATGAACAAGATCGACTTGCTGCAGCGATCGCCTGAAGTGGACCGGACCGGTGGCGCCAGGATCGTGTGGTTATCGGCCCGGACCGGAGCGGGGGTGGATTTGTTACGGGAGGCCGTGCTAGAGGCAGTTGGCTGGCAAACGCATGGGGAGGGATTGTTCATGGCCCGCGAGCGCCATGTGCAAGCTCTGCGGCAGGCAGACACCCATCTGGAACATGCCGATCAGCACCGGAGCCAGCATGACCTGTTTGCGGAGGATCTGCGACAGGCCCAGAAGGCTATGGAAGCCATCACAGGGGAGTACTCCTCGGATGACCTGCTGGGCGAAATATTCAGCCGCTTCTGCATCGGGAAATAGCCGACCCCTGGAGGTTTCACGTGGAACAGGCACGTCGTACTTATGCTGCAATGCAGCATGATGGTTTCACGTGAA
>Ga0137313_1000117_pt1 | contig 27156 bp, 20 predicted proteins | sample EasRivERMZT166_2_FD_102287 | JGI IMG/M metagenome (GOLD analysis project Ga0137313, IMG submission 102287) | Soil microbial communities from meander-bound floodplain in the East River, Colorado, USA - East River MetaG ERMZT166_2 | ecosystem: Environmental > Terrestrial > Soil > Floodplain ...
CGAGCGAACGGCGACGAGCCCCGACGAGTTCAGCCGCCTCTCGAAGAACATCCCGCTCGACGTCGCCGGCAAGACCATCGTCCTGCGCGGATTCCTGCGGACGGACAATGTCACCGGGTTCGTGTCGCTCTGGATCCGGCAAGATGGGTCGTCTCCGAATCTCGCGTTTGCCACCACGCAGGGCCGAGGCGTCAAGGGGACGAACGACTGGCACGAACACACGGTCACGCTGCCTCTGCACGCCGACGCGCGGCAGCTGGTGTTCGGCGTGTTGATCTCGGGCTCGGGCAAGGCGTGGGTGGACGATCTCGCGCTGATGGTGGACGGCGTCCCGTTTGCGTCCGCGCCCAAAGCCGACCGGCCGAAGACCGTCATCGAGACGGACTACGAGTTCGCCTCCAGATCGCGCGTCGCTGTGGACGCGCTCCTTCCGCATCAGGTCGACAACCTCGTCACGCTCGGCCAGGTCTGGGGATTCCTGAAATATCACCACCCGGCAATCCGATCGGGAGAGCGCCACTGGGACTTCGACCTGTTCCGTGTGCTGCCAGGCGTGCTCGCGGCTCCCGACAGGCGGACGGGCAACGCGGCGATCCTCAAGTGGATGACGAGCCTTGGCCAGGCGCAGCCCTGCAAGCCGTGCGCGAAACTGCCGTCAGAGCAGATCCACCTTCCACCCGATGTGAAGTGGATCGAGGACGAGGCGCGGCTGGGCGCCGATCTCAGCCGCGCGTTGCGTGCCGTGCACGCGAATCGTCCTTCCAACCAGGCGCAGTTCTATCTCTCTCTGGCGCCCGGCATCGGCAATCCGGTGTTCAGGAACGAGCCGAACTATCCGCAGATTGCGCTGCCTGACGCGGGCTACCAGCTCCTCGCGCTCTACCGGTTCTGGAACATCATTCAGTACTGGTTTCCGTACCGCGACGTCATCGGCGAGGACTGGACGGGCGTCCTTCGCGAGTTCGTGCCGCGCGTGACGCTGGCGAAATCGGCGCGGGATTACCAGCGGCAGCTCCTGGCGCTCATCGCGCGCGTGCACGACACACACGCGAACCTCTGGAGCTCGCTGGCCGCGCGCCCGCCTGTCGGCGACTGTGAGATCCCGGCCCGCATCCGGTTCATCGAGGGGCGTCCCGTCGTGACGACCGCGGGCGGCTCGCTCGAAGTCGGGGACATCGTCACGTCGCTCGACGGCACGCCCGTGTCCAGGCTCATCGCGGAGTGGTCGCCGTACTATGCGGCATCGAACGAGCCGACGCGCCTGCGCGACATTGGCCGGTTCATGACGCGCGGCGCCTGCGGCGATGCGGCGGTCGCGGTGACGCGCGCCACTGGTGACGTTGTCGTGAAAACCGAGCGTGTGAAAGCCGCGGCGAGCCCACGGACCAACGACCTGCCCGGCGACACGTTCCGCAAGCTCTCGCCGGAGGTCGGCTACCTCACACTCTCGTCGATCAAGATCGCGGACGTGCCGAAGTACCTCGAAGCGGCGGCCGGCACGAAAGGCCTCGTCATCGACATCCGGAATTACCCGTCGGAGTTCGTCGTCTTCGCGCTCGGCCGCAGTCTCGTGGGCGACACGATGGCGTTTGCGCGGTTCACGCAGGGCGATCTCGCCAACCCCGGCGCGTTTCACTGGGGCCCGGCGATGTCGCTCACCCCGGCCGAGCAACGCTACAAAGGCACGGTCGTGATTCTGGTGGACGAGGTGTCGCAGAGCCAGGCCGAGTACACGACGATGGCGTTCCGGACGGCGCCGGGGGCGAAGGTCGTGGGCAGCACGACGGCCGCGGCCGACGGCAACGTGTCCAGCATTCCATTGCCCGCCGGGCTGAGCACGATGATCAGCGGCATCGGCGTTTTCTATCCGGACAAGCGTCCGACGCAGCGCGTCGGCATCATCCCTGATGTCGAGGCGAAGCCGACCATTGCCGGCATTCGGGCTGGACGAGATGAGGTGCTCGAAGCTGGCATCAGGCAGATTCTGGGGCCGGGCGTGTCAGACGAGGTGATCAGAAAGATGGTCGCCGATCAGAAGAAGCAGTAGCCGCAGGGCGGCCGAACTAGCGCGCGACTTTCTTCTGCGCCTCGGCGACCCAGCCGCGTTCCATATCGCCGTCGCGCCAGAGGTCGAGGAACTTGGTGTACTGCGCGCGCGCCTGAGCCTCTTTCTTCTGGCGCTCATAGATCCGAGCGAGCACGAAATGACTGCGCGCCTCGGCCTCCTGGTCGAACACGGCATCGTGTGAGGCTTGCAGGCGTTCAAGGAGTGCCGCCGCGTCGGCGTCCTTCCCCGCGCGCGCGAACGCGACCCCCGCGTCGTAGAGCAACGCGGCGATGTTCGATGGCGGACCGATCACAGCGCCATGGGCCGGAAGCGTGCGCAGCGCGTTGCCGAACTCAGCGGCGGCGAGGGTCGCGTCGCCGCGATCCAGCGCGATCTGCCCGCGGGCCCAGTGCGGCTTGCGCTTCTCGCGATCGGACGGCACGACGGCGATCCGGGACTCGAGACGCGCGAGCGTCTTGTCGGCGTCCGACGCGCGCCCGGCACCGGCCTGCGCGATCGCCAGGAGTTGAAGGGTTTCAAACTCCTGATCGCGGTTGGCCGCATCCGGCAGGGCCAGGTCGAGTTGGACAAGGGCCGCCGCGGGCTTGCCGAGACGCAACAGCAGCGAGCCCTGCCGATTCCTCGCGAGCGCCCGATTGAACGGCGCGATGCCGGGCAGCTTCGCGGCGGTCTCGAATTGGACGAGCGCATCCTGCGCCCGTCCCCGCCCCGCCCGGAGGACGCCGGATGCGAAATGGCCGAGGTACTTCTGAAATGGGCTTGCCGACTTCATCAATTCCTGGTTGAGGCGATCGGCGTCTCCCCAGCGCTGCTGGAGCGCGGCCACGTTCCGGAGCCCGAGCTTGGGCACGAAATCGAGTGGTTCGAGCGCCTCGGCTCTCTCGAACATGGCTCGGCCCTCATCCAGCTTGCCTTGCGCCACCAGCACCGACCCGAGCGTCCGCGCGCCCGTACCCGACTCGGGGAATCGCTTGTTGTATTCCTCGATCGCCTCTCGCGCGCGAGCGGCATCGTTGATTGAGATATAGGCGGTGGCGAGGTTCTCGTAGGTCGTGGGATTCGACACCCCGCGACGCCGGAGCTCTTCGTACTGTTCGATGCTCTCGGGGAATCGTTCCAGGTTGAGAAAGGCCAGACCGAGATTATGCCGGGAGGCCTGGTGTTCCGGGTGCAGCGCGAGACCTTGCCTGTAGGACTCGATGCATCGCCCGACCGTCTCCGAGCGCAGACAGTACGAGAAGCCTTCGATGTAATACCGTTCGCGGGTCGTCAGCCGGTCGACGCGCGACAGCGCCGCCTTCGCGTATTCGTCACGCTTGTTGAAGAGACCGAGGTTGTTGCTGACCACGGCCAGTTTCGCGTAGGCCATGGCGAACTCGGGATCGATCTTGATGGCCTCTTCGAGCAACGGCGCGGCTTGATCGCTGAGGCCGCGCTCGTGGAAGAGCAGGGCTTCTGCGTAGTACCGGTACGCCTGAATCGAGGAGGTCGTGATGTCCGTGACGCCGCGATCGAGGCCGGGTTCCTGCGCCTGCCCCGGTTTGACGAACAGCGACTTCGACGCCGCCGGCGCGCCGAGCGACGCAAACGTGGACTTGAACCGGCGCGTGAGCTCGTCCACCAGCGTGAACAAGCTGGACTCGCCCGGCCCTTCGACCCGCTCGGCGCTGACGATCTGCCCGGTCCGGGCGTCCTGCAGGCGCGCGCTGATCCGGATGGTCTGGCCGGCCTTGACGTAGCTGCCCACCAGCACGCGGTCCACGCCCGCGCGCGCGACCACCTGCTGCACGACGTCGGCCGACAAGACCTTGTCGTCGGTGCGCTTGAGCTCCTGAAGAATCTGATAGAGCCGATCGGTGCCGAGCACCTCGATGTTCGGCGTCTGGGACAGGTCGGTGACCATCATGTCTGTCAGACCGGTCCGGATCCAGTCGAGCGACGCGTCACCGGTGTTGTTGTCGAAGTACAGCACGGCGATCGATGGACGTCCGGAGGCACTCGCGGCCGGCGCGGGCCGGCGTCCCATCCACCACCAGATCCCTGCCCCGAGCGCGACAACCAGCAACGCCGCCGACACCATTAGTGGCAGGCGCCGGACACCCTCCGCGTTCCTGGTCCGCGGAGCGGACGGCAGCGAGACCGATGAGATGTCCGATCCAGACGTCGAATCGAGCCGCCGGCGCGCCGCCCGCAGGTCCACGCCGATGTCCTTCATCCCCTGGTAGCGTTCGTCGGCATCCTTGGCCGTGCACTTGGCGATCACGCGTTGCAGATCGGTCGTCGTCTCACCCGGCAACCCGGCCGGCGTCGGCAGTGGTGGCACGGGATCGGTGAGGATGGCGTGCAGGGTGTCCAGCGTGCTCTTGCCCTGGAAGGCCGAGCGCGCGGTGAGCATTTCGTACAGCACGACCCCGAGGGCAAAGATGTCGGTGCGATGATCGACCCGATCGCCGCGTGCCTGTTCGGGCGACATGTACGCGGCGGTGCCGATCACGAGCCCCGGCGTGGACTGGGGCCCGCGCGCGCCGACCGTCGACGCATCCGGTCCGGCGGATTCGACGAGCTTGGCCAGGCCGAAGTCGATCAGCTTGGCATGACCGTCTTCCGTGACCATGACGTTGGCCGGCTTCAGATCGCGGTGGATCAGGCCCTTCTCGTGGGCCCGGCCGAGCCCCTCCGTGATCTCGACGGCCAGGTCCAGCGCGCGCTTCGGCAGGAGCGGCCCGCGCGCCAGGACGTCACTGAGCTTCTCCCCGCGGACGAGCTCCATGGCGATGAACGTCACGCCGTCGGCCTGGCCGACTTCGTGAATCACCGCGATGTGCGGGTGTTCGATGAGCGCGGCCGCCCTCGCCTCCTGCAGCATCCGCTCCCCGCGCAGGCGATCGTGGACCAGCTCCTCGGGGAGCACCTTGAGGGCGACCTCGCGTCCGAGGTTCAGATCGCGGGCGCGGTAGACGACGCCCATGCCACCGCGACTGATCTCCTCGATGATTTCGTAATGCGAGAGCGTGCGGCCGATCATCGGTGCATCGGACGAGAACTCTACCTCAGAACGGAGGGCGCGTTGGGACAAGCCTCGGAGTAGGATCGACACCCACCATGTTCACCAAGTTGAGAATCACGCTGGCTCTGGCCGCGGCACTGACAACTTCGGGCGTCATTTTTGCGAACAACGACTCCCGAGGTCGTTTCCGCGAGCAGGCGCCGGCCACCGCTCGCGTGGACGAGATCTTCAAGGAGTTCACGGCGCCGGGCTCTCCGGGGTGCACCGCCGGCGTCTACCAGGGCGGCCGGATTGTCCACAAGGGCGCCTACGGCATGGCCAATCTCGACCATGACGTCAAGCTGACGCCGGGCTCCGTCTTCCACGTCGCCTCGGTCTCGAAACAATTCACCGCCACGGCCATTCTGCTGCTCGCCGCCGACGGCAAGCTGTCGCTCGATGACGAGGTCCGGAAGTTCATTCCCGAGCTGCCGGACTTCGGCCAGCGCATCACGATTCGCCACCTGGCGAATCACACGAGCGGCATCCGCGATCAGTGGGACCTGCTCGGGCTCGCGGGCTGGCGATACTCGCGCGATCTCATTACCGACGACGACGTGCTGCAGATGCTGTCGCGTCAGAAAGACCTCAACTTCACGCCCGGCGAGCGGCATCTGTATTCGAACAGCGGCTACACGCTCCTCGCGGTCATCGTCAGCCGGGCGAGCAAACAGTCGTTTCGCGACTTCACGACCGAGCGAATCTTCAAGCCGCTCGGCATGGACCACACGCACTTCCGGAACGACTTCAACGAGGTCGTCAAGGACCAGGCGTACGGGTACGCGCGGACCGGCACGGGCTATCGGCTGAGCGTCACGAACTTCGACACGGCCGGGGCGACGAGCCTGCTCACGACCGTCGAGGATCTGGCGAAGTGGAACGCGAACTTCGACACGGGCGCGGTCGGGACTTCGTCATTGATCTCTGGCCTGCTGACCCGTGGCGTGCTCAACGACGGCCGACCGATCGACTACGCGGTCGGCATCAGCCACGGGATGTACCGCGGCGTGCCGACGGTCAGCCATGGCGGCTCGGATGCCGGCTACCGGGCGATGTTCATGCGGTTTCCCGAGCAGAAGCTGGGCGTCGCGGTGCTGTGCAATCTCGCGTCGGCGAATCCGGGGCTGCTCGCGCAGCGCGTCGCCGACCTGTTTCTCGGCGACACGCTCAAGCCGGCTCCCGCGCCGCCGCAGCCCGACAGCTCGCCAGAGGTCGCGGTCACGCCCGAGCAGCTCACGGCGGTCGCCGGTTTGTACTGGAACGGCCTGGTCTCGGAGCCGCGGCGTTTCGTCGTGCGGGACGGCCGGCTCCACTCGGTCACGCCGCCGCTTCCACTCAAGTCGCTCGGTGGCGGGCGGTTCGTCGCGATGACGGGTCCGCCGGTCACGGTCGCGTTCGAGCTGCTCAGCGGCTCCGCGACGAGAGTGCGAATCGCTCCGCCGGGAGCCCCGGTCGAAGACCTGCCGCGGGTCGAGCCGTTCGTGCCGACGGCCGCCGGACTGGCCGAGTTCGCGGGCACGTACCGCAGCGACGAGATCGAAGCCATCTATCGCATGGTGGCGAGAGACGGCAGCCTCAGGCTCGAGAGACTCAAAGCCACGCCGGCGCCGCTGACGCCGCTCGTCGCGGACACCTTTACCAGCCCGCTCGGCATCATTCGATTCGTCCGCGGCGAGGGGAACCGCGTCACCGGCTTCGTGCTGGATAGCGGGCGAATCCGGCGGATGAGGTTTACGAAGTCGTAGCGGCGTTACCGCCGAATCGCCTTCTGCGTGCGGCCGTTCTGGTGGAGCACGGCTGAGCTGCCGTCAGGCGCGAACTCGAGTTGCGCGTCCACGACTTTCAGGAAGAAGAGCGTCTGGGACTGCGCGAAGATCTCGTTCCGGCCCTGTCCCGTGAGCTGCGCAAACAGGCGGCCTCCGTCGAGCGTGACGGTAATTGTCACTTTCGGCACCAGGTCATATATGCCGACATACTTCGCCAGCGTCTCGCCGGGCAGCGTGATTTCCTTGCGTTCGGACGGCAGCGTCACGGGTTCGCCGTGCATGAGCGCCGCGAGCTGCCTGCCGAGCATGTCCGGCACGGGGCCGGCGACATTCGACAGCACAATCACCACCGTCCGCGACTCCGGGTAGTAGGCCATCTGCGTGTTGAAGCCGTCGATGCCGCCGCCATGGGCCACGACGCGGCGTCCGTTCGCCGTGGTCGAGGTGAGGCCGAACGCATAGTTGTTCTGGAACGGCGTGGTCATCCTGTCGAGCGACGCGCGCGACACCACCTTGGCGCCGAACAGCCCCTGCTCCCACTTCAGCAGGTCCTCCGTCGTCGAATACAGCGCGCCAGCCGCGTGCGGCACCGACATGTGAATGTAGGTGGCGTTGAGGAGCCCCGCGGGCACCCTGCTGTAACCGCTGGCGCGCCGCTTGATGAGCGCCGTGTTCGAGTCGTAGCCCGAGTCCTTCATGCCGAGCGGCGTGAAGAGGTTCTCGACAACGAACTTCTCGTAGCTCTGGCCGGCGACTTTTTCGATGATCGATCCGAGGACGAGGTAGCCGGAATTGCTGTAGCTCATCCGCTCGCCGGGCGCGAAATCAAGCGGCCGATCCCGGAACGTGGCGATGGTCGCGTCAACGCCGGTCGCCTTCAGCTTGGCGGCGCCGTACTCAGGCAACGCCGTAAAGTTGGGAATGCCGGACGTATGCGTGAGGAGGTTGAAGACGGTGATCTTCTCCCACGAGACCGGACTGTCCGGGAGGTACGTCTTGACGGGCGCGTCGATCTTCAGTTTGCCGCGTTCCTCGAGCAGCAGAATCGAGGCTGCCGTGAACTGCTTGGTGATGGATCCCAGCCGGAACTTGGTCGTGGGTGTATTCGGCACATCCCATTCCACGTTGGCCAGTCCGTACGCCTTGTTGTGCACAATCGCGCCGTCGCGCGCGACGAGCACCGCGCCCATGAAGGTGCCCGCGGTCACGTAGCTTTGAATCACCTGTTCCATCCGCGCCGTGTCCTGCGCGACACCTCCTTGCGAAGTGGCGAGAACGAACGCGGCGGCAACAATGAATGACTTGATCACGGGTGCTCCTTGGGCTGGCACATTATGGGGCCGTTGGGGCGTGCCGCAAGCGGTACGTAGGCCGCCCCGGTTTTTGGGGCGGCGAATCCAGATCCGGCGGGGCCGGCGGATGAAGGTCAGGACCTCGGCCCGCCACTCCTGCCGGTCGGCCTCGTTAGCGCGCGGGATCAACAGGCAAGATTTGCGATCTCAGGTGGAGCTGAGGTTGCAAATTTTGCGACGCCAACTGCGGGGCGACTCCAGAATCGCTCGGCCCGGCACCTGATTTCAGGACTTCGTTTTTTCCCGGCTCTTCGCGGTCGCTTCTGCGTCAACTCTCCGGACGGCCGCCTCGACCTCCGAGCGTCTCAAGCGGCCGCTCTTTGTCAGACGGGCCCTTTCCGACAACCGGGGCTGTGCAGTTTCCCCCTCAGCCGGTCTGTCGCTGCGTTGATGTTTCATGGCAAGGCGCCCCGAGCTTTGGAACGGCGAATCCAGGTCCGGAGGGCTGAAGCCCTCCGGCTACTGTCGATTCTTTGAATGTCAGCTGCGCTTCTTCTCCGATGGCGGCAGGTCTTCGGGCCGCAGGCCCTTCGGTTGGTCCGGTGGGGGCGGGCTCGACCAATTCGACAGGATCGCCTTGTCCGCGAGCCGCGCGATCATCTCCGTCGGCGCGACCGTCCTGCCGACGCTGGCCACTTGCACCAGCACATTGCCGCGCACCATGTAAACGACGCTGCCGTGCGGGGATCCGTGCGTGGAATCACCAATCTTCGGCATCTTAGGCGTGGGGAACGACCGCAGTGGCGTGTTCGTCCGGACCATGAGCCACGCCAGTGCGTCCTGTGCCGCCGCCGGCGTCGGTGACCAGGACACGGCCATCTTGAACTGTCGTCGGTCGACCTTCCGTCCACCCCGACGCCGGCCGCCAGCCTTGCCATCGTCGGACGCCGCGACGTACCAGTACTCCACGGACGAGGACACCAGCGGCGCGAGCGCCGCCAGGCGAGCAGGCGCGTCAACGCGTTTGATGACCCGGAAGCCGTCGATTGGAACCGCCAGGATCTTATTGGGCTTGGGGAACAGCTGCGGCTGGGCGGGCGCCGAGTTCCCGATCTCCATGTGGTAGACCATGAACTGGGCGTCTGTGCACGGATCGATGGCAGGCGTCATGCCGTCGCACTGATCGAGACACGGCATGGTGACGTCGCACAACATGAGGTCTTCAAATTGAATCTCGATGTCCCCTTCGAGCAAACGGTGAAGGTACTTCTTGCTTGTGAGACTGACCTCCTTCTTGCCGAGCAGCCGCCCCTGCGCGAGCCGGTAGTCGTGCACCTCGTCGTCAACATCGACATCCCAATCGGGCCTGAGCGTGGCGTCGAACACTTGTCGGCTGGTCGTCCGCACGGCGATGTCGTGGGTGCTGAAGCCTCCTTCGTTCGCGGTTGTCTTGCCGATCAACATGAACGAGTTCAAATGTAACGACGCCGCAGGGCGGTCCAGTCGCAGCAGCGAGAGGTCGCCCCCAAGGCAGTTGACGGCGGTCGCGACCGCCGCCGCGCACTCGGTGCAGTAGATCGGGAGACCTTCGGCCGGGCCCTCGACGTCATCGATGAACCTGGTGGCCTTGAACGCGCCGGCCGAGGTGCCCAGGACGTACGACTCGGCAAAAGTGGAGTACTCAAACTTCCCTGCGGCGCCCAAGTCGTAGATGGCTTCTTCCACGCGCTTCGCGATCTTCTTCACGGCCGCGGATTTGGTGCTGGTCAATTTCACGCCGGCGGCCCACACGCAGGCGAGTTTCAACATGCGCGCCCACGGCCAGCGGCGCTGGGACGCCACGTTCTGAGTGTCCTGCGTCCAGGGCGTCGTCGGCACATCGAGCGTGACGTAGATGGTGGCGGAGCTCGTGTGGAACGGCACCCACGAGCTCTCGGGCGTCAACCGGAACTGCCATTCCCACGCGACCGTGTAGGCGCCGACTCCTTCGTCGTGGAGCTTCGGTACGGAAAGCTCAAACAGGAAGGTCCCCTGTGCGCTCGCCGCGGGAACCGTGACGACGCGCTCTCGCACGTTTCCCAGGACGTCGGAGCTGGCTGAGGTGGCCTGCGCCCGCACCGCGACGAACGCGCCTGGCGCGAGCCCTGCGCCATCCAGACCGGGAAATCGCAGCACGACCTCAATCGTCAGTTGTTCCCCTCGCGTGGGCGCCAGCGCGTAAGCCGCCACATTCGGCTGCGCCGGCGTGGTGCCATCCTCACGAATATGCAGGGCCCGCGTCTCCGGCTGCCCGGAGGCATGATCGAATGCGATTTGGACGAGCTCGACGCTCATGGTCGTGTCCTCAGGGCCGAACGTGGAGTCACCGCAAGCAGTTTCAAATTAGGCCGCACTGGTAAGGGCGGGTAGCCCGCGGGGCGAGAGGGAGAGGCGGTGTTATCGGGCCGGACGCCGACGCCTGCGGCATAGACGGCGGCCTCGGACACGCCGTCGATTCGTAAATCGGTTTCGATCTCACGATCGGCCAGCGCCATCGAGCAGAATGGCGCGAGACCGAGGTCTGTGGCCATCAGGCAGAACGTCTGGCACTGATGGCCTGCCTCGATGAACACGGCCCGGTAGGCGCGGGCCGTTTCATATTTCCACTGATAGCGATCGAACCTCGCCGTGAAGAAGAGCAGCGCCGCAGCCCCTTCGTAGTAGAACTGGGTCGGCAGATAGCGCTGCACGCGTGCCGGTCGCTTGTGCCGCGTGACCAGCTCGAGACAATGGTCGTCCGACGCGTAGTGGTAGATGCCGGGCGCGAGGCCGTCCACCCGTCGTGCGCACACGTAGAGCTCCAGAGGATGGCGCGATCCGCCCGACGGCGAGGTCTTCATTGGCAGCTCGCCCTGCCCCCGCAGCGTGGCCCACTGCTGCACGCCGGTCGTCCACCCAAGGAGGTTGCCCAGGATCGGCAACGACAGAGGCTGGCGTGCGAACGTGCGCCACGTCCGTCGTTCATGGAGGACACGCTGCAAGTCACGGTCGACTCGTAATCTGTCGAACGCGTGCCGTTTGGCGCCGGCGACCCGTTTCACCGTCGGCGGTGGGGGGAGCGTTCGTGCCTTGCGACGGAGTCGTCGATCTCCGATCACGGGATCCAGGAATGCGGCGCCCCGTGTGGACATGTGAAAGAACCCGGCCGCCGGGTTCCAGTCGGCCCAGGCGTCGAGCGCGACGACGCGTGGCGTGGGAGGATCTTTCATCCGCTCGAGCAGCGTGGCCGCGATGAGCGGCGCGAGGGCATGCGGAGGCGCACCGAACCGCTCGCGAACCTCCGCAGGCGTTCGCCACTCCTCGAAGAAGTCGAGTACGGCGGGCGTCTCGGGTTTCACGGCAACCCGGACGCCCGTCGCATAGTTGTGGAACAACAGCTCTCCGGCGCGCCAGTAGCTGACGAGGTGCCGTGAACGGCGGAGAGCGCCAGGTGGATGTCGAGCCATACGCGACGCTGCGTGCGTTCAGCTCGTCCCCAGGTCGATGACCATGATCTGCGGGCACTTGGTATCAGCCCTGAGGCCCTTCACAAGGTCGATGAGCTCGTCGCGTTTCTTGGTTTTCGTCTGTTTGTTGAGTCGGTCGAGGGTTGCATCGAGTGTGTTGTGCAGGGCGACGATCGAGAATTTCTTCCCTTGGGACCTTGGCATGTGTCCTCCAGTGGTTCGCTACGTGGTTGGGGCGGCCTAGCTTAGTGATCCCCTCCCGGGGAGTCAACGCGGCGCGGGCTAGTCCAGGCCGCCGATGCGGACCAGCAGCGCTTTGAATCTCGGATGATCCCGAAGACTGTCGACGCGGGGATCGACGCGGAGATACAGGATGCGCGAGGACCGCTCGCTGACCGCTTGCTCGAGGCGGGTCAACGCCTCTTCGGAGCGGCCGAGCGCGGCGAGGATGTAGCCGGCGTCCTGCGTGAGCACGAAGCCATCGGGTCCCGGGGGGCCTGGCAGCCGTTGAAGGATAGCCAGTGCCTGATCCCGCTTCCCGGCGGCGGCGTAGATTCGCCCCAGTTCCGCGAGCAGCCCGCCGCCGTCATCGGAGATCGACAGGGCCTTCTCCATCGACGCAATCGCCTCGTCGTACTGCCCCATGGCTGCCAGCGTCCGACCGCGCACCACGTGCGCCCCAGGCAACGACGGACTAAACGCCACTCCTTCGTCAGCGCTCGCAAGGGCCTCCGGGTACCGTCGCTGGTAGAAGAGAATCAACCCAAGCGTTCGTCGTGCGTCGGCGGTCTGCGGATCGGATTGAACGGCGCGGCGCGCCTGGTCGAGCGCTTCGTCGGTGCGGCCTGCCGCCGCCAGAAACCGCGCGTACTGGTCCCGGGCCAGAGAGAAGCTGCGATTGAACGCAATGGCCCGCTCGAAGCTGTCCCATGCGGCGCGCCAATTCCAATCGACGCGGAATTGGGCATTGGCCAATGCCACGTGAGCCTCGGCGAGCGACGCGTCCAGCCCGATGGCCTTCAAGGCCGCCTCTTTCACTTTGGGCGCGGCGTCCGCCGGGCTCAAGACGCCATTGTTTTCCATGAGGGTGTAGCAGCGCGACAAGCTCGCCCACGCCAGGGCGTACTTCTCCTCGATTTTGACGGCGCGTTCAAGCAGTGCACACCCTTCATGCTGAAATCGAGACTGCAACGCCCGCCCTTTGAGGTAAAGGTCCTGGGCTTCCAGGCTCGCCTGGAACGTTTGCTGCAGATCGCGGAGCTCTTCCGTCGTCAGAGCCAGCCGGATGCCGCTCGCCAGGTCCCGCGTCAGCTCCGCCTGCAGGGTCAGGGCCTCCGTGATGGACTTGTCATACGAGTTGAACCACAGTCGTCGCCCATCGGCAGCACGGATCAGGGCCGCCGTCACCCGGAGATTCGATCCCGACAGCACGACCGAGCTTTCGAGCACCGCCTCAACGCCGAGCTCGCGCGCGATCTCGTTCAGCCGCTTCGTCGTTTGTTTGTATCCCATCACCGAGGTGCGATCGGTGACCCGCACCGCGGAGATCCGGGACAGCTCCGCGATGAGCTGGTGGTGCATGCCGTCCACGAAGTAGTCGCGCCCGGCGTCGCCAGACAGATTGGCCATCGGCAGGACGGCGATGCTCTGAACCGCCGGCGCACCCCAGAAACGGGCGCGGATCGAGCCGAGGTTGGCGCCAATCGCCATTACGCCCACGACGAGCGCGGCCGCGGCCGCGACGATGCCCCATCGGCGCCGCGGGTTTGCCCCGACCAGCACGCGCTGGAGCACCGCTTCGGCCGCGCCGGCGGTCTGGATCCGCTTCGACGGATCCGGCGCGGTCATCGCCTCCACGCACTCGACGAAGGCCGCCGGCAAGTCAGGACGCAGATCGCGAAGCAGCAACCTCTGGCTCGAGCTGTGCGACGCGCCCACCTCCGCCCACGTGCGTCCGGACACCGGGTACTTGCCGGTCACCAGATAGAACAGCAGCACACCCAGGCTGTAGATGTCCGACTGCGGCGTGGCACGCTGATCGGCGAAGAGCTCCGGCGCCATGTACACGGGCGTGCCCGCCATCCGGCGCGGCGCCGTCGACTCCTGATCGTCGCCCGCGCCGAAATCCATCAGCACCACCCGCCCGCCGTCCTCACGCATGACGTTGTGGGCCTTCAGGTCGCGGTGCACGAGACCGGCGGCATGCACGGCCGCGAGGGCCCGCGCGACCTCCGCGCCGAGTGTCAACGCTTCGTGCGCGCCGAACGGCCCGCGTTCCTCGACGATCTGCCGGAGCGTTCGGCCTCGGACGAACTCCATCCACAGGCCGAACTGGCTGTCCGCATTGTCCGCCCCATGAATCGTCACGACGTTCGGATGCCGCACGCGCGCCAGCCGTCGTGCCTCGCCGCCGATCGCGGCGTCGAGCAGGGTCGTGCCGGCCGGAATCAGCTTGAGCGCGACTTCCTTGTCGAGTCGCGAATCCCAGGCCCGGTAGACGACGCCGAACCCTCCGCGACCCACGAGCTCGAGCAGCGTGAGATGCCGCCACGTCGACGGTGTCGCCGTCCTCGTCACGGCGGTTGCCGTCGCATGGATGACTCCAGTGGCGTCAGCCGATTCCGTGATCGACGACTCGGCCACGTCGTGGGTGGACGATCGGGCCACCGAGCGCACGGAGGCCAACGCGCGCAGCTGCGCGATCACCTTGCGCTCCGCCGGCGTCATGACGCCCGACTCGAGGGCGTCCCAATTGACGGGCGTCCCGTCGGCGACGGCCACGGCGAGGTCGGCCAGCAGTCCAGGCTCCATCAGCTTTGCTTCTCGATCTCGGTCATCTTCTCAGCCAGGCGCAGAACGGCTCGCCCGACGGCCTTTCGCGCGGCTTCGCTCGTCGGCTTGGCCAGCGCGACGGCCAGTTCCGTGTAGTCGTAGCCGAGCTCGATGCGGCCCACAATCGCCTCGCGGTCGCCCGGCTGCAAGGCCGCAAGGGCGGCCTCATACCGCTCCGTGGTTTGATGTCCGATCGCCTGCTCCAACGGGGACTCTCCCTTGAACGGCGCTTCCTCGTTCAGCGCTTCCTGCCGCGGGCGCCTCCCGGCCTGTCGAATGCGGTCGCGGATGCGGTTGAACAGTGCCTGTCGCAGATAGGCCTGCAGCGCCCCGTCATGGCGGTATTCGAACCCCTCTATTTTTCTTAACGTCCGAATGACCGTTTCCTGGACAAGGTCCTCGGTGTCCGCCCCATCCCTCACGTGGCGAGGGAGCCGGCCGGACGCCCAGCGGCGGAGGCGTGGGAGGTGTCGTTCGAGCAGAACCTCCAAGGCTCCATGGTCACCTTGCTTGACCTTCTGGAGCAGCTCGACTGTCGATTCAGAAGGGTCCGACGTCATGGGTGCATGACCCGGCGATTCTAGTGCCTTCGAAGGCCGGTGAGGCTGGGTTTTGGGGGGCGGCGGTCCTACCGTCCGATCAGCCGATGCAGCTCCGCCAGATCCATCGGCTTCGTCAAGTGATGATCGAATCCCGCGCCAACTGCGCGCCGGCGATCCTCGTCCTGGCCCCACCCCGTGAGCGCGATGAGCATGAGGTCTTTGCCAAATCGCTCCCGGAGCCGCCGGGCGACTTCGTACCCGTTGAGCTTCGGCATGCCGATGTCGACGATGGCCACGTCCGGCCGGAACGTGTCCACGGCGGAGAGCGCGGCCACGCCGTCATGGGCCGGGTGCACCACATGTCCGGCAAGCTTCAAGGCCCCGGTGAGCACGGTCACCGCGTCGACGTTGTCGTCGGCGATGAGGATCCGGAGCCCGCCCTTCGACGGCACGATCTCCGGCGGCTCGGCCGCGGCGGGCCTCTCCGCGGCCGGCAGCAGCGCCGGCAGGCGGACGATGAACTCGGATCCGCGTCCCAGCCCTTCGCTATGCGCCTCGATCCGCCCGCGATGCAGCTCGATGAGCGTGCGCGAAAGCGTCAGGCCGACGCCGAGGCCGCCGCGCCCACGCTCGAATGACTGATCCACCTGCGCGAACATCTCGAAGATCCGCGGGAGCTGCGCCGGCGTGAGTCCGATCCCGGTGTCGCGCACGCGAACGACCGCCTCCTGGCCTTCGCGCCGGACCGTCAGCGTGATGCGCCCGCCTTCTTCCGTGAACTTGGCCGCGTTGTTGAGCAGGTTCGTGAAGACCTGTGCCAGGCGGGCCAGGTCCCCGTCGACTTCGATCCCCTCGTGCTCGAAGGTCACCTCGAGCGAATGCCGCATCGACTCGACGTAGGGCCGGACGGCCTCGACGGCGTCCGACACCGCCAGGCAGAGCGGCGTCCGGCTCGTCTTGAGCGCGATCTTCCCTGCCGCGATCCGGCTGATGTCGAGCAGGTCGTCGAGCAGGCGCGTGAGCTGGTGGCTCTGCCGGTCGATCACCGACAGCAGCTCCTGCACTTTCGTTTCGGCCACGCCGATCCGCTGCAGCACGCCGATGGCCAGGCGGATCGGCGCCAGCGGGTTGCGCAGCTCGTGCGCGAGGATCGCGAGAAACTCGTCCTTGCGGCGCTCCGCCGCCTGCACCAGGCGTTCGGCCTGCCGCCGGCTCGTGATGTCGCGAAAGACCAGCACGACGCCGACCAGCGTGCCGTCGGTATCCCGGATGGGCGCCGCGGAGTCGTCTATCGATCGCTCGATGCCGTCGCGCGCCAGCAGGATCGTGTGGTTGGCGAGACCGACGATGGCGCCGTGTTCCAGGACGCGGTGGACGGGGTTCTCGACCGGTTTCCGCGTCTGCTCATTCACAATCGCAAACACCGACGCGAGGTCGCGCCCATGCGCCTCGGCGGTGGTCCACCCGGTGAGCGTTTCGGCCTGCGGGTTGATGGATGTGACCCGGCCCCGCGCGTCGGTGACGATCACGCCGTCGCCGATGCTCGCCAGCGTCGTCTCGAGCAGGTCTCTTTCTCGACGCAGCGCCTCACGTGCGGCCACCACCGCCGTCAGGTCGTGGACGACTTTCGAGGCGCCCACGATCCGGCCCTCGCGATCCCGCAGCGGCGAGACGCTGAGCAGGACCGGCAGCAGCCGGCCGTCCTTCGTCATGCGGATCGTTTCACGCCGCTCCATGGTCTGGCCGTGGTGCAGGCGGTCGAGGATTTCCGTCTCCTCGTGCAACCGATCCGGCGGAATCAGCATCGTCACGGACTTCCCCACGGTCTCCTCGGCCCGGTAGCCGAACAACTTCTCCGCGCCGGTATTCCACGAGCGGATGATCCCGTCGAGCGTCTTGGTCAGAATCGCGTCGCCCGAGTACTCGACGATGGCGGAGAGCCGGGCTTGCGCGAGGTCGGCGGCCCGCTGCTCGGAGACGTCGCGGAACGTCAGCACCACGCCCTCGGAGGGCTCGCCGGGCTGCCGGATTGGCGCGGCGTGGTCGGCGATCGGCGTCCGGGTGCCGTCGCGCGCCACGAGCACCTTCCCGGTCTCGTCGTTCACGACGCGGAAGATCTCCTCGACCGGCTTGCCCAGGGCTTCGGCGGCCGTCCACCGCGTGAGACGTTCGGCCTCTCGATTAATCAAGGTCACGCGACGATTCGCGTCGCACGCGACCACGGCGTCTCCGATGCTCGCGAGGGTCGTGGACAGCGTGTCGCGCGACGCCTGGAGCGCGGTGGACGCGCGCCCGTGCTCGCCCATCTCGTGACGCAGCCGCCGGCGGCTGACGTGCATCGCCTCGATGGCGCCGACGATGAAGGCGCACGACGTCAGGTACGCCGCGACCGCGACGATGTCGTATGTGGTGCGTAGCGACAGCTGCGTGTGGGGGGGATCGAAGAAGAACCAGCTCGCGAGGAAGGACGAGAGCAGCGCCGCGAACACGCCGGCGTCCCAGCGTCCGAACCACGTGGCCACGGTGACGCCGGGGAAGAAGAAGATGAATGGCAGCGCGGTCGGGCCGACGGCGGGCGTCAGCGCCGTGCGCGCCAGCCATCCGACTGCGATGACGCCAATCGCGATGCCGTATCGCTGCCATGCCGCACGGTCGGTCGCAACCGCCGACCGTGCCTCGACGAGAGAACTCCGCGTCAAGACCGCTCCGGGACCATTGATCTGATTATGGGGGGAGCGCGAGCGCGCGGGTGGTTTTGGGGGGGTGGGGTGTTTACCTGATGGCGGTTTGGCCGGTACGTAGGCCGCCCCGGTCTTTGGGGCGGCCCACTGACGCTCTACTGCATCCTCGCGATGTTCTTCGCCAGCAGCGAGCCCTCCGGCGCGCCCGCGATTGCGCGACGACGATGCTCGGCCGCGACGGCGCCTTGCTGCATCAGCGACGCCGCGAACTCCATCTCGGCGTTCTGGCCGGCCAGTTGAATCGCCTTGCGCACGTAGGCGTAGCCGTCGGCAGCGCCGTCCGCCATCTTCCAGCCGGCGGAACCTTCATTCTGGCGGTACGACTCGATGAGATACCCGGCGTCGAACCCTGGCATCGGATCGCGGGAGTCCTGCGGCAGGGCCTTCGCCCGATCGAGCACCGCCTTGAGTAACGCGCCGGCGACCTTCTTGTCCTGGCCCGCGTAAATCGTGGCGCGCCGCATTATCTCCATGCGCGCGAGCACGGGCGTGGTGGGTGTCAGGAGCTGCAGCGTATCGGCCGTCAGCCGCTGGATGTCGTACTTGCGGTCAGGCGAGTTCCATCCCGTCCCCGGTCCCCACGGCAGCAGGGGCGCCGACCCCGCATCGAAGGGATGACAGATGAGCGGCGGTCCCGCCTCGGCGGTTCCGGACATCAATCCAAACAGCGCAAACGCGGCGACGGTCTTCAATGCACGATGTGTCAGCTTCAGCATGGCGTGTTCTCCTGCACGATGAGACGACGGCCGGAGCCAGTTGATCGGCCCTGAAGGGCTCGTGGACCGTGAGTTTCAGGCGATGTAACGGTTAGTAACGTCGCGAAAGACCGGGGGTCGTACCTCGATCTGTGGAAAACTCAGGGAGATCACCTTGTCGAACTCCCCGGAGTTTTCCACAGATCGAGGTACGACCCCTTCGCCCGATCAGATCCGCGCCCAGCTCGAGCGCATCCTTGCCAGCGCGGGTTTTGCCAGCGCCGACCGTGCCAGTCGCTTCCTGCGGTTTGTCGTCGAGCGGACGCTTAACGGCGAGGGCGATCAACTCAAGGAGTACGTCATCGGTCGCGAGGTGTTCGATCGCGGCGAGGACTACGATCCGCGCGTCGATTCCATCGTCCGCGTGGAGGCCGGGCGCCTGAGGTCGAAGGTCGAGGAATACTACGCCGGCCCCGGCCGGGCGGACCAGGTTGTCATTCAGTTGCGACGCGGGAGCTACACGCCGGCGTTCGAAGCGCGAAGGCCGGAGGAACGTGTTTCATCCTCTCGCTGGCGGCTAGGCGTCGGCCTCGTCGCCGCCGGCCTGGTCATCCTTGCCGTCGTCGCGTGGCGAGGCGGCATCTGGGCGACGGTCGGCGACCAGTCGCCGACGGAGGCGATCGCCGTCCTGCCGTTCGCGAGCTATTCCACGGATGAAGCCGCGCAGTTGCTTGCGGCGCGCGTGACCGACGGCATCACGAGCGAGCTCGCCCGCCTCGGCACGCTCGGCGTCGTCTCTCACACGAGCGCGCAGCAATTCGCCGGCGTGCGCCGGCCCCTCCGCGAGATTGCCCAGGCGCTCAACGCGCAGATCATCCTCGAAGGCAACATCCGGGACGAGGCCGGTCGCATCATCATCCAGGTGCGACTGGTGGACGCCGCGACGGACCGCAAGGTCTGGGTGAAGGACTTCGACGGGAGGGCCTCAGATATCCCGGACATCCAGCGGCAGATTGCGAAAAGCGCGTCGGCGGCGGCATTGCAGCGCAAGCGGTAGGACATGTAGGCCGCTCCGGGTTTCGGAGCGGCAACTCGGTCTGGACCGAGTTGGGGGCCCCGGCCTGATTCTTGCTTTTTACGCCTCCTCGGAACGGTACGGACGGCCTGGTCGCCGCCAAGCGGAGCATCGCTGTGGCCAGATCGAGACGCCCGCTACCCACTTGGAGCAGGAGGCGCACATGCGTCTGATCCGCACGCTGTTCATGCTGGTCGTCGTCGCCGTGATCGGGGTGCTCGCCTACAACTACTGGTCGGGCAACGGCCTGACGCTGTTTCCGGCTGATTCCACCGGAATCAACGTCGAGGCGGCGCGCGCCCAGGGCCAGGTCATTGTCGACAAGACCGCGGCCGCCGTCGGCAGTGCGGCCACGAAGCTCGACCAGGCCGTCGACGCGGGGTCGGTGACCCTGAAAATCAAGTCGAAGATGGCCCTCGACGACCTGGTCAAGGCTCGCACGATCAACGTCGACACCACCGGTTCGGTGGTCACGCTGACCGGAACCGTCGAGTCGAGCCAGGAGCGCGAGCGCGCCGTGCGCCTCGCCCGCGAGACCGCCGGCGTCACGAAGGTCGAGGACAGACTTCAGGTGAAGAAGTCGTAGGCCGCCCCGGGCCGTACGTAGGCCGCTCCGACGGCCGTACGTAGGCCGCCCCGGGCTTTGGGGCGGCACGATGCTATTCTGCGCCTGCGCGGCAGCCGCCGCGCCGGAGGACCGCATGCGCCACGCCCTTGCCCTCACCCTCGCCGCCGCGTCCGTCACGGCAATCGTCACCGGCTCTTCGACGCAGACCGCGGATCGGATGAATCCGATCATCGCGCTGCAGGAGAAGGGGCTGCCGGTCTTCGGCATCGCGCATCCGGCGATTGCGCGCGGGGGCCGCGGACGAGCGGGGGCCGCGCCAGACCCCGCCGCTCCTGCGCCGCCCCCCATCGTGCTCGCCGACGTCGCCAAGGAGACGGTCGCCTACCGGCGCGCCGACTACATCTTCACGTCCGGCACGTCCGACACGTTCCTCAGCTACATCGAGGAGATCACCAAAGCCGGCGGATCGATGCGCACGCATCCGTTCACGGCGAAGATCGGCATCTGGAATCGCAATCCCGAGAACGTCGGCGCGGCGATCGTCCGCCAGCTCAACGCCGGGCACGTGGCCGTGTCGATGGAAGCCGTCGAGTCGGCGCAGGAAGTGCGCGACGTCATCAAGGCGATGCGCCTCGTCTCGGCCGGCGGCACCCGCCCCGAGACCGGGCTCGAGAAGGCCGCCGCCTACTGGGGCCTTTCGGTGGAGCAGTACAAGAGGAAGGCGGACATCTGGCCGCTGAACAAAAACGGCGAGCTCCTGGTCACGGTGATCGTCGAGAGCCTCCCGGGCCTGGAGAAGGTGCGTGAGATTGCGGCCGAGCCCGGCGTCGGGCAGATCTTTGCCGGCTACGGCACGCTCGGCGGCGTCTTCCGCGGCGACCCGGCGGGCCGCGAAGCCGCGGCCGCGAAGATTCTGGCCGCCTGCAAGGAGTTCAAGGTCCCCTGCGGCTTCCCCACCAACAACCCGGCCGAAATGGAACAGCGGATGAAGGAGGGCTGGTCGGTCCACATCATGCAGCGCCGCGACGAGAACGCGTTTGCGGCGGTAGAGACGGGGCGGAAGATGGGCGGGAGGTAAGTACGTAGGCCGCTCCGGGCTTTGGAGCGGCAACCCGGCCGGCTTCCGCGGCATCACAGCAGGCGGAACTGTCGTGCACCCTCGAGCCGGCGATCGAACGTCACGGTCTCGGTGCAGCCGGCGCCGCGGTGGCTCGAGCCGGTGAGATAGTCTGCGAAGTCCGCCCGGCCGCCTCGATAGGCGTCGAGTGCTTCGCGGACCAGGTCCTTGTCGCCAATCTCGAACTGGCGCGTCGCAAGAATCAGGTCCAGCGTCCTGATGACATCCGCCTTTGGCCGGTTGTATGCCCCGCGCAGCACCCACGTGAGCTCGCAGAGCACGACCGGACCGATGAAGCAGCGCTCGCCGCGTGACGTCGCCTCGGCGAGCACGGCTTCGGCACGCCGCGCTTGTGCGGGATCGTCCTGTGTGAGGTACCTGACCAGGACGTTGGTATCGAGGCCCGTCATCGGCGCCGCTGCGCACGTTTGATCGCAATGTCCATGTCCTCGAGTGTGACCGGACGCCGTCCCGGCTGCTTCAGAAGGCCCTTCAGGTCCGCGACATCGACATCGCCCGCCCGCACCCGGACGTCTCCGTCGTCGCCGATGACGAAATCGACCGTGTCCCCGGTGCCGACCTTCAGGTGCTCGCGCACCTGGCGAGGCAGCGTGAGCTGGCCCTTGCTCGTCAGGGTAGCCGTTGGCATTCCTTACTTATCGTCAGATTCCTTACTTGTGTCAAGGGGCGCCACCGCAACTCGGCGCGCGCCGAGTTCGACTCGGTCTTCACCGAGTTGGGCGCGAGGTTCGTGCCAGGCGACTGGCCGGCGTAGTGCTTGTGATTTGAACTCAGTGGTCCGCTGGCCCCGGGGGGTGGGCCAGTGGCCCAGGCGGAGTGTCCGCTACCTTAGCCGTTTCGCGGCCCGGTTCAGTCGATCGTCAAAGCTCGAGAACTCAATCTCGTCATCGGTGCGCTCGAGAATCTGCTGGAAGGACGCGAGGTGAATGCTGTCAAGTGCGCGGAGGCCGTGCGTTTCCGCGAGCGCTGCGGCGATCGTCAGGAGGCGGGGTTCGAGCGGCACGGTCACGAAGCTGGGCCAGTCCTCTTCGAGCTGGAGCTTCGCTTGCCGCGCACTCGACGGCGTCAACCGACGCTCGCGTCGCAAGCGCGCGAACGCGGCGCAGATCTCGACGAACGCCACCTCCGACGTCACGATCGTTGACGCGTCGCTCACGAGGCGCTGAACTCTTTCCGTCCCCGCTTCGGTCACGTAGAGTTTGAAGAGCGCGCTGCTGTCTCCGTAGAGGGTCACCGGCGGTCTTCGATGATCATCTCGGAGCCGGTCTTGCCTCGGCCTCGCAGGCGGACCGGCGTCGGCAGCCCCCGGGGCTTGCCGCCGTTCCAGGAGGCCTTCCCCTCCGCCACCATCCGATGTGCCCACTCGACATTCGGCCGTGCAGCCGCGGGCTGGATCGTCGCAACGACCTGGCCGCGGTCTGTAATTGAGATGGTCGCGCCCGCGCGCACGCGCTTGAGGTAACTGCTGAGATGCGCTTTGAGTTCCCGGACCCCGACGGTCATGTGACTACTGTAGCACTTGACATGTAGTCACTTGACGAGCTCGCTCACCCGCGGCATCCGCCCGTCGATATACGCCTGCGAGACGCGCACGAGATCAGCGCGGGTCTCGCCCACGAACGGGCCGTGCGTCACGATCGGCACATTCTGCCGCTCGCCGGCGTAGAGCATCACGCGTGCGCCGCTCTTCCCCGCCGTCAGGCGGACCCGCGTTGATGGACCGCCGAAGGCCAGCCAGCCGATCTGACCAACCGAAAGCGGTTCCGACGGATCGCCATCGACCAGAAGGTCACCCTCGAGCGGATAGAGAAACCCGCCATAGGACGCCGGCACCTCCTGCTCGAAGCTGGCGTTCGGGGCCAGCCGAACGTCGACCATCGTCATCGGGAGATAGAGGTGAGACGAGGCGCGGACGTCGCCAGACGTTCCGGCGTAGACACGTGCCTCTACACCTGGCTCCTGGCGAACGAGCGCGTGGTCGCGATCGACATGCTGGAAACGCGGCGCCGCCCAGCGCGACGCGCTCGGCAACGTCACCCACAGCTGCAGGATGCGCAGCTTGCCGAGCGGCTCCACGTCTTCACTGTGGATCACGCCGCTGCCGGCCGTCATCCACAGCACGTCGCCGGCTCGCAGCACGCCTTCGTCGCGGTCGCGCAGCTCGCCCTCGACGACGAATGTCACGATCTCGAAGCCGGCATGCGGATGGGCGCCGCCGGCGGGGCGGCCGGGCGGCAGATCCAGACGATCGTCCGCCAGCATGATGAACGGATCCTGGCGGGCAAAGTCTCGCGCGTCGATCGCGTGAATCGCCGTGTGGCCTTCGCCGATAAATCCCGGCCCTGGCGGCGGAAGCGTGACCGCCGCCGCCAGTCCTCGTGTCCCGGTGCCTGAGCGTACTGCGGATGTCATGTCAGCCTCCTTCACGCAACTTGCGCTTCGACCTGTTTCACGGCTTCGATCTCCGCCTCGATATCCACGCGGTCGCCGACCACCACGCCGCCGCTCTCGAGCAGCTGGTTCCACGTGAGGCCGAAGTCCTTGCGATCGATCGACGTCTTTGCCGTGAACGCCGCGCGGAGGTTGCCCCACGGGTCCTTCGCCTGGCCGTGCTGTTCGACGTGCAGGACGACCTCGCGCGTGATGCCGCGGATGGTCAGGTCGCCGATGACGTCGACGTCCTTGCCCGAGCGCGGCTGCACGCGCTTCCCGACGAAGCGGAGCTCGGGATACTTCTCGACATCGAAGAAGTCCGGGGACTTCAGATGCGTGTCCCGCTGGGCCACGCCCGTGTCGATGCTCGACGCGTCGATCGTCACGTCGATCGTCGCCTTCGAGAAGTCGCCGCCTGGCGCCTGCACGGTGCCGGTCCAGCGCGCAAACGTCCCCCGCACTTTCGCGATCACCAGGTGGCGCACGGCAAAGTGCACGCTCGAGTGGCTGCTGTCGATTTCCCAACGGTCGGTTCTCATTGAATGCCTCCGCCCCTTGAGATAGCAACCGGGGTGCCATCACAGCGGATCCTTTGTTATCAACAACTTATGGTAATCGTGGCGGGACGGCGCCGCCAAAAGCCTATCAAAGTGATAGCCTTGACTCTCACTTTGAAACGCTCGGGAGGCGCTTATGCGCGCGGCGGACCTCGATATCCATGAGCTCCTGCACTTCGTTCCGGAGGGCGGCATCATCACCTTTGCCGGCGAGCGGGTCCTCCTGCTCGACGCGGTGGCGCTCGGGCTGCTCCGACGCGAGCTCATCTCGACGCTCGGGATGACGGCCGCGCGGGTCGTGCTGACGCGGTTCGGGTACGCGCACGGGTGGCGCGTCGCCGAAACGCTGCGCAAGGGATTCCCCTGGGACAGCGAAGAGGAATGGCGGATCGCCGGCGCGCGGCTTCACACGCTGCAGGGTCTGGTCCGCGCGGAGATCACGCGTGCTTCGCTCAACAGCGCCGCACCCGTTGCTGAGGGCATCTGGCACGACTCGTACGAGGCCGAGCAGCACCTGCTCCATCTCGGTCAGGCCGAGGAACCGGTGTGCTGGACGCTCACGGGCTTTGCGACCGGCTACATGTCGTGCGTGTACGGCAAGGAGATCATCGCCGTCGAGGATCGCTGCCGGGGCAAGGGCGACGCGATCTGTCGCGCCGTCGTCCGCTCAAAGGAGGATTGGGGCCCGGAGCTCACCACTCACCTGCCCTTCTACCAGAAGGAGGCGTGCCTGGACGTCGCGCTGGCGCAGCTCACCGACACGCTCAAGCAGAAGGAGAAACAGCTGCAGTCGCGCCGGGCGCTGCTGCGGCAGGTCGATCCCAAGGTACCTGCCGGTCTCGTCGCATCGAGTCCGGCCATGCTGCGGACGCTCGACCTGGCCCGGCGCGTCGCGCAAGTCGATTCGACTGTGCTCATCACGGGCGAAAGCGGCGCCGGCAAGGAGCGCATCGCGCGCTTTATTCATGATGAGTCGGCGCGGACCGCCGGCCCGTTCCTCGCCATCAATTGCGCGGCGGTCCCTGAGACGCTGCTCGAATCGGAGCTCTTCGGGCACGTCCGGGGCGCGTTCACGGGCGCGTCGCAGGATCGCGCGGGTCTCTTCGAGGCGGCCAACGGCGGGACTTTACTTCTCGATGAGATCGGCGACGTGCCACCGGCGATGCAGGTCAAGCTGTTGCGCGTGCTGCAGGAGCGCGAGGTGCGGCGCGTCGGCGAGAACCGATCGCGGTCGATCAACGTGCGGGTCCTCGCCGCGACCAACCGCGATTTGCTTGCCGACGTGCACGGCGCCCGATTCCGTCAGGATCTCTACTATCGCCTGCGCGTCGTCGAGGTGGTCGTGCCGCCCCTGCGCGAGCGGCGCGACGACATCCTGCCGCTCGCACGTCAGCTACTTGCCAGCGCGGCCAAACGGATGGGGAGAAAGGCGCCCGCTCTGGCCCCCGACGCGGCGAATCTGCTGCTGCGCTACACGTGGCCCGGCAACGTCCGCGAGCTGGAGAACGCGCTGGAGCGGGCAGTCGCGCTCGCGCGGTCCGATCGCATTGGCGCCGATGATTTGCCGGCAGAAGTCGGCGCGGCGCCTCCGACTGTTCAGATCGAAGGCAAGGTGCGTCCGCTCGCCGAGGTGGAACGCGACTACATCGCGGCGGCGCTGCGGGCGTCGGGCGGGAATCGGGCCAAGGCGGCGGCACAACTCGGGATCGGGACTGCGACGCTGTATCGGAAACTTAAGCAGCAGGGGTGATGTTCCGGGTGCGCCCGGTGCTCGGCGGAGCTACGCCGGTGAGCACGGCGGCGCGGACGCGGGCTCTCTATCGACGTTCATGCGGTTTCCGGAGCAGAAGCTGGGCATCGCGGTGCTGTGCAGTTTGCCGTTCGGCGAGAAACGACTCCCGAGGTCTTTTCCAAGCGCCCTCCCCCGCTCGCATCGACGAGATCTTCAAAAAGCTCACGGCGCCGGGCTCGCCCGGCTGCACGGCCGGCGTCTATCGCGGCGCCAAAATCACCGCCACGGCCGTTAGCTCTCAAGGAGTTAACGACTCCGCCTCGGCACCGACGCATCGCGCTAGAATTGACATCGATACCATGAGCAAAGTGCCGCATCCCCGTATTGTCCCTTTGGTGCCTGCACTACGCAGAGAATGTGATCCTCAAGACCTATGTGGGCCTTGCGCAGCCGACCAGCGTTTCCTTCGGAACTCGGGGCGTCCATCGCCGGCACGGGGCATGACTATTCGCTCGATCGATCTCTTCGCCGGCTGCGGAGGCATGACCCTCGGACTCTCCGAAGCCGCGCGGCGTCACGGAATGACCTTCGAACCTGTTCTAGCTGTCGATTCGGACGAGGACGTTGCGGCGATCTATGAAGAGAACTTCCCCCACGCCGATGTGAAGAGCGTAGACATTGGCAGTCTGTTCGACGGTGAGATCGGTACCTCGCCGACCAAAGCCGAAAAGGCGCTTGCGGAGACGGTCGGTCAGGTTGGCATCCTTCAAGGTGGACCGCCCTGCCAGGGCCATTCTGATTTGAACAACCACACGAGGCGCCGAGATCCGAAGAACGCGCTCTACCTGAAGATGGCTCGCGCCGCAGAGGTCTTGAAGCCGGATGCCGTGATCATTGAGAACGTGGCGCCGGTGCAGTGGGATAAATCCGGCGTCGTGCAGACTACGAAGGCTGCCCTCGAGGGAATCGGTTATTCAGTTATGGGCAGGGTGCTGAACTTGCAATTGGCCGGTGTTCCACAACGTCGACTGCGCTACGTGCTCGTCGCTTCCCGTGTTGAGACCCTGAATCCAGCCGTCGTGTTCTCTTCCATAAGGGAGGCATGGGGAGAACATCAACCCCGCACAGTGGACTGGGCGATCCGCGACCTTGACAGCCTTACTGGCACTTCGACTTTCGACACCGC
>Ga0137313_1000118_pt1 | contig 27097 bp, 14 predicted proteins | sample EasRivERMZT166_2_FD_102287 | JGI IMG/M metagenome (GOLD analysis project Ga0137313, IMG submission 102287) | Soil microbial communities from meander-bound floodplain in the East River, Colorado, USA - East River MetaG ERMZT166_2 | ecosystem: Environmental > Terrestrial > Soil > Floodplain ...
CGTCGCGATGTTGCCGGCCGCGTCACGGGCCCGCGCCGTCAGAATGTGAGCGCCAGGCGTCGAGGTGGCGGTGTTCCAGACAACCGAGAACGGGCTGCCCGTGTCCTCCGCGCCCAGGTTCGCGCCGTCGAGCAGGAACTGCACGCCCGCCACACCGACGTTGTCCGAGGCGTTGGCCGAGACGGTTACGGTGCCGGTCACGACGGCGCCGTTGGCCGGCGCCGTCATCGACACCGTCGGCGGCGTCGTGTCCACCACGACGTTCTGCACCGTGACGGTCACCACGGCCGACATGGTCGTGAGACCCGCACTGTCCCGCGCGCGCGCGTTGATCGTGTGGGCGCCGTTGGCGACCGTGGCCGAGTTCCAGGAGAACGTGTACGGGGCCGTCGTGTCTTCGGCGCCCACGTTGGCGCCGTCGACCAGGAACTGGACGCCCGCGACGCCGAGGTTGTCCGAGGCGCTGGCTGAGAGCGCGATCGTGCCGCTCACGGTGGCGCCATTCGCCGGAGCCGTCAGGGACACGGTGGGCGGCGTCGAGTCGCACACGCCGGTCACCGCGCAGGCTGTCGCCGCGTTGACGGCGGCGACGTTCGCGCCCGGGTCGGTCGTGCCCACACCGAGCGGGTCCGATCCGACGCCCTTATACGGGCTGGTCGGCGCCAGGGTGTAGTCGCCGCCGATGCCGCCAGCGTAGTTGACAAAACCCACGCCGGCATAGTTTGCCGGGCATCGATTCCCGACCGGGTAGTTCGAGCACGTACCGCCGACGATCAGGTTGTTCGTGTAGACGGCCGCCGAGGAGACCGCGGTCACTTCGGACCCGGTCAGCGCGTTCTCCAGGTAGCGCACGATGTTGTTCGTGATGAGCAGCGTCTGGCCGTTGCTCACTCCCACGCCGCGCAGAACGGCCTGGATCCCCTCACGCGTGGTGAGAAACGTGTTGTGGTCAACCCACACGCCGGGCCCGGTGATGATGTGGTGGAAGCCGTTGCCGTCGCCCCCGTCGCCAAACGCGGTCGAGACGTTTTCGAAGATGTTGTTGTAGACGGCCAGACCGGTGGCGATGTTGGTGTTGGCCGCGCTGTTGCACTGCGACGCGCACATTTTGATGCCGTTGGCGGCGTTGCGGATGATGTTCTTGCGGACCGTGACGTTGTGGACGGTCTTGCGCCCGTCCTCGTCGCCGATCTTGATGTTGATCGCGGTCTCCTGCGCCTGGTGGTAGTTCGTGTCGAGGACGTTGCCCTCGAAGAGAATGCGCTGGCCGGACTTCATCTCGAACAGGTTCTTGGTGTTGTTCCAGCCGCGCGAATTCCATTCGACCAGCTTCCGCATGAAATTGCCGCGAATCTCGCCGTCGGACGGGATGTAGACCACGCCGCCGATGGTCTCGGCGTTGTCGGTGTACACGTTTTCGCCGGTCGCCTCGAGGTAGTTGTTGATCACGGCAAACACGGACGCGTAGCCGTGCATCAACACGGCCTGCGTGTCCGAGTCGTCGTCGACCCAATCCGACAGGTAGGAATTGATCACCGCGTGCCGGTCGCCGTTGATGATGACGGCGCGGCCGGCGTAGGGGGCGGTGCGGTTGCCCCGCATGAGGCAGCGGTCGAGGATGATGTCGCTCGTCTTCTCGCTGAGAGTGGAGTGCGGAGTACCCCAGTAGGTCTCATGCAGACGAACGCCGGCGGTGACCTGCTCGCCGGGGGCCGATCTGAACTCAATGCCGATGAACCGATACCGGTCCGCGCCGTGGGCCGTCGCGATCCACCGGGCGGGAATGCCTCCGCCCGACAGGATGGTGGGCATGTCCGACAGGGACGCGTTCGGGGTGACGCCGCACGGCAGCGATCCTTCGGCCCCGCAGGATCCTCCGAGATTCGGGTTGAGGCGGTTGCCGGGCCCCGGCAGATTCCCGAGCGCCGACGAGACGATGTAGACCCAGTCGGTGCCGGCGCCCTTGTCGGGCAGCTCGAACGGACCGACGAACGTCGCACCGGCCGCCAGCTGAATGATGTCGCCGCGACGGACCTGATTGAGCGCGGTCTGGAAGCTCTGCCCCGCCCCGACCGTGATGATCTTGCACGCGCCACTCGGGACCGTGCCGACCGCGATCGGCGTGCAGCCAGTCGGCAGCGTATAGCTGGTGTCTACATAGCTCAGCGGCAGCGTGACCGGCGACGGGGCCTGCGCGGACAGCGGCGCGACGCCGAGCGTGCGCCCCAGGCTCGAGGGAAGTTGAGCCCAGACGATCAGCGCGACAATGCAGGCCAGAAGCCGTCGGCGTGACGGCAACCCGCCTGACATCGAAAACAGACTCCGAGCGCCGCGCAAGGACAGCCCTCCCCGATTCGTGCGAGGTGGGGAGCCCGCATTCGACTGATCTCAGTGCAAGGGACATGCCGCCAGCAGAGGGCGCTGACCATTCTGTGGTCGTGCTCGGCGAGGAATCGCGGCGAGATCGGGCGCTATGTGACGAACGCCGCGGCGTGGGGCAGGCGTAACTCGATGACCCGACAACTCAGTAATTCCATGCACAATAGTGTGGCTGCCTGAAGGAGGTTCACCATGCGACGAATTTTCACCGCGCTCACATTGGCCGTTGCGCTGACCGCGGGTGTCGGCGCCATCACGTACGGCACGCCGGACGGGAACGCGCATCCCAACGTCGGCCTGCTCATCGCGCGCATCGACGGCGGTTACTTCGCTATCTGCTCCGGCACGCTCGTCGCGCCGGACGTCTTCCTGACGGCCGGGCACTGCACGGCCGCGATCGAGGAGCTCGACGCGGACACGTTCGTCACGTTCACCTCGGCCCCGCCGTTCTCGCTCGCCGGCTTTCTGCCCGGCACGCCCCACACGCATCCGGACTTCGGCGCCAGTTTCCCGCAAACGTCCGACATCGGCGTGGTGGTCCTCGACACACCGGTCCTGACGATCACTCCCGCGCGCATTCCCGGCGCCGGCTATCTCGACCACTTGTCCACTCGCCGCGGACAGAACGACGTCTACTTCACGCACGTCGGCTACGGCACGCAGAGCGTCCGTCCGAGGCCGGTCTCCCAGGTCATGCGTTACCAGGGGATCTCCTCGCTCATCAACCTTGTGAGCGCGCAGACCGACGGATTCAACCTGCAGACCACCGCCAACCCGGGCAAGGGACGCAGCGGAATCTGCTTCGGGGATTCCGGCGGGCCGGCGTTCTTCGAGGATACCGACATCATCGCCGGCATCCATTCCTTTGTCGCGAACCTCAACTGCAAGGGCGTCGGGTATTCCTATCGCACCGACATCGCGACGAGCCTCGACTTTCTTGCGGCGTTCGGCGTGACGCCCGGCAGTACTCAATAATGGGTCCATGCCTGCAGTGCTTCGCCGCGGCGGTGACTGGCTGACGAGCGACACGGCGCCCGCCGACGCGTTCACCCCGGAGAAACGGACCGACGAGCACCGGCTCATCGCGCAGACGGCCGAAGAGTTCGTCGCCAAGGAAGTGGCGCCCGCGCTGGACGAGCTCGAGAAGAAGAACTGGGCGGTCGCGCGCGCGCTGGTGAAGCGCGCCGGCGATCTCGGCCTCATCGGCACGGACGTGCCCGAGGATCTCGGCGGCGTCGGCCTCGACAAGGTGTCGGCGGTGATCGTCGGCGAGGCCGTGGGCACGGCCGCGTCGTTTGCGACGACCTTCGGCGCGCAGACCGGCCTGGCCATCATCCCCATCCTCTGCTTCGGCACGCCGGCCCAGCAGCAGAAGTACCTCACCCGCATCGTGGCCGGTGACATCGTCGGCGCGTACTGCCTCAGCGAGTCGACCGCGGGGTCGGACGCGCTCGGCGCGAAGACGGTGGCGAAGCGCCAGCCCGACGGATCGTGGCGCCTGACCGGCGAGAAGCTCTGGATCACGAACGGCGGCTTCGCGGACCTGTTCATCGTGTTTGCGAAGGTCGATGGCGAGGCGTTCACGGCGTTCCTCGTCGAGCGCGGCTTCAAAGGCGTCTCGACCGGCAAGGAGGAACACAAGATGGGCCTGAACGGCTCGTCCACGACGCCGGTGGTCCTGCAGGATGCGGAGGTGCCGGCGGACAACCTGCTCGGCGAGGTCGGCCGCGGGCACAAGATCGCGTTCAACGTGCTGAACTACGGCCGGTTCAAGCTGGCGGCGATGTGCACGGGCGGCGCGCGCGCGACGGTGGCCGAGGCCGCGCAATACGCGGCCGCGCGGCGCCAGTTCGGCCAGCCCATCGCGTCGTTCGGCGCGATCCGTCACAAGCTGGCTGAAATGACCGTGCGCGTGTATGCCGCCGAGTCGATGCTCTACCGGACGTCGGGGCTCCTCGACGCGGCCATCGACGGCAGTCACGACGCCAAAGTCATCCTGGCCGCGCTCGAGGAGTTTGCGATCGAGGCGTCGCTGCTCAAGATCGCGGGCAGCGAGATGGTGGACTTCGTCGTCGACGAGAACGTCCAGATCCACGGCGGCAACGGCTTCGTCGCCGACTACCCGGCCGAACGCCGCTATCGCGACGCGCGGGTCAATCGGATCTTCGAGGGCACGAACGAAATCAATCGCCTGCTGGTCCCCGGCATGTTGATCAAGCGCGGGCTCAAGGGCGGCCTGCCGCTCATCGCCGCGGCGAAGGCGATCCGGGACGAGCTGATGTCGCCGGCCGCCATGGCCGGATCAGCCGCCGACGCCCGCTCCGTCTCCGTCGGCATCAAGAAGACCGCGGTCGCCGCCATCGGACTCGCGATGGAGACGCACGGCCAGGCGCTCGAGCAGCAGCAGGAAGTGCTGATGGCGCTGGCCGATCTCCTGCTCGACGCCTTCGCCGCCGAGTCGGTGGTGTTGCGCGCGCAGGCCGCGGCCGAGGCGAAGCCTTCCGCCGCCGCGCTGCACGCCGACGCCGCCGCGGTGTTCGCGCACGACGCCGGCCTTCGCGCGGAAATGGGCGCGCGCACGCTGCTGGCCGGTCTGCAGCAGGGCGATGCCCTCAGGACATCACTCGCGGGCGTCAGGCGCCTGCTGAAGGTGCCGCCGGTCGATACCATCGCCGCACGCCGGCGGCTCGCGGACGCCATCGAGGCCGCACGCGGGTACCCATTCGCGTAAGAGCTTTCACCATGAAGAACATGAGGAACATGAAGATGTTCTGGGGAGCAGCCCTATGCCTGGCGGCGGGCTGCACGTCGGGACCTCCGCCACCCGTGCAGGACACGGGCGCCTACGCGCGCACGGTGGAAAGCGAGCGCGCGCAGAAGGACGCGGCGTTCCGGGCCCGCGACAACGAGGACTCGCCGATTCCCGCCTCCGACCGCGCGGCCTTTCCGGGCTTGAGCTACTACCCCGTTGACGCGAAGTACCACGTGCCGGCATCGCTCGCCGAGGCCGAGTTCAATCCGCCGGTGGTCATCGAGCTGCAGACCTCGGGCGCCGAACGCCGCCGCATGCGAAAGGCCGGGTCGCTGAATTTCACCGTGGCCGGCTCGCCACTCACGCTGACGGCCTTTGCGGACGTCGACGCACGCGTGCCCACGAGCCTGTTCGTGCCCTTCGGCGACCGGACGAGCGGCGACACGACGTACAAGGGGGGCCGCTATCTGGACCTCAAACGCACGCCCACGGGTTTCTACGAGCTCGATTTCAACCGCGCCTACCATCCGTACTGCGTGTACAACCCGTCGTACGTGTGCCCGGTGCCGCCGCGCGAGAACCGGCTCGCCGCGGCCATCCTGGCCGGCGAGCGCCTCCCGGCCGCGAAGTGAGCCGGCCCGGCGCGGTGGTCTTCGATTTCGACGGTGTCCTGGCGGACACCGAGCGCCTGCACCTCCTCGCCTTTCAGGAAGCGTTCCGCGAGCGCGGATGGACGCTGACGGACGCCGCCTACTTCGATCGGTACCTGGGCTTCGACGATCGCGATCTGGTCCGCGCGTTCACGATTGACGCGCGGGTCGTGTTGAAACCCGGCGACGAGGACGCGATCGTCGCCGCCAAGACTCGCGCGTACGACGCGCACGTCGGCCGGGGATCCGTGCTCTTTCCCGGCGCGGCCGCGGCGGTGGCCAGGCTCGGCGTCCCCTTCAGGCTCGGGATTGCCTCGGGCTCGCTCCGGGCCGAGATTCTGCACATTCTCCCTGACGCCCTCGTCCCCGCTTTTCACGCCATCGTCGGCGCCGATGACGTGTCCCGAAGCAAACCGGCGCCGGACGTGTACCTGAGGGCGCTGGACCGGCTCGACGTGCCCGCCTCCCGCGCCGTGGCGATCGAAGACTCGCGCTGGGGCCTCGCCGCCGCCCGGGCCGCCGGCCTCCGCACGATCGCCGTCACGACGAGCTACCCGGCCGCCACGCTGTCGTCCGCGGATCGCGTCGTGACATCACTTGATGACGTCACGGTCGATGTCATCGATCAATTGATTGCCTGAAGCTTTCGATTCACCAGCGGGTCCATCGAACGGAAGGCCGCCCGCAGCTGTTCATTCGTCAGCTTGTCGAGCTGCGGCAGCAGCGCGCTCTGTGAGTCCAGGCCCGCGATGTCCTTCGCGTTCGCCTGCATCCACGCGACGACACCCTTCAGCAGGCGCTCGTTGGCGGTGCCGTGCGCAGTCGGCGGGCCCACCGGCGACAGAATGGATCCGAGGGCGCTTCTCGGATCCGGCGCAAACGCCACTTCCGACATCTTCGCGCGGAACTCGAGTTCGGCCGAGTTGTTGATCTTGAACACGATCTTGTCGATCGCGTGACGGCCCTCATGGGCCCAGATGGACGCCTCGAAGGTGTTCCGGGCCGCCTCAGCCACGAACGCCTGCCGGAGTGCGGCGCCAGTCAGGCCGCTCGCCGAGAGCCTCGCCCTCAACGCGTCCTGCGCCTGCCGCCGAAGCCGCAGGTCGAGGCCGCGGAAGTACGTGACCGGCGCGGCGGCCGCCCGCGCGGCGTCGCGGCGCGTTTCGTCGGCGATGTCGCGATCGGTACGTGCGCGCACGTCGGGCACGTCGGTCTGGCGCCACTGGCGGACGGGCCCGTCCGCGTACATCGGGCGGATCTGGTAGATCGCGTCGGTGCCGATCCAGCCGCCCGTGCCGCGCTGACCGTGGGTGATCCATGCGGCGTAGCCGGCCGACAGCATCCCATCGAGGGCCACGAACCTGAGCGGCGCCGACTGCCCGTATTGCTCCACGGTGCGTTGCGCATCAATGACCTTGTGGCCGAAGAGCAACGTCAGGATTTCGTCGGTCCTGCCCAGGGTTGTCACGGTGCCGAATCGCCTATCGACTTCGCTCTGGAAGGCTCGCGTCGAGAAATCCGGCGGGCGCCCCGGCCAGGAGAGGGCCTTCCACAGCGACTGCGATTCCGCCGTCACCTTCCTCTCGTAATCACTGTCGTCGTTGATGCCCCTGGCCACGGAACGGAAATGCTGATCCGTCGCTGCATCCAGACGGCGCAGCGTCTCCGCATACGTGACGATGTCGCGCGTGGCGTCGTCCAGGGCGGGTCTCTCGCTGGCGCACGGATCCCGAAGCACCAGATCGGCTTCGGGGAACAGTCGCGCCGCGGCCAATGCCTGGGCAAGCGAGCGCCGATCGGAGGCGGTTGGCGGCCCTGCTGAAGGGACATCGGCGTAATACCAGTGCCACGCCTGCGTCACGGTCGCCGCGTCAGACGTCAGCAACCCGACCAGCAACAACAGCCTGGCCGTCTGGAGGACGGGTCCGCCGGCGTCGATGGCCGTGCGCAAGTCGGCGGCGGCCTTAAGGATGACCTCCGAGTCTCTGGGACATGTGCCTTTCAAGCGCGTCAGACGCGCCGGCTCGAGCAACGCAGTCGCCCGCTGGATCAGCGCCAGCTCACGCTCGGAGAGTGTCTGGGCGTGGCGCAAGGCGTTGCTGGCGGAGGTGACCGCCGCGGCGTACTCGGCGGTGAGCTCGGTCTCCATGCGCGCGCGCTCGCTCCAGGCCGATGACCGCTCCGGGCTCTGGTCCCCCACGCGATCGAGCAGCGTCCGCGCCGCTCCGGCGTCCTGAAACACGTGCCACTCGAGGCTGGCCGCGCGGACAGCCGCGCGATCCCGGCGGAGCGGGTCCGGGTCCAGCGCGGCCGCCTGCTTGAAGAGGTCACGAGCCTTCCCCACATCCGGACGAGTGGACGCCACTTCCGCCTGTTCGTACAGCGCCGCGTTGGGGACGGCTTGAAAGGCGGGCGCCGCCGGCGCGCTCAGGAACAGAGCCAGCATCGAGCAGAGCGTCCGCGCGTTGGGCCGCAGCATCACTCCATCCTTGCGGCGGTGGTCGTGTGAGGTCTTGAACAAAGCCCGTTCTTAGAACGGGAATAGCGTCTTTCGATACCGTGCCGGCGTCAAGCCGGTGGCGAGACGGAAGGTCCTCGTCATGTGGCTCTGGTCGGCGAACCCGGCATCCTGCGCGATCGCCTGCAACGAGCTCTTCGATTCCAGCCGCTGCCGGACGTACGCGACCCGTCGCTCCCGGATCCGCTCGCCGACCGTCAGTCCGTACTGCCGCCGAAACGCGCGCGCCAGGTGACCGTCGTGGACCTCCGCCCACCGGGCAAGCGATTGAAGCGTCAGGGGTTCATCGAAGCGGCGGTCGATGATGGCGTGAACCTCATGCAACCATCGCGGCACGCCGGCCTCGTCCCGGAGGCGCTCCGCCGTCACGAACATCTCGCTCATCAACGCATCCAGCACCAGGGGCGACAGGGTGTCCGGACGTCGAAACTCGGCGTGGAGCTTCACCGCGATGCCGGCCATCGCCGGCGAGGTCAGGCCCACGGTCCGCCGGAATCTCCCGCCCTGCACGCTCAGGCAGCGCGTCCGGCGGGCCAGGAAGTGATTGCGATGCCGGACGTCCGGCTCATGAATCACCATCTGATGCGCGCCGCAGGCCACAGAGATGCCAGGCGACTGCTCGCGAAACCCGCCGGCCAGCACCACCGTCACGAACGGCTCGCTGTGGGTGTGGAACGGCAGGCGCGTGCTCGGACCGTAGTCGCGGACACACAGCGCGTACGGCCCGATCTGCCGCGTGGCCACCGCGGTCCCGAAAAACTCATCGCGCTCCATAGACCCCTATTGGACGTGCCGACACAGACAAGAGTTGCTTCCTGCTTCCTCAGTTCCCCAGTTCCCCGGTTTTCGTGTTGTTAATACTATGGAGTCCATCATATAGTCGTCCTCCATGTTGAAGCGGAACGCCATCGCCGAGGCCAAGAAAGGCAGCGCGGAGCTGCTGATTCTGGCGCTGCTCGAGGACGGCCAGCTGCACGGCTACGAGATTGCGCGCCAGATTGAGGCCCGGTCCGACGGCACGCTGACGTTCACGCTCGCGTCGCTCTACGCCACCTTGTACCGGCTCGAGGATCGGGGCTGGCTACGCGGACGCTGGGTCGAGAAGGCGGGCCAACGGCGCCGGTGCTACTACCGTCTTACCGACGAAGGCCGGCGCGTGCTGGCGTCGCAACGCGCCGACTGGGCGCGCTTCCTCGGCGCGCTCGGCCGCGTCGCGCGGGTGAAGCCCGCCTGATCGAACGACCGCGTTCCATGATCAACTGGCATCAACTCGTCATCCGCCGCGCCCGCGACACCGGGGCGGACCGCCTGCCGACGCACGCGGTCGACGAGCTCGCCGAGCATCTCGAAGATCTCTACGACGCCGCGCGGGCCGGAGGCGCGAGCGACGCGGACGCGATGACCCGCGCTCTCGCGGCGCTCGATGCCTCGCCGCTCACCGCCATCCGCGGATCCTCGCGGCGTCTGCAGCCGCCGGTGCTTCCGGCCGCCGCGCCACTCTCGTCCTCGCCCTTCAGGAGTCTGTCCATGCGACATGCGTTCCGCCAGGCGATTCGCCAGTTCGTCATCCGGCCGGTGTTCGCGCTCGTCACGGTCCTCGTCCTGGGCCTCGGCATCGGCGCCGGCGTCGCGGTCTACACGGTGGTCGATGCCGTGCTCCTCCGGCCGCTGCCGTACGCCGACCCCGATCGCCTCGTGTCGATCTGGGACACGAACCTGCAGCAGGGGCTGCAGCACGAGCCGCTCTCGCCCGTGAACTTCATGGACTACCGCAAGATGCAGAGCTTCGCGGACGCCGCGGGGTGGTGGCGGCCGGACGTGAACCTCGTGGATCCGGGTCTGGATCCGGTCCGCGTGCGCGCCATCGAAGCCGGCGGAAACCTCTTCAAGGTGCTCGGCGTCAGCCCGCAGCTCGGCCAGGGGTTCCCGGCCGACGGCCCGATGTTCGATCGGAACGTGATCGCGGTCATCAGCGACCGGCTGTGGCGCGCGCGGTACAACGCGGATCCAACGGTCATCGGACGCCAGCTCACGCTGAGCGGCCGCCCGTACACCATCGTGGGCGTCATGCCGGTTGGCTTCGACTTTCCGGGCGACATCGACGTCTGGCAGCGATCGTCCTGGGACTTCACGCAGCACTCCCGGAACGCGCATTTCATGGAGGCCGTCGCCCGGCTCGCGCCAGGCGTGGCCCTGTCGAACGCGCTGGCCGAGGCCGACACGCTCGCCACGAAACTCGCGACGGAGTTCGAGCGGACCAATCGTGGATGGAACGTGCGGCTCGTGCCGCTGCTCGAGGACCAGCTCGGCTACTACCGGCCCGCGCTGATCGTGATGTTCGGCGCGGTCGGCCTGCTGATGGTCATCGGCTGCCTGAACGTCGCGTCGCTCCTGCTGACCCGCGCGCTCTCCCGCGAGCGCGAGGTCGCGGTGCGAACGGCGCTCGGCGCCTCGCCGAAGCACCTCGTCGTCCAGCTCATCACCGAAGCGTCGGTGCTCTCCCTGGCGGGCGCCGCGACCGGCATGCTCGCGGCGTTCGTGGCGCTGCCGGCGCTGCTCGCCTGGGCGCCGGTCGACATCCCGCGCCTCAACGACGCGGCGATCAGCTGGCGCGTGCTGCTGTTCGCGCTCGCCAGTGCCGCCGCCGCCACCGTCCTGTTCGGCGTGGTGCCGGCGGCCGTGCTGATCCGGCGCACGGTCAGCATGGATCTCAAGTCAGGCGACCGCGGTGTTTCGCGCACCAGCCGCCTGCTCTACCGCGGTCTCGTCGTGACGGAAGTCGCGTTCGCGGCGGCGCTGCTCGTGGGATCCGTCCTCCTGGTGCGGACCGTCAGCGGCATGACGCGCGTGCCCACCGGCGTGCGCGCCGCCGGCACCGTGATCGCCAGCGTGCAGGTCCCGCTGCAGGGCCAGCCGCCGGCCAGTTGGCAAACAGTCGCGACGACGCACGCTGCGCTCCTTGACCAGATCCGGCAGCAACCCGGTGTGCGGGCCGCGGGCGCGGCCAACTTCCTCCCCTTCGACCCGGGCTGGCGCGTGTCGTTTGCGATCGAGGGCCAGCCGCCGCCCGAAGTGAACGCACGGCCGCAGGCGCAGTTCCACAGCGCGTCGGAGGGCTTCTTCGAGGCGATGGGCGCGACACTCGCGGCCGGGCGCTTCTTCACGCCTCAGGACGGCGTCGATCGAAGCCCGGGCTCGGTGATCGTGAACGAGGCCTTCGCGACCCGCTTTCTCCCGGGTGAACCAGCGGTCGGTAAAGTGCTGCTGAACTACTCCCGCGGCATCGGCCCGCTCGGATTCAACCTCCTCCATCCGCCGCCGCCGCCACAACCGCCACCGGGCGCCGCCGCCCCGCAGGCCGCACCGGCCGCGCACGTGCCGCCGCCGGTGAGCCGCTTCGAGATTGTCGGCGTCGTGGCCGACGTGCGCAACGTGCCGCTCGGCCAGCCGACCGAACCGGCGATCTATTTCTCCGCGCGTCAATACACCTTCCGCGCGATGTTCATCGCCGTTGACGCCGCCACCTCCGCGACGGCGGCGTCCGCGCTCCGCCAGGCACTCCGGGAGGTGTCGCCCCAGACACCATTCGCGGATGCCCGAACCTGGAGCGAGCGGTCACGCGCGCGCACGGCCGAGGCACGTCTGTTGATGACGACATTGACCGCATTCGGCGCGCTCGCGGCGATCCTCGCGGCGCTGGGCATCTACGGGTTGTTCTCGTGGCTCGTCGCGATGCGGCACCGCGAGCTGGCGATCCGGCTGACGCTCGGCGCGCGGCCGTCGAGCGTCGGTCTCACCGTCCTCCGCCAGGGCGCCTGGCTCGTGACCGCCGGGCTCGTGATGGGCTGGCTCATCGTCCGCCTCGGCGAGCGTGCGCTCGCGCGTGTGCTCTTTGACGTCTCGCCCGGCGACGCGACCGCCACGGGCCTCGCGGCGCTCATCGTCCTCGCGGCCACGCTCCTCGCGTGCCTGCCGCCCGCGTTGCGAGCCATGCGCGTCGATCCCATCGAAGGACTGCGCGCGGAGTAACCCGTCAGGCGTGTCCGCCGATGACCTCGAGGATGGCCTCACCAAGATCGTGCGCCTTGCGCGCGCCGATGCCGTAGACGTGCCCGAGCGCGTCGAGCGTCCGTGGCCGGATGCGCGCCAGCTCGCGCAGCGTCGTGTCGTGGAAGATGACGTACGGCGGGACGCCGCGCGCGCGAGCGGTCTTGAGCCGCAGCGCACGCAGCGCGTCGAACAGCTCGCGGTCCACGCCTTCCCAGGATTCGGTTTCGACGCGGGACCGTTTCGGCGCCTTGCCCTTTTCGGGTTTGCGCTGCCGTGCGAGCGCGAAGTCCGGCTGCACGCCCGGATCCTTCATCAACGCCGCGCCATCGGCCGTCAGGGCCAGCACCGGGAATTCATCGCCGGCCTGGCGCAGCAGGCCGCCGGCGACGAGCTGGTCGATGTAGCCCCGCACTTCGTCCACGGTCGCCTCGCGGAAGAGCCCGAAGACGCTGAGGCTCTGGTGGCCGCGGGCGGTGACCTGCTCGCTTTCGCTGCCTCGCAGGATGTTCGTGACATGGGCCGCGCCGAAGCGCTGGCCGACGCGCGCGACTGCCGAAAGGATCTTGCGCGCCACGGTCACGGCGTCCGCCACCGGCTCAAGCTCGCCGAGACAGAAGTCGCAGGCGCCGCAGTCCCGCTTCGGGTACGACTCGCCGAAGTACCCGATGAGGCGCTTGTGGCGGCAGCCGACGCTGGCGGCGTAGCGCTCCATGTCGCGCATGAGCGCGCGCCGGGCCTCGGACAGCTCGCCGTTCTGCTCGAGGATCCTGCGCCACTTGAGGAAGTCGGCGCCGGAATAGATGAGCACGCACTCGGCGTCGAGGCCGTCGCGGCCCGCCCGGCCGGACTCCTGCTGATAGTGCTCGAGCGACTGCGGCGCGCCGGCATGGATGACAAACCGCACGTCCGAACGGTCGATGCCCATGCCGAACGCCACCGTCGCCACGACGACGTCGGCCTCTTCGTTGAGAAACGCGTCCTGATTTCGATGCCGCACCGCGTCGTCCAGGCCGGCGTGGTACGGCACGGTGCGCACGCCGGTTTCCGCGAGCCACTCGGCGAGCGCGTCCACGTCGCGGCGTGACTGGCAATACACGATGCCGGCCTGGCCGCGATGCCGCGCGAGGACGTCCTGAATCTGTTTCTTGAGCGTGGAACGCGCGAGGACTCGATAGAGGAGGTTCGGGCGATCGAACGATCCCACCAGTTCAACGGGCGAGCGCAGGCCGAGCTGCGCCACGATGTCGCGCCGGACTCGTGCCGTCGCCGTGGCGGTGAACCCGTGCAGGCTCACCGACGGCCATCGCTCGCGCAGGAGCGCGAGCTGCCGGTACTCCGGCCGGAAGTCGTGGCCCCACTGGCTGATGCAGTGCGCTTCGTCGATGGCGACAAAACTGACGGCCTGGCGGCCGCCCTGTTCGACGAGCGCGGCGAAGCTGTCGCTCCCCTCGCCCACCAGGCGCTCCGGCGCCACGTACAGCAATCGATAGCGCCCCTCGCGTAGGCCCGCGGTCACGTCACGCCGCGTGTCCGGATCGAGCGCGCTGTGATAGCACGCCGCCGGCACGCCATTGCCGACGAGCGTGTCCACCTGATCCTTCATCAGCGCGATCAGCGGCGAGACCACGATGGCGAGTCCGTCGCGGACGAGGGCGGGCGCCTGGAAGCAGAGCGACTTGCCGCCGCCGGTCGGCAGCACGACCAGGGAGTCGCGCCCGGCGAGGATCGCCTCCATCGCGTCCTGCTGCAGAGGCCGGAAGGACGAGTAGCCCCAGTAGCGTTCGAGAATGGCGGGAAGCCCCGTGACGCCGGTCAACCGAAGATCTCCTCAAAGTTGCAGAACCGCGTCTTGCCTGCGAGGATCTGTACCTGTCGTTTTGGCATTCTCGACCGGGCTGCATGGTACACGCATGACGGCCGGACACACCGGTCGAGTGGTACTTGAAAAACAGATGACGGAAAAGCAGGTTCCTCGAACCAGGCGTACCCGGCGTACCCGACGTGCCTGGCGTGCCTGGATTCCCGCAGCCCTCGTGCTTTTCACGGCTGCTGCGGGGTTCTGGTGGAAGTATGCGGCCTCGCGCGGGCCGCACGCATTCATCGTGGTCTCCATCGACACGCTTCGTGCCGATCGCCTTCCGGCCTACGGCTACGCGGCAGGCCAGACGCCGCGCCTGACGGCCTTCGCGCGCGAGTCGATCCTGTTCGAGCGTGCCTTTGCCCACGCGCCGCAGACGTTGCCGTCACACGCGTCGATGTTCACCGGCCAGCTGCCGTTCGAGCACAAGGTCCGCGACAACCTGGGCTTCACGCTCGCACCGGGCGCGGCGACGATGGCGTCGATGTTTCAGGCGGGCGGATTCGCCACCGGCGGCTTCGTGTCGGCCTATGTGCTCCGGCCACAGACCGGCGTGTCGCAGGGATTCCAGCAGTACGACGCGACGCTGCCGCCAGCCGCCGCCGATCGATCGCCCGCCGAGATCCTGCGCGCCGGCCTCGACACGCTGGCGGCGACGGTGACCTGGCTCCGGACCTTGCAGAACGATCGCGTCTTTCTGTTCTTTCACATCTACGAGCCGCACGCCCCGTACCTCCCGCCCGCGGCGTTCACGCAGCCGGACAAGTACGACGGCGAGGTCGCCTTCGCCGACGACATCGTCGGCCGGCTGTTCGACGCGCTCCGCGAGCGCGGCTGGTACGACGCGGCGACGATCGTCGTCACTTCCGATCACGGCGAAGGACTGGGCGATCACCAGGAAAAAGAGCACGGGCTGTTTCTGTACAACGAGACCATCCGGGTGCCGCTCCTCGTCAAGCTTCCCGGGGCCCGGTTCGGCGGCTCCCGCAGTGCGGAGCCGGTCCAGCACATCGATCTGCTGCCGACGCTCGCGGCGCTCGCTGAACTTCAACCGCCGGCAGACCTGCGCGGACGCAACCTCGAGCCGCTGTTCGGCGGCCGCGGCACGATTCCCGCGCAAGGCATTTATGCGGAAGCCATGTATCCGCGTTATCACTTCGGATGGAGCGACCTCGCGCTCCTGACGGACGGCCGCTACAAGTTCATCAAGGCGCCCCGGCCGGAGCTGTACGACCTCGATCGCGATCCGGGCGAGCGAACGAACATCATCGGCGACCGGGGCAACGCAGCCGCGGCGCTGCAGAACGGCCTCGCCTCGATTCTCTCGACGCGCGGCGTGGATGCGCCATCGTCGGTGTCTGCCGAGGATCGATCGCGACTGGCGGCGCTCGGATATGTCGGCGGGCAGGCTCCGCGGGTGTCCGGACCCAGCGAGTCACTGCCTGATCCCAAGGACAAAGTCGGCGTGCTTCTGATGTATCGGGAGGCCGTGACTCTCGTTGGCTCCGGCAGGGTCGAAGAGGGCCTCGCCTTGCTGCGCAAGGTGCTCGCCGACAGTCCGGACATGATCGACGTCTGGCTTCACGTGGCCGGGGCCAGCGTCCGGCTCGGCCGCCTGCCTGATGCCTATCAGGCGTATCGCGAGGTCATCCGCCGCAAGCCGGATGAGAGCGGCGCGTTACTCGGCGCTTCAGCCGTCCTCGTCGCGATGAACAGGCCCGCTGAAGCGAAGACCTACGCGGAGCTGGCGATTCCGCATGCCCCGGCCGCTGCGCATCAGGCGCTCGCCATTCTGGCCGTCACCGAGCGCCGTCCCGAGGACGCGCTCAGGCACGCCGACCTGGCCGCGCAGGCCGACCCCGGCCTGCCGCTGCCGGCCTTCGTCCGCGGCGTCCTTGCACATCGAGGACAGCGCTTCTCCGAGGCGGTGCCGCTGCTGCTCCAGGCCCGCGACGGCTATGCCACGAGGACCTCGCAGCCGAGCGATCTGAACTACTTCATTGGCGATTCGCTCGCCCGGCTCGAGCGGTACCGGGACGCCGAACCGTTCTTCAAGGAAGAACTGCGCCTCTACCCGCAGAACACAAAGGCCGCAGCCGGACTGGCGATGCTCTATCAGGTGAGCGGCCGGCCCCAGGACGCCGACGCCATGATTCAGGCCATGCTGCGGACGTCGCCGAACCCCGAGTCATATGCCCGGGCCGCCGAGCTGTATCAGATGTTCGGCCAGCCGGGTCGTGCGAACGCCGTGCGCGCGCAGGCTCGCGAGAGGTTTGGCAGGTGAAGCGCCTCGTCGCCATCGCCGCAATCGCGATCATCGTCGCGGGCGCCTGGCTCTGGCGGTCGCGCGCCAACGCCTTCACGCTCGCCCGCACCGCCGACCGCAACGTCCTCCTCGTCACGATCGACACGCTGCGCGCCGACGCGCTGGGCTCGTACGGTGGCCGCGCCGCGACGCCGAATCTGGACGCGCTCGCCGCGCGAGGCGCGCGCTTCACCTTCGCGCACAGTCACGCCGTGCTGACGCTGCCGTCGCACGCCAGCATCCTGACCGGCCGCTATCCGTACGAACACGGCATCCGCGACAACGGCGGGTTTCGCGTGCGCGACGGCGAGACGACGCTCGCGACGCTGCTCAAGCCGCGCGGCTTCAGCACCGGCGCCTTCATCAGCGCGTTTCCGCTCGACCAGCGCTACGGACTCCAGACGGGATTCGACCGCTACGACGACCGCGTCAGCGAAGTGGGCCGGACGACGGAGGTCGCCATACCGGAACGACGGGCGGACGTGACCGTGACCGCCGCGCTCGACTGGATCGGCCGTCAATCGGGCAAGTGGTTCAGTTGGGTGCATGTGTTCGATCCGCACGCGCCCTACTCCGCGCCGGACGAATGGAAATCCCGCTATCCCTCGGACGCCTACGCCGGCGAAGTGGCGTGGACCGACGCGGCACTCGGTCCTCTTCTGCGTGCGCTTGACGCCGAGCAACGGCCGACGCTCGTCATCGTCACGGCCGATCACGGTGAAAGCCTGGGCGAACACGGCGAGATGACGCACGGCGTCTTCGCGTACGAGGCGACATTGCGCGTGCCGCTCATCGTCGCGGAGGTGACGCCGGGCCGCAGGCCGCCGCGCGGGATTCGGATCGACGCGCCCGCGAGGCATGTCGATCTGGTGCCGACGATCCTCGACCTCATCGGCGACGACAGCGCCCCCGCCGGGCTTCCGGGCGTATCCCTAATCAGGTCAATCACTTCCGGTGACACCTCCGACCGGCCGATGTACTTCGAGTCGATGATGCCCTCACTCACCCGCGGATGGGCGCCGCTCCGCGGCGTCATCGCCGGCGGAGAGAAGTTCATCGACCTGCCGATTCAGGAGCTCTATGACCTCGGCGCCGACGCGCCCGAGTTGCAGAACACCGCGGCGCTTCGAGGCGATCGCATCACCGTGCTGCAGAACCTGCTGCGCGGATTCAACGTCGCGCCGCCGGGCCGCCCGATGGAGGAGACGGCCTCGGCCCGCGAGCGCCTGCGCGCGCTGGGCTACACGAGCGGGAGCTCGGTGCCGGTTCGCGATCGGTACACCGACGCCGACGACCCGAAGCGGCTCATCGAGCTCGACCGTCTGCTGCACACCGCGAACGAGCGGTTCGTGGAAGGCCGGATCGACGAGGCGATGGCGATCTGCCAGCAGGTGATCGAACGGCGGCCCGACATGGCCGACGCCTACCGGCAGCTGGCGTTCCTGCTCTGGCACACCGGCCGCCAAAGCGCCGCCATCGGCGTCCTGGGCAGCGCCCTGGCGCGCGGCGTAACGCACCGCGCGCTGCAGGTCAAGCTCGGCACCTACCTCGCGGAGGCCGGCGCGGCGGCCAAGGCGATTGCACTGCTCGAGACGCTGCCGAACGACGACACCGAGGTGCTGAACGCGCTCGGGATTGCATACGCCTCGTCCGGACGGCGCGCCGATGCCGAGCAGATGTTCCGTCGCGCGATGGATCTCGATCCGACCAACGGCTTGGCGCACCAGAACCTCGGGACCGTCTATTTGCTTGCGAACGACCTCCCATCGGCGGAGAAATCGCTGAGGGCCGCCATTGCCATCGATCCGGCGCTTGCGGAAGCGCACACCACGCTGGGCGTCGTGCTGGCGCAGACGAACCGGCGCGCGGAAGCAGTTGACGCGTGGAAGCGCGCGGTCGAGCTCGAGCCGACGGAGTTCAAGGCTCTCTACAACGTGACCGTTGAGTTGGTGAAGCAGGGCCGCGCCGACGAGGCGCGCCAATACGGACAGCGGTTCATCACCACAGCGCCGCCACCGATGTACGCCGCGGACATCGCGCGAGTTCGCCAGCTCCTTGGGGAGCGGTAAGATGGAACCGTAAGCAACCCGTCATGCGAATTCTGGCCAGCCTTCTCGTTCTTGGTTGGGCCGGCATGCTGCTGCCGCAGCAGGATCAGCCCGACCGCCCGGTCTTCCGATCCGGCGTCAACCTCGTGCGGCTCGACGTCCGCATCGTGGACGGCGCGGGCCGGCCGATTTCGGACATCCGGCCGGACGAAGTGGAGATCGCGGAAGCCGGCGCCAGACGGCCACTGCTGCTCTTCCAGCGCGTCGCGGGCGCGGGCGGCTCGTACGTCGAGCTCGCCCAGCGCACCATCGCCTCGGACGTCTCGACCAATCAGGGCGCGCCGCAGGGCCAGCTCTACGTGCTCGTGTTCGATCAGGATCACATCCGCCCTGGCGGAGAGCTGCCGGTGCGCCTGGCCGCCGAGACATTCCTGCGCACGCGCGTGAAAGCTCAGGATCGCGTGGCCGTGTTCGGCTTGCCCGGACCCGGCCCGTCGCAGCCGTTCACCGCGAACTTCCTGGGCGCGCGCCATCAGTTGGAGTACGTCCGCGGCGGACTCGTGAGACTGGCGAACGGCGCGATCACCGAGATGCCGGAGAACGACGCGTACGAGATCCTGCGCGGCAACGACGCCGTCCTCACGCGCTACACGACGGGACAAACCGGCGCGCAGCAGTCCGGCGGCAGCGGCACCGACATCGCCCGCCGGACGACCGACGACCCCGTTGTGCTCCGCGGGCTGCTTCGGGAAAACGCGCAGTCGATCGTGAACCGCGCCGACGCGGGGTCGCGCGCGTTCCTCGCGGCCTTCGCGGATCTGCTCCGCAGCTTCCGCGGCATCGACGGCCGCAAGACCGTGCTGCTGTTCTCGGAAGGCTTCTACGCCGACAACGTCAGCCGCGATCTCGAGGACGTCGCAGCCGCGGCGGCGGAATCCTATTCAGTCATCTACGCGTTCGACCTGAACAAACGGGCGACGCCGGCTGACGCGGTCGCGCCCGCCAATGACGCAACGGAGACGATCAGCCGCCTCGAGCCGATGGGCAGCCTGGCGGCGGAGACCAGCGGCGCGCTGCTCAAGGACGCCTCCGTCCGGCTCGACACGGCGTTCGCGTCGCTGCAGCCCGACGACGGCAGCTACTATCTGCTCGGCTTCGAGCCGCCCGCAGGCCAGGAAGGCGCGTATCGCCGCATCAAGGTGAACGTCCGACGGCCTGGCGCCAAAGTGCTGACGCGGACCGGCTACGCGCTGGGCGCCGCGCCCTCGCCGGCCGATCGGCGCCGCGCGATCGACACGGCGCTCGCCGCGCCGTTCACGCAGCAGAGCCTGAAGATCGAGTACACGACCTATGTCGGACAGGCGGTGACCGCAGGCGCGCAGCGCGTCGTCCTCAGCCTGATGGCGGAATTGCCGGTGCGGGCGAGCGGCCCTTCAAAGCCCGAAGGGCAGGCCGACGTGGTGTTTGCCGTCAGGGATGTCCGCACGGGCAAGACGCTGGCGAGCGGGTCGGACCAGCTCCCGCTGCCGGAGCAGCCGAGCGGCGGGTGGTCCACCGGCTCGTCGACCTGGCATGTGGCGTTCGAGGTCCCGGCCGGCGACTACATCATGCGCTGCGTCGTGCGCGAGCCCGGCGGCATCGTCGGCAGCGCCGATCGGCGATTCAGCGTGCGATCGCTGAACGGCGCCGACGTCTCGGCGACCGACTTCATCATCGCGTCGCCTGGCGATGCGCTGCCGGTCCGCGCGGTCGCGTACAGCGAAGGCACTCTCAACGGCACGCTCCGCCTCTACGCGCCGGCCTCGGCCGATCTCGAGTCGGCGGCCGCACACCTGGAGCTCACCTCCGCCGCAGCCGGATCGGCGGGCGCGTCCCGGACCAGTGCGGGCACGATCGCGGAGGCCGTCACCGTCGGGTCGCGGACGGTGCGCGACGTGTTGTTTGCGATGCCGCTCGCGCAGCTCGAGGCCGGCCCGTACGTGGCCCGCGCGATCGTCCGCGTGAAGGGCGAGATCGTCGCGGATCTCCGGCGGCCGGTGGAAGTCATCCTGGGCGCGGCTCCGGCAGGGGCGACGGCGGCCCCCGCGGACCGCGCGCGCGCCAGCAACGTGCTCCAGGGCGAGATCGCGCAGCGGCTCAGCCGGCGCGCCGCGACGAGCGCCACGGACACCGTCCGTCGCGGCCTTGCGGAGCTCGGGCGCGAGCAGTACGCCGAGTCGGCGGCGCTCCTCGGCGTCGCGTTTGACGCGCAGCCGGACGATGCGGCGCTGGCGTTCGTGCTGGGGTGGGCGCGAGCCGGCGCCGGCGATCGCACGGGGGCGGTCACGGCGTTCCGCAACGCGGCGCTGCTCGAGCCGGCCATGGTTCCCGCGCACCTCGCCCTGGCGGACACATACCTCGCGCTTGGGCATCCGGCGCTCGCGATTCAGGCGGTGGAAGCGGGCCTCAAGGCCGTCCCGCAATCGGTCGAACTCACGCGCCTGCTGGCGTCACTCAAGAAGTAGGAGAATTGCGAAATGCTGGCTGTGTTTCTCGCTCTCACGATTGCGCAGGCGCAGGTCCCTGTCGCGTCGATCAAAGTGGCGCCGTCCTCCACCATCAACATCGACCTGGCCAGGCTCAAGGGCAAGCTCGTTCGCCAGCTCGCCTGGTCGCCCGATGCCGCCGAGCTGTACTTGATGACGTACGACCCGAATCAGGACGCCTCGATCAAGAAGGCGTACCACTTCGTGATCCCCGTTGCCACCGGGGTGCCCAAGTCTGTTGAGGCCGCGCCGAAGTGGGCGGAGGAGTACTGGACCTGGAAATCCGGCCAGGCCTCGCCCGATGACCCCGCGCTCAAGATTGACGTGTCTACCGAGCGCAAGCGTGTGTCGGCCGTCTCGCTGCCGTTCGGCGGCGACCTGGCCCGCGGCGGGACCGAGGGCTCGACGACCGGCTTGTCCACCGAGTCGGCCATGGCCGCAGCCAACGCGAGCCAGATGAGCGACGTGCGCACGATGCAACTCAAGGGTCAGGTGGTCGGCGAGTGGGTCAACCATCCGATCGTGCCCGGCCAGACGTTCGGTTGGGGGCCGAAAGGCACCAGCCTCTTCGCATATGCGGAGCAGAAGTCCGGCCGCCTCGTGCTGATGAATCACGCCGGCGAGCGGCAGACGGTGGACGGCACGCGAGAAGTCAGTCATCCGGCTTTTTCGAACGACGGGTCGCGGCTGGCGTATCTTGAAGGACGTGGGCGCAACAAGTTCGCGCTGGTCGTGGCGGCAGTTCAGAAGTAGCGCCGCGGTCGGCGCCGCGGCCCTGCTCACCGCGGCGCAGGCGTCTCCGCAGTTCCGCGCCCGCGTCGATCTCGTCGAGATCGACGTCACGGTCCTCGATCGCCAGGGCCGTCCAGTCACGAGTCTCACCGCCGCGGACTTCGAAATACGGGAGCGCGGGCAGCTCCAGCGCATCGACACAATTGCCCTGATCACCGCCGACCCGGCGCTGCTCTCGCGGGCCGGCGCGCCGTCACCCGTTCCCGCCGCCCCGAAGCCCGGGGCGGCCAACGTACCCGATCCAGCCGCGACCATCGTGCGGCCGATGCCGCCGCGAGTGTTCGTCTTCGTGTTCGACATGACGCACCTGTCGGCGAGCGGGTTCACGCGCAGCCGCACGGCCCTCCGAAGTTTCCTCGAGGACGGCATGCGCCCGGGCGATCTGGCCGGGCTCGTCGTGGACGGCGTGATGGTGGGCAACCGCATCGAGTCCGACAAGGCCGTGGTGTTGAAGCAGCTCGACGGCATGCCCGCGCCGAACCTCTCGCGCTTCAACGAGCGGCGGCAATGGCCGCGCATTCTCACCGAAGAGGAAGCGGTGGCGATCGCCAGGGGCGACAGCCGCGTGCTCGACGCGGCGGTCACCCGCGCGTGCGAGGAGCGCCCCGGCGATTGCGCGCGGGGTGGACGCCCGGTGGTCGAGCGCGAAGTGGACGGCAAGAGCCGCATCATTGCCGCCGAGGCGGTGCGCGACGGCGAGACCACGCTGAAAGTCCTGATGACGCTTGCGAACGGACTCGGCCGGTTTCCGGGCCCGAAGCAGGTGGTCTTTCTCTCCGAAGGGTTCTACACCGGCGAGTTCGCCGAGCGGGTGACGCAGGTCGCGGGGCTGGCGTCCCGCAATCGCGTGCGGATCTCGACGCTGGACGCGCGCGGGCTCGCGACGGATCCGCGCGCGCAGGACTTCCTGGGCGCCGCGCCCGTGCAGGGCACTGGCGACCTGGCGATCCTTGGCGCCGATACCGACGCCGACGTCCTGACGACACTCGCGCTCGAAACGGGGGGACTCCGCGTCCGCCACCGGAACGACCTGCGTCCGTCCCTAGACACGATCGCCACCGAAAGCGGCACGTTCTACCTGCTCGGCTACTCGTCGACCCAGCCGTTCGACGGGTCCTATCGGCCCGTGAGCGTGCGCGTACGCCGTCCCGACGTCACCGTTCGCGCGCGGCGAGGGTATCTCGCGGCCGAGGCGACTCCGCCGCCGCCGCCCGCGCCGGTGGCGGTGGCGCCCGCTCCCCCCGTGACCCCCGTACCCTCCGTGGCCTCGGCAGCGACAGCGCCCCCCGTGGCCTCGGCGCCCGCAGTGCCAGAGCCCTTGTCACTGCGACCGGAGGGCGCCAACCGCAACGCCGGCACCGTGGCCAGCCGTCTGGCCGAACCGGCCGGCGCCGCGCCCGAGCGCGCGGTAAGGCTGGCGAGGGAGGGCTGGGACCGTTACTCAAAGGGTGACGTCGAAGGCGCGCGCGACCGGCTCGCCGCCGCGGTCGAGGCCGGCGGCAGCCTCTGGGTCCGGTACGCGCTCGGGCTCTCGGAGCTCGCCTTGCGGCATCCCGAGGCGGCGCGCGAGGCGTTCGAGTTCGTGCGCAAGACGGAGCCCTCGTTCGAGGGCGTCTATTTCGACCTCGCCGACGTGTACCTGCAGCTCGGCCGCACGTCGGACGCACTCGCCGTCCTCCGCGACGCCGCGCGCCGCTGGCCGGGCGACAGCGAAGCGCACAACGCCGCCGGCGTCGTCCTCATCCGCCGCGGCGCGCTCGAGGACGCAGTCGAGTCGTTCGAGCGCGCCTGCTCGGCCGCGCCGTCCGACCCGATCGGCCACTTCAATCTCGGCTACGCGCACCACCTGCGCTATCAACGGTGGCTGCGCACCTCACCGCCGACACCGGCCACGGCGTCGCTCGCCGACCGCGCGCGCCTCAGCGCGCTCGAGGCCTACCGCAAGAGCGCCTCGCTCGGTGGTTCCACCGAAAAGGCCGCCCGAGACGCCATCGCCGCCCTGGAACGTCGATAAGTCCCCCCGACTTCACGCGAACGAGCGCGAGCGAGTGAGCCACGCGACCGAGCCGCGACTTGCCAAAGCGCGATCCAGCGGAGGTAAGTCGCGCGAGTGAGCGTGTAAGGGGGGTCCGGCGGGGACGAAGTCCCCCCGGAAAAAAAACGGGCCCAGGCATTGCCTGGGCCCGTTGAGTAGAGAGCGAGTTCGCTTAGAAGCCGAACTGCGCGCCGAAACGCCACACTGACGGCGGCACGATGTTCGACGGTTCCGTGAAGCCCGCGGTGCTCTTGTTGCCGCTGTTGTAGCCGGTGATGGTGTTGACGTTCAGGACGTTGAAGCCGTCCAGCATCACCTTCAGGCGGTTCTTGCCACCGCGCAACGCGAAGGTCTTGGAGAGACCGAGGTCGAGCAGTTTGACCGCGTCAAACCGCGTCGTCCCGGTGTTCTGGAAGGCCAGCGTGTTGTACTGGATGGTCTGCGCGTTTCCGGCCGGCGACACGGAGCCGAGCGGAATCGTGCCCGGGCCGTCGATCGACAGACCGCGGTTGTTGCCATCGTTCATGTTGAAGTTGCCCGAGAGCATCACGCCCCAGCCCACCGCGTACGCGCCGCTGATCTTGAACAGGTAGCGGTTGAGGTTGCTGATGGCGTTCGTGAACTCCACGCCCGTCGGGTTGGTGAAGTACACGTTGTAGCCCGGGTTGGTCTGAACGGTGACGGACGTGTTCATCTGCCACTTGTCGCTGAAGCGCTTGTTCGCCTGCAGGATGACGCCGTGGTAGACGTTGTAGTTCGGGTTCGTCATCGTGATGTTGGCGAGACCCGTCGTGAGCACGGTGCCCGGCGTGGCCGTGTAGTACGGCGCCTGCTGGCCGGTGACCGGATCCGTGTAGATGTTCCGCACGGTGTAGATCGCGCTCAGCGGGTAGCCCGGCGACACGCACGGCGCGGTCGTCGACGTCTCGCAACCCGGCTGCTGCCCGGTCGGGTAGGTGATCGTGCCGCGGTCGTAGTTGCGGTAGACGTAGTCCACGCCGACGGCCAGGTTCGGGATCAGCTCGTGCTGCATGCCGACGATGGCTTCGCGCGTGCGGCCGATCTGGGTGCTCTCGTCAACGGAGTTGCGCTGCGCCGTCAGCGAGCCGGTGTCGATGTTGAATCGGCCCGGTCCCTGCGGAATGCGCGCTCCCGGCTGGATGCCGCCCGCGACCCACGACAGCTCGTTCGGCTGGATGAACCCGTCGAGGTTCAGGTCCTGCCAGCAGGAGGTGTTGGTCCCGGCGCACGTGCCGTTGTTGTTCATGTTGCCCCAGGTGAGGCCGATGAAGCCCAGGTTGTTCAGCTGGTTCGCCAGCGTGATCTTCGTCGCGAAGTACAGCGAGTAGCTCGCGTGCACCTGGGTCTTGCCGTTGCCCAGCAGGTCGTAGGTGGCCGACACGCGCGGCGCCCAGTTGCTGAAGGACTGCAGCTTCTGGCCCGTCACGGGATCGGAGTCCGTCTCATCCTGGCACTGGCCCGGGAGCAGGACCGCGCCCGTGTTCGGGTGGCGGATGTCGATCGTGCCCGAGGGCGTGCAGCCCGCGAGCTGCTTCGACGTCTGCCAGTCGTAGCGGACGCCGCCGTTCAACCGCAGCTTGCCGCGGCTGTACGACTCCTGGATGTAGCCGTTGTAGGTCCACCAGTCGTTGTTCGTCGGCAGACCGTCCGTCCCGACCACCGCCGAGCGCGGCACGAGGCCCGTCGCCGAGCCGGCCGCCGCGTATGCGCCCGTGCCGCAGTTGGCGGACGCGTTGCCCGAGCACTGCACGACCGGGCGGCCGCCGCCCGAGTAGTGCGTGTAGGTCAGGATCGGGTTCCGGCGCCAGCCCACGCCGAACTTCAGGCTGTGGTCGCCGCCCATGACGTTGGACAGGAAGTAGGTGCCGTCCGACTTGGCTTCCCACGAATGCCGTTCCGTCTGATACGTCGCCCCGAGCGACCGGCTGTTGATGCCCGTCGTGCGGTTGTTGAGCGGCTGGATGTTCCACAGACAGTTCGGGCTGTTCGTCATCGCGTACGCGTTCGGGTTCGTCTCGAACGGAATGTAACGGCTCTGTCCGCAGTCACCCTGCGGCGGGACGTCCTGGTAGTCCAGGAAGAAGCCGCCGTGCACGTACGTGAACTGGTTGTTGAAGACCAGCCGGTCCGTGAGGATGAGCGTGTGCGTCAGGGAGTGCGTCGGAAGCGGCAGGCCCCAGTAGCCGATGCCCACGGGCATGTCGGAGGTCTGCTGCGTCACGGCTTCGATGAACGTCGTGGCGCTGGCGCCGCGGCGGTTCCGGTACTTGTTGTCGCTCTGGAAGAGGTACTGGAACTTGTTGGCCGCGTTCAGCTGGTAGTTGAACTTCCACGACAGGTCCTTGATCGTGGTCTTGTCGTTCTGCAGACAGCCCTGGATTTCTTCGAGCTGGCTGTAGGTGATCGCATCGACAACGCCCGCGGAGCCGCCGAGGCGCTGCGCTTCGATCAGCGTCTGACAGAGGGGGCCCTTGGTCGCGTCGAAGAAGTTGGTGACGCCGGCGTTGATGTCCTGCCAGTCGCCCGCGCCCCAGAACCAGAGGCGGTTCCGCTTGATCGGGCCGCCGTACTCAGCCGAGTAGTTGCCAATCCGCTGAATCGGGTTGCCCGACAGGAGGCCCTCGTCACTCGATTCGAAGAGCTCCCGGGTGACGTTATTCGACTGGGTCTTGTCGTTCTCGAACGTCATGAGCGCGGTGCCCTTGAACACGTTCGATCCGCTCTTGGTGACCAGGTTGATCGAGAGGCCCGACGACTGTACCGAAACGTCGCCGCCGCCCGTCACGACCTGAATCTGCTCGAACGAGTCGAAGTTGAAGTATGACGGCGAGGAGTTCGAGGACAGGTCGGTGATCGATCCGCCTTCGAGGTTCCACTGCACGTTGGCGCTCGTCCCGAAGATCGAGAGGCCCACCTGCTGACCCGACGCGGAGCCGCCGACGTTCAGGCCGGCCTGCACGCCAGGGGTCATGCCGATGATCTGCCAGGGGTCGCGCGCGGTCGGGATGTTCTCGAAGATCTCCTTCGAGAACGTCGCGCCCGTCGTCGTCTTCTTGGTGTCAACCACCGGCGCCGCCGCGGTAACGGTCAGCTCCTGCGTGATCGTGCCCAGCTCCAGCTTCATGTCGATCTGGGCCTGGAAGCCGGTGTCGATGACAACGCCC
>Ga0137313_1000121_pt1 | contig 26486 bp, 27 predicted proteins | sample EasRivERMZT166_2_FD_102287 | JGI IMG/M metagenome (GOLD analysis project Ga0137313, IMG submission 102287) | Soil microbial communities from meander-bound floodplain in the East River, Colorado, USA - East River MetaG ERMZT166_2 | ecosystem: Environmental > Terrestrial > Soil > Floodplain ...
GCAGACACTGTGAAGACGCCGGCGACGGTCGAAGCGCTGAGGAGAGTGCCAGGCGTCTCTCAAGTCGCGGCGGGCATTCAGGTCGGACGACTCGTCGACGGCTATGGCATTGCCGGCGTCTTCACAGTGTCTGCCAACGGCAGGAGCAGCAACGTCGCCCCATCGCTGGCTTCTCCAGGCTTCTTCGGTGCCGTCGGCACACGCCTGCTCATCGGCCGGGACTTCACCGAAGGCGATCGTTATGGAGAGGTCGTCGTCCTGAACCAAGCCAGCGCGCGGCGTCTCTGGCCTGGCGCGCCACTGGATCAGGTGGTCGGCCAGCCGGTCAAGATTGACGGTCAGATCGCGCGGGTCATCGGTGTCGTGCAGGACGCCTTCGACCAGGCGCTGGATACGGCGCCGGCGTCGCGCGCCTATTCGCCTATCCGTTGGGACCGCGTCGCGGCTCAGAAGATCGGCTACGCGATCCGGGCGACCGGGACGACTCTGACACTGTCCGACCTCGCGATTCGCCGCGCGGTGGCCGGCGTCGATCCCGACGCCGTGGTCGAGAGCTTCGACAGTCCGACGGATCGTCTGGCCGCGACCGTAAAAGACCGGACATTCGCCACGCTGGTCCTGGCGATCTTCTCGGCAGCCTGCCTTGGCGTGACCGCCGCCGGTATCTGTGCCGTCGTCGCCTTCGTGGCGGCACGGCGTACGCGTGAGATCGCCATTCGCATGGCGCTCGGCGCCGAGCCGCGGCACGTCCGCGGGCTCGTCGTCAACGCCACGTTGCTGGCCATGACGACGGGTGTCGTGATCGGCGCGGTCGGAAGCCGCTGGATCGCGGGCGTGCTCAGCAGTCAACTCTACGGCGTGTCGGCCGGAGACCCACGCGCGCTGCTGGCCGCGGTCGCCCTCCTCATCGCCTTGTCGGCGCTGGCCGTTCTTTGGCCCGTGAGGCGGGCCGTCCGGCTCGAGCCGACGACCGCTCTGCGAACGGAGTGACCCATGACGAACCGCTAGTCGCAGTGCAGAAGTAGAGCGTACGCAGTCTTTGAAGTGCTTGGGTCTGGTCGGCCTCTGGTCCTTGCGACCATTGATCAACTATGCTGCGGACCTTGGGCGGTTATGGAAACCTGCGCAATTGTCCGGCAAGATAGCGACCGTTCCATGGGGAATACGGCCGATTAGGACCGGTCGCAGGGCGAAGCGAGAACCGATTCATCGCTCGGACCCCCAGAGCTTAGCCTTGTACACTTTCCACTCCGATTCGAGAGATCTCAACCCGGACATACCGAGCGTGTCGAAGAGGACCTTGTCGCATTGGCTCGCGCAGGATCGCTCAGCGTAGTTCAGGGGCATGCCTCGAATCGCGGCGAAAATCTTTTCCTTGCCGAACTTGTGCAGTAAGAAACCCACAACGCTGCCTGCCGTCGCGTAGTTCAGGCCTGGGAAAACAGCCAAGTCATTACTGATCTCGTCTCGCCAGTCCGTTACCTGTCCTGATACGAAAGTCGCGAGACCCTCTTCAAACCAGTAAATCCACGAATCAGTATTCTCAGGGCGCTTTGGAACGATCCGGCATTCGGTTCGGCGAAAGCCGCGAATCATCGACAGCGAATAGGAATGCGACATTTCATGCGCCACGAGTTTTTCGATATCCACAGATCGTCTCGATCGAGGGTCCCAGCGGTCCGGATCCATGATGACGTGGTCATACGGCGTCAAGGCGGCTCCCACCAACCACCAGTCACGCACCCAGTCCGTGTTCATGCTGGCGATCGTCTCGAACTGAAGGTGGTCAGCAGCCAAGTAGATCCGGTACGCCCTTCGGTTATCGAGCGCGAAGAATGTTCCCAGTCTAGCGTCGGCCTTGAGGCCGAGTGCGAGAATCTCCTGAGCTCGATTGATGAGGTGAGGGTAGAAATACACTGATACCTCTCGGCGGCGGCTCTGACCCGAGAGGTGTTGGAAGTTTGGATCGTCCCAGCACTTTCGGTATGTAGCGGGCTCCGTTGGATGTCGTAGGACACAGCTACCTGTGCAAATGAGAATCCCGGCAAGAATGACAGACCGTGCCGATCGCACGCTTGGGAACAGTTGGTTTCGTCTTCTCATAGCAGCGTTCTCTGGGGCGCCCGCCCCGTCGTAGTGTTCCTCCCTAGCAACTGCAGAAATCGTGCATTGGTCATCGCCACCACGATGGAGTGTCCCTACTGAGCAGTGTAGTCGCCTATATAGGTACTTAGCCGAGTGGGGCTCAATAGGTCCTTGGCTCGAATCGTTTGCGACCACTTCAGCGCAGGGGACACTGGCTGGCGTGCTAGGATCGGTAACTCCTTCGGCGCAATGGAGCGACGAAACCGCCGTGCTGCGATCTGATTGATGTTCGGCGACTTGTGGGACTTCATCCTTGCCGTTTTTCAACAGCTGCTCGTCGCGTTGACTGGCACCCTCCTCAGCGTCATTGGACTCGTTTGGGAGTTGGTCGCGTGGGCTAGGAAACTCGAGACACCGAAGTTCAAACCTCGGTTACTTTGGGCACCAGGCCTGTTCCTCCTTTTCGTCGCATCGTTCATGGCATGGCGCCTGCAACACGGAGAACTCACACACTTCCGACGGCAGCGTGACGCTCAATCGTTGTACGTGGAATGCAGTCGGACCTTTGCTCCCCAGCCGGCAACTCTGCGGGGCGTCACCTACGTGCTGTCAATTCAAGAATGGCGCCCGCCGGACGGCGGAGGCCTTGGGAAGTACCAGGGCGCTTTTGAGTGGCCGGCCCAGCGAAAGAATGCGCTCCTTCATCTCGTCGAGTGCAAGCTCACGAACGTTGGGACGACCAACCCACTTACCGACGTTGAAATTGATCTCCGGATGACCTTCTACGAGGCCAACGTCGAGGCGACGCCCAACGGGTTCGGCCAGAAACGCGGGGCGCTCAAGTTCGAAAGAGCCTGGCCGCTCAGTCTCGGGGTCATAGCCCCTGGCGGATCCTTTGCGTTCTACATCTACAATCACAGTACTGCCTGGGTCACGATTGGATGGCCAGACGAGGCCGAGGTCCGAGCAGGAGACGCTGTTCACACAGTGAAGCTCAGCCAGCATCGAATGAACACGAATGCGCTCACCTTTGTCTCCTTCCTCCACCCTGAAGAGAAGTGACGAGATAATGACTCGAAGGCCGTCCGAGCCCCGGACGCGGAGGCCTGCCGTGGAGTTAGTAGCATGTCTGGTGGACTCCAATAGCGCCTGAGTCGGTCATTACTCGGACATTCGCGAGCCGGCAGCTGAGCAATTCATCTCCGCGAAGTATCTCAGGAGACTCCAATTGTGCCGTCCACCATCGAGGACGTCTAACCGGACCTTCGACGACGCTGACTCCGTGCTCTTGGCCTCCGACGCGACCTCCAACGTTCCTGCCGAACGACAGGAGGTGCCACTTCCTTGCTGCTTCGCGCGATTGCGTTCGCAGTGATATGAAAAGGCGAATGAGGTTGTTGAGATAATCGCCAACCGAGCCCTACGAAAGGCATTCGGTGGGGAACAGCGTCCAGTCGACAGTGTAAGAATCAAGGATTCCCGGGCTACACCCAGCATTCAGCTTTGTGACCTCCTGATTGGTGCCGTCCTCGCGGCGCGGGAGGGCGATGCCGTGGCCGAGGCCAAACTCGACATCCAAGATTGGATTGCACATCACCTCCGCTGGCCCGACCTCTGTGCTGACACCTTGCCCGTCGAGCGCAAGTTCAACATTTGGGTCTTCTACGATCCAACCAGAGGTCCTCGACGGAGCCAGACAAGGGCTGTAAACCTCGTCTACCCGCTACCGTCCAAGCGTTCGGTGTTGCCTGGCCATGCAAGAGAAGGCTGAACCTGCCCGCTAGGAGTACGGTTCAGCGTCTGGTGACTAGACGGCGACTAGGCAACCGTCGGGCTCGCTTCTTCCGTCTGGTCGTTCGCTCGGCAACGACCTTGGAGAGGTCGCGAACTGCAGACACCTTGATCGTGGTGTCAGGAAATCTAGCTGTCAATTCCAACGTACCGCCCATCGCACGAATAAACTTGTCGAGCGTACTCAGATGCATGTCTGGACGACGCTCTATCTTCGAGACAGAAGCCTGTCGAAGCCGAAGCCTACTAGCAACTTCTTCTTGAGATAAGCCTCGTAGATGGCGCAACTTTGCCAAGACCAACTCATCTGGGGCAGCCGTGACCTCGGATCTCCGAAGGAGCACTAGGACTCGATTGAGCGCATCCTCGGCATCCCGGTACACCTCGTGTGGCCCCTCTCCGAAGGTGGCTTCTTTCCCACCACTTAGCCCGAAGCCCATACCCCGCCTAAACTCAACGTCGAGGCGATAAGAGCCCTTGCGGAACGCACAGAAGCCAGAAGGCTCCGAGCCCACCGCGTCATCCACTTCCAGTTGGATGTCAGGAAACTCGGCTCGAACACGATCCGCCAGATTTGAGAGTTCAGTCATCGCTCACTCGCGAACGCAGTAGCTCGTCGATTGACCTACCATCCGAGCCTGGCTTAGCCAGAATGACTTCGCCAAACAACACGCGGATTTCGACGGCCCCGTTCGTTCCTATCGTCGTTACATGCCCTAGACTTCGATACCGGGTCACTCCAGAAGCTTCCGTACGCGCCGAGTCCGGTAACGGCCAGTACAGCCGACCGTCGCTCCGCCAGTTCTGTGGAGCGTATGGAACACCACTGAATTCGTCCTCAACCTCTCTCATCAGCCGATCGCCAGTCTCATAGGCCTCCGCCTGCATAGCACATGCCGGCGCTTCCATGAGTCGTCGACAGAACACCGCCAGCCTGGCGGCCTTCGTGAGCTTTCCCATCGTTCACTCCTATGCCTAGCCGTCTTTGCAAGACTTCCGTCGTCGTCATAGCAGCCCCCAGTGTTTTTCAGCTGTAAGTTAGTAGGTTTCTCAGTTGGTCGGTTCGTTAGCTTTGTAAGTGAGTGCTTGTCGCTGTGAGTGCTGTGCCTCAGCCGATGCTGATAAGCCAAGGCATTCCATGTGTGGAATATACCTCACGCGTTATGGCGTGTCAAAGCGTAGGGACCGCCTGACCGCCCAGGCCGAGGATTGCAGTTGGTCCTTGGACCTCGGTCGAGGATGCACTCGGTCGCTGAACCTCGGTCGAGCATGCACTTGGTCGCTGGACCTCGGCCGAAGAGGCCGAGGGTCGCCGACTACCCCAGCGACCTCGACAACCACGGGTCCGGGGTCGACTATGATGGCGGCACCCTGATGGGTGCCATGGAACCAGCCATCCTCCGACGAGGCAAGCTCTTTCACCATCAGGTCCAGGCCGATTGGGCTGGCTACCTTGAAGGTGCGACGGTCCGACCCGAGCACGTTATCCGTTACGGAATTGTCCCGGCCGGTGCAGAACATAAGCGCTTGGGACGCATCGATGTTTTCGTCGACCGCCTGAGTGATTTCGTCAGCATCGTCGAGATAAAGGCGACCGACTGGGACAGGGTCAAGAGGCCGCGCAAGTTGCTAGACGCGCACTGCCGACAGATTCTGAAGTATGTAGATGAGTGTATGCGCCGAGATTGCTGCTCGGTGTGTGCGGCAATTCTCTATCCTCGGGAACCGGTGACCGCCGGTCTGAAGGACCTAGTTGAGGAGGACGCAGGTACGCAAGGCCTTCAGGTGTTTTGGTACCGGCTTTCGTCCTGAACCGGGCGGCTAGGCCTGTTTCTAGTCCTGTCTCAGGCTACTCCGGTTGAACGTCTCGGCTTATACGGCCGCGCGCGCCCGGGCTTTACCCGTTTCTCATATGCGCTGCGCTTCGCCAAGAGCAGTTGTTCTCGGCCATGACGAGCCATATATTTCATTCGACTCGCTCGATTGGTGCAACGACGCTCGCAGTACCGGCGCTGCCCCAATGCAGCGAAGATTCGTGTACACACTGGACACCGCCGAACGATGCTGTTGTCGGCCTGAGACAGCGCGAATAGTAAGACATGAAGAAAGACGGCCTCGACCGTTCCCTCAATGAACAAGAGCGTTCGTCCCTGATACGGCAGCGTCAATACGCGAATCGGCCCCGGGACGATCGGCTTCAGCTGCCGCTGCGCACCTCCAGCTACTGATTCCAGTAGTCGGGCAACTTCGGCCTGAAGATGTGCGAAGTTCGCAAGACCGTATCGATCTGGACTCAGGCCATCGAACCTATGGCTCACCATAACGCCGGCCCGCACCCCGCCGTGTGACGCGGAATCGCGTCCGAGCGCGCTCGCGAGTCGCTTCCGAACCAGCTGCAAGCCACGACCTCGCAAGCCCGCGAACCTGACCTCGGCAAGGTGAATCGCGAACTTCAAGAGATCCTGTGATGTACGAACATGAATCGACATTTGGGAAATCGTTTCTCCTGGCCAAACGCCTACATTCGATCGCCGCATTATTGCGTGATCACCATCGATTCGCTTGAAAAGATCCACCAGGACGCGTGCATCATCTTGCCGAAGGGTTTCATGCCTAAGGCTCGCGTGCGTCTCCCGGCCAGCCTGTCCGACGTCGTACTGGATCGACAGAACGCCAACCGCGGGACACCTCGTGGTCGGCACCTCCTTAAGGAATCGCTAAGAGAAAACGGAGCCGGGCGATCGATCGTGCTCGACCGCCTGGCGAGGGTCATTGCAGGTAACAAGACCGTCGAACAGGCCCGAGCACTCAATCTTCCCTTGCGGGTGATCGTGACAAACGGGAAGGAACTCGTCGCCGTCTTGCGTCGCGATCTGGACTTGGAAAGGGATCCGGCTGCGCGGGCGTTGGCCATCAACGACAACCGAGTGGCCGAGCTGGACTTGGCCTGGGACAGCAAGGTGTTGGAGGAACTGCGTAGTCAAGGCCTTGACCTGGGAACCCTCTGGACTGACGACGAGTGGGCGGAGCTCATGGGCGAATCCCCGCAATCTGATCCTTCCGAGGATCAGGTACTTGAACCTCGGTCGACGCAGATTCAGCGGGGAGACCTGTTTCAGCTCGACCGTCATCGGCTGCTCTGTGGTGATGCAACTGACGCCGCCGACGTCGCCCGGCTCCTTGGCGGCAAGGTCCCCACCCTGATGTGCACCGACCCTCCGTACGGCGTGAACTACGAACCGGAATGGCGGCATCGCGCATACCCGAAGCAACGTACCGCCGTTGGCAATGTCTTGAACGATAGCCAAGCATCATGGTCTGAAGCGTTCGAGCGCTTTCCTGGCGACGTGGTCTACGCCTGGCACGCCGGCGTGCGGTCAGCTGAAGCGGCCACAGCTTTGCGAGCGAGTGACTTTGAGGTCCGTTCCCAGATCATCTGGGTAAAGTCTCACTTTGTACTGAGCCGAGGTGCATACCACTGGGGTCATGAACCTTGCTTCTACGCCGTCCGGCGAGGCGGTCGGGCGAATTGGCATGGCGATAGAGGTCAATCGACCGTCTGGAGTGTCCCGAATCTCAATCCGATAGGTGGGACTCGCGGCGGCGAAAACACGCCAACCGGGCACTCGACCCAGAAGCCCGTGCGCCTCTTTGAGATTCCCATTCTCAATCACACGACTCAAGGTGCGTGTGTGTACGACCCCTTTGTCGGGAGTGGAACAACCTTGATCGCCGCGGAAAAGACGGGCCGAATCGCCCTCGTTATGGATCTCGATCCGAGGTACGTCCAAGTGGCACTCGACCGGTGGGAGGCCTTCACAGGGCGTAAGACTCGCAGGATTGAACGGGTCCGGCGTAGAAAGCGATGACGTCGACGAGACGTCGTAGTCGAGGCGGCAAGGGCGGCGCAGAACCGGCCGGTCGCATCCGTATGCGCGAGGCGCAGGCCAAGCAGCTGCATCTCGAAGGTCACACGCAGCACGACATTGCCAAGACACTGAATGTGAGCCAGCCGGCGGTGTCCAAGATGCTCAAACGGATCGAAGAGCGCCTCCTGGCGGATGTGGCTTGGCGGGTCGACCGGCAACGGGCGCGTCAAACGCTCCGGCTCGAGTTCATCTACAAGCAAGCGATCGCTGGTTGGCGCGCAAGCCAGGAAGAAGGCATGCGGCGGCGGCGCCGAAAGGTTGAAGGTCCGGGGACCCAGTCCGGTACGACTGTCGCTGAGCTCATCTCAGAGAATCGAAATGGCGATCCCCGATTCCTCGACGAAGCGCGACGGGCCCTTGGCGACCTTCGTGCGCTTTGGGGTGTGGACGCACCCGAGCGTCTGTCGGTTGATGCAACGAATCGATTTGCCGTGATGAGCGACGCGGATATTGAGGCCGAACTGGCTCGGCAGTCCGTGTTTCTCGGACGTTTCTTACCGGCACAAGGAGAAACCGTGCCTGCGAAACGACCAGCTGATGAGAGCTAGGAGCCCACGAAACCCTCGTGAAGCCGCCGTTCTTCAGGATGAACTCGTCAGCCGGCTCGCGACGGCTCGACTCGAGCCGTTTGTCGAATTGGCCTGGCGAATTCTTGAGCCAGGCACACCGTTCAAATCGAATTGGCACATCAGCTTGATCTGTGAGTACCTGGAGGCCGTCACGGCCGGCGAGATCCAAAACCTCGTAGTTAATGTTCCGCCACGGTATGGCAAGTCGCTATTGGTCACTGTCCTCTGGCCAGTCTGGGAGTGGATTCAGCACCCGAGTCAGCGGTGGCTCTTCGTCAGCTATAGCGAGGCGCTCGCGTTGCGGCACAGCCTCGATCGGCGTCGCGTTCTGCAAGATGAATGGTACCGCCAACGCTTTCCCCACGTCCGACTCGCTGCAGACCAGTCAGCGAAAGCTGAGTTCCACAACACCAGGCGCGGCGTGATGACCTCTACATCTATGGGAGGCTCGATTACCGGGAAGGGTGGCGACCGCATGGTCATCGACGATCCGCATAGTCCTGAACAAGTTGAAAGCGACCTTCAGCGGGAACACGTCATCGACCGTTTCCGCATGACCCTCTCGACGCGGCTGGATGACAAGCGCCGGGCGGCGATGATCGTCGTCATGCAGCGTCTGCATACTCAGGATCTCAGCGGATTCTGTGTTGACCTGGGCTTCCACCATCTCCGTCTCCCAGCACTGGCCGAGAAGCGCACGCTCATCACCTTCCCACGGTCAAAGCAGACTATTGAACGACAGCCCGACGAGCCGTTGTGGCCTGAGCGGGAGAACCATGTGGAGCTCGAGCGTCTTCGCCAAACACTGGGTTCGTACGCATTTGCGGGACAGTACCAACAGAATCCAGTGCCGCGCTCGGGTGGGATGTTCCCACCTGAGTGGTGGCGGTACTACGATGAACTACCGCTGGGAAAACGCGTGCAATACATTCAGTCCTGGGACCTTACGTTCAAGGAGGGCGAAGGCAGTAACTATGTGGTGGGACTGGTTGCTGCGAGGATTGATCAACTCGTCTTTCTGATTGATCGCTTCAAGAAAAAGGTCTCCTTTGTGGACACGCTTTCGGCGATTCAGGACATGCGCACGAGATATCCACAGACGCAGGTCACGCTCATCGAGGAAGCTGCGAACGGAGCGGCAGTAGTCGACGTGCTCAAGTCTAAGATTCCCGGCCTGATCGCCATTGCTCCTGAAGGAGGCAAGACGGCTCGGGCACATGCGGTCCAGGCCCAAATTGAGGCCGGTCAAGTGCATTTGCCTAGTTCGCATACACCAGGGGGCGAACTCCGAACAGATCGCGCGTGGGTGGATGACTTCGTGACAGTGTGCGGAGCGTTTCCGAAGGGTTCGTCCGACGATGACGTTGATGCGTTGACTCAAATGCTGGTGTGGGTACACCAGCACCCTCATGTCGAGCCGTGCGGGATGGTTCGAAACCCGGAGCCGATGGTCCGCTTCCGGTATGACCTCTTTGGCCGTATGCGACGTCTCTACGCCAACCGGGGACGACGAGTCGAACGCCGAGCCAGTTCGTGGCTCAACCACACAACGCTTGGTGGTGTTATAGACGATGCGAGCAGTCCCGACGAGCCGGACACACGCGACCCCGATTCGCTCGATTAGCGCTTCGGGGCGCGTGTCCCCGCTGAGCGTTTGGGGGCTGGCTTCGGTAGTGGCAGATCGAGGTCACAGACTCGCATCCAGCCGCGCTCGTCGACCTCGATTCGATCGTATGCACTGAACTCTTTGGTTGCCTGCGCTCGGGCTGCAGCCGGCGCGATACCATCGAGATCAATTCTTTAGCACGTGCCCGTTGGGCGGCTGCAAACCGACGCCACAATTCGCGCTCAGGTAGGAAATCCATTTCTAGCCAGGCAGGGACTGTACCTCGTTGGCCTTTGGGCATCCAGAGGCCACGGGACGCAGGGAATCTTCGACACAAGAGGCCGCTGATCCTTCATTGGCGTAGTGATACCCGACCTGGATGACAGGTGGTGATCCTCGGCCTGGGTCGCCGATGCTCGCGTCTGGCACTTGCGGATCTTGTGCCTCTGCGAAGCCAAGGCTAGAGATAGACGCTCACATCGAGGTAATGGGGATCCCAAGCGAACATAACTGCTCATACCCTTAGGCTGCTGTTGACTGCGAGCTTCTCTTCACGCAACCGAATCTCCCGAGCTAGTTGCTCACGCATGGCGCTCCGTTCTTGTTCGATTCTCTGCTCAACCTTTCGCTTATACATTGCTTCAACGTAAGGTAACCAGCTCTTGAAGTAATCAATGGCTCGCTGAGCGTCATGGCTCTCAACAGATACGGACGCTTGATCTCCGACAACACGATGGGTTTCCGGGCCGCGATTCATTATGGACGTCCTGCTGTAGTTGCTTTGTAGAACTTGGATCCACAATTGATTGACGGGCTGACTGAGCTTTATTGTGAGCGTGCCGTTGTCCCACCAAGCATCGACAACCCGAATCGGGTCCGCAATGAGCGGATCGTCGATTGTGCCAGTCGGCACCACCTGTTTGGAAAGACTGCTCAGTTCCTGTCTGGTGACGAAGTCGTTCCGCCGCCCGATCAACTCCGACTTGATCGCGTCGATTGACGTCGGGCGCTCAGCTAGATTCTGACGGATCATTAATCCAACGATGTCGTCCAGATAGGCGAGTTCTGGGGCAACGCTGGAAATGAGCTTGTACCCCGTTCCCTGCGGCACCGCGCTCGTGAACATCTCATTCAGCACCAATCCAAGGGCGAATATATCGGTTCGGTGGTCGCAAGTCGCGCCACGCTGTCGTTGCTCCGGAGCTGCATACGTGAAGTTGGCTAGGCGAGTACCAGGCCTGGTCTCGATGAGCGTATAGAGCTCTTCCTGAGCAAACTCTGCGATGCCGAAGTCAGCAACTACCAACTGCTGTCTGGCAGAGTCATGAAGGATGTTCTCAGGCTTGAGGTCTCGGTGGATAACACCCATCTTGTGGGCGGCTTCGGCGCCATCTAAGAGTTGCGCAAACACCCGCAATACGTGGTCCGGTGGGATACGCTTTCGCATCAGCGTGCGCAGCGACCCCGAGTAAAAGGGCATGACGTAGAACGGCGCGGGTTGCAGACCCTTCTGACGGTGCAGGCCGTGATCAATCACGCGTACAACGTTAGGGTGTCTGGCATTCATGCCAAACAAGAGTTCGTTCTTGAAGCGCTTCTGCTGCTCCCGGGAGGCGGAACGAGCTGAGAGTAGCTTTACCGCTACTTCCTCGCCTGCGGCATCTGTTGCCTTGTACACAATGCCATTCCCCCCTTCGCCCGCGATCTCCGTAGCGGTGTACACGGCGAATGTGGTTTCAAAACGGATCGGTGACCTTAGCGGTGACATCGGGGACGCTCGCAAGGAATCAGCGCTTGATGGACTCCGGCTTGCAGATCGAACACGGGCCGTAGACCCTTGCCGCTTCGCCGAGCTTCATCGGAATGCTCGACCGGGCCAAGCTGCGGCATCCCGCGTTGTGGTACTTCGTGCCCGTCTTCGTAACGTAGACAGTCGCCCCCGGATGACTGGCGCTAGTCTGCGCTGCTGCGCTCCGGGTCGCTGGTGGCAGAACCGGTGGCTTACAGACCGAGCAGGGGCCGTACTTCGCGCCGACATCTCCAAGCCGGAATGCGATCTTCGATCGACTCAGGCTGCTGCACCCATCGGAGTGATACTTCGCACCTGTCTTCGTCACGTAGACGGTGGTATCGGGGGAGGCCGGTGCAAGTGTACTCTGTGCGGCCCAGAGCGGCAGGGTTGCCGCAAGAACAGGCAGCCAGATGAGGCGCCGAACGGCGGGGAGCATCGCCACGGCTGGGTGACGCAGCTACGATGCAGGAGGGAGGCGAAGTTAGTCAAGCCTTCCCCGGCGGTCGCGCGCCCGTTACAGCCGAGGGGGGATCCTCCACTGTCTTGACGAGGCTAAGCCCCTACACCACACCGCCCAGTCTATGAAGTGAACGGCCGACTATCTCCGACCACTGTGATCGGGATCGGTTACGTGAGCAGACAGGGTCGAGCCCTGCACGGCTGCGACGCTGGACGAGCGACCTCGCCCAGCTGGCCTTGACGCGATCCTCGGCCAGATGGGCCGAAGCTCGGGCTTCAGTACCCAGTGCCTGACCCTCTGCCGTCAGCGCTTGGGTCTGCCGACTGTCTGAAACGGTGAGAAGAACTCCGCCAGGGATACGCTCAACGCAGAGGCGAGACTGGCGAGACTCCGCAGCCCAATATCGCGCTCACCTCGCTCGACAGACCCTACATAGTTGCGGTGGAGGCCAGCACGTTCGGCAAGCGCTTCCTGCGAAAGGCCCTTGGCCGCGCGGAGGGTTCGCAGCCTTGTGCCCACATCCACCCGCAAGTCCGCGCGCACCTCAACATGCTTGCGAACATGGACAAACCGGGTCTACACACTATAGTGTGCATCACTCGAAGGTGGGTTTGGCGCAATCCGCTGGTTTCTTAAGGCTCTCGGAGGTGCCCTATGCTCTGGGCTTGGCTACTTTTCGGCGCCACCGTCGGCGCCCTCGCTGCCCAGAAGAAGGGCTTCTCGCCGCTCGTGGGAATCGTCGTCGGGGCGTTTCTGGGTGCGCTCTCGCCTCTTCTACTGGTCGTCTCAGGTGTCACGTCCGCCGGCGACCTGAACTCGAAGAAGTGCCCTTACTGCGCAGAGAGGGTCAAGGCGGAGGCAAGAGTCTGCAAGCACTGCGGCCGGGACTTGGCGCGGGAGGCCCCGACTGAAACAGGGCCCAACGTGCCGGTCTAGAAGGAGCCTTGCCGGCACAAGGGCAAGAATGGCCGAACAGAGGAAAGCTGCCGGCAGCAGCGACTGTCCCAGTGCTAAGGGTGGACAAGAGCATTCTCGGCCCAACTGGCTGGCGGTCTGTTGAGGCGATCCGAGCGATCCTCGGCCTCACCGGCAGGCCGTCCGCCTGTTGCCCAACAACCCTTGCTCACCGTGGGTAGGCTGAAGGGCGATCCTCGGCTCACCGGCCAGAAGTACTGTCTAGACGGCCCTGTACAATCCCCCAGTGCCACAAATTAGCCTAGCCTTGCTTCCGAACAGCAATATCAAACGTGCTACCGCACTGACGTGGCGGAGCCTCGTTCGCGTCTGCGCAATTGCTCTGCTTGTTGGATTGGGCAGGCCTCTTTCCGAGCCGGAGTCAGTCGCAGCTGAGGCAGCGTCGAGTCAAGTAGTCCAGACCCCTTCAGAAGTTCGAACGGCGTTTGATCTTTGGTTGAATTCGATTCAGGTAGTAGGACGAATCGAAGGCGGCTCAGTTGGATGGTGGATTCTCGACACCGGAGCCGGGTTCAGTGCGGTCGACGAATCGCTCGCTAAGGGGCTTGGCCTAAGAGCTACGGGTAGCGTTGAGATCGAGAGCGCGGGTGGCAAGATGCGGACAAGCATGCTTCGGGGCCAGACGCTGCATGTCGCCGGCGTCTCCACCAAGCTCGATCTCGTAGTGATTCCCCTTGCCGAGGTATCGGACTATGAAGGTCGCCCGATCGCAGGCATTCTGGGCTCCTCTTTCATTGAGCGTTTCCTACTAACAATCGACTATCAGCAGCGATTCATCACTCTGGCAACTGGGCCGTCAGCTCGCCTAGGAGCCGACACGCAGACGATCGCTCTTGAAATGCGCAACGAGGAACCTTGGGCAAGAGTCGCATTCTCGCTAGATGGCAAGACCTCGGTGTCCGGGTTGTTCATGGTCGATACTGGGGCTAACGCGTCTATTGACGTCAGTCCGGCATTTGTCTCAGCCGTCGGAATCGCTCCAGTGCTATCTCGACTTCCGGCTGTCGACACCAGAGCGATCACGCCAAACGGGCTGATTGACTTCCGTGAAGCGCGAATCAAACACGCGCAGCTTGGCCCATTCAGAATCAAGGAGCCTCTTCTCGCCTGGTTCCAGAGCGGCTCGCATTGGGGCGATGGCCTGTTGGGAGCAGACGTTCTTCGGCGCTTCACGGTAACCCTCGACTATCGATCGCGTCTCATGAAGCTCCAGCCTAACTCTGATTTCCGGAAACCGTTCGAGACGAACGCCAGTGGTTTGCTACTTAAGACACACCGTTCTGATCCAACGGCGTTCGAAGTGGCATGGGTCCGCCGATCGTCGCCAGCCGATACCGCCGGCATCCAGGTCGGAGATGTCCTGTTGTCGGTCAATAGTCGGCGGGTAAACGAATTGGGCCTGAACCAACTGGTTTCTTGGTTCCAGCGAGACTCCAAAACCTACCAACTCGGAACGAAGCGCGGCGACGAGCATCGAACCGTCCGGCTTCGGACCAAGCGGCCCATTTAGCCTGCACAACGCCGGCAATCGTCCGGCGCCGCCGGGCGGTCCTCGGTTCAAGAGGTAGGGCGCCCTGAACCTCGGCTGAACCGACCTAGCAGTTTCCGGTGAGACTCGGCTAGAACGGACAGGGCCCGCAATCCTCGGCCTGGATGGCATGACCCGAACCTCGGCCTAGATGGCCGTTGGTCTGACGGTAGCGGCACGATCCTGGACCTCCTTCCTCGACGGCATCGGTACGGCGTAAGGCTCAGTCCGTGAAAAGAAGGCCGAACGTCAGGCCGTAGCGTTACCACCGGCGTACGGCTAGCCTCGCCCGACTCCTCCGGTTGCTCTCACAGTCGAAGCGGCCAGCCAGTCTGGATCTCCTAAAGGCCGCTCTGGTAGGTATAGGCGTACTGTCTGTCGCCAGATGGAGCACACTCGGCAAGCGTCGACACGATCCCCCTCAGGACCAAATGGCGACAATCGCACTCTACTCTCAGGTAGAACAGCCAGGCCTATCCCCTTGGCACAGGGCTAGGCCGAGTACACTCGGCCGATGCGAATCCTCCGACGACTCCTAGGATCCCCGTGGGTAAATGGACTAGGTGCGACGATGACCGCCGCTTTCAATGCTTTCGCATGGCTTGGCTGGTGGCCTGTTGACGCCCTAGCTGCGACCCGGCTTGTGTGGTTGGCTGGATGGGCATTTCTATTTGCGATCTTCGCGTCAGCAACGTTCTGGGCGCTCTGGTGGCGAATCAGCGAACTTGAACGGCCCAGGGTCGTGCTGAGTAAGTCGCGATTCGTTCCCTTTGGGGACAAGTACAAGCTTCAGTTTCTTCTTGAACACAAGGGCGAGGACGAGGTGTTTATTGATCGCACTCGTACGGTGATCGTGTTTGCGGATAAGACTCAAGGCACCAATGCCCTCGTCAACGAGAAGGGTGATGGGAGCGGAAACCCAATGGCCGCTGAAATGTTTATCACGTCAGCCGCGACAGTTGAGACGCTAGGGATTGCTCAGTCAATCCTGATCGCGTTCGCCTATCACGTTAGGAGCGGCGCCTCCGGAAAGACGCAGATCCATAAGCGTTTTTACAAGTGGCCGTCAGCCGTTCACAAGAGCAATACGGACGGAAAGGTTACGATAGCTTTGGAACTTTATTTTTGCACTCGAAAGGAAGCAGACGATCTGGAAGTCCGTCTTCGTGAAATGGACATCATTTTTCCATGACGGTTTCAGGCCGCGAGCATTGCCGGATGGCATCACTTTCGTCTTGCAAAGCCGTAGGCGTTTTACTGGCTGCGTGACGGTATGCGACCGAGCGCCAGATCCTCCAGAGTGTGCAACGACTCAGGAAGCCCCTTCGGCTCTAAACGCTTCACGTCAACGTGCGCGTAGTAGCTGCGCTGGTCGGGTCCCCAATCGAAATACAGGCCCGCGTTCTTGTCCTCGCGGAGTTCGCGAGCGTGAATCTCGGAAACGTGCAGACTAATGTTCGCGAGGAGTTCGGCAGGCGCGTCCACGCGCTTGGCAAAGACCCGGAGAGAGTAGTCTCCACCCAAGAAGGGAAACTCACCGCCGTCCATAGGCAGCATGAAGTGGTGGTTCGTCGCGATCCCATCCATCGGCACAAATAGGCCGCTGCCCCGCACCAACTCGCCCTTTTCTCCGTAGACCCAGACGGAAAAGTTCTGCTGTGACTCCCCTCGCTGGAGGTTCACGTGGAGACTCTCCACGGTCTGCCCACGACGAGCCGTGCTGTAGAGCAGCGTCCTCAAGAACACCTTGCTTCGTGTCTTTCGACTAGTCAGGTCCGCCGCATCGTCAGGGCCGAAGAAGATGACGGTCGGCTGCGTCATCTTCAGTTGGCCCGTCCTGAAGAATGTGAGCCAAGCGGTGGTCACGGATACGACCAGCGACAAGATGGCGATGACAAGCGAGGGATCCATGCGGGAGCGGGTCGGATCGTAGCATGCGCCATGGCGGGCCGCCGCGACAGGGGCGAGGTTGCGGGTGCAACTACGCGCGAATCCATCGGGAAAGACGGACTGTTGCGCCGACGGGTAGTCCGCCCACGCCGGCGTGGCGCCGAAACAGTCAGAAGTTGTGTCGAGCAGCTAAATCAAGCTCGCCAGGTGGCCCTCGCACGAAGACTGCTATCAGGCAGCCATCGGGGCGGCCCGTCCGAGCGTGGCCAAACTCTACCCACCTGAGACCGCGCCCAAGACCATCGCCGACGGGTCAAGCCCGTCTACCCCTGACGCGAAGTCCATCCCGGGTTTCCGGGATGGGGATAGCCTCCCTAGAGAGGCGATCCTCGGCCTAACCGACAGGAGGTCAGCTCATAGCCAGTTCCCGGTTGACCGACTAACCAGTCTCGAGGCCGATCTTGATTCAAAAGACCAAAGACCACGCCGCCTGATGGCTACTTCTCTCTGGCTCCACACCAGGTGGCTAAATGGCCAGCTCACAGTCTACGGCGCGATTCCATCCGGAGGAATACAAAGAACCTGACAGTAGCCGGTCCGAGCGGGATGACAATCATCCAAGCCGAGCAGCACTGGATCGCAACACCTGGTTCCGGTCGCTGAGCAGTCATCGTTGTCAGCGCAGCACGTCAGGCTCCGTGTTGGCTCCGCAGATAGTGATTTCGTGGCGTAGGTGATCGCAAGAACCGCTACTAGGCAAATCATGATGCGACAACTCCTCACTCGACACCTCCATGACAAAGGCGCATGCCGAGCAAGGTCGAAGCCAACGTGGAGCCTGCGGATTGCCGGAGCGAGCGAGGGCGTGTGTTGCTGTAGTGGGGCGCGGATCTCTCGCCGCGGGGCCAAGTGACCCCAACCTGCACTGAGAGATTCACATCGACAGGGTGCGATACGCAGCGGAACTAAGGCACCCAGTTTGCAACCACAGGGCCCTGGAGGAACTCATGCTGTCAGCCATAGCCAGGTGTACCAGTCGAGAGTCACCAGGCCGTTTGCTCAGTTGGATGACAACAGTGCTACTGCTTTCGTCAGTAGCACTCAATGTAGTTCAAGCAAGAAAGCTCAAACGCTACGCGGAGGCAACTGTGGTGGAGCCGCGCGCGGGCACACTCGTTCCGGCGATTCAGGCGTTAACACTCGAAGGTGAACCTGTCTCAATTCAATTTGACCAGCCAACCATCCTTTACTACTTCGGCCCTGCCTGCGGATGGTGCCAGAGAAACTGGCTCAATGTGAAAGCGCTGATCGCTGGAACGCAGGGTCGCTTTCGATTCATAGGCCTGTCGGCTCAGTCGGATGTGACGAAGTACCTCATTGAGCACGGTCTCACGTTTGAGGTGTTCACGGGGATCGGCCCAGAGACCTCTCAAGCGTTCTACCTGACTGGCACACCCCATACCATCGTCGTTGGGAAGGGCGGCAAGGTCCTGCACTCGTGGAGCGGTGCCTACTCCAATGACCAGCAGCAATCGATTGAGGCGGCGTTGGATGTCATATTGCCCGGGTTACAGCCATCTTCGAACAGAGCTTTGCCGTCAGGCGAAGGCGGTGTACAACCAACCAAATGATTGAGATTCGCCGCCTGTCCAAGCGTAATCGGGACGGCACATTGGCCTTGGACGACATTAGCATCTCGGTCAGAGCCGGCGAATCGCACTGTCTTGTCGGGTCAGCTGAATCAGGACGCCCCACGCTCATCGGCGTATGTCTGTCCGCGATTCGCCCGACGTCCGGTGAAGTCTTGATCGCGGGTGTCGATGTGGTGCGACGGCCAGTCCAGGCCCGAAGACTTGTGGCCTTCGCGGGCTCACACGCGTCATTGTATGGCTCGCTCACCATTCGACAGAACGTTGAGTTCTTCACTAGACTCGCCGGCGTTCACAACGCTGCTGCTCCTGGTGTGGTTGAGAATGGGCTGCGATGGGCCGGTGTTCCAGAAAGACACTTCGATGTGACACTTCGCAACGTCGGTTCAGGTACAGCGGTTCTCGCATGGTTCGCAATTGCTTCAGTACGTGACACTCCGGTGGTTATTCTTGCCGACCCGACTCGTGGTGTTAGCCCGCGGACTCGTCTCGCCATGCAAGATTGCGTCGCTGACCTCCGCGCGCAGGGCAAGGCGATCCTTGCGACGACAACCGATCTCGCGTTTGCGTCCGCCTTCGACCGAATCGGCGTCTTCCATGCCGGCAGGATTGTGGCCGAACGGTCGTCGGCTGAAGTGATGAATCAGAGCCTCGCCCAGTTTGCGTTGGAACTAGGTGGGCAACTCCCGCTTGACCCGAACCACAGTTGAGCTGCCGGTGATTCTGCTACCGCAAATGAAGCGCGTGTGGCTCATTCTCTTGCACGAACTCGCCTCCCAGGCTGCCAATACTTGGATCCGAGTGGCGACGGCCGGTGCAGTACTCCTGGCACTTCTAGTAGCGAGGACCGGCTCCGAAGACTACCGCATTCGCTATGACCAGTTCGTCCAGCTCAGCGAACAGCTTGACGCCACACGGACTCGGAAGAGCGGCTTGTCAGGGCTGGGCCTTGACGTTGGCCTTCGCGTTCTCCACGCACCAGCGATAGGCAGTACGCTCGTTAGGGGCCTGGAGAGCTCGATGCCGATCTACTGGGATTTCTCTCCTAGCGGCGTCGTGAGCGGGCCGACCACTCCGTCCTTAGCGCAGGATTCTGAGGTCGGGTCCGTGCTCGATCTTGAGTCTCTTGTCCGAACGGTCCTTGGCCTCTTAGCTCTAGTCCTTGGTCTTCACATGGTGGCTGGCGAGCGGGCCGCAGGAACGCTCTCAGGCCTCCTCAGCCAGCCAGTTCACCGCGCCGCCATCGCAATCGGAAAGATCCTGGCCGGTGCGCTCACACTGGGTGCGGCTCTTGTCCTGTCTTCATTTGCGGCTGTGGGGTCGGTAGCCATTCAGTTTCCGGAAGTGAGGACCTCGAACAACGTTCAGGCGTTACTTGGGTTTGGAGTCGCCGCTTTCCTGTACTTGGTTGTCTTGCTAGCTCTAGGCATGATCATCGGCGCCTTGACGCGAGCGTACTCAACCGCGCTAATTCTCGGGATCAGCATTTGGGTGTACGTTGCATTCGTTGGTCCGCAGCTCGTCGTGTTTGCCGTCCGGACCGTCGCACCTGTGGCATCTGCCCACCAACAAGAACTGGAACGACAAAAGGTCTTCGACGCACGCTTGCGAAACGCACAAGTATCCATCGGTCAACGCTTCCCGGAGTTGGGCGGGCGAGAAGCACTCGCTCTGGACTATGTGCCAAAGTCGAACGTCCGCGAGGAAATCGAGCGCCTATGGAAGTCGGAGGCTCTCGAGACTAGGCGGATCGTCGAAGCGATCGATGAACGGCTGGTCCAAGGGCGGCTGCGGCAAGCCCGATTGATGCGTTGGTTTGCGCTCGCAAGCCCAGGTAGCGTCCTACTTAATGCCGCGACTAATCTCGCAGACACTGGCCGCCCGACGTTGGAACGGTGGGAGCGGGATGTTCGTGACCAGCAGCGGACCTTGAACAAGCTCCTCTTCGATGACCCCCCGAGGCTGATCTTGCTCGTTCCTGGAGGTTCTTTGTCCGGCTTCAATCGCCGACCACTGCCGACGCTGAAGACGATTAGGCCCTTCGAGATGCGAGTTCCAGACTCACTGCGACGGGTCCGCGACTCCGCCACTGAGCTAATCGTTCTCGTGGTCTATCTTCTGTTCGGTGTCGGCTCAGCCGTCGCAACATTCCCACATGCTGAGCTGGCAGAGGAGGCCCTTAGACACTAGGGTTCCGTCTCCTCTCTTCCTTGGGTGAGTCTGTGATACTTCATCTTGTTGAACAACGTCTTGCGGTTGATGCCGAGGGTGTCAGCCGTGGCGGTTCGATTGCCACGGTGGCGATCTAAGGTTGCCTGAATGAAGCTCCGCTCAATCCTGTCCGTCGCCCGCGCGATAGCTTCCGCAAGGGTTACCGAATCTGGAGACGAATCGTCCGCTGAGGCTCGGACGGATCTGCCGACCTGAATATCCTTGACGTCGATTACAGGTGCATCCGATAGGATTACAGCCCGCTTAAGTACATTCTCCAACTCGCGTACATTGCCAGGCCAGTCATGCGCCAGTAGTGCTGCTCGAGCATCTACTGACAACCCGACACTCTCAACTCCTCGCTCATTGCTCAGTCTGTCGAGGAAGTGGTCAATCAGGAGCGGGAGATCATCACGGCGTTCCCGAAGCGCCGGCAGTCGGACAGGCACCACTGCAAGGCGCCAGTAGAGGTCGGCCCGGAATCGGCCTCTTGCCACTTCGTCATCAAGGTTGCGATTCGTTGCCGCAAGAATCCGAACATCGACTGGAATCGCCTTCCGCGAACCAACGCGAGACACCTCGCGTTCCTCTAGGACCCGTAGCAACTTCGCCTGTGCTTCGAGAGGGAGTTCACCTACCTCGTCCAGGAACAACGAGCCTTTGTCAGCTTGTTCAAACCTGCCGGCACGACTCTCCCTGGCGTCGGTATACGCCCCTCGTTCATGTCCGAAGAACTCAGTCTCCACTAGCCCAGATGGAATAGCGGAACAGTTCACCGCTACAAAGGGCCCGTCAGACCGTCGGCTATGGCGATGGATGTTCCTGGCAATCAGTTCCTTGCCGGTACCAGACTCTCCATAGATCAGCACGACTGCGTCGCTGGCCGCGATCCGTGGCAGCACGCGAAGCACATCTTGGATCCCAGGACTTCGGCCGACGATGCCCGGAAAACTGACTCGGCCATCCAGCTCCTCCTTGAGCCGACCGACCTCCTGTTTGAGCCCCCGAAGCTCGAGTGCCCGTTCGACAGTGAGCAGCAACTCCTCATTGTCGAATGGCTTGGTCAAGTAGTCGAATGCGCCTGCGCGCATCGCAGCAATCGCCGACGGAATCGTTCCGAACGCGGTAATGAAAACGCCTGGCAGCGTCGAGTCGTACTGTCGAAGAGTGGTAAACACTTCTAACCCGCTCATTCCGGGCAGGTTGACATCGATGATGGCGAGGTCAGGTCGGACCTGCTGCGACAGTTGGACAGCTGCCACGCCATTGGGCGCTACCTCTACAAGATGCCCACGTTCAATCAGAAGCATCGATAAGATGCGGCAGAGCTGTGGCTCATCATCGACCAGCAGGATCCGGCCCATGCTCAGCCTCGCAAGGGCAGCATCAGTGAGATCGTTGTGCCCTGGTCGACTTGGCTTTCAACCAACAAAGAACCGCAATGCTGCATCATGATTTGTGCCGAGATCGCAAGGCCCAATCCACTCCCCATTGCTTTGGTGGTAAAGAAGGGCTCACACACTCTGGACAAGTCAGCCGCCGGAATGCCGCAGCCGGTGTCAGTCACAGTGACGATTGCCATTGCCGACCGGACCTCGCCCGCTATGCTGATCGCTCCGCCTGCTGGCGTAGCCTGGCAAGCATTCAACAGAATATTCAGGAGGACCTGACGTAGCTGTCCAGAATCGGCCCGCACTGGCAGACCATCGCCAAATGCTTGCCGAAGGAGTAGCTGATGGTGTTCGACATACGGTTTGACGAATGTGACGGCCTCCTGGACGACCGCAGCCAAGTCGAGATCGACAAGAGTCAGGGACGGCGGCCGGCTGAGCGTTAGAAGGCTCGATACGGTGCGATTGATACGATCGACTTCGCCGATAACTTGATGGAGTAGTTCGGTTTTCTGAGACCACTCTGCAGACGATTCCAGTACATGTTGAACGCTCGATCGAATCGTCGTCAGAGGATTCCGAACTTCGTGAGCCACCGCCGACGCGAGCTGTCCCGCAACTGCGAGCTGCTGAGCCCTCGTTTCCGCCTGAAGTCGGTTTCGTTGTGCTTCACGAGCGGCCATTCCAGCCAGAGCTACCGCTGCGGCCTGCCCAACAGAGCGAAGAAATGAAACAAGGTTATGCGAGGGCCGCCAGGAATTCTCGGACGCGCCCAACACAAGGACGGCATCCATACGTCCGCCGGCTAGTAGTGGCACACAAATCGCCGCGGACAGATCAGAGAGCAGGGACCGTTCAGACTCAGAGAGGAAGGTCAGGACGCCAAGATGCTCGGAAGGCACCAAGGGTTCTTCGTTGACGCTCAACCATTTGGCAAGCCGCCCCCGCGCACCGAAACACGGCAATACCGGGGTCCGCGGCCCGGCGCCGATGAAATGGGTGGCTAGGTAACGGCTCTCCGGGGGGCTGATCTCGAACAAGACGCCGGTCTGACACTTTGAAAACTCAAGAAAGCGTAGGCCAATGATTGAGGTAAGCGAACTGCGACTTTCTGCTCCGGCTAGCTCACGTGTGAATTGCTCCAGGAGGACGGTCTGGTCCCCTGGCGGTACCGGACGACGGAAAGATGGGGCTGACCTGCGAAACACTGACATTCGGGAGAGCACCATCAGTTCCTGGTGGCGGCCGACAGCTTACCACTGGCAGCTACTCGCACCTGGGGTCGGAGCACCCCGCATATGGGGCTCTGAAACCCCACGTTGGTATCGATGGCCGCCACTCGGGGCCATCGGGGAGACGGCGATCGATTGGCAGGCGTCTTGCCCTGTCGTGGGCTTAGTGCCCCGAACATCCTCGCTGGCGAGATCGCGTCAGAGCATCCGCTGTATCGCTCTAGCGCGGCTGCGTGAGCTTGACGCAGAAAAGGCTAGGATCTTGTCCGAGTTTCCATCCTTGGCGTGCCTTGCCAGACGGCCTAGGAGGCGCCCGGACGCCCAAACGCCGAGCGGCCCCAGATTGGTCACCGACGCTTCACCACTCCCGCTCAGAACGTTGCATTAAGGGCGGTGGTTGCCGATCCCGCCTCCAGGATGGGAGAATACTCCCGTACCTAGGCTGAACGTTCCTACCTGGAGAGGGCGTTGATGAAGACTTCCTTGAGTCACAGAGAGCTAGCAGAACTGGGCGCGCGTGCGAGGCTGGCTGAAATCGACCGAGAGCGCGCAGAGCTCCTACGCGCGTTTCCTGGTATTCAGCGGAGCAGTGCGTCGCACGCTGGGCCGGGGGCCGTCCGTCGGTCTCGGACCATTTCGCCCGCGGCCAAGAAGCGGATGAGTGCGGGAATGCGTAAGTATTGGGCTCGACGGAAGGCACAGCAGGCACAGCGCAAGCAGGCCTGACAATCTCGGGGCCTACTAGACTCGACTCGCCTGCTTGAAGCGATCGTATCGGTTGCGTGCGTATGCTAACTGTTTTCGGTCAGATACTGGTTTCCGCCGTTCTCCGCCTCAGATCAAATGGCAGCTCGGCCCGTGCGCTCCCTCATGGAGTCCTTCGGCGGTAGGTTGAGGATCGAATAGGGCTGCCCGGCAAGCGTCGGCTCGACGAGGTCGACCCTACTTGCTGTCACGTTCGATGCTGAGGCGAGCGGCCCTGGCACCAGGCTAGGCCGCTGCCCCAGCACCCTGGTTCGTGTCAGTTGATGGGAACGCAGCCAGACGGTCCCACAGGGCAGGTCCAGCCAGGCTCGCACTGAGTCGGATTGTGATTGCAATCCCACGAACACGTGAGCGTCCCCGGATTACACACATCCTCAGGACCACAATCGCTGTTCCACATGTCATCGGGATCGCACTCAAAGCGGCCGGCCGCAGCGTCACGCGACATACCCAAGAGCGCTACTAATAGAGCTACCGCAATCGCCGCCTTCCTCATCGTTCGCATAGTCGCTCCTTTGCCGTGATAGTGACACATGTGGCCTTAGACTATAAATACATAGGCACACACTATGCTTACACGGTGCAGGCGAGTATATTATCGTGTCAGTCATAGTTCAATTCATATGTGTGATGTGTGACGACACCTATTGACGTGCCTGAACAGGGGACCACAGATCATGGAGCCACCTACTGACGCAGGGCCAGGCGGTCGACAGTGGAAGCGATGGCTGGACACACTTGCCACGGTCGCCGTAATAGTTGCTAGCGGATCCGTCATCTGGTTTGTTGCGACACGTAACGACAGGCCATCGCGAACCGCTGGTAGCAGAGACAACGCTACTGAGCCGCCGCTTCCCTCTCGGAAACTGAGCACGGCAGGCCCTGGAGTGGCCGGGCGCACGACTGCGCGGGCCGCGCTGATCTTGTATTCCGACTTTGAGTGTCCGTTCTGCAAGAAGTTCGGAAGCGAGGTGTGGCCGGTTCTTCGCGAGAAATATGTTCAGTCTGGCCAACTGCTGGTCGTGTTTAGGCAGTTGCCGATTGAGCAGCTGCATCCAAAGGCAGTGAGGGCCGCGGCTGGTGCTGTCTGTGCCGGACTCCAAGGAAAGTTCTGGGAGATGCATGACCTCTTGTTCGGAAAGCGCTTCGAGGATGGGGATCTAGCAAAGCACTCAACGACGCTGGGCCTAGAACCGGTGAGATTCGATCGGTGCTTGACCAAAGAGGGCCCGGCGATCGTGGAACGCGACCGAGAGGAGGCTCGGGAACTCGGGATTACGGGAACGCCGACGACCTTTATCGGCGCCCTGGACGCCGACGGAATGATGCTGCCGAAAGTGCGCGTATCCGGTGCGAGGCCGCTGCAGGAGTTCGACACAGCCCTGCAACGGTTCGTGCAGGCGTCAGTTCCAGAAAGGTAGGAGGTCCGAAGGCGCGAGAGTGCTGAAACCGCTGAGGCCCGGCACGCCGCCCTTCCCCCATGCGAGCGATAGCCCAGCAGATCGACGAGGTCGTTGCCGATCCGGTTCTTCGGTGGTACGGAGCTGCCCTTGCGCTCGTGAACACTGTTACCGCGCTGTTCTGGTTGACCGTGCAGCCTCTAGACCGGATACTCCAGCCGGCGGCCACACCGATCTGTTGGCCGTTTCTTGACGCGTGCCATGAATGGCGCGTCGCGGGGCCGGGTCTAATCTCAGCGATAGTGGTGGGACTGGCATTCCTGGGGCTATGGACGGCGGTTCTGTTCGTCAGTCAGGGTGCTGCTAGACGCGCGTACTGGTTGCTGCTGCTGGGCCTTGGGATGAGGACACTGCTTGTCCTTCAAGACTATCGCCTCGTTCTCAACCAGCACTACATGACCTCGTGTGTTACGGTTGCGTACCTCTTTGTTCCCGGTAAGCGACGCGTCCTTCCGAGTCTTCTCGTGTTGTTCTACTTCTGGGCCGGCCTCTTGAAGTTCACGCCTGACTGGATGTCGGGAGCCGGGCTATACGGGCGTCGACCCCTAGGCATGCCGCAGGCGTGGGTCCCTGTTGCGTGCATGTACGTAATTGTGTTGGAGCTTCTAATAGCCCCCTTGATGCTCGTCCGGCGCCAGTTGATTTTTTGGGCGGCATTTGGCCAACTCTTGCTGTTCCACCTAGCGTCCTATTGGGTGGTTGGCTTCTTCTATCCAGTCCTGATGTTCTTGTTGCTTACGATTGTCCCATTTGTACATTTCGGGCCCCGGCTGAGCGTGGAAGACACCGAATCGCCGAGAGCGGTGCTGTCGGGCGTTTCGAGACCTCAAGAGCACCCGGTAGCCTTTGCATTTCTGGTGGGCTTTTCAGTCCTGCAGCTGACTCCGAGGCTTTTTCCTGGTGATGTCGCCGTTACTGGCGAGGGTCGGATGTTCGCGCTGAACATGTTCGATGCTCCGCTGAGCTGCCGTGGCTATGCCACGGTTCATAGGTCCAGAGAGCAGCCTGAGATGCTGACACTAACCGCTCCCTTTGTTAACCCGCGCATTGCGTGTGACCCGATCGTCTATCGAGCGATTGCGCTTGCGCTGTGTCGCCGGAATGACACAGCACGCGACTTTCATGACATCGACCTCACCCTAGATACTCGCAA
>Ga0137313_1000122_pt1 | contig 26354 bp, 30 predicted proteins | sample EasRivERMZT166_2_FD_102287 | JGI IMG/M metagenome (GOLD analysis project Ga0137313, IMG submission 102287) | Soil microbial communities from meander-bound floodplain in the East River, Colorado, USA - East River MetaG ERMZT166_2 | ecosystem: Environmental > Terrestrial > Soil > Floodplain ...
CCGACACCGGCCGCTCGAACCGCCATCAGCGATCTCTTGTCACAGGCCTCCGATGCGCTGGGCTCTGCCTCGACGGCCCTGCGATGGATCGCGCGGGAGAACCTGCATCTGACACTTCAGTTCCTGGGGGAGGTCGAGCGCGATCGCCTGGAGGGTCTCGTGACGTCACTCGGGCCGCGACTCGCGCTGCGGCCGTTCGTGGTGTCGCTCGATCGGTTCGGCGCGTTTCCGCCATCCGGTCCGCCGCGGACCATCTGGCTTGGAGTGGGCAGCGGCGCCAACGAAGTACGGGAGATCCATGCGGAGATCGGCCGGCGGCTGGCCGCGTTGAAGTTCGAGCCGGAAACGCGGCCGTACTCCCCGCATCTCACCGTGGCTCGCGTCCGCGACGAACAGCGCGGGCGCGCAGCGGCGGTCCGTTCCACACTGGCCGCGATCCAGGTGCCCGTCACCCAATGGCCGGTCGCGCACGCGACGCTCTTCGAAAGCGACCTGTCGGGTCCGAGGCCCCGGTACACCGAACGCGGCCGGCTGCAGCTTGGAGACTAGCCGTGCCTGTAGAAGAATTGACGCGATGCCCGTGACTCATCAGGTGGCCGTGTTCGGCGCGGGGAGCTGGGGCACGGCGCTCGCCATTCACCTCGCGGGTGTCGGCCACAGCGTGACGCTCTGGGGTCGGGATGCCGGGTTGATCGCAGAGATGACCGCCCGGCGGGCCAACCCGACCTATCTGCCTGACATCACGTTTCCGGATCGCGTCCGGCCGACCGCTGACTTGCAGGAGGCGCTCGCCGGCGCGCAGCACGTGATCTTCGCCGTCCCCTCCCATGGCCTTCGAGGAGTGGTCCGCGCGGCCGCGGCGGCAATTCCGTCTGACGCCGTGCTCGTGAGCGCGACGAAGGGCATCGAACCCGAGTCACTGCAACGGATGTCGGGTGTGATCCTTGAAGAAACCGGCGGCAGGAATCCCGTGGTCGTGCTCTCCGGACCGAGCTTCGCCGCGGAAGTCGTCCGCGGCCGTCCGACCGCGCTTGTGGCCGCCTCGCCGGACGCCGCGGCGGTGCGGTCCGTCCAGGAGCGGTTTCGAGGCCCCGGATTCCGGGTGTACGCGTCTGACGACGTCGTCGGGGTGGAGATTGGTGCGGCGCTGAAGAACGTGATTGCGATTGCCGCGGGCGTGACCGAGTCGTTGCAGCTTGGGCACAACGCGCTCGCCGCGCTCATCACGCGCGGCCTCGCCGAGGTGTCGCGCCTGGCGTGCGCGGTGGGTGGCCGGCGAGACACGCTCGCGGGACTGAGCGGCCTTGGCGATCTCGTGCTGACCTGCACCGGGGAGCTGAGCCGCAACCGTCACGTCGGCATCGAGCTGGGCCGTGGCCGCGCACTACCAGGCATCCTCGCCGGCATGCGCATGGTGGCGGAAGGTGTGCGGACGACGGAAGCCGCGCTGGCGCTGGGCCGGCGTCATGACGTGGAGCTGCCCATCGCGAGTCAGATGGCCGACGTCCTCTCCGGACGCAGCACGCCTCGTGACGCTGTGGCCAACCTGATGCTGCGGCCGCAGCGCGACGAGTCCGACGGCCAGCCGATCTGAGACGCCATGCCGTCCTTTTTCGATCGCCTTCGCGCGGGTCTCGCGAAGACCGCGCAGCAGATTCGCGAGCGGCTGACGGATGCCGCACCCGCCGCGGAGGCGAGCGCACCGGCCGCGCCGGCGGGGGCGCGGCCTGAGACGCTCGAAGCCGTGTCAGACGCGCTGATCGGCGCCGACGTCGGTCTGCAGGCGACCGAGCAGATCCTGGCGGCGGCGAAACAGGAGAGTGACGGCACGCCGCGTGAGCGCGTCGAGCGCGTCATGCTCCGCATCTTCCAGAATGTCGCGCCTCCCGTTCCGATGGCGTCGCGCCCGCACGTGGTCCTCGTGGTGGGCGTGAACGGCACCGGCAAGACGACGACAGTCGGCAAGCTGGCGCGCCTGTATCAGTCCGAGGGCAAGTCCGTCATCATCGCGGCCGCCGACACGTTTCGCGCCGCCGCCGTGGAGCAGATCGCCATCTGGGCCGAGCGTGCGGGGGTGGAGGTGGTTCGGGCGAAGGCCGGCGCCGATCCGGCCGCCGTGCTGTTCGACGCGGTGTCGGCCGCCAAGGCGCGCGGCCGCGACGTCGTCCTCGCGGATACCGCCGGCCGCCTTCACACGCGCGCGAATCTGATGGCGGAGCTCGACAAGATCCGTCGCATCGCGTCGCGCGAAGTGCCTGGCGCTCCGCACGAAGTGCTCCTCGTGCTCGACGCCACCGTCGGGCAGAACGGCCTCGTGCAGGCGCGCGAGTTCATGGCGGCGAGCGGCGCGAACGGCGTCGTCCTGACCAAGCTCGACGGCACGGCGCGGGGCGGCGTCGCCGTCGCCATCGCGCACGATCTCAAGCTGCCGATCCGGTACGTCGGCGTCGGCGAGACGATGGACGATCTCGTCCCGTTCGACGCGGCCACCTACGTGTCGGCGTTGTTTTCAGAACGATGGTAACGGACGCCGACGCGCGCTTCATGGCGCGGGCGCTGTTTCTCGCCGAGCGCGGTCTGGGGCGCACATCGCCCAATCCCATCGTCGGCGCTGTCGTGGTGACCGACGGCGGCGTGGTGGTGGGGCAGGGCGCGCACCTCGCCGCGGGCGGACCGCATGCGGAAGTCGTGGCGCTCGATGCGGCCGGTGCGCAGGCCCGCGGCGCGACGCTGTACTGCACGCTCGAGCCGTGCGTGCACACGGGCCGGACGGGGCCCTGCGTGGATCGCATCGCCGCGGCCGGGATACGCCGCGTGGTCGCCGCCACGCGCGATCGCAACCCGCAGGTGCAGGGACGCGGGGTCGCGTACCTGCAGAGCCACGGTATCGACGTCACGGAAGGTGTGGGCGCGAAGGATGCGGCGAGGCAGCTCGCGCCGTTCTTCTGCTGGGTCACCGAACGACGCCCCTACGTGATCGTGAAAGCCGCCGTCTCGGCGGACGGCTTCGTCGGCCGCCCTGGCGAACGCGTGCTCCTGACCGGCGCGGCCGCCAATCGGTTTCTTCATCGGCAGCGTGCGGCGGTGGACGCTATTGCCGTCGGATCAGGGACCATCCTGGCCGACGATCCGGAGCTCACCGCGCGCCTGGCCTACCGCGCTAAGTCCTTTGTTCGTGTGATTTTCGACTTCAGCTTGAGGGTCCGGCCCTCGGCCAGGGTGTTCTCGACCATCGGCGCCGGCCCGGTCATAATGGTTGTTTCGACGGGCGCCGCGGAAGCCCATCCAGAGGTCGTGGCTGGACTCGAGGCGCGGGGCGCCATCTTCGAACGGGTCGTTACCCGGGACCTGCGGCCGATTCTGGCCGCGCTTGCGACCCGGGGCACGGTGTCAGTGCTGGTCGAAGGCGGTCCGCGGTTGCAGGCCGCGTTCTTCGAGCAGGGACTCGTCGATCGGGTCCAGAGGGTCGTGACGCCGCACGTGCTCGAGCGGGGCATCCCGGCGGCGAGCGGCATGGATCTGCCGGTGACGTCGGGCAGGGCCCGGCGGGTGCGACTTGGAGCGGATGAGTTGTGGGAGGCGGATGTTCACGGGCTTGATTGAAGATGTCGGACGGGTCGCACGGCCCGAGGCAGGCGCGGACAGCGACCTGCGCATCGCGACGTCTCTCGCGAGCCAGCTTCGCCCCGGCGACAGCGTGGCCGTGAATGGCGTCTGCCTCACTGCGACGTGGGCTGACAGCACCGCATTTGGCGCGCACGTGTCGCCGGAGACGCTTCGCGTGACCACGCTCGGCGGTCTTCGCGACGGGAGCCTCGTCAATCTCGAGCGGCCGCTCCGCGCCGACGGCCGCGTGGGCGGACACTTCGTGCTCGGCCACGTGGATGGCGTGGGACGCATTACGCGTTTTGCCCAGGACGGAGAGAGTTACTGGCTCGACGTGGACGTGCCCGTCGAGCTGGCGCCCGCCATCGTCTCCAAAGGCTCCATCGCGATTGACGGCATCAGCCTGACGGTGGCGGCGCTCGCCGGGGCGCGCCTCGGCGTGCAGATCGTGCCGTTCACGTTCGCGGCGACCGCATTGCGCGTCGCCCAGGCGGGCGATCGCGTGAATCTCGAAACGGACATCATCGGCAAGCACGTGCTGCGGCTCTTCGCGCTCCGGACGGAAGCCGGCGCACAAGTGGGACGGCCATGAGCACACCCATGCGGCTGGCCAAAGGCTCGCGGCGGCGGAGCCCGTTTGCGGGTGTGGACGAGGCGATCGACGCGCTTCGCGCCGGCCAGATGATCATCGTCGTGGACGACGAGGAGCGGGAGAACGAAGGCGACCTGACGATGGCCGCCTCCAAGGTCACCCCCGAGGCGATCAACTTCATGGTCAAGCACGGGCGCGGCCTCGTGTGCCTGGCGATGACGCCCGAGCGGCTCGATGCGCTGGAGATTCCGCTCGAGGTCGCCGACAATTCCTCGCCCCGCGAGACGGCCATGTGCGTCTCGATCGACGCGAAGTCAGGAACCTCGACGGGCGTGTCCGCGGCGGATCGGGCGAAGACCATCCACACCGCGATTGATCCCGGGACGACGCCCCGCGACCTGAATCGTCCCGGACACATCTTTCCGCTGCGCGCGCGGTCCGGCGGCGTGCTGGTGCGCGCCGGGCACACCGAGGCCGCGGTGGACCTCGCCCGCATCGCCGGCCAGGTGCCGGCCGGCGTCGTCTGCGAGGTCATGAACGACGACGGGTCGATGGCCCGAGTACCGGAACTGACGAAGTTCGCGAAGCGCCACAAGCTCCTGATGATCACGATCCTCGATCTCATCCGGCACCGGATGCGGACCGAGAGCCTCGTGCGCCGCGTCGCGCGGGCGTCGCTGCCCACCGCGCACGGCGAATTCGCCGTGTACGCGTATGACAGCGTGATCGACGGTCAGACGCACGTCGCGCTCGTGTGCGGCGAGGTCGGCGACGGCGCGAACGTGATGGTGCGCGTCCACTCCAAGTGCCTGACCGGCGACGTGTTCCATTCGATGCGGTGCGACTGCGGCGCGCAGCTCGACACGGCGATGGCGCGCATCGCGCTCGAAGGACGCGGCGTGCTGCTGTATCTCAATCAGGAAGGCCGCGGCATCGGCCTCGCCAACAAGATCCGGGCCTACGAGCTCCAGGATCAGGGGCTCGACACCGTGGAGGCCAACGAGCGGCTCGGGTTCAAGCCCGACCAGCGCGACTACGGCATCGGCGCGCAGATCCTGCGCGACCTCGGCGTGCACACGATGCGGCTGCTCACCAACAACCCGCGGAAGTTCATCGGCCTCGAAGGCTACGGGCTGTCGGTGGTCGAGTCGGTGCCGCTCGAGATCGCGTCAACGGAGTTCACCCGCCGCTACCTCAAGACCAAGAAGGACAAGCTTGGGCATACGCTCAAGAGCCTGTAGACCAGAACCGTGTTCACGTCTCTCTCGAATCGCCTGCAGACCGTCTTCAAGAGCCTGAGGGGCGAAGCCCGCCTCACCGAGAGCTCGGTGGACGCGGCGCTGCGCGAGATCCGGCTGGCGCTGCTCGAAGCCGACGTGAACTTCCGGGTCGTCAAGGCGTTTGTCGATCGCGTCCGCGCGAAGGCCGTCGGCGAGGAAGTGCTGACCAGCCTGACGCCCGCGCAGCATGTCGTCCGCATCGTGCGCGACGAGATGCTCGCGCTGTTCGGCGACGCGCCGTCGGGCCTGACGCAGACGTCCCGCTCGCCGCGCGTGGTGCTCATGCTCGGGCTGCAGGGCTCGGGCAAGACCACGACGTCGGCCAAGCTGGCGCGGCTGCTGCAGAAGCAGGGCCGCCATCCGTTCCTCGTGTCCACCGACGTGCGACGGCCGGCGGCGATCGAGCAGCTGTCCGTGCTCGCGACTCAGATCGGCGTGCGCGTGCACGATCCCAGCGGCGACATGGATCCCGTGGCGCGTGCGAGCGGCGCGCTCGCCGCCTGCAAGACCCTCGGCTTCGACACGCTCATCGTGGACACCGCGGGCCGCCTGCACATCGACGACGAGCTCATGTCCGAGCTGCTGGCGATCAAGGCGGCCGTGGACCCGACGGACCTGTTGTTCGTCGCGGACGCCATGACCGGGCAGGACGCCGTCAAGAGCGCGGGCGAGTTCAACGCGAAGGTCGGCGTCTCCGGCGTCGTGCTCACCAAGCTCGACGGCGACGCGCGCGGCGGCGCCGCCCTCTCGGTGGTCGGCGTGGTCGGCGTCCCCATCGCGTTCGCCGGCGTCGGCGAGCGGCTGCAGGACCTCGAGCCGTTTCATGCCGACCGCCTGGTCTCGCGAATGCTGGGCATGGGCGACGTGCTGTCGCTCATCGAGCGCGCGGAAGAGGCGATTGACGAGTCCGAGCGCGAGGAGCTCGCCGCCAAGACGCGGCTGGACGATTTCACGCTCGAGGCGTTCCGGGACCAGATTCGCGCCTTGAAGAAAATGGGGCCGCTCGAGCAGGTGATGGGTATGATCCCGGGTCTCGGCGCGATCAAGGAAGCGGCGGGCGCGGCCGGGGACGTCGATGAGGGGCAGCTCCGGCGCGTAACCGCGATGATCGACTCGATGACTCCCGCGGAACGCCGGAACCATGCGATCATCAACGGCAGCCGGCGCAAGCGCATTGCGAGGGGCAGCGGCACCACGGTCGAAGAAATCAACCGCATGCTCAAGCAGTTCATGGAAATGCGGCGGGTATTCAAGGCCATCGGCGGGATGACCGGCGGCGGCCGCAAAGGGCGGCAGCGTCTGTTGGGCATGTTGAAGGGCAGACGGTGAGTTAGCACGTGGGAGGAGTCTGAATGTTAGCGATTCGATTGCGGCGCGCGGGTTCGAAAAACCGCCCGTTCTTCCGGGTGGTCGTCACCGAGCGGGCGCGCGCGCGGGACGGGCGGTTTGTCGAGGTGCTGGGCCACTACAACCCGCGGACCAAGCCGGAGAAGCTCACCGTGGACCGGGAGCGCCTGGCGCACTGGCTGAAGGCGGGGGCGCAGCCGTCGGACACGGTCCGGACGCTCATCGATCGGATGCCGCCGCCGGCTCCGGCAGACGCGCCGGCCGCGTCGTGAGCCGCGCGGGCGACGTCGTCTCCGTCGTAGCCCGCGCGCTCGCCGCGACGCCGGATTCGGTCGAGGTCAGCGAGTTCGAGCGCCGCGGCACGACGATCGTCGAGCTGACGATGGCGCCCGGCGAGCTGGGCCGGGTCATCGGACGCCAGGGCCGCACGGCCGCGGCGTTGCGCACGCTGGCGTCCGCCGCCGCCGAGCTCGAAGGGCTTCGCGTGTCGGTGGATTTCCGGGACGAGTGACCGATCCGAACTGGGACGACATGATCACCGTCGGCCGCGTCGTGCGGCCGCACGGGCGGAAGGGCCAGGTCGTCGTCTTCTCGGAAACGGACTTCGGCGAGGAACGATTCAAGGCCGGCGAGCCGGTGTGGCGGCTCGCGGGCGGCGTCGCGGAGCGGCTCGTCGTGCGGGACGGCCGGCCGTTCGATGCCAGGTGGGTGGTCGGGTTCGACGGCGTGAATTCGATCGACGAGGCCGAGACGCTGCGCGACACGGAGTTGCGGGTGCCGGCCGACACGCTGCGAGCGTTGGGTCCGCAGCAGTACTATGTGCACGAGCTGGCGGGCTGCCGCGTGGAGACCACCGACGGACGGCTGGTGGGACGGGTGGACCGCGTGGATCTCGCTGCGGGGACGCCCATCCTCGTGGTCGCCGGCGCGGCGGGCGAGGTGCTCGTGCCGCTGGCCGAGGCGATTTGCCGGCGGGTGGACGTGCCGGCGCGGCTGATCGTGATCGATCCGCCGCCGGGTTTGCTCGAGTTGAACGCGTGACCGCCGACATCATCACCATCTTCCCGCGCGTCGTGGAAGCCGCGTTGTCGGAGGGCGTGGTCGGACGGGCCAGGACCGCCGGCACGATCGACGTGCGCGTGCGGGACCTGCGCGACTTCACCGACGACCGGCACCGGACCGTCGATGACGTGCCGTTCGGCGGCGGGCCCGGCATGGTGATGAAGGCCGAGCCGGTGTTCCGCGCGATCGAGGCCATCCGCGCCGATCGCGGGGAGCCCGACGCGGTCGTGCTGATGACGCCGCAGGGCCGGCCGTTCACGCAGCGGGAGGCCGAGCGGTTCAGCCGCCTGGCGCGGCTGGTCCTGATCTGCGGCCGGTACGAGGGCGTGGACGAGCGCGTCGCCGAGACGCTCGTCACCGACGAGATCTCGATTGGCGACTACGTCCTGACCGGGGGCGAACTGCCGGCGTTGGTCGTCGTGGACGCGGTCGCCCGGCTCGTGCCGGGCGTGGTTGGCGATGCCGAGTCGGTCGCGACGGATTCGTTCTCGGAGGGGTTGCTCAATCACCCCCAGTACACCCGGCCAGCGGTCTGGCGGGGTCGGCAGGTGCCGGAAGTGCTCGTCTCGGGGCATCATAGGGAGATCGAGCGGTGGCGGCAGGACGAGCGCGTCCGCCGCACGCGGGAAAGACGGCCGGACCTGCTGTCCGGCATTGATGAAATGACAAGGAGCGAGGGCAATGAAGGCGATTGAAGCGGTTGAGCGGGCGCACCTGACGGAACGGCCGTCGATGCGGTCGGGCGACACCGTGCGCGTCCACGTGAAAGTGCGCGAGGGCGACAAGGAACGCATCCAGATTTTCGAGGGGACCGTGATTGGCCAGCACCGCGGCGGCACCAACGCCACGTTCACGGTGCGCAAAGTGTCGTTCGGCCAGGGGGTGGAGCGGATCTTCCCGCTGCACTCGCCGACCATCGATCACATCGACGTGGTTCGCGGCGCCAAGGTGCGCCGCGCCAAGCTGTACTTCCTGCGCGATCTCAAGGGCAAGGCCGCGCGCATGAAGGAACAGAAGCGCACCGCCTGATTGCCGGCGGGGTCGCGTCATGTCCCGTCCCAGAGCGTCCCGGACTCTGGAGAACGTCATCCGACGCCTCGGCTACGTGCACGTGGCGGGCGTCGATGAAGTGGGACGAGGATGCCTGGCGGGCCCCGTCGTCGCGGCCGCCGTCGTGCTGCACGAGGATCACTACGTGCGCGGCGTCGCGGATTCGAAGGTCCTCGATCCCGGGGACCGCGAAGCGCTCTACGAGCCGATCGTGGCGGCTTCCGTCGCCTGGGCCGTGTCCATCGTGGACGCGGCCGAAATCGATCGCATCAACATCCACCGCGCCTCGCTCCTGGCGATGCGCCAGGCCGTGATGGCGCTCATCCCGCTGCCCGGGTTCGTGCTGGTGGACGGCTTCCGCATTCCCGAGCTCCTCATGCCCCAACGGCCCGTGATCGGCGGTGACCGGAAATCGACGGCGATCGCCGCCGCGTCGATCGTCGCCAAAGTCACGCGCGATCGCCTGATGGCGACGCTGCACGAAGCCGATCCCCGCTACGGGTTCGACCGGCACAAAGGCTACGCCACGCGCGAACATCTCGACGCCGTCGGCCGGTTCGGCTATTCGGCGGTGCACCGCCGCACGTTCCGGCCGCCAACCCTGTTCGATCGCATGCCCGACGAGGCCGGGCAGGAGGGAAGGGCGTCATCGGGTTCGTAACGCGCTTCGTGCTGGCGATCTACTTCGTCGAAGCCGGGTTCGTGCTCATCGTGGCGCCGTGGACGCCGTACTGGGACAGCAACTACTTCGCGACGCTGACGCCGTGGCTGCGGGAGTGGCTGGCGAGCTACGCGCTGCGCGGGGCGGTGACGGTCGTCGGCGTCATCACCGGCGTGGCCGGCCTGCGTGAGTTCGGCGGCGCGTTTGCGGTTCGCCGCGCGCGGCTGGCGTCGTCCACGCCTCCTAATCCCGGAAACCACTTGACCTAATCGGTGTGAACCATGATTCGGTGGCCGGTCCCCTGCGTCTACCTCGTCACCGATCGACGACGGCTGGCGCCTGACGCGCGCACGGCGGATGCCGAGGTGCGGGCGCTGGAAGCGTTCCTCGATGACGCGCTCGACGCCGGCGTGGACGTGATTCAGATCCGTGAGCGGGATCTGGCGGCCGGCCTGACCCACACGCTGGCTGCGCGGCTGGCCGCCCGGGCGGGCGGCCGCGCCGTCATCCTCGTCAACGACCGGGTGGACATCGCCCTGGCCTCGGGCGCCGGCGGGGTTCACCTGCGCGCCGACAGCGCGCCGACCGACGCCGTCAGGGCGATCGTCCCTGCCGGCTGGACGATAGGGCGATCGGCGCACTCGCCGGAAGAGGCGGGCGGCGAGCTCAGCGCGGACTACGTGCTGTTCGGGACGGTATTCCCAACTGAATCAAAGCCGGGCGCCGGGGGCGCGGGCCTCGATCGCCTGAAGGAAGCCGCGGCGGCCTGTCACGCGCCGGTCATCGCCATCGGCGGCATGACGCCCGAGCGCGCGGCGCTGGCGAGGGCGGCAGGCGCCGCGGGGGTCGCGGCCATCGGCGTGTTTCTGCCGCCCGGCCGGCACCCGTCCGCGCTGGGCGTCCGGACCGCCGTCCGCGCGCTCAGAACGTCGATGCAGCCGGGATAGACTTTCCCCGTGTCACGCCTCGGCGCCCGGCTCAAGGATGCCCGCGAATCGCGCGGGCTGTCCCTCCACGGCGTCTCCGACATGACCAAGATCTCGATCGCGCTGCTCGAGGCGCTCGAGCGCAACGAGTACGCGCGGCTGCCGGGCGGCATCTTCAGCAAGTCCTTCGTGAAGGCGTACGCGACCGCGGTGGGCCTCGACGCGGACACGGCGGTCGCGCAGTTCGTCGAAGAGCATGCCGAGCACGAGCGCGAGCACCAGGCGACGATCGGCGACCCGCAGGTGACGCCGGAGGATCGGGAGTTCCTGCACCGGCAGCAGCGCGCGGTGCGCATGCTGCGCGGCGCGCTCGTGGCCGTCGCCGTGCTGGCGGTCGCCCTGCTGGTCTACGAGCTCTGGGTCTGGTGGCCGCGGCCAGAGCCGGCCGTCGGCGCGGTGCCGCACACGCCGCCGCCAGTGTCGCCGCCGCCGGCATCAAGCGAGCCGGCTCCGCCTGCGGCCAAGCCCGCGGCCGAGGAGCCGCCTGCGCCTGCCACGCCCAAGCCCGAGCCGCCGCGAAAGCCGATGGTCTTCGAGTTCACCGCGACCGCACCGTGCCTGCTGGAGCTCATTGCCGACGGCGCGCTCGTGTTCACCCGGGAACTACAGGCCGGCGAGCGTCAACGCGTGGAGGCCACAAAGGAACTGCGCGTGACCGCGGGCGATGCGGGTGCGCTCGAGTGGACGATCAACGGCGCACGGGCAGCCGCTCTGGGCGAGGCCGGTAAGTCCGCGCAAGCGACCGTCACGCCGGAGACCCGCAGGAAGTACCTGCCGCGCGCGCCGTTACCGTGACCGCTTGTCGCGCGGCTGACCCCACTCGGAGCGCATCTGCGACAGGCCGTCCATGTACACGGCCACGCGCTCGCGCTCCTCTTCGGTCTTGAGCGTCTTCAGCAACGCGATCGCGCGCGCCAGATCCTTCTGAATCGTCGCCTGGGTCGCCTGATAGTAAAGGCGTTTGATCTCGGCGCAGGCATCCATGGCCGTCATGACCGCGTCAGCACGACGCCGGTCGTTTCGATCGTGCAGGACAGCACTTTCGCGCCGCCGCCCGCCAGCGCGGCGGCCACCTGCAGGCGGCGATCGGGTTCGGTGAGGCACACGAGGCATCCGCCGCCGCCGGCGCCGCAGACCTTGCCGGCCGTCGCGCCGGCCGCGTCCGCCCGGGCCAGCAGGCCGTCGATGACCGGCGTGGTCACGCCCGGCGCGAGCCGCTTGCGATGCGTCCACTCGGCGGCCAGATGTCGCGCCACCGCCGGCCAGTCGGCGCGTTCGAGCCCGTCGCGCACGCCGAGGGCCGCGTCCCGGATGCCGTCGAAGGCAGCGATGACCGTCGCGTCGCCGTTCAGGCGGCGAATCATCACGTCCCAGTTGTTGATGCCGGACTGGCGCGACGCACCGGTGTACGCGACGACCAGCCGCTGCTGGAGCTCGGCGGGTTCGACCGCGAGCGGCACGCGGCGGACGCCGGTGACGTCGAGCTCGACCGCGGAGACGCCCCCGTAGAGCGCAGGCCGGTAATCCTGGACGCCCGTCGGCACGCCCAGCACCTGCGCCTCGATGTTCATGGCGACGGTGAGCAATTCCTCGTCGGCGATCGGCCGGCCGGTCCACGCCGCGAGCGCGGCCGTGAGCGCGACGTTCATCGCCGACGAGCCGGCGATGCCGGCGCCGACAGGGGAGTCCGAGCGCGTCCGGACCTCGACGCCGCGCGCGCCGAAGTGGCGGACGAGGCGCGCGACGAGCGGCAGGCGATCCACGCCGAGCGCGTCGGGTCCGGCGGCTTCCACGCTCTCGCCCGTGTCGTCCGACACGAGCGAGACGCGATAGTCGCGGCGTGACGTCAGCGAGCAATGCGCGCGCAGGCTGAGCGCGGCGTTGATCGTCTGCGCGCGATCGTGGAGGAGATACAGCGGCCAGATGTCGTACGTGCCGCCCGCGAGATCGATCCGTGTCGGCGCGGAGCAGTCGATGCGCACCGGCGCATTATAATGGCCGGCGAATGTCGCTTCGGGACCTGCGGCGCCATGCCGGGCGCCTGGCGATTGTCGGATTCGACGGTTCGAGCGTGCCCGACGATCTCCGGCGGCTGGCCGCCGAGTTCGATCTGGGCGGCGTCATCTATTTCGCGCGCAACATCATCGAGCCGCGGCAGGTCGCGGAGCTCTCGCGCGAGGTCGCCGATCTCGCCGGCGAGTGGCCGCTCTGGGTGAGCGTCGATCAGGAGGGCGGCCGGGTCGCCCGCCTGCGGTCGCCGTTCACCGAATGGCCGCCGGCGGCCACGCTGGGCCGCAGCGGCGACGAGCGCCTGGCCGAACGCTTTGCCGCCGCGCTCGCGGCCGAGCTCGGCGCGGTCGGCATCAATCTGGACTACGCGCCCGTGCTCGACGTGCACACCAATCCGGCCAACCCGGTCATCGGCGACCGGGCCCTCGCGGATCGCGCCGAGCTGGTCGCGACGCTCGCCGCCGTCATCATCCGTACCCTCCAGGCGAACGGCGTGGCCGCCTGCGGCAAGCACTTTCCCGGCCACGGCGACACGAGCGTGGACTCGCACGAGGCCCTGCCGCTGGTCGAGCACGACCGCCGGCGCCTGGATGCGGTCGAGTTCGTGCCCTTCCGCCGCGCCGTGACGGAACGGGTGGCGACGATCATGACCGCGCACGTGCAGGTCCCGGCCCTCGACGCCACGCGGATCGCGTCGCTCTCGCCGGTGGTGATTGGCGGCGTGCTCAAGGGCGCCCTGGCCTTCAACGGCGTCGTCATCTCCGATGACCTGGGCATGAAGGCCGTGAGCGCGACGCTGCCGCTGGCGGAGGCCGCCGTCGCGGCGATCGGAGCCGGCTGCGACGCCGTGCTCCTCTGCAATTCCGGACCGCAGGAACAGGTGGAGGCCATCGAGGCGCTGATCCGGGCGGCCGAGTCCAGGGTCCTGTCGACCACGCGGATCGACGACGCCTTTGCGCGTCAGCGGCGCGTCAAGGAACGGTTCGCGGCTTCCTTCCGTCCGCCGCCGGCGAACGCGCTGGACCTCGTCGGGTGCGCCGCGCATCTGGACGTCGCGCGCGAGATGGCGACGTGGCGGTGAGCGCGCCCGCCCGGACCGCCGCGGGGCTGCTGAAGTTCCGGCCCGTCCGGCCCGGCAGCCGCGTCGCGCTCGTCGCGCCGGCCAGCTCGTTCGATCAAGCGGAGTTCGAGGCCGGCGTGGCCGAGCTCACGCGTCTGGGCTTCGAGCCTGTCTGGGACGAGACGGTCTTTGCGAAAGAGGTCTTCTCGGCCGGGCGCCCGCGGGTGCGCGCGGAAGCGATGCAGCGGGCGTTCGACGAGCTCGAGGCCGACGCCGTCATCGCCGTCCGCGGCGGGTACGGCAGCGTCGAGATCCTGCCGTTGCTCGACGTCTCGCGGCTGCGCCGGGCCCGCATCGCTTTCGTGGGCTACAGCGACGTGACGTCAATTCACACGTTCCTCGCCGGCAACGTGGAGCTGGCGTCGGTGCATGGCGCCATGGTGGACGGCCGCCTCGCGAAGGGGGCGTCGGCCTACGACCCGCAGACCTTTCTGCGGAGTCTCGGCGAAGAACCGCTCGGAGAGCTGTCGCCTGAAGGGCTCGAGACGATTCTGCCGGGTGAGGTTGCCGGACCGCTCGCCGGCGGCACGCTCACGCAGCTGCTCGCCTCGCTCGCGACGCCGTATGAGTTCCGTCCGCCGCCGCGGCACGTGCTGTTCCTCGACGAAGTCAACGAGCGCCCGTACCGCCTGCATCGCATGCTGACGCAGCTGCGGCTCAGCGGGCGCCTCGCGAGCGCGGCGGCGGTGGTCTTCGGGCAGATGCCGGGCTGCGACGAGCCCGGCGGCCGCATCACGGCGCGCGACGTGATTGTCGAGATCATGGAAGGGTTTCCGGGGCCGGTGGTGCTCGGGTTTCCGTCGGGCCACACCACGTCTCCGCTGGTCAGCCTGCCGCTCGGCGTGGCGGCGCGCGTGATCGCGCCGGTCGAGCCGGCGCCGGCCCGCCTCGTCCTCGAGGAAGCGGCGGCCGCTCCGTGAGCGAGCGCATTCACTTCATCGGCGTCTGCGGCACGGGCATGGCGACGCTGGCCGCCATGCTCAAGCGGCGCGGCTTCGACGTCCAGGGATCGGATCACAACGTGTACCCGCCGATGAGCGACTTTCTGGTCGCTGAAGGCATCCGGCTGCTCGAGGGCTACGACGCGAGCCACATCACGTCGGCGCTCGACAGCGTCGTCGTCGGCAACGCGATCTCGCGCGGCAATCCCGAGCTCGAGGAAGTGCTCGATCGGAAGATCCGATTCCGCTCGCTGCCCGAGGCGGTGCGCGATCACTTTCTCTGGAACGCGCGATCGGTCGTCATCGCCGGCACGCACGGCAAGACGACGACAACGGCGCTGACCGGGTGGCTGCTCACGGCCAACAACCGGGATCCGAGCGTTCTCGTGGGCGCAATATGTTTGAACTTCGACGGCAGCTGCCGCCTGGGCTCGGGCCGGGACTTCGTCATCGAAGGCGACGAGTACGACAGCGCGTTCTTCGACAAGACCGCCAAGTTCCTCAAGTACCTGCCGGACATCGCCGTGGTCGGCAACCTCGAGTACGACCACGCCGACATCTACGCGGACATGGAGGCGCTGCGAATTGCGTTTCGGCGGCTGGTGGCGCTCGTGCCGCGAAGCGGGCGGCTCATCCTCGGCGCCGACAGTCCCGAGGCGGCGCGTCTTGGGAAGGACGCGCGGTGTCCGGTGGACACGTTCGGCCTGGCGGAGGGCGCGGATTGGCGTGCGACGGAGGTTCAACCGGCACCGGACGGCGTGGCGTTCGAGCTCACGGTGCGCGGGGAGCGGCTCGGGCACGTCCGCGTGCCGATGTTCGGCGCGCACAACGTGCAGAACGCGCTGGCGGCGATGGCGGCGGGCGCCGCCACCGGCCTCACGGTCGACGAGATGATCCCGGCCTTCACCGGGTTCCGGGGCGTGCGCCGCCGGCTCGAGCTGCGCGGCGTCGTCTCGGGCATCTCCGTCTACGACGACTTTGCCCATCATCCGACCGCGATTCTCGAGACCTTGCGCGGCATTCGCTGGTCGCGCCCGAGCGGCCGCTTGTGGGCGATCTTCGAGCCGCGGTCCGCGACGTCGTGCCGCCGCGTGTTTCAGGCCGACTTCGCCCGCGCGTTCGCCGAGTCGCCGGCCGACGAGGTCATCATCGCCCCGGTCTTTCGCGCGACGTTACCCGAGGACGAACGCTTGTCCGTTCCGGACCTGGTGGAGGCCGTGACGCAGGCGGGCCGTCGCGCCCGCACTCTGCCCGTTCCGGAGATCGTCGAAGCGGTGGCTGCCGAGGCCCGCGACGGCGACACCGTCGTCATCATGTCGAACGGCGGCTTCGAGGGGATTCACGACACGCTGCTCGCGCGGCTCCGATCGCAGGCGCAGGTTCGTTGACGTGGGCGTGACGCCGTTTGCCGCACGCCTTCGCGATGCGCTGCCGGCGTCGGCTATCGAGGAGCACGCGCCGCTCGCGCCGCTGACGACCTTCAATGTCGGAGGCCCGGCCGACTGGCTGATCACGGTGGCCACCGTGGAGGAGCTTCAGGCCGTGCTGGCCGCCGCGCGCGAGGCCGCGGTGCCGGTGACCGTGCTCGGCGGCGGGTCGAACGTCATCGTGCCGGACGCCGGGGTGCGGGGCGTCGTTCTCCGCTTGCGCCTGATGGACATCTCTCAACCGGCAGCCGATCGCGTGCGCGCGGGCGCCGGTGTGACGATCAACGGGCTGGTGCGCTGGACGATCGGGCGCGGGCTGGCCGGTCTCGAGGCGTGGGCGGGTACGCCCGGGACGGTCGGCGGGGCGATCTTCGGCAACGCGCATTTCGGCGGCCGCGACATCAGCACGCTGGTGACGCAGGCGATGCTCGCGTCCCGGGACGGGATCCTGATCACGGCCGCCCGCGACGCCCTCGAATTCGCGTACGATACGAGCCGCCTCCGCCGGACCGGGGAATTGCTGGTGTGGGCGGAATTCGCGGTCGGCCCTGGCGATCGCGACGCGCTGCGCCGCCGCGCCCGCGAGTCCCTCGCGTATCGCAAGCAGACGCAGCCGCTCGCGCAGCCGAGCGCCGGGTGCGTGTTCCAGAATCCCGACCCCGCGCGAGATCGGCTGCCGGCCGGCATGCCGGCGTCGGCCGGCGCGCTGATCGACCGGGCCGGCCTCAAGGGCCTGCAGGTCGGCGGAGCGGCCATCTCGCCGGCGCATGCCAACTTCATCGTCAGCGACGGGCGGGCGACGGCGCGTGATATTCGCACGCTGGTGGACACGGTGCGGCGCACGGTACGGGACAAGTTCGGCGTGGATTTGCGCGACGAAGTGGTGTTTCTGGGGGAATGAATGTCGGATCTCGTGATTCGCGGCGGGCGCCAGCTGTCCGGCCGGGTGTCGGTCGACGGCAACAAGAATGCGGCGCTGCCGCTGCTCGCGGCGTGCCTGCTCACTGAAGAGACGTGCGAGCTTCACAACATGCCGCGGATTCGCGACGTCGAGGTGATGCTCGCGCTGCTGCGGCAGCTCGGCGCCGAGATCGAGGGCGACGGCACGACGACGCTCCGCATCACGTGCCGGGAGATTCGGTCGTCCGAGCCCGATCCGGCGCTGGTCGGCCGGCTGCGTGGCTCGGTGCTGCTGCTCGGGGCGCTGCTCGGCCGCACCGGACGGGTGGGGCTGGCGCCGCCCGGCGGCGATTTTCCGGCGCGCCGCACGATCACGACGCACCTCCAGGCCCTGATTGCGATGGGCGCGCGCGTGGTGGACGACCCTGCCAGCCACCGCCTCGAAGCGCCCGCCGGACTGACGGGCACGTCGATGTATCTGCTCGAAGCGTCGGTGACGGGCACCGAGACGGCGCTGATCGCGGCGGCCACGGCCAAGGGCGTCACCGAGATCCGCCATGCCGCGTGCGAGCCGCATGTCGTCGAGCTGTGCCACTTCCTGGCGGCGATGGGCGTGGGCGTGGACGGCATCGGGACGTCCAGCATTCGCATCGAGGCGTCGGGGCCGCGGCGCGGCGTGCGTCACACGCTCGGGGGCGACTACATCGAAGCCGCGTCGTGGGGTGTCGTCGGCGCGATCACCGGCGGCGAAGTCGAGGTCCTCGGCTGCGCCGCCCGCGATCTCGAGCCGACGGCCGCGGTGCTGGCCCTGATGGGCGTCAACATGGAGCTGTCGGACGGCCGGTTCGTCGTGCGGCCGTCGACGCTGGTCGCCGCCCGGCGCATCACCACGGGCCTCTGGCCGGGCTTTCCGAGCGACATCGTGAGCCTCGTGACGGTGCTCGCGACGCAGGCGCGCGGGAGGACGCTGCTGCACGACTGGATGTACGAGCTGCGCCTCTTCGCGCTCGAGCAGTTGAGCGCGATGCGCGCGGATCTGTTTCTGTGCGATCCGCATCGGATCATCGTCACCGGGCCGACGCGCCTCAAGGGGCGCACGCTGGACAGCCGCGACATCCGGTCCGGCATGGCCCTCATCGCCGCCGCGCTCGCTGCCGAAGGTGAAAGCACGGTGCTCGGCATCGAGACCGTCGAGCGCGGGTACGGGAGCCTGGTCGATCGGCTGCGGGGACTGGGTGCGGACGTCGAGCGGGTTGGGATGTGAGCGGACGAGCTACTCGAACCTGAGCGCCTCGATGGGATCGAGCGCCGAGGCCTTGCGCGCCGGATAGAACCCGAACAGGATGCCGACCGCCGACGAGAACGCCACCGCCGTCCCGACGGCGTCGACCGGGATCAACGTCGGCGACTGCATGTAGGTCCTCATGATCTCCGCCACGCCGAACCCCGCGGCGATCCCCACCGATCCGCCCACGACGCTGATCACGACCGCTTCGATCAGGAACTGCATCAGCACGTCGGAGCCGCGCGCGCCGAGCGCGAGACGCAGGCCGATCTCGCGCGTCCGCTCCGTCACGGACACCAGCATGATGTTCATGATGCCGATGCCGCCGACGACGAGCGAGACGCCCGCGATCCCGGCCAGTAACGACGTCATCGTCTGCGTCGCCGCGGTGCGCGTGGCGATCAGGTCGTCCTGGGTCTGCACGCGGAAGTCGTCTTCGGCGCCGGGTTCGATCCCGTGCTGCGCCCGCATCGTCTCCGTGATTGTCTCCGCCGCGCGGTTCACTTCGGCCGCCGATCCGGCCGACGCGAGGATGTAGTTCAGGAAATCGTTGCCCTGCAGGCGGCGCATGACGGTGGTGTAGGGAGCCAGGATCTGATCGTCCTGGTTCTGCCCGGAGGCCGACGCGCCCTTCGCCGCCATCACACCCAGGACTTTGAACACCTGGTTGCGGATCCGGATCTCGACGCCGGTGGGGTCGACGTCCTCGCCGAACAGGTTGTTGGCGACGTTGAGGCCGAGCGCGCAGACCTTGGCCGTGCCGGAGACATCCATCTCGTTGAAAAAGGCGCCGTACTTCATCGGCCACGACTTGATGAACGTGTAGTCCACGTTGACGCCGACGACGTTCGTCTGCCAGTTCTGATTGCCGACGATCACCTGCTGGCGCGACTGCAGGCCCTCGGAGACGTATTCGACATACGGCGCCGCACGCAGCGCGGCCGCATCCGCAGGCACGAGCCGGCTCGACGTGCCGCCGCCCTGCCGGACGCCGCCCGCCTGGGCGGAGCCCGGAAAGATCGTGATCATGTTGGTGCCTGCGCCGCGGATCTGGTCTTCGATGGCGGCCTGCGCGCCGGATCCCAGCGCCACCATCGAGATGACGGCGGCGACGCCGATGATCATGCCGAGCATCGTGAGGCTGGTGCGCAGTTTGTTCCGGCCGAGCGCCTTGAAGGCCACCCGGATGGTCATGAAGATCGACATCGCGCGCTAATTCTTGATCACTTTGGCCGGCGGAGGCGGAGTCACGGGCGCGAGCGGCAGCCCGGCGGGGACGCCGGGTGAGACGGGGAAGCTCGGCAGCGCGCGGGCCTGGCCGCCGCCGCCACCGACCTTGGGCGGCGGGGGCACGCCGCCCAGGCCGCCGGCGCCACCCGACCCGTCACGCGGCACGCGGAACGGCCGCATGTCGTCCTCAGTCACCGCGAGGCCGCGGACGATGTGCGGCGTGATGAGGATGACGACGTCGGTCTGCTCGATCTCACGCCGCGTGCGGCCGAACAGGCCTCCGAGCACCGGCGTGTTACCGAAGATGCCTTCGCGCACCAGCCGCTCCTCGTCGCGGATGAGACCCGCGAGGATGGTCGTCTCGCCGTCCTTGAGGCGAATGGTCGTCGTCACGTTGCGCTGCCCGAATAACGGGCCGTCGATGGTCTGTCCGGCGATGCTGCTGAGGTCCACGTCGAGGACCAGCGTGATCTCGTCGCTCGGATGCGTGCGCGGCGTGATCGAGATGTTGACGCCGATGTCCCGATAGGTGAACGACGTCTGCGGCTGAATCGCGAGACCGCCCTGGGTGATCGGGGTGATGACGGTGTTGCGAACCGGCACCTCCTGCCCGAACTTCGCCACGGCCGCCGTGCCGTCCACCATGCGCAGATGGGGATTCGCGAGCGTCCGCGTCCGCGTGTCGGACTTCAGCAGACGATAGTAGAGCGCCGGAATATTCGTGGCCAGGACGTCGGCCGCGCTGAGCGACCGGAGATCCTGGAGCGTCATGCCTTCGCGGTTGACGTCCAGCGCGCCGCTGATGCCCGGCTGGCCCGGCGAGGCGACCTGCAGGCCGAACTCGCGGAGCTTCGTGCGATCGACTTCGAGGATCTCGACGTCCACCACGCCTTCGGGCCGGGCCTTGTCGAAGGACGCCAGCAGGCGCGCCGCCGCGCGGTAGCGCTCGGGCGTGTCGCGAACTGTAATGACGTTCAGGCCCGTGACCTGGGAGATGCTGCGCATGTCGCCGACCGTGCGCAGGACGTCGATGGTTTCCTTCAGATCCGCGTTCTGCACGACCAGCATGCCCAGCACGTCGTCGGTCAATTCGCGCCGCTTGGCCGGCGTGTCCGGCGCCGCCGTGATGGTGTTCGGGCCGCTGACGATCGCAAAGCTGCTCGTGGCGGCGCCGACCGCATCGAGCGCCTGGCGCAACGTCATGCCGGAGAGCAGCGCGGGCTGCGCAGGCACATCCTGAAAGTCGGCATCAAAGATGACGCTGAGGTTCGCGAGACGCGCCAGCATCTGGTAGAGCACGCGGCTGGTCGTGCCCGCGCCGGTCACGATCTCGGCGGGCAGCTTGACGTCGGGCAGCTCGTCGCCGTGCGGCTCGAGCGTGCGCGCCCGCGCCAGCAGCGACTCGAGCGCCGTCGGGCCCGACGATGGCGCGCTCCGTTCCGCGCGAAGCGCCGCGCGCGCCTTGCCCAGCTCTTTCTCGGCGTCGAGGTTGGCGGGATTGAGCTCGGCCGCGATCTGGAGCTCCAGGACCGCGTCGGCCGTCCGGCCACGCGCGAGCAGTCGCCGGCCTTGCAAGAGATGCTGGTCGGACCCGAGGAGCTTCGCACGCTCGAGGCCCTGCAGAGCGTCGCGGTTGTCCGGATCGCCCCGCAACACTTTCATGTAGTTCGCGATCGCGACGTCGTAGTCCTGCAGGTCCGCGGCCTTCTTGGCCTGCGTCATCGAGTGCGCGGCGCAGCCGCACGCGAGCAAGGCCGAGGCGATGACGACGGCGCGCGCGAGTTGGCGGAAGGGTCGCGTGCTCATCGTCTCACCGTCCCAGCCGGGAACACGAAGCGGAAGTCGCCATCTTTCAACCCAGTGTTGGTCTTGAAGTTCGTGAACTGGTAGCTCTGCGTGCCTTCCTCATCGACGATGACCAGGGCGGTGAGGGCGAGCGAGTCGCGCCGGACACCGAGCGTGAGCGTGTTGTACTGGTCCTGACGCTTCTTCGGGGAGAGCAGGAGCTGCCATTCGTTGGCCGGCTGTTCGGCCGGCATCGACGGCGTGAAGTCGCGCGTCAGGTCGCCCTTGCCGGCGAGGAAGAGCAGGGCCAGCGAATCGTCGCCCGTGTCCGAGAGCAGGTTCTCGGTGCCGACCCGGTCTGCCGGAAAGTAGGTGTAGAGCTTGGTCCCGTCGGCGACGAATTCCTTGCGGTCGGGCTTCGTGAACGTCCACCGCATGCGGCTGGGCTTCTTGACCTTGAGAGTGCCGCGTTCTACTGAGACTTGATGCGTGAGCTGGTACTTGAACGTCGCCACGAAATCCGCGGTGAAATCGGCGACCGTGTTGTAGTGGGTCTGGACTCTCCTGGCGAGATCCGGAGCCGTCGGGGCCTGCTCGGCCCGGGGCGTCGATCCGGCCAGCGAGACCGCCAGTCCGGCCACGAGGGTCGCAACGGCCTTCCGCATAGCCCCATACTATCCAGCTATTGGTTATTGGCTATTGGTTATTGGTTATTGGTTATTGATTTGTTGATGGATGGCCGGAGGTTAGCGTGAATCGAGACGAAGGGAATGCCATTCTGGCGCTGAAAAACGCGTGGAGTGGGGCGGTCGCGGCGACGGACCGGCTGCGCGAGCTCGCGCCGGCCGTCGAGAGCCTGCCTGAGACTGCCACGGTGACCAGCCTGGATCTCGAGACGTACCACCGCGTGTCGATGGCTCAGGCGAATGCGGCGATGGCGCTTCGGGGCTTGCTCGAGGCTTTGCAGGCGCGGGCGGCCAGGGAGTGAAGGCGGCGGCCGGCATCGTCGCGATTGCGCTCGCGGGCTCGGCCGCGAGCACGCTGCCGACCTATTCCCATAGCCAGACGCTCCGGCTCGACGGGCTCGGCGGCGTGGCGTTCGATGCCGAGACCGGGCGGCTCTGGCTCGGCACGCGCCGCGGACTGGTCATGCTAGAGGGGAATCGACCCGGCGTCAGTGAGCCTGTCACCGTCGCCGCTAACGTCGGCGACATCGAGCTCGCCGCGAATCTTCGCCGGCTGTTCTTTGTGCTGGAAGGCGACCGCGTCGCGTACATCGATGTGAACCGGCCAACGGAGCCGATTGGCATCGGGCGCGTCCATCGCGTCCGGGAGCTCGTCTACGAGCCCGTTCGCCGCGAGCTCTTTGCCTTTACGGCGACGTCCGACGTCGTCGTGCTCAACGCGGTCACAGGCAAGCCAATCCGTCCGATCACACTGCCCGGCCTGGACGGGCGTACGCCCGTGGCGGCCGCCGGCCAGATCTACCTCACGCTCGGCGGCGAGCGTGGCGTGTTCAGGATCGACGGCACGGCGCGAGCGGTCACGCGCGTCGAAGCACTCGGCGACGACACCCCGCATGCGATCGAAGTCGATCACGCCAACGGGCGGCTGTTTCTGGCGTACGCGCGGCGGATCGCAGCCGTGGATATCGCGTCAGGCGCCGAGCTCGGCCGGCACGTCACGCTGACCGAGGCGGCCATCGCGTACGATCCCGGCCCCGGTCTGCTCGTCGCCACCAATACGGCGCCGCCGATGTCGCTCGAGACGCTCCGTCTGACACCTGCGGGATTGGAGCCGGTCGAGCGCCTCAACTGGGTCGCGCCCGGCCTCAGCTGGCTCGAACCCACGGTCCACGGGTTCGTGCAGCGGGGCGAGGCGACGTCCACCACCGGCACTTCGCCGGCCGGACACACGGACACGCTTCTGGTGTGGAAGAGCAGAAGTTAGTGCGGTGGGCAGATGACTAAGCCCGAGATTACCGGTATCGCCCCGTTCTTCATCGTCAGGGATGTGCCGGCCGCGCTGTCGTTCTATCGCGACCGTCTCGGCTTCGAGATCACGTTTCAAGGGCCCGAGCCGGACGACATCTTTTTCGGCATCGTGAATCGGGGCGGCGCGATGATCATCCTGAAGGCCATCGGTGTCGATCCGGTGCCGAACTACACGCGAGATATCAAGAAGGGCATTGCTCGCTGGGACGCGTATCTTCACGTCCCGGATCCTGATGCACTGGCCGCGGAATTTGCGTCGCGCAACGTCGAGTTTTTTCACCCACTCAGCGACGGTGAGGACGGTTTGCGGGGATTTGAAGTCAAGGACGCTGACGGGTATCTGTTGTTCTTCGGGCGTCCCAACAAATAAGGGGCGGGTCTCGAAAACGATGGTGGACGGCGCGAGGCTCGAACTCGCGACCTCCGCGTTGCGAACGCGGCGCTCTCCCAGCTGAGCTAGCCGCCCAGAGCCTTCAGAGTGTAGCACGCGGATGCTAGACTTCCGGGCCGGCCATGTCTGCCATCAAGCGAATCGGCGTGCTCACCGGCGGTGGGGATGCGCCGGGCCTCAACGCGGTCATCCGCGCCGTCGTGAAGGCGGCGACGACCGCGGGGATCGAATGTCTCGGCCTCGAAGACAGCTTCGACGGTCTCATCTATCCCGAGCGATCGCGCGTGCTGACCACGCGCGACGTCACGGGGATCCTCCGGCTCGGCGGCACGATCCTCGGCACCACGAATCGCGGCAACCCATTTGAGTACCCGGTCAAGGCCGAGGCCGGGTGCACGGACTACTCCCAACGGTGCCTGGACAACGCGCGCGGCCTCGGTCTCGACGCGCTCGTGGTCATCGGTGGTGACGGCACGCTGTCGATCGCCCACGAGTTCCACAAGCGCGGCCTGCCGATCGTGGGCGTGCCCAAGACCATCGACAACGACATCGTCGAAACGACCATGACGTTCGGGTTCGACTCGGCGGTCTCCTTCGCGACGGACGCGATCGACCGGCTGCACACGACCGCGGAAGCCCACCATCGCGTGATGGTCGTGGAGGTGATGGGCCGCTATGCGGGCTGGATCGCGTTGTACTCGGGCCTGGCCGGCGGCGCCGACGTGGTGCTCATTCCGGAAATCCCCTTCGATCTCAACCGCGTGGCCGAGCGGATTCTGGAGCGGGATCGTTGGGGCGCGCGGTTCAGCATCGTGGTCGCGGCCGAAGGCGCGCACCCGGCGGGCCAGGGCCGGTCCGTCGTGACGCAGGCGCACGATCGCGTCGAGCGGCTCGGCGGGATCGCGCAGCGCGTCGCGGCCGGGCTCGAGCCGCTGACGGGAAAGGAGGCGCGTTTCGTCGTGCTCGGGCACCTGCAGCGGGGCGGGTCCCCGTCAGCCTACGACCGCATGCTGGCGACGCGCTTCGGCGCCTTCGCCGTGGATTTGATTGTGCGCGGCCAGTTCGGGGTGATGGTCGCGCTGCACGCGCCGGACCTCGTGCCGGTGCCGCTCGATCGCATTGTCGGCCGCCAGCGCACGGTACCGCTCGAGAGCGAGTTCATTCGCACGGCCAGGAACGTCGGGATCAGTTTCGGGGACTAGGACGAAGGGGTCGTACCTCGATCTGTGGAAAACTCAGGGGACCTGGCCGGAAGCGATATCCCCTGAGTTTTCCACAGATCGAGGTACGACCCCTTCGTTGCCAGCGCGACCATCAACACCAATCTCGCCTTGGCGCCAGACAGGTCACCGGCCAGAATCGCACCCGCCTTCGCAAGGTCGTGCCCGCCGCCGGCGTACCCGTAGCGCGGGCGCACGCGGCCCGCGACGCACCGTGAGGACACCGTCACCAGCACGCCCGACGCGATCGCCTCGCGGATCGCCGGCATGATCGCGGGCGGCACGTTGCCGCGCCCGAACGCGACGAGCGCCAATCCGCGCGCGCCGTTCGCCACAACGGCGCGAATCAACCGATCGTCCATGCCGGTGTAGGTCTGGATCAGATCAACCCGGGTTTCGATGCGGCCCACCCGCAAGCCGGGTCCCGCCGACGGATCGCGCCAGCTGGATCGCGGCTCGATGCCGCGCCGGTAGATCACGGTGCCGGCGTCCACGACGCCCAGCGGGCCGAACTCGGGCGTCGCGAACGATCCGGCCGCCTCGGTGTGGACCTTGCGCGCCTCGCGCGCCGGCAGGATCTGCTCGTCCATCACGACCAGCACGCCACGCCCGCGCGAGTCCGGGCTGGTCGCCACACGCACGGCCGCGAGCAGATTGCCGGGGCCGTCCCAGCTCGGATCGGAGACCGTGCGCATCGCGCCGACCATCACCACCGGCTTGGGGGACGTCAGCAGCAGGTCGAGCAGGAACGCGGTCTCTTCGATCGTGTCGGTGCCGTGCGTGATGACGAGGCCGTCGATGTCCGGGCGCTCCAGCCACTCTGCCGCGCGCACCGCGAGCCGCCACATCTCGTCCGGTGTGACGTGCGGGCCGGGCAGCCTCGCGAAGTCCTCGATCTCGATTCCGGCGACGTCCCTGATGCCCGGGACCTGGGCGAGGATTTCCTGCGCCCCCAGGGCCGGCACCGCCGCGCCCGTGGCCGGATCCAGGCGCATCGAGATGGTGCCGCCCGTGAAGAGCAGGCCGATCATCCCAGCACATCCAGATACTTCAGCGCGCCGCCAGTATTGAAGAGGACGACGGTCTCGGCCGGTTTGATCCGGCCTTGCGCGACGAGCACCCGCAGGGCCGCCAGCGCCGCGCCGCCTTCAGGCGCCGCGCTGACACCTTCGAAGCGGCCGAGATCCTTCATGCCCGTCACCATGTCGGCGTCGTCGACCGCGAGCGCGGCGCCGCCGCTCTCGCGCACCGCGCGCAGGACCAGGAAGTCTCCGATCGCGCGCGGCACCCGCAGCCCGTCCGCGATGGTGTGCGCGCCTTCCCACGGGGTCGCTTTCTCGGCGCCGGCGTCGAATGCGCGGATGATCGGGGCGCAGCCTGACGCCTGCACCGTGACCATCCGCGGCCGCCGGACCGGGTCGATCCAGCCCAGCGTGCTCATCTCCTCGAACGCCTTCCACATGCCGA
>Ga0137313_1000125_pt1 | contig 26048 bp, 40 predicted proteins | sample EasRivERMZT166_2_FD_102287 | JGI IMG/M metagenome (GOLD analysis project Ga0137313, IMG submission 102287) | Soil microbial communities from meander-bound floodplain in the East River, Colorado, USA - East River MetaG ERMZT166_2 | ecosystem: Environmental > Terrestrial > Soil > Floodplain ...
ATGCGATACGCGCATCTTCAGAGATAGCCAGTGGATTTCCATTACTTCTACTCCACAGAATATCCGCTATCCGCACTAATTCGAGGAACCATCTCTTTTGATTAGCTGCTGCCTTCTTCAGTAATGGCTCATGCTCAGCTTTGAGCTTTGCAACAGTAAATTCACCGGGTAGATAGAACAATCCCGGCATAAGATCAGCCATATTGCACGCGAGTAGTCCATTACAGTAGTCACGGACGATAGAATCAGCTATCTGGATCGAACTCACAGGAATTTCGAGTAGTGGCTGATCTATGTCCACTTCTCTCCACCAACTTGATGCTCCGACTACTAAAATTGCAGGATTTTCTAAACTTCCCTTCTTTAGCTCGAAGATTCCCGGTTGGATAGTAGCCTTACGTTCCATGATTACCTTTGGAAGTATGGAAACTACCGTGGATTTATCCATTGGATTGACTGGTGCGCGTACAGTCCTACGATTTGCTTGCGCCATACCCGGAAATTCACCTACCTGCATCTCTAACTCTCCTTCTTTTTGTTGCTATTGTAATTTGATGGAACAACAATGCCCTCTTTATACGTAAGAGCATCCGTAACCTCTGTCTCATTGCCGAACAATTCTTCATGCAACTTGCTAATTCTCTGTTCTCTGTTTTGTGCCGCTTCCGGTTCGACATACTTCGCCATACTTTTCTTACCTAGAGCCGCGTACAATGTATCTACGATGAATTTTGTGCTCTCCCACGTAGGTGGAATAGCTTCATTACGATCATTACGATACGCCCAAACTGGTTCATACGATAGGATACTAGTCGGGAGTTCACTTCGATTAATCTCAGGAACTACTACCAGACGTTCTAGTACCCAAAAATCTCTTAGATACGAGTATTTCCTAACTTCCCGAACTATAGGATACAGGAGTCGGATACCACTATCCAACTCCTGCACCAATCGTTTCTCTAGTTGATCGTTAGCCCATACTATTCTGAATATGGATCGGCCTGTGGATGAGTCCAATCCATATTCATCTGTGAGCTGCCGGTTTAGAGATTCGATCTTTTCCATTACACGCCTGAGTTAATCACCCACTTAGCAAGTGATTTGACGTACACCAACCATACGGCTCTATTCTGGGCGGCTGCAATACCTACCAGAATATTACCGCTGGTTCCTAGAGTGATAGCACCCGCGGTTGGAATCAATACGACAAATCCACTGAACATTCCGCCACCGAAATTAGGATTGATCGTATTGATCTGTGTACTACCAGTGACCAAGACAATATCGCTCTTGGCATTGATCGTAGCTGCTGATGCTACAGTCGATTCCGACAGCTTTGACGTAGTACCTGGAAACATTCTTCCCTCCTAAGCGTTATCGCCAACAGGAACGTACTTCTGTGTATTCGGATTGAATACGAACAGAATAACCATACCGGCGATAGATGCTTTCGCAGTAAGGATGTTACCCGCCGCAGTTACACCAGCTACTCCAGCAAACTGAAGTGCGAGCATGTGCGCGTGTGTTACCGGAGGAGTGATAGTCACTACAGCGGTATTACCTGTAAGAACCGTCAGGAACGTAGACGGTGCGATAGTAGCTGCACTAGCTAACGTGGCAGGTGATCCTGTATAGGGACTCAATACTGCCCAATCTGATGCTACGATAGGCATTATATCCTCCTAGTAACCGACAGGTACTGCCAAGTTGTCAATGTAACTACACGCGGCAGGATTGCTCACGTAAGTCTGCATTCCAACTACCATGTAGAAGATTTCCGCCGCAGCTACGCCACCTGACGCACCACGGATCTCAAAAATCTTACGTCCATCAGTTGTGTAGAAACCAATGGGAAGGATCTCTGCACGGCCCCATACTTCGTCTACTACGAAGTCAATACGAGTCTTATCCCACGAGAAGTGTGGTTTAGTACTCGCACCGGCCAACTGCATGTTGCTACCGAAATACAGATTCAACCCTTCTTCCTTAGTTGTTTTCTGTATGACAGATACCAACTGACCAATCTCCTCATACGCCTGAATCTGACATGGATGCAACCATGCAGTAGGATTGAACTCTTTTTCAGTTCCAAGCCTATTGCCGATCTTATTCATAGCCAGTCTGGGTAGAGGCAGAGTCAATCCAGCAGAACCTGCATTGACCCTATTAGCACGAATCTCTGGCGTAGTGCTGCGAGAAAATCCGAGCCATGTTCCAGCAGATGCATTGGAATGATGATACGGCACACCAAACAACGCTGGTAGAGATGCTGGCGCAGAAAGACCGTCTGTTACGATCTTATCACCTGCGATTACACCAGCTACCTGCGGCGTAAGAGTTACCGTCTTATTCTCTACATCATATCCACTGATAGTTCCCTTGCCCTTGAGAGTAGCAAGAGTCGTATCATACACCTGTACCGTCTGACCAAACCTCATCAGACGTACACCGAATCCATCTGTCGTGAATGTCAGGACGTTAGATCCACCAGCGGGTGTATCAGTCGTTACTACACCGATTACGCCGTCACCTGTCTGCATCATCTGAGAATCGAGCTGACGCCTCATCTCATCCAATGCTGTAGCAGTTAGACGACGGACAGAGTTGATGATGGCTTTGCGCGCATCATCAGTAGCCCACTGTGTCAACTTGGTGTACTCAATGTTCTCACTCAAGAACACACAGTTGAGTACTGCCTTATCGAACGTGGGACCACCACCACGACCCAGATCGCCACCATCTGGATTAAAGTACTGGAAACTACCACCCGGACGTAGTTCCAGCGGTACACGCATCTGACGATGAGAGATTTTTTCTACGTCACGTTTCTTAATGTGAGCGTAGAATTTATCCTCTCTCTCGAACAGCACACGGACTTTTGGAATTACCTTTTCCAGTTCCGTTGCTGCTACTTGAGCCTCAACTACTGCCATTCATTTTCTCCCCTGCTAATCTTTCATTAGCACGTCTAGTGTAGACATACCTCTTGGTATATCTTTTGCGGTTTTGAAATTACCTTTTCCACTAGATGGGGAAGTGGATCGTCCCGGTGTTATTGGACCTGTCTTAGCAGGTCTTTCTTCTTCTACTTCGTTCGTGTCCGACCGCCTACCCTTCAAAGCATCTGTTCGTGCCTTTTTTATTACGCTAGGCAACAGCGTTTTCGCTTTACTCAGGTAGGCTGACTTTATCTTATCCGTCGCACTCTTCTCGAAATTACTCTCGAATGCTTTCTCCCACAACTTGTCGAGGAGAGATCTGAAGCGTGCATCCTTACTTATCAGATCCTCTAGATTATTGAATGCTTCAGTCGTAGCATGACGTTTCACATAGTCTGACATTGTACCATTAGGATCTATATGTCCGTCAATGGTAGCTTTCAATACGTTGTCGGCTTTACCCTGTAGATCATCTTTTACCGACTCAAACTGCGTGTATACCCTTTGCTGCTGTTCCTGCTGAATCTGTTGTTCACGATACTGTTCATCTGGTGGCTGCTGTCTACTGAGGAGAGAAGGAGGACGGAACTGTTGTGAACCAAATACAAATTGATTCAATACGTTCGCGGCTGCCTGTAATGGTGCGCCCTGTTCTCCTAATGCTCTACCCTCACGTACCATCGTAATGATGGTGTCCTTTATCACGTTTCCGAGTACGTGATAATAAGCCTGTTGGTCTACCTGCTTCAATGCAGGAAGATAATTGTCTGCGATCTTATAGAATGCTTCTGGATCTTCCTGTCTCGCCGCATTCAGAATTACTGAAATATCTCCATTCATTACCTGCTGTTCAGTTTGATCCAATATCCTAGACTTTTCTGCCGCGATGCGCGCATCCTGAATCGTAGGTAGAATCTCTGTAAACTGCTGTTCCCTATAATATGCCTTCTCTAGATACGGAAAATCCTTAAACAGTTTAGGATATTTTGCTAGTATTTCTTTCCTACGTACAGGTGTAGTGAGTTCTAAGAGATCTTCTTCTGATGGCGGCTTGAGTTCTTCTTCAAGTTCCTTAATCTCATCTGTTTCTTCCTCATCTTCTCTTTCTTTGTCTTTTGGTGTGGATTCCTCATCTTTTTCACCTGTATCAGTTTTACCTACTTTGGGCAGTTCTAATACTTCAGGTTCTTCCTCTGCATTCAATAACTCGAAAGTTTCTTCACCTGCATCAGTATCTGTAATCTCATCGGCCATCTTGAACTCCTATTGCATGACAGGTTGGCTCTGTCCTTCATTCATTTGTTCGCCTGTACTGGCACCCTGTTTTGGGGGAGGTGCTTGACCCTGTGAAGGTGGCATCATACCACCTTGCGCCATCATCTGTTTCTGCTGTTCCTCCATCATTCTCTGCATATCCATTTCTTTATGCATTTTCATGTGCAGAAGCACATTTTCATATCCCGCTGGATTTTCCAGCTTGCACAATCTACCTGCATCACTTACCAACCATCTCCTGTCAATGTCTGCTGCCAGTAGATGATTGTCTGCATCATAATCTGGTTCGATACTAGGCACGCGCATGGGTGGAGGAGGTGGCATACCCATCATCATAGCCTGTTCCTCCATCATAGAATCAGGAGGCTGTTCAATAGGCTCTGAATTGATTAGGAGTTGAATTTCCTCATACTCCTTCTGTCTATCATCTTCATTCGGTATTACGAATTCATTCAGTCCTATTGCTCTCTTAATGTATGGAATGTTTTCAGGAGTCATCAGCATAGCCATAATAGGATCATTGTTCATCTTGAACAATTCCATGATAGCATCTTTCTGCTGATTCCAAGTGATAGGCAGATTCTCATTAGCTTCTAATTCGATCTCTCCTATCTTCCCCTGAAGTTCTGACATTCGGATGAAGATGTTGACGAAGTTACCAAATTCATCTTTCTTTACCTGTTTTTCGTCATCCTTCATCTCTTTGATGTACATCGGAATGGCTTTAGCGAATATCTGCTTCCACCAAACTGTTAGCATCTTCCATGTAGTTTGTAGGCGCTGGAGAGCCTGGGAACGACTCATACTATATTCGGAGGCTGTACGTGAGCCGGACATTTGCCCACCGAATAGTGAGGGGAGAGCGCCAGATACCATTTGACCTATCTCTTGTACCTTCTGCGCGAATGGTAACACCTCTTGAGATAGTGTAGCTGTTTTTACTTCGTAGAACCCCTCTGAGAGTGGTTTACCAGATTTAGGAGTAGCAGGGTAAATTCCACCCGGAATTACTTCAGAGTTTCTATACGCATTAAAATTGAGTACTTTTGGATCTGCAAAAGTCTGCGGGATTCCATGTTCCACAGTCTGGAGTACAAGCGAAATAAGATCGTTGGTGATGTCTTGTACTGAAGTAAGGAGTAGACCGATAGGATCAAAATGAATATAATCCGACAGGGGGTTATAAGTAAGGGTCCAGCAATCATCCAGAGATTCATTTTCAGCATCTGCCACAAAGTCATCGACTATAACCACCTTTACGCCATCGGGGAATTGTTTTTTCAATTCCTCCATTTCTTCTTCTTTCAGGATGTTGTAGGAACAGGGTCTAAGCCAACAATTCCTTACAGTGACGTTGTTAATTGGATGTTCCCCACGATACTGAGGTGAAGTACGGCCCCACTGTTCATAAAGATCGTAGTGCGCGCTTCCTCGCTGAATTTTTTCCCTGAGATCCGGGTACTTGTGTAATACGTTCGTAAAATGGGTTTCATACGAGTAGATGAGGTAGGAACATTCAGTTTGATTACGCGCCCAGACGGGTACTTTAACGAAAAGTCCACCATACACCTCCATGCAAATCCTACTCTTGGGATGTTTGGTTACGCCCGTTAGTCTACGCACAGTAACAGTCTGATTTATCTTGTCAGGAATGACCATCTGCGCGCACGTAGGACACATTTCGAGTCCTTCTTCAATCATGCTGTTAGCTAGTACATCTTCCTCCGTTGGCATGAATTTATCTTCTTGTACATACGATATAGTCGGATCTGCTAGTTCATTTCTACAGATCGGACATACTTTCTGTGTCTGATATTCAGGAATATTATCGTATGTTTTCTTTTCGTATGTTCCGTATGCCTCATCTTCCTTCGGGTATGCATAACATGCAGTCATACCCTCAGTGCAAAAAACAAATAGAGCATGTAACCAAAAAAGAGGAGCGTCATTGTGTCTAAACACAAGTTCTGCGATCTTATTACCCGCTTTAGCCGTTGTAACATCTATCGGATTGTCCGCATCATCAGGGTAGCAGGTAATAGGAGGAACAGTGACAGAAAGAGCAGCAATAATAGACTCCAGATAGGCACGGTAGATGTTGACTGGTTTGTCGTAGTATCCCTGATCAGTGTCTTGACCAGTTCTTTCAGATTCGGGTATACGCCAATCATGTGCTACCTCTGAATAGTATGTGTGTTGAATATTTTCCCACAATAGCTTTAATCTACGCCATTGCCTGATCTGACGATCACGCACACCTCTATCCTCATCATCGAAATGATCGACGATTTGTTTTAAGAGGCGTTTAGTTTCGTCGTCTAGTTTTTCTTTATCAGGCATTAGTAACCTGCCGCCTGCCTTGCACGCCCGCGTGTATTCCTTCTTCCACCAGTTCCACCAGAGAAGATACGAGGCATTCTCTGTGTTGTAGTGATAGGCTTATCCTGTTCATCCTTCTCACCAGTATCAGTTACTATGTCGTATCCTCTACGGAAGGGCTGATTTCTTATTCCCTCTTGCCTACCCTGGAATATCGACTGTGATAGATTGGGGAATGACTGATCCAACTGATTCATTGGATTGTCTCTGTATCCATATCCCCCACGTGGCATTACTCCACCTCTCGTATTAGCTGTCTGTCTACCTGTACTCGCTACAGAAGAATTAACACTCTTACTCTGTGGCTGTGATCCACCTCTATCAGCAAAAATACTCTGTACTCCCTTAGCTGCTATCTCTCCCCAACCCGGTCCCTTATTACCACCACCCCAATCATCATGTATTACGTACGGATCAGGATTACTTCTACCACCCTGACCAGTCAAACCACCTGCCAAGATACTCTTTCCGGTCTGTTTGGCTACACCTTTAGCAGTATTCCAGAATCCCTTAGTAGGACTTAATCCTTTACCAGCACCAACAGGTACTTTAGCACCAAGATATCCTGTAGCTCCACCTACTGCACCAGCCTTGAGCGCATCTGTCCACGATCCACCTGACATCTTCTTCTGAAGCGCACTCGTACCGGCACCAATAGCCATACTAGCCAGTGGACCTACACCGGGTATGAATGAGGCTGCTATTGGAGCTACTTTAAGTAGACCTTTTCCTAACGATCCCCAAAATCCCATCTCTTACTCCCCTAGCTAATACAAGGAGATTCACTTCCTAGTTGAGCATTACATTTTGTACAGAATGAACCATTCATATAAAATTGCCAATTATGTTTTGGTTCAGACTTTTCCTCTAACAAAGCAAGAACACTATCTAGTTGAACGTAACTTATTTCTTGCCCACCAAGATATTCCCTACGTCTTGGTAGTTGTTCAATTTTTTTCTTAAGATTGTCCATGATTACTTCAGATTCAGAGGAACGTCTACGACACCGAATGCGCGTAGAAGAAACAAGATGCAGATCAATACTACGACTACTCGAATCACCACCACGATAGGTGGACTCATCGGTACGTAGTTTTCGAGTAGGTAGAGACACACGCCGACGATAACTAGGACGATAAGGAGAGTAATCATTTATTCACCTGTAGTTGTCAGCGGTTCAGGAACGTCTATCCCTAATTCCTTCTCTAATTTCTCTATCTCTTTGTGCTTATCACGCATCAATTCTGCCTGTTTACGATCCTCAGCCTCTAACATCTGTTGTCTGACTCTCCACGGCGTAAACTGAGGGCGTACTGGTACATATTCCTCTGCCTTCTCAGGTAGAGGTTCGGGTTTATCCTTGTCCAGTAGTCTGTGTAGGAGTTCCCCACGCTCACGCTCACTCTTATCGAGTTGCTCACGCAGTATCTCGCACGAACCACATGGTGTAGGAGTCAACCCGAACCACTTATACATCAATTCTTTAATCATTATGTTTCAGTATCACACGCGCAAATGTTTGAAGATTGAATTCTACCGTGTCCTGTGTAGTCCACAACCTATCATCAGCAGCCCATTCCTTTGCAGCCTTTATCTGCTCAGGATTAAGCTGAATTTGTCCTGTTTCTACAATCTTAATACCGTTCTTAGTGTCGGTATCTTGAGACTGGTTTAATCGAGTCATCCGTTTCTACTTTCGCCATGTTGCGGTAGAATGCTGTCCAATCATTACTCTGATTCAGCTTGTTTATTAGTGCTTCTTGTGCTTGGATACGCTTGAACTCTTGATTGCTCTCATCAAAGAATCCTTCTGCTGCATCGACAAGGTATCGCAACCCATCAATCGGATCATCGCCCTCGAATTCCGCAATATCTTCCGCTGGTTTATTTCCTTTTGGCTTGTCATAGCTACATGCTTTAATTGCTTCAACCAAAACTGGTGCTGCTCCTGCAAAAATTTGCAATTTAGGAAGATTTGTCTCTGGTTCTGGTGGATTAAAAGATTCCAAGTAAGATTTGTATTCCTTTTGGCCTCTATTTCGCATGATCCACATAGCGTATTCGTCGTTGTACGGCGCAATCTCTTGAGGATTGACAAGTTTAGGCGTCCAACGTAGATATTCATGTATTAATTGCTTTCCTGCGACCCTAGATCCGGGTGTATTCATGGATAATTCTATAGGTTGGCCTAATTCTTCCTCAATTTGCTGCTGAATTGTGTGTTCTTGACCTCTATCTTGTCCTGCTGACTTACAGAATCTGATAAGTCTAGGATTCTCCTTGTCAACATGGACCTTAACATAAGCAGCCCACTCCGCAATCTTCGTTTTAACCCAATGTTGTTCACGATATATGTACACGCGCTTGTTTGGAGAGATCGCAGCATATCCAATCCATGTCATTGCGGTGAATCCCCAGTCACCAATGACCATCTTAGGCCACCATGCAGGGATTTCAAACTCTGGAACTACATGGAGAGCATTATCCGGCTCATCTTCAAACTTTCTGTCTCTAAATTCATCAAAAACTTGACCCTGATACGCATCCCAGTCACCATATAACTTTGCTTTACGCTCGGCGTCTACTGTTATTCCCTGAAGTGACTGTTTGTACGTCGGATCTATGTGCGAGTTATCTTCGAGAGTCGAGTGGATGTAGATTCTTTTGTTTCCACCTTTTCCAATGATGATTTTTCCACCTTTAGGATATGGTTTAATGAATCTCTTGTATGTCCAAGTATGTCCGATGCCTCCCGGCATTCCGGCGGCGCGTGTAATGCTAGGTAATCCAGAATCCTTTGGAGCACGATTCCTCTGGAAGGTGATATAAGTATAAATCCATTCTGTAATTGAGGTAAGTTCATCAGGGGTATAGAGGCAAATCTGCATTGTGTCATATTGGTGTACGTCATCTTCATTTTCACAATGACCTAGAAAGATCATTGCTCCGTCATTTACTCTACCCGTACTTCCATACTGATCTTCGCGTGGGAATGTCCAACACATTTCTGTCTTGTTAAGTGTCGCACCAAATTTCCTATAAAGTTCTCTGCTTCTTGGGATGATTTCATTTCTAAGTTCTGGATACGTGCGACGCATGAAAACTTGCTTGAACTGTGGATGCTCGTGCCAACGATGGACAATTCCATACAATAAGAGTACGTCTGACTTACCTGATCCTGCGCCTCCTCCATAGAATGCTTCCTTTACTGTTGTAGGAATAGATAGAAATAGTTCCTGTTTAGGCTCTGGCCTCCACTCATTCCTTGAATAGACTGGAGGCTTTGGATCTACGTCTATCACATACCACCCTGACTACGCATATTCTGTAACCATGATGGAGCTATACCTCCTCCACCACCTCTATTTTGCATATCCCAGAAATTACCTCTACCACCACCGGGAAATCTCTGTGGTCCTCCAAATGGACCCATCTGTGGAGGCTGTTTCATACGATTAATCATATCCATAGCATCTTGTGGAGGTTGCTGTGGTAACATATCAGTAACATTAGCTCCACCCGGTGTTGGGTCCATTCCTCCCCGTGATGGTGTATACATCTGTGGAGGATATGCAGCACCACCATTAGGAGACTGTGGCTGAATAGGTGGAGCCATTTGTGGAGGTACTGGTGCGGGTGCAGCTCTTGGTTGTGATGGTACAGGAGGACCAAGAGTTGGACCTATTCCTCTATTACCTCTACCGACAACATTCTGCATCATGTTGCCGACTTGACTACCTTGACGTATTGTACCACCACCCATACTAGGTGGTCCCATAGATCCACCTATAGCTCCACCCTGTTGTGGCATAGGTCTATTCTGAGGGCGCATCATATTACGCATTCCCCCACCACCACCTCCACCCATCATTCCACCAGCAGCACCGCCCATCCCGCGCATCATACCAGAGAACATTGCCATCTCTTACTCCTTCGGCTCCCACAGAGGCGTATCAGGATCGAATGCGGGTACATATCTATCAGCTACTGGTGGGTAATTCGCAGAATCATCTTCCTTTACCCAACATGGATATCCTTCACCGCCTGAATCTATCTGAAAATCCCAATGAACTCCATCTGGAGTAGCTACGATATCTGTAGTGAATCCTTGTTTGTATGCCTCAGTCGCTCCGCCATGATTTGTAGAACCTAACTTTGCAGAAACTACTCCTACATACTGACGACGTAGTTCCCATGCAATCCACTTAGCCCAGTATGCGCCTCTCTCGATTCCAGCTTTAGGATCATGTTGGTTAATTCCTATCCTGTCGATGCGTAACCATCCATCATCATTAGCTTCGTGATGACCCGGTTCATACAGATAGGGGAATAATCTTTTACGGAGATCACAGACTAGATCGTACTGATCCTCTAGATCCCCAACCTCTAGAAAGGGCTGTATACCTTTACTGTTCCATCTGATCTAGTTTCCGTGAGTACACGCGCACCCAGATTAGGAGACTCCAATACCTGAATCACTACAGGATGATCCCCATTGACTCCCGGCTTATGTCTGATCCCTCTGAAGTAATGTCCATTCTTCCTCGTAGTCCAGATGGTGAATCCCATTGGTTCTTCACCATCATCTAGACCTACGGTCACATGACATGGAGTAGGTGGATCTTCTATCTCGAAATCAATTCCATGTCCGTGTGGATCTGAACGATTACATTCAGGATCATAGCTGTGAAGTACTACGCGCATATCATCTCCATCTGTGTCAGGAAATTGAATTGATTCCGCTATTGCTTCATACTGAGGTGCAATGAGAGGTCTAAGATTTGGATCATCATATCCAGTTCCTCTCCAATCACCTGCTGAGAATGCTATAGCCCCTTCAGTGGTCTGAGTATCCGCTAGAATCCGTGAGATGACTGGAGCTATCTGTTGAATCTCTGCACGATTGGATTCTAGATGACCCGCATTATTTGCATTAGAGAAATATGTTTGCGGTATGAGGATGCAGGGTCTATTAGCTTCTCTTACTTTATCTCTACGAGACTGCTCGAACTGTTCGAGAGATTCACCAAGAGGTTTCTTCCAATAACATTCGACTCCGATTATCTCTGCATTCACTGGTAGACGTACACCATGAGGAACATATGCGATGGTTGGAAAATATTCCAATTCCCCTGAACTGATGCGCGCGTGTATCTCCTCTACCTTTCTTTCTATCGAATCCGCATCACCATCAGGATCACCAGCTGTATAGTAATAAAGCCATTTACCTGTGGCATGATCCTCTACGTGATTAGGATTCGTCTTGTCGTCTAGCCAACAGTTTCCGGGGAATGTTCCATTATTATAACGGTCGAATGATCCTAACCATACCTTACGATTGATTTCGGTGATTGGAGGAAGTGGAACTTCAGTATTCTCGTATGGCATTGAGGGACAATCCCTCTCTACGTCCCAATATTTTACTAGATGATCCGGTCCCTCCCCTGTAGTTGTGGAATATGCTACAACCAGTTTACCATCTACAACAACAACATCATGGTGATAAACATGATCTGAATTAGAGATGAGATAGAATTGCTGTGGATCAATACCCTTGTGAGATATGAGTCCAATGTTTGCTGCAAAGTATGTGATCCATAATTCGCCATGAAGTTCTTCCAGCTTAGCGTAGCTGGCTCCATTCAAGTATGCTAGTGGTTGACCCCAGAATCCTAACTTTCCATTAGTTTCATTCCATACTGCGTTACCCCATCTGAGTACGTGGAGTCCATAACGAGTAGGTAGTTGTGCTTCTTCACTATCTCTACGAACTATAGTGGGTCCGTTGTCATCCTGTCTATTCGGTGTATAGACTAATGATCCATCTCTACACGCGCATCCACGACCATCAGTGACTACACGAGATAAGCCAGCTTTAGGAGATTCGATGGCACCAACTAATCCAATACCTGCGCCCCATGCAAGATAATAACCAGTCTCAGCGGACGCGCACTCATTAATTAAATGTCCTAAATTCCCACTATTATTAGAGTCTATATTCATCCACCATAATTGATCGTTGATCTGGTGAAGGATAGTGTCGGGGTATAGCCATACTGAGGGTCCACCTCCATCCCCTCGCAGTAGGTAGCCGTCTACTGATAGAGGTCCATTACCAACACCCATCACAGCCTGACCCCGACTATTCAATCTAGGCACTTAAATCTCGTGTCCTCTTAGACCCTCCTTCGGAGGGCGAATTAATCTCTCTTTAGAATGATGGGAGTATTCGATGTAGCGCGTATGAATCCACCAGCTACTTTAGCTGCTCCACCTGTAAGTGTAACAGCTACGTTAGCGGTGAATGCTGCTGTATTGGATTGCTGAATAGTAGGAGTGGTAGCGTCAGTGGTTAGTGTTACCGCTACTGCTGGTAACGCATAGATCACGTTAGCTACGAGTGTGACTGGCTGACCTATAGGGAGAAGTTCGAGAGGCATTTATTTTACCTCTCTGATCTACGTCCCAATGGAGGCTCGACTACTTCAGGAGGTTTGTTCCCATCGAGTACGTGTAGGATCGCTCTGTATGCCTTGTCTGCGAACTGTGTGTCGCTGCACGACACGTCTAAGATTTTACGTATGTAAAGATTCTGTTCCTCTGATGTTTCCAGTCTAGTAGACTTAGGATCTACTAGGACTGGAGTGAATGAGTCCTGATAGACTGGTACTTCTATGTCTCCTACTCTACGAGTCTGATCTAACATGATTTACTCCCTATTCCTGTAACTGATTGATTACTTCAAATGATCTTTCATCTCTGAACTGTGGAGCATAGATTACAAACTGTGGAACTTTACCTCCACCCTCTGGATCTACGGCTTTATCAGGCTCAAGATTCTTGATGACTACCGCCATATCCTTAGCGATGCCTGACAGATCCTTAGCATCAGCATAGTCTAGCTTCTCTTGTGTGATGGCTCCAAGTGCAGCATTCAATGTTTTAGATGCACGCTTGATAGCACGCGCACGCGACTTGTTTATGTGAGAGATAATCTCTTTATTCGGAGAGTTGTATGATGTGGTGCTCGTCGCACCCTTAGCATAGGCAGATACTGAGGAAGGAGAGATACCGAAGTCTTTTGCTAGATCGAGTGCAGCCTGTCTACCGTCTATTACTGCTGTCTCACCTATGATCTTGCGTAGCGAATCAGGTACGTTGTTATCCCCATTCTTTCTGCCACGAGAAGGTGAGTCAATGATCTCCACCACGGAGATAGGAGGATGAGACTCTTTCTTAGATGATGAAGGAGAAAGATGTTTTAGTTCATCCTCGAAATCATCATTTGATACTATTCCAATCGGCATATCTACTCCACCGTTCAGTCCAGTCTACCATGCCTGTCAAGTCGGACCGCGTGTAACCCCTTTGTTTGGAACGACTTGCGGACGAAAAAGTGTATGAAACTACTACACTTATTATACTTTTAATGTATACCTCCTTAATATATGGGACCCATAATCTATATATACCCTAAGAGACATTATTTCACTCAAGCCCCCTCGCGCATGTCTGGGAGTCCCAAGCAGGCATGGGTGCCGGTGTAGTGGGGGCCAGGTCGATTATTCGCACGAGCGTAGAAAAAAAACTTGCATCGAGGAGATGCAATCGGCCCATCTCGTGAGATGATTATCTGGTCCGAGCGGTAGCGCGAAAGCGCAGAACCCGCCGGAACAAGATCGGGAGTCGAGCGGATCTCCTCCCACCAGACGGTAAACGCAAGACCGGCCCGGCGGCTACCGGGAATGATAGGTAGGTGTTACGTGGCAGTAGAACTCGAAAAGAAATCATCGACTGGGAAAACGTCAGCAGCTCGTGGCAAGACGTTTCCCGAAATCTCGTATCCGTTCGTGTGGACGGAATACAAGAACGATGAGAGCATGGTCGAAGCGAACGACCAAATGACGCTGGAGGAGCAGCGGAAAGAGCGGAACAAGCAGCGGAAGCTGAAGGCTCGCAACGCTGCACAGAACGTCGCACTTGATGCGGCTGGCATCGAGCAGAGCACAGCGGAAAATGATCCTCAGGTTCGACTCAAGGACATGCTTCGCACGTTGCTCACCGCGAAGCTGGCTGATGGCACTCCGAAGTATACCGAAGAGAAGGCGCGAGAGATGGCGTCCGATCTCGTGGGCGAGGAGTGGGCCGAGTAGTTAGGGACCACGGGCCAGCTATCATTCCGGTAGCTGGCCCATCTTCTGAAATCCGAGAGGACAGAACATCATGGATCAGCGTATCGTCAACACTCTCCTGCTGGCAGTCAAAACCGCTATCAGCATCGGCAATACCACATCGGCGTATGTCTACTCGCGCATCCTAGCGCGATACGCACGACTCACCGGCAAGATCTGACCGACAGGCAGGGGACAGCCACCCTGCCTCCTTCCGCGCGTGCGCCAGGGGTCAGCCCTGTGCAACTCCTGTGCATTCCCCTGTGCATTCGTGCTACGCACTCCTTATTATCTCCTGTGCATATCCCACGTATAAAGTGACCCGTGTATGTGTGTGTCCATCTGTCCGTGTCCATGTGATAGGCCCATACCCACCACACGCCGTCCTCTAAAGGGGACATGAAAAGAAGAAGGATAATAAATACTATTTTTTTTTTTATATTTTTTATTATCCTTTTCCCCTATCCTTTTTTCAGGACGTGTCCTCTTTTGAGGTCTTGACTAGGCTTGGCGGTCGTGGTAGACTCACAGACACGGACACGCGGACACAGACACACACAGGAGACTTGGCACGGTTTCGATTTCCTCGGGGTCACACTTTGTATAAGGAGAATGTATCATGGCAAAGCATCCACACAGACTAATCCTGAATCAGAAGAAAACATGGAGGTGTACATTACCGGGCTGCACGTATTTCATTCATTTAGGTCTTGCGCACACACTACCGGGCCGTCTATCAATCTGTTGGGAGTGCAATGAAGAATTCACACTAGACGACGAGGCATTGAAAGATGATATGCCAAAGTGTGATAATTGCAGAAGAAAGATGGAAGGTGGACCATCACGCGACGAAGTGAACGAATATTATGAAGTCAAGTTAGCTATGGGCAGAGCTAAAGTAAAGCATATCAGTGAGCTGTCTCCAACCGCGCTCAGCCTACTGAAATCCATGAATAACGTATCAGATAGAACAATAGAAAAATTCATGTCATTACCGAAAGAGGATCAGATCGAGGTGATCGAGCCATGACCCCAGAGCTAGAAGAATTCGTCAAGATACTAGACAAACAAACAGAGAAGCATGAAAAACAGGTTGAGAAAGCACAGCATGAGTTACAAGCTATAGCGAGGATAAAACAGAATCCAGAACTATACGTAAAGGACTTTAAGAAAGATTTCCCACATTTATTCTCAAAAGGATAATCCAAAGTATACTTTGGCCCGCCGGAAGTGTCCCAGAACGAGACACCCCCATATCTTGGGGTCCGGCGGGCCTTCTGGAGCCGGAAGCGGCACATCTTGGGGGTTCCAACCCGTCCCGGCCATGAGACAATGGAGGCTGGCCGCAGTTCTACACCAGCTATTATACTTCCAAGTATACATAGCGCATCATCCGAGAGGACATACCGTATGAAACGGTTCTACTGCACAATCTGTGAGAAAGTAAAGCGGGTGCGTAAGTATCCGCGCAATGTAGCTCTGTCTACACGCGCATCCATTCATCCTGAAGAACGTGTCGGAACGTGCAATCGACACGCTGACGAATCCATGCTGCGTGTAGCACGCAAGGCAGGTGGACGATGATTACTGCATCTAGAGTATCATCCAAGATGGGCGATTGTGAATGCTGCATCAAGTCCATCAACGTCGAATTGCATCTGCATGACAGCATGTGGATGTGCAATGCGTGTGAGACAGATCACCTGACAGCTAAGAAAGTGTCGGTTGAGAAGATCATGGACGACGTGAATAAGTATGACACGCCGACCAATATGAAGATGGATGTGCATCTCGCACGCACTATGCCCATCATCGAGCTGCGTGCTCAGATCGAACAAGACGAGAACATTCCTACCGATCAGAAACTTGCTGTATTCACACAGATCGGATACGAGCGGTTTCTGGCAAAGAAACAGGCCATATTCGACCAGCAGCAGAAATTAGCTGAGGATCAGGATGAGGCTAGACTCTGGCAAGTAAATCTGCAAGAGGCGGTAGGTAAACTCCGAGTCGAAGAGCGTGCGAAGTATTCAGACCTGAATATCTCATACGCGCCAGCACCTATCACGAAGAAACAGAAGTCTACTAAGCCAGTCGGTCCCGGTAAGGAAAAACCACTCAACAAGAAGGAACTTTTCGCTGCTGCTGAGAAGTATGGCGTTCCTTCCCACAACATTCGTTCGATTATGGTCCGTAAAGGCTGGACAGCGGATCAGGCTGGTCAGCATCTCGCTAATCTACTGAAGTAATCACGTATCCGAAAGGACGTGGAATCATGACAGTAAAAGAGTTAATCGAAGTTCTCCAAACGTGCAATGATGATGCAACTATCATCATTAAAGACGACAATGGTAGTGGATCTGGTATCTATGACGAACAGATTTGGGCTACCTCTGACGGTCTATCCGTTATTATTGATCCTTCCTACAGGGAGAATGAATAATGGACAGAAAGCAAGCGTCAGAACTACTCAGGAAGGAGATGAATCTTCATGGCTTACAGTCATGGAGTATTCGTCTCAACCAGAATGCCGAGAGTCATTTTCTCGGCCTCTGCTCACACAAGGATAAGTGCATTATCTTATCCGCCCACCATATCGACATTCATCCTGATCCAGACGTAGTTAATACTATACGTCACGAGATCGCACACGCACTCACGCCGGGACATGCACACGACGATGTATGGGCAGCTAAAGCACGCGAGATTGGCTGCGACAATACGTTGCCATGTTCTAACCTTTCACTCTCACCTGATATCATCGACGCCATTCGCTCTGGTGCAACCGTCGAAGTAACATTCGACGAGCAAGTGATCCGCACACCGAAGTATAACATCACTCGCCTACAGGAGAGATGTGAAGTGTGCGGTAAGGTTGCCAAGCAGAAGTCAGAACTATTCGTTCCACAAGCGGGTGACACTACTCCAGACATGAAATTCATCACACTGGAGTGTGGTCACTTGATGATTAAGAAGATCCCAAAAGGCACGCCATTTCATCTCTTTCAGATGGGCGGTGATCCTAACTGCAAGCATGTATGGGACAAGAATAACTGCACACTCTGCAATCGCAAGCGTCCATACGATTTCCAGATCTCTGGAATGCAGTTCATCGAGGCTGGACTCGCCATTAATAATGGTGCTGCATGTTTCGATGAGATGGGCCTCGGCAAGACAATACAGGCTGGTGGTTACATTCACTATCATCCTGAAAAGAAGCCTGTCGCGTGGATCGTCAAGTCTGGCCTGAAGTTCCAGACAGCATCATTCATCATGCTCTGGATGGATGAAGTTCCACAGGTCATCAACACTTCCAAAGACTATCTCCTGCCTGGTATCCAGCACTACATCATCGGATACGATATGCTCGTATCCAAGACACGGGTAATGAAGAAGTCTGGTAAGACGGTCACTAGTGGATTCGATATCACACAGTTCGACCGTGTAGGCGTCAAGACCATCATTCTTGATGAGTGTCAGCAGATTAAGAATGTAGACTCCTCACGCACTCAGATGGTTCGTCGTCTCGTCAAGGGCCGTCAGGTAATTCCACTCTCTGGAACACCGTGGAACAATCGTGGAAGCGAATTGTTTCCTGTCCTCAACATGATGGACCCAGTTAAGTTCTGGTCTGCTGAAGCATTCTCCAGACAGTGGGTTGAGAAGTTCTGGCACGGTAACATCCTGAAAGAGGGTGGTATCCGTAACATCAAGGCATTCAAAGAGCACACGAAGGATCTACTTATCCGTCGTGAACGCACTGAAGTGATGGCAGAACTACCGCTCATCAATCGCACGAAGCTCAACGTCGTGATGAATAAAGATGAAGCGGAACAATACGATGAAGCTGTTGAGGAGTTTGTTCAGTGGTATGAGGAGAATGTCGAGAACATGTCTGGCATGGCAATCATTGCAGCCATGCAGAAGATGCGTCACCTCGTCGCACTCGCCAAGATCCCTACGACTCTTGAATACGTCGATGAGTTCGTCGAGGACACTGACAGAAAGTTGGTAGTATTCGCGCATCACAAGGACGTGCAAGCGATTCTATTCGAGGAGCTGAAGAAAAAGTATGGCTCCGAGATGCCGGTCCTACAGATCGTAGCCGAGATGAACGCATACGCACGCAACACGGCAGCAGATCAGTTCAATGCTGCTCCTCGTGCTCTCATGGTAGCTAGTCAGCAAGCTGCTGGAGAGGGACTGAATCTGCAAACGTGTAGCGACTGCGTAATGCACGAGAGACAGTGGAATCCCGGTCGTGAGGAACAGTGTGAAGGACGTTTCATCCGTATCGGTCAGACTGCTAAGTCAGTGTCTGCCGTATATGCTCACCTCGAAGGACTGACAACGATAGATCCACAGATAGATGTTATCGTCGAGAACAAGCGCATTCGGTTCCACGACGCCATGAATAAGACTGAGATGGCTCGATGGAATGAAGATGCTATGATGAAGGATCTTGCATCTGCCATTGTAGCCGCACACAATGCCAAGAAGAACCGAAAGGTATTGGCTAGCTAACTATGAGGATCACTATCTACTGCGACCGTGGACGTAGGCACGTAGCCGATATTACGTCGGATAGCGCGTGGACCTGCATGTATCTGGCACAGCGGTTTATCACCGCTAACTACACATGGAAGGTGAGTGTATGGAACTAATCAAGTCGAATCCACCAGCAGAGATATCTACACTGGGGAGAGATCCCCAGTGTATGGTATGCGATCGTCCAATCGTGGATGGTGATGTTGCCATCCAGCTTATCAGTGGTAAGGTAACGTGGGACGATTGCTGTGAAGTTCACAAGGAACTAGTCATCAACTTCCAGGAGAATGAGCACGAGACATACTTCGTAGCTCACACGCGCTGCTACCAGAGGAGCTAATGACTTACACTATCACCCCTGCTAGGGACGGAGAAAAGTGTCATGATTGTGGTGAGCCTGCTACCGTAACATTGGTAGCAGATTCATCCAACGACGGCAACACGGATGAAGTATCATTCTGCGAAGTGTGCGCAGAGAAGCGGAGGATCAGCTAATGAGTGAATGGAAGATCGAGTTTATGCGTATCCCATCGGAGCCTCGCGGTTATACCGTATGGCTCACATGGGGACGTAGCGGATTCATGGTAGGCACTGTTCGTCCGTATGGCACGGAACGACGCTGGATTGCATCATTCGATGATGGTCGTGGACCTAACACGCGCACTGGTGACAAGCTAATCTGCGCATCACGTCAAGCAGCCGCAGAGTGGCTCGTGGAAGTATCTAACACACAGCTTACACAGCGATAGGACTAAGGGACTGATACAGAAATGTATCAGTCCTTTATTCGTGTTTCTGTGTTCGTCTAGCCTGTGCGCAGGGAGGATGTTATGGGAGACTAGACAAAAGGTTGGCAACCACATAGCCAGAGGTATTTCGTATTCATGGAGTCCACCTTGAGAAAGTGGACTCCAAACTAACAAGGAGAATGTAAAATGACTATCGTGAAATGGCTCATGTCCACTGGCGTCTGCACTACTGCTGAACTCCTCGCACTCAAACGTGAGAATCCCGCCGACTACGTGAGGTTGGCTGAGATGGCGATGGAGGAAATGAAAGCGAAGAACATTCCCATCGAAGAATCGGTGCAGAAGTAATGTCAGTGTTGGGATTCATTCTGTTCGCATTAGTGACTCTATTAATAATGGAGAATAACTAATGGGCGTAAGAATACTTCACGGACAGTGTTCTGCCGTGTTGTATTGTAGCACCACTGACTGGGCTTTCGGTCCAGTCTTTGGTGATACAGATACACATGATGCAGAGGAACGTGCAGAACTATTCTGTGACTGGCTACATGAGAACTATCATGTTGATCCACGCGCACTCGAAGATTCAGCACTCGAATCAAAATACGTCGAGTTCTGTAGACTCGAAGATGAACTGTGGAAGAAGAAGGAAGAATTGGAGGACGTAGGATAATGCCAGCTTACTATGACGACAACTTCGGATTCTGGGAAGATATGGATGATCCTGACAATCAGGAACACTATCGTCGCACTCAGAAAACTAACGTCCTGAAGAAGTGTAAGGGTTGTGGGCGTAAGGTGAGGATTCAGCCTGACTACGCATACTGCAACGGATGTGCAACCAAGATTGAACGGGGGATGGATATCTAACATGCCTAACCACTTCCATATTGATGTCGTAGTCACTCAAGAGGAAGTGGAGATCATCAAGGCAGAGTTTGAGGAATATGTAGAGGAAGCTGGTGGATTCTCTATCCATGTCATGTCAGATGATGAGGAAGTGATTCCATCAGCCCAACTACAGGCTGTCCTAAGTAAAATGTATCTCCACTTGCTAGCAACTATCGCATACGGTAAATTTCAAGGAGTCCATTAATTCCTATGACTAAAACGAGAATTATTGCGCCAAGACTATTCAACGGTGATCCAAGAGAACAGATCGGACACGGACTTCCACCTGCTATCAAACAGGGACTACGACGTATCGCAGGGCAGGAGAATAAGTCAGTATCATGGGTTCTGGAGGAGATCATCATTGATTACTTCGGTTTTAGAAGGCCACGATACAAGATCAGAAAGAAGAATGGAAAGGTATGACTAATATTAAATACTGTCCAAAGTGCAAGCGCGAGATTTGGCCTCACAGAAGGTGTATCTGTTGACTGACATACTGGTTCCGAAGAAGAACATCATCATGGATGCGACGACTCTATCAAGTCTAATGTCGTGCGCACGTTACCATGATATCAGGTTCAACCATCGGCTCGTATCCATGAGTGGTAAGTCTAATTCTCTTGAGGTAGGCTCACTCATTCATAAGGTGCTAGAGGTATTCTACAAGCATCAGATTGATGGCTTTCCTCGTTCTACATCCATAGGGAACGCACTCATTGCGGGTCAGCTATACATCACTGGCTGTCCATTCTGTGCGGATGGAACTAACAACACGCCTGCATGTAAGCATGAACCGGCAGAGTATCCGGGTGTAACCAATACGCCTGAGAATAACGAACGGTTCATTGTAGGTTGGAAATTCGCACTCGATACGTGCGAACAATACTTCGAGTTCTACAAGAATGATTCCTTCATTCCACTAGCCGCCGAGATAGTGAAGGGTGAAGTGATCTACGAGGATGATGAGATCCGCGTATTGTGGAAAGCCAAGTTCGATTTGATTATAGATACGAACCAAATCGGTATCATATCTATGGATCACAAGACGTTCAAGCAGAGGAGAGACAAGTCTACTCTATCGAATCAGTTCTTGGGTCATGCAGTTCTGCTGAAGTCACAGAACGTGATGGTGAATAAGATAGGACTACAGACTACACTGAAGATAGCGGAACGACTGAGCAGAGAGCCTGTGTCTCTATCGAATGATCGCATACTTGAGTGGCAGGGTGAGATCGTTCCTTACTACGCATACAAGTATGTGCAGTTCACTGAGTCAGGTTACTGGCCTCCAGACTACACGCACTGTGACAACATGTTCGGTCCCTGTCCATACAAGAGAGTGTGCGAAGCTGACAGAGGAATGCGTGAAGAAGTCCTGAGACTTGAATTTCAGAAGGCTCCTGTATGGGATCCACGGAATAAGGAGGATGTATGAGTGAAATATCATTCTATATCTTCATGATAGGATTTGGTTTAGGTTTCATATTCTGTTACGTTTGGAAGGAGGACTCATAATGCCTGTCTTTCTGAGAGATAAGATATGTGAATGCGTAATCAAGAATCGTGAAGAAGATGAGGACATGCGCGAGTGGCTCAAACGCTGCATGTGTATGTTCCACTGGATGCAAACGGATTACTATCAGTCGAAGGTTAAGTGACTAAGAGAAGTGAGAGGCAGGAAGGATATTGTTCACAATGCAGAGAGTGGACATATGTATCTCCATGTCCTAAGTGTGGATTGCCTGTCATGCCTACGACTATCGAGAAACGTCTGATGGACAGAGCTAAGAAACTCGATGAGGATATGCTCAGACAGTTTGTCAAGATCCGTCATGACGTTCATGCCCCATCAAGGTCATTCATCGGAGAGATTTACATGGCATTGGTGGATTCCTATAACCTCGGTATTAAGATGAAAGGAGAATTGCGTAAGAAGGTAGTAGGGGTAGTGAGTAAGTAACTGCGGGTAGGAGGAGTCGATGAAAAAGTATCTCGTGTTAGGTGTGATGGCGTTTGCATTGTCAGTGGTTCCTGCAAAGGCTGCATTGATGCTGGCAGGGACTATTGGTGGTGTGAACTTCTGTGCTACGGATAATAACGTAGCGTGTGGATTTGGTGTGCAGTTGTTCGATGTGAACTTGAATGCGAACATTCTGTCACTTGATCCTGCTAACATCGGTGGACTGGATATACAGGGTAGTCTGTATACTCAGACCATCGGTACGCACAATGTTCTGAACAGCGGATCATTGCTGATCGAGAACAATACTGCTGCTACTATCAATGGTCAGCTTGCAGTAGGAGGCACGGGCTTTGTTGGGCCAATCACTGAAGCTAACATCAGTGGTAGTGGAACATGGGAGGATGCACTTGGATCTACAATCACCATGAGGTGGTTTAATGATCCTAATAACGTGCAGGGTGGATTGGCTCCGGGTATTGTGCAGCCGGGTATTCTACTCTCTACATTCGGAGATGTAGCAGGTGCAGGGACAGACTCATTCAGTCATACATTGAATGGGATTCCTGTCATTGATCCTGCACTCTTTTCTATGAGTCTGCAATTCGATCTGTCTCTAGTTGCCAATGGAAACTTGGTAAGTAGAGGACAGACGATTACGAAGGATCAGGTAGTTCCTGAGCCTGCATCACTCGCACTCATGGGTATCGGCCTATTCGGAACAGCCATGAGACTTCGTCGTCGCATCGTGTAATAAACTGGGGGGAGTCAGTACAATGATTCCCCCCATCTTCAATGAGATATTACATCCTGTATGTAATATGTCATGGAGGATACATGATTAAAGTAGACTACTGCCCTAACTGCAATGAGAACACGCTACACCGAGTAATAGAGGACGATGAAATCTTTGAATACGCCATGCAATGTTTGATCTGTGATGTAGTATTCCAGTGTAACCCTCCTACTAAGGAGCCAGTTCAACTGAAGTTTGATTTCGAGGTGGATATCAATGCCAAGCATGAGTGACAGTAACTTCGATTCACTTTATGTACTGATGAAGGGGGAACCGGGCCTACGTAAGTCTACACAGGCTCTATCATTTCCCGGTCCTCAGTATTGGTTCTCGTGGGATCGTAAGATGAATAGTATCTATCTACCCATGAAGAAGTGGGGGATAGATCCCAAACTCATCGAGTATGATGACTACGAAGATTGGAACAAACCGAAGAAGAAGTTAGAACAGCTACAGACTAGCTGCCCATACAAGACATTGGTGTTTGACAGTATCACGTCAATGGCTGACATGACTCTACGTCAAACTACTAAGTTGAAGTATGGTGTGACGAGACAGAGTGGACAAGCAGCAGGTAAGCTGATAGCAGGTATCGCAGTTAATGAGATAGAGGACTACAATGCAGAGTCCGCTGCTATCAATGAACTCATCGCACTCACTAAGGACATTCAGTCGTATCACAAGGTCAACGTCATTCTCATCGCACACGTCGTTCAAGCGGAATATCGCAGTACGACGAACAACACAACACATATCTCTCGGCAGATAGTAACAGCCGGGAAAAAAGTAGCAGCAAAGCTCCCCGCGTATTGTGGTGAAGTATATCACTTCAACCTTAAACGGGATCTTGCTGGAGGAGGTGCATACACAGTATTGACAGAGCATACAGGGGACGATTTCGCTAGGTCTGCATTAGGACTGGACAAGGAAATCGTATTTGGTGATAAACCCCTGTATGACACATGGATCAAGCCAGCTATCACCAAACTACAACAGTCCTACACACCAGTAACAAAGTTCTAACAACAACCTGAAAGAGAGACAAAAACAATGAGTCCAATGATTGAATTCTCCGAACGTGACATGAACCGTGGGAAAGTTATTGATCCCGCGTGGTATCTTGTCAAGATCGAGAACATCGGTGAAGCACCGTCGAAAGATGGTGGCAGCACCAACTATCCCGTGGAAGGTGTCATCATCAAGAACGCTGACAATGGTGATGAGAAGTTCGCAGGCACCATCATCGAATGGAATTTCAATAGCAAGGCAATCGGCTTTGCTGTTGGTTTCCTGAACGCACTTGGCGTAGACGTGAAGGCAGGTGCGCGCTTCGATCTGGCGAATGCCATCGGACACAACGTCGAAGTATTCATCGAGAACGGTGAATGGCAGGGACGTATCGTCAACCGTGTGAATCACAAGTATCGCACGGTTCGTTCGTAGTCGTAGTCTGTAACACAGAGAGGATAGGGGCCATACTATCCTCTCTGTTCTTTAGATGGCCCAAACTGAGGAATGTAATGGAATACTATCTGAATGAGAGTGACGAGAAGCCTGTGGAAGATGTAGATGAAGAAGAAGTCCTCGAAGAAGATCTGGAAGATAATGACAAGGACGAGGACGACGACGAGGATGATCGTAGTGCAGATGATGCGGATGATTGGGAAGATGATGATGACGACGCATCAGATGACGACGACACGGAACTCGAAGATGATGATGAGGAAACCACTGAATAGATTCATGTGCTAGAGACTTGGCCCTCTAGTGAATTGAACTATTCGGTGATAGGGGACACGCTCAACACTACTGCCACAGTAGATTACGAGCGTGTCCCCGACTGGAGAATGGAAGTGAATGATACCAAATTAGTAGGAAGAATTATCAAGATAAGTAGACAGGGATGGGGATTCATCTCATCCAGAGAGATTGAATTTACTCGTATCTTCTTTCACTGGACCGCACTCAGACAAGACACTACTCCATTCCTTCAACTCAGGAATGGAATGATGGTAGAGTTCACGCCTATTCAGATTCCTGATAAGGGTTGGCGTGCTATGCATGTGCGTGTCCTTGAAAGAGAGGAGAAGAATAATGAGGGAAGTCAAGTGTCCCCATTGTCAGAATGATGATAAGACTCTGATAGAACATGTTCGTAAACGTAGATACTTCTGTGAAGTATGTGGCAAGACTTTTATAGGAGATGATGATGACACACGCGGATCAAGTCAAGAAGATAGCAAAGATTCTGAAGAAGAATTTTCCTGACGTAGGAACTTCTAGATCAGTTCACATCGCATTCACTATCATCGAAGCATTAGAAGAATCACCTTCCAA
>Ga0137313_1000127_pt1 | contig 25943 bp, 28 predicted proteins | sample EasRivERMZT166_2_FD_102287 | JGI IMG/M metagenome (GOLD analysis project Ga0137313, IMG submission 102287) | Soil microbial communities from meander-bound floodplain in the East River, Colorado, USA - East River MetaG ERMZT166_2 | ecosystem: Environmental > Terrestrial > Soil > Floodplain ...
CCGAAGTAGCCGTTGGTCTAGATCGCGGTGTGGATGCCCATCCGGTGGGATTCGGCGCAGAGCTTTGCGGCAAACCGGTGCTGCAGCAACGGCTCACCGCCGCTCAGCGTGAATCCGCCGTTCATGACTTTCAGGCCCTGGCGGTACTTGGCGAGCTCCTCCGCCGCGCGGGCCACGGGCACGGGCAAGCCGTTGGTGATCGTCCACGTGTCGGGGTTGTGGCAGTACCGGCACCGCCACATGCAGCCGGTCGTCCACGCGACCACGCGCACCCCTGGACCGTCGACGGTGGACCCGGTCGTGAAGGAATGCAGAAAGCCCATGTCGCCCGACGCGAGCGCGGAGCGCACGTCGGTTTCGGGCACGCCGTTGCCGAGATTGACGCGCAGCTCGTACGGGCTCTTGGCCGCGAGCGGCGTCGTGGCGGCGGCGTGGCTTTCAGGCATGGCTTTCTCCGCCGTGGAAGGTCCGGTTGATGACGTCCATCTGCTGCTCGCGGGTCAGCCGCACGAAATGGACCGCGTACCCCGACACGCGAATCGTCAGGTTCGGGTACTTCTCCGGGTGATCCATGGCGTCGATGAGGGCCTCGCGATTCAGCACATTGATGTTCATGTGGAATCCCGTGGACCCGAAGAACGCGTCCAGAATCCCGGTGAGGTTGTCCACGCGATCGCCGGCCACGCGGCCGAGCCCGCCCGGCACGAGGCTCGTGGTGAGCGAGATGCCGTCCTGTGCGTCGCGGTACGGAATCTTCGCCACCGAGGCGGCCGAGGCGTGAATGCCGTGGCTGTCGCGGCCGTGCATCGGATTGGCGCCAGGCGCGAACGGCTCGCCGTGGCGGCGGCCGTCAGGCGTGTTGCCGGTCGCCTTCCCGTACACCACGTTCGACGTGATCGTCAGGATGGACTGCGTGTGGAGGGCGTTGCGGTACGTCGGGTACTTCCGCAGCTTCTGCATGAACGTGCTGACCAGCCACACGGCCAGATGGTCCACGCGGTTGTCGTTGTTGCCAAAAAGCGGAAAAGTCCCCTCGGTCTGGTAATCGGTGACGAGGCCGGTCCCGTCGCGGACGACTTTCACCTTCGCGTACTTCATGGCCGACAGACTGTCGGCCACCACCGACAGGCCCGCCATCCCGAACGCCATCGTCCGCAGCGGCGCGTAGTCGTGCAGCGCCATTTCGATCCGCTCGTAGGCGTACTTGTCGTGCATGTAGTGGATGACGTTCATGGCGTTCACGTACACGCCGGCCAGCCAGTCCATCATCCGCTCGAGCCGCTCCCGTACGTCGTCGAAGTCGAGGTACTCGCCCGCCACGGGCGGCGTGGCCGGCGCGATCTGATCGCCGCTGATTTCGTCGCGGCCGCCGTTGATCGCGTACAACAGGCACTTGGCCATGTTCGCGCGCGCGCCGAAGAACTGCATCTGCTTGCCGACCAGCATCGGCGACACGCAGCACGCGATGGCGCCGTCGTCGCCCCAGGCCCGCCGCATGATCTCGTCGCTCTCGAACTGGATCGAGCTCGTGTCGATCGCGACCTTGGACGCGAACTTACGGAAGCCTTCGGGCATCGACGGCGAGTACCAGATGGTGAGGTTCGGCTCCGGGCCCGGCCCGAGGTTGTAGAGCGTCTGCAGCATGCGGAAGCTCGACTTCGTGACGAGCGTCCGGCCGTCGTCTCCCATGCCGCCGATCGACTCGGTCACCCACGTCGGATCGCCGGCAAACAACTCGTCGTACTCCGGCGTCCGGAGGAACCTGACGATGCGGAGCTTGATGACGAAGTCGTCGATGATCTCCTGCGCCTGCTCCTCGGTGAGGGTGCCCTCGGCCATATCACGCTGGAAGTAGACGTCGAGGAAGGTGGAGGTCCGGCCCAGGGACATCGCCGCGCCGTTCTGCTCCTTCACGCCGGCCAGATAGCCGAGATACAGCCACTGGACGGCTTCCTTCGCCGTGGCGGCCGGCCGGGTGACGTCGCAGCCGTAGCTCGCCGCCATCTGGATCAGCTCCTTGAGGGCGCGAATCTGTTCCGACAGCTCTTCCCGGTCGCGAATGATCTCGTCGGTGGACATCGCCGCGTCGAGATCGCGCTTCTCTTCCTGCTTCCGCGCGATCAGGCGGTTCACCCCGTAGAGCGCCACGCGGCGATAGTCGCCGATGATTCGGCCGCGCCCGTACGCGTCCGGCAGCCCGGTGAGGACGTGCGAGCTCCGGCACTTCCGGATGTCGGCCGTGTAGGCGTCGAATACGCCGTCGTTGTGGGTCTTGCGGTACTTCGTGAAGGCTTCGGCGACGTTGGGATCGACCTCGTAGCCGTAGGCCTTGAGCGACGTCACCACCATCCGGAAGCCGCCGTTCGGCATGATCGCGCGCTTGAGCGGCGCGTCCGTCTGGAGACCGACGATGATCTCGGACTCGCGATCGATGTAGCCCGGCGCGTGGGCGGTGATGGACGTGGGGATCGGCGAGACGTCCAGGACGCCTTTCTTCTTCCGCTCCTCCACGAACAGCGCCTGCAGCGTGTTCCAGATCTTCTCTGTGCGCGCCGTGGCCGGCTTCAGGAAGGAGCCATCGCCGTCATACGGCTGATAGTTCTGCTGGATGAAATCGCGGACGTTGATCTCGGTCTGCCAGAGACCCAGCTGGAACCCGCGCCACGGCGTGGCGGTCCCGACTTTGTCTTCCCTGGGTGTTGCGGTTGCCATGGTTCGAGCCTTTCGTCTATGCCGATTGCGTCACCAACCCGAGCAGCCGACCGGTGTGCCGGGCAATCACCAGCTCTTCATTCGTCGGAATCACCCACGCGGACACTTTCGAGCCGGCTGTCGAGATGCGCGGGCCATGCTTGTCGTTCGCGCCCGGGTCGAGATCGAGGCCGAGCCAGGCGGATGCCTCGCAGATGCGCCGCCGGACCTCCGTGGAGTGCTCGCCGATGCCGGCGGTGAACACGATCCCGTCCACGCCGTGGAGCACCGCCGCCAGCGCGCCGATTTCCCGAGCCACGCGGTAGACAAAGTAGTCCACGGCCAATCTGGCGGTGGGCTCCGATCGGCCCAGCAGATCCCGCATGTCGTTGCTGATGCCGGAGATCCCGATCAGACCGGACTTCTTGTAAAGCAGCGTCTCGACTTCCCGCACCGATAAACCCAGCTGTTGGAACAGATACAGGACGACGCCGGGATCGAGTGAACCGGGCCTCGTTCCCATGCAGAGCCCGTCGAGCGCCGTGAACCCGAGCGTGCTGTCGATGCTCTTGCCGTTCTTCAACGCGCAGAGGCTGGCGCCGCTGCCGAGATGCGCGACGATCACGCGGCCGGCGGCAATGCCCGGCGCGACATCGGGCAACGCCGACGCGATGTATTCGTACGACAAGCCGTGAAACCCGTACCGCTGCACGCCGCCCTTCCGGACCTCGCGCGGCAGCGGAATTACCTCGGCCACGGCCGGCTGGCCGCGATGGAAGCTCGTGTCGAAGCACGCGACCTGCGGCACGCCAGGCAGCCGTTCCGACACTGCATCGATCGCGGCAAGGTTGTAGGGCTGATGCAGCGGCGCCAGCGGCTCGAGCTCGCGCAGGTCGCTGAGCACCTCCGGCGTGACGACGACCGGCCCGGCGTACTTCGCGCCGCCATGGACGACGCGGTGGCCGACGCCGAGGACGCGCGCGCCGCCGTGCCGCGATCGCAGCCAGGCCGCCAGCGTTTCGAGCGCGGCCTGGCCGTCCTTCACGGACGCGTCGAGCTGGCGGTCGTCGAGCTTCGCCCCGGCCCCGTCCTTCGCGGAGAATCGAGGCTTGGTGCCGATGCCGTCGATCTGGCCGCGTGACTCCTGCGCCCAATTGGCGCCCTGGGGCCGCTGATAGACGGAGAACTTCAGACTCGACGAGCCCGCATTCAGGACCACCGCGTAGTCGGTCATGACGTGGACCTACTTCACCGCACGCGTCTGGCGCCGTGAATGCGCCGCGAGCATGGCGACCGCGCAGCTCGCGATGCGCGCCCGCACGCTGTCGGCGCGACTGGTCAGAATGATCGGTACCTTCGCGCCCAGGACCACGCCGGCGCTGTCCGCATTCGCCAGGAACGTGAGCTGCTTGGCGAGGATGTTGCCGGACTCGAGATCCGGCGCCAGCAGGATGTCCGGATCGCCGGCCACCTCCGACGTGATGCCCTTGGTCTTCGCGGCTTCCTTGCTGATGGCATTGTCGAACGCCAGCGGGCCGTCGAGCAACGCGCCGGTGATCTGGCCGCGCTCGGCCATCTTGCAGAGCGCAGCCGCGTCGATCGTCGCGGGCATCTTGGACGTCACCGTCTCCACCGCCGCGAGAATCGCCACCTTCGGCCGCTTGTTGCCGAGCGAGACGACGAGATCGATGGCGTTCTGAACGATGTCCACCTTGTCCTCGAGTGTCGGCGCGATGTTGATCGCCCCGTCGGTGACGATGAGGACCTTGTGGTAGGTCGGCACGTCCATGATGAAGACGTGGCTGAGCCGGCGGCCGGTGCGCAGCCCGGTCTCCCGCGCGACGACGGCGCCGAGGAGCTCGTCCGTATGCAGGCTGCCCTTCATGAGCAGCTCAGCTTCCCCTTGACGGACGAGCTCCACGGCTTTGGCGGCCGACGCGTGGCTGTGCGCGACGTCAACGATTCGGACGCCGTCGAGCTTCACGCCGGCCGCCTTGGCCACTTCGGCAATCTTCGCGGAGGGGCCGACCAGAATCGGCGTAATCAGCCGTTTCTGGCCGGCCTCGATCGCCCCTTCCAGGGCCGAGGCTTCGCACGGATGTGCGACCGCCGTCGGCACGGGGTCGAGGCGTTTGCAGCGCTCGAGGAGCGCCTCGTACTTGCCAGTGCCGGTTTTGCCCATTAGCAGAGCACCAGGGACACGGCGAGGCCGCCTTCGGACGTCTCCTTGTACTTCGCGTTCATCTCCTTGGCGGTCAGCGCCATCGCGTCCACAGTCGTGTCGAAGTCCACGCGGCGATTGCTCGGGATCTCGTTGCTCGCGATCATGAAGCCCGTCCAGGACTTCACCGCGCCGAACGCACAGCGTTCGATGCAGGGGATCTGCACGAACCCGGCGACCGGATCGCAGGTCATGCCGAGATGGTGCTGCAGCGACGACTCGGCCGCATTGGCCACCACCTGATGATCGAAGTCGTGCGCCTGCGCGATGAGCGCCGCGCCCATCGCCGAGGCCACGCCGATTTCCGCCTGGCAGCCGCCCTCGGCGCCCGACAGCGTCGCGTTGTGCTTGCAAAGGTAGCCGACCGCGGCCGCCGCCAGAAATCCGTTGCGGATCTTCTCGACCGGCAGCTTTCGCCCGCCCTCGCCGAGCGCGTACACCAGCGCGGGAATGACGCCGGCCGATCCGCCGGTGGGGGCGGTCACGACCAGATGCCCGCGCGCGTTCTCTTCGGATCCGGCCAGCGCGTACGCCGCCACGACGCCCACGCCGCGCTGCTTCTCGTACTTGTCGTCCATCGACCGCGCGTACACCTCGCCGGCCTTCGTCTTGAGCTTGATCGGGCCGGGCAGCGTGGCCGTCGGCGCCTTCAGGCCGGTCTTGACGATCGCGACCATCGCGTTGTGGATCTTGTCGACAAAGGCCCAGATCTCGGCTTCGGTCTTCCCGGAGACCGCGATCTCGTTCGCCAGGACCACCTGCGCGACCGACAGCTTGTTGGCCACCGCGTGCGCCTGCAGCTGCTTCATCGTCGAGTACGGGTACTTCGGCTGGCCCTTCTTCGGCGGCGTGTAGCCCTTCCATTCGATGAAGCCGCCGCCGACCGAGTAGTACTCGAGCTCGTGCAGGACCTGGCTTCCCGCCATGAGCTTGCACGTCATCGTGTTGGGATGCGGGAAGTTGCCCTTGGGCGCGTCGTAGACGATGTCCTCGAGCGACGCGTTGAACGTCTTGGCCCCGAGCTTCACCGGGAACGACTGCTTCGGATTGGCGGCGAGGTCGTCGAGAAACGCCGGATCGACCGTCGCGGGCTCCTTGCCGACGATGCCGGCCAGCGCCGCGCGCTCGGTGCCGTGGCCCTTGCCCGTCGCGCTGAGGCTGCCGTAGAGATGCACCTTGAGCGCCGTGGCCTTGGCGAGCTGATCGGCCGGCAGCTTGGTGCACCGCTGATAGAAGTCGTAGGTAATCCGCATCGGACCGATGGTGTGCGAGCTCGACGGCCCAGGCCCGACTTTGTAGAACTCATCCAGGGTCGTCATGATCGGCGCCTTGGACTTCTTCACGACCTCGAGGTCCGGCGAGACCTTGCTCGCCACCTGCAGGGCGGCCGCGGGCGGCGGCTCGGCTGTTTCCGGCTTGGACGGCGCGCATCCGGTCAGCACGGCGGTCGCGCCGAACAAGGCGCTGCGCATCATGAAGGCCCGTCGATCGACCCCCGGCGGGACGTCCGACGCGGTGATCTCGGCTTCGGGAAGGAACGCGGTGTCGTCGCTGGTCTTGGACTTCATGGTTTCGGGGCCCCCTCGCCAGGGCTGCACTTTCGGCCGGACCGGCCGGGTGGTCGGCGACCCTTCAGCAAGGCGCGTACCCTCGAGGCACGACCGGCCGCGTGCTACAAGCCCATGAATCTCAAGGCTTTCCCGGAGCCGGGGATCCGGCCGCGGTTCACGGCGAGCGAAAACGCTCCGCACAGCCGGAGCGACTCCCGAATGCCGGAGGCGACGCCGGTGTTAACGTGGCGGTAGATGTCACGGGTTCCCGCAATCCTCCTGGCGGCCGGCGCTGCGGTGATGGGTGTTGCCACGGCCACCGTTGCCCTGCCGGCCGATGTCGAGCAGTACCTGCTTCGCGTTGCCGGCTTCACCAAAGCGGAGCTCGGCGCGCTCGAGAGCGGCACGGTCATCGCCCGCGTCATGCCCGGCGCGACAGACACGGAAGTCATGGTGGTCGCCGGCGTGAAGATCCGCGCGACTCGAGAGCAGGTACTCAGCTACTACGGTCAGATGGTCGCTTATGTGGACGGCCAGATCACGACGGGGTTCGGACGGTTCAACAATCCTCCGAGCCTCGCCGATGTCGGCAAGCTGTCGCTCGACGCCGGCGACATCGCGCAGCTCCGATCCTGCCGGCCCGGCGACTGCGACTTACGCACTGGCGGAACGGCAGTCGCCACCATCAGCTCTGCCGTGAACTGGCAGGCGCCGGACGCCGCCGCGCAGGCGAACGCGCGAGTACGTGAAGCGATCGTGGCCTACATGACCGCATACATGAAGAACGGCGACGACGCGCTCATCACGTACACGGACCGCGCGCAGCCGGTGAGCCTGCGGCAGCAGTGGAACGAGATCCTGGCCGCGTCTCCGTACTTTCAGCAGTACGGTGTCTCGTTGCGGGAGTACCTCACAAAGTACCCACGTCAGACGCTTCCGGGCGCGAGGGACGTGCACTATTGGGTGCAGGAGGACTATGCCGGGTTGAAGCCCGTCCTGAGCCTCGTTCACGGCGTGATCTATCAGGACCCCGCGACACCGGACCGCACGGTCGTCGTCCAGAAGCAGCTCTATGCGAGCCACTATTACGACGGATCACTCGCCGTGGCCGTCGCGATCAGCGCCACGGAAGGCACCACGCCGATCACCTATCTCGTGTACGCCAATCGCTCGCGCGGCGACGTGCTGAAAGGCGGATTCGGCGGGCTTCGCCGCTCGGTGGCGCGCAATCAGGCTAAATCCGCTGCCGAACAAACACTGACGACCATCAAGACAGTACTGGAGAAAACGAGGTCCCTTTCAGGGTTTGCACGAAATGCGCGTCAGAACTGACGTCGCCCGCTCCCAGTCCCATTCGTAGGCGTAGGGCGTGCGGCCGAGCCCGGCGGCGACCTGGCAGTTGGCCGCCTGCGATCGGTCGACCGCATAGACGACGGGCGCGGAGAAGTCGATGCTGTTGCGAGTCAGGTCCTCAACGGCGATTGAGCGGGACGTCCCGACCCGTCCCGACATGAACATCACGGCGTTCTGCAGTCCCGCCCGCGCGGCCGTTCGGGACGGATCCATTCGTTCCTCGATCACGTGGCGCTCTCTGGCCGCATGCACGGCGAAGGTCACCGGCATGACGGCCACGCTCAGCGCAAGCAGCGCAAACGCCCGCCGCTGCGCGATCGACACGAGCGCCGCCGTCCGGAAGATGCTGCCGATCACGAAGATCACCAGAAACGGATACACCTCGTAATGGAATCGCGGACCGTACTGATTGCCGCCCCGCTCCACATAGGCGTACAGCGCCACCACCATGCACACCGGCAGCCAGTCGAGCCAGCCGCGCCGGAGCTCCCGCGGCGCCTTGCTGAGGTAGTACACGTACAACCCGACGAGCACGGGCGGCGTCCACGTCGCGTACCGCTGGAGGTGCGTCGAGATGATGTCGAGGCCTCGATAGTACCAGCCGGACTTGAACCACAGCCCTCGGGTCAGCGGCAGCGTCGTCAACTGCCAGGGATTGCCGGTGAACATCACGTTGTACCAGGCGAGCACGGCGACCCACGGCAGCCCGCCAAGGGCGACGAACATCAACTGCCGCCAGACGGGTCCGCGCCGGCCCGCGCCAGTTGGCGATCCATCCGATCTCAGCAGCCACAGCACGATCGGGATGCCGCACGCCACACCGGTCAGGTAGCGCGCCAGGATCGCCCACCCCACCAGGAAGCCGATGCCCAACGGCACCCAGGCGGGCGTCCGATCTTCGCGCGAAGCGAGGTACGCGGCGCCGAGCAGCAGCCCGCCGCAGAAGGTGTGCGAGAAGTACGACGCGCCGTTGAAGAGAAAGAACGGCGAGGCGCCGACGACCGCCGCGGCGAGCACGCCGACGCGAGGACTGTACAGACGCGTCCCCAGCATCGCCGTCAGCACGATCGTCGCGGCGCCGAGGATGGGGTTCACCAGCCACACGGGCAGGCCGGCCGCCATCACGGCCGCGATCACCAGCGGCCACCCCACCGGAAAGCTGCTGAACGCGCGCGGACCGTCGAAGATGATGTAGTTGAGCGTGAAGGCGTCGCTGAAGGGCGGCGCGGCGTTCCAGAGGCGGCCCGCCGCGAGCGTGGACGCTTGATACAGGTAGGCGTACTCGTCGCCGGAATTCGCAAAGCCGAGCAGCACCCATCGATTGATGGCGACAAGCGCCACCACGACAATCGGCAGCGCGATCCCCAACGACCATCCCGGCCGCTCGGATGCCCGTTCGGCGACCCGCGCGACCGCGGCGTAGAGTCGGTCAAGGAGGCCCCGCGACGCGTCGGGACCCACGATCAGAGCGCCTCGTTCAGGAGCTCGCGAATCTCGTCCTCGCTGGCCGGCCTCGGATTCGCGTATGGCGTGGCGGCGATGAGGCGCGCCGCCCTGGGCACGTCCTCGCGGCGGAGCCCGAGCGCGCCAAGGGACGCCGTCAGGCCGAGACACTGGTTCAACGCGTGCAGCCCGCGCGCGGCATTCTCGACGCCCAGCGCGGCCGTCATGCGGGCCACCGCCTCTGGCGCGGCGAGCGCGTTGAAGCCGACGACGTGCGGGAGCACCGCGGCGTGCGTCTCCGCATGCGGCAGGTCGAACGAACCGCCCAGCACGTGGCAAATCTTATGGTGCAGGCCCATCGCGGCCAGCTCGAGGGCGACGCCGGCCGCATGCGCGCCGCGCATCGCGAGCCCTCGCGCCTCGAGATCGGCCGGCCGGACGACGACCACGGGCAGCGCCTGTGCGAGCATCCGCAGCGCCGACTCCGCCGCCGCGAGCGCCACCGGCCCGGCATGCGCCGCATACATCGCCTCGGCGGCGTGCGCGATCGCGTTCATCCCGCTCGCGGCGCTCGCGCCGGCGGGCAGCGATACCGTCAGTACCGGGTCGTAGAGCACGAGCCTGGGCGCGACCAGCGCATTCCGTCCTGTTCGCTTGACGTCGCCCTCGGTGATGCCCCAAATCGACGTCATCTCCGATCCGGAGTAGGTCGTGGGCACTGCCACGATTGGCCGTGGGCGCTCGAGCGCGATCGCTTTCGCGAGGCCGATGGCAGAGCCGCCCCCAACCGCGACGAACGCGTCCGGCGCCGTTCGATCGACCTCGGCCACGGCCGCGCGCACTCGCTCGAGCGGCACGTGCCGGGCCGCCAGGTCGCAGACACCCGCGGCGCGATCGCCGAGCACGGCGCGCACGGCCGGCAGCTCGCGCGCACGGCCAGGCGTGGTCACGATGAGCGCCCGCCGGATCGACAACGCGTCGAGCTCACCCGGCAGATGGGCCACCGCGCCCGGGCCGAAGAGCACGCGCACGCGCGACCACTCCGAGGTGAAGTCCAGGGAAGGGATCACAAATCGAGCATGGCCTGTGCCACCGCGATTTCATCATCGTTCACGAGGTGCCCCATGCCGGGATAGATGCGTGTGGTGACGCTGGCCCCCATGCGCGTGAACACTCCGGCGCTCTCCGTGACGCGCTCGGGCGGCACGTGCGCGTCCGGATCGCCAGACCCGAGAAAGACCGGGGTGCCGCCGAAGTTACCTTCACGGCGCCATTCGGTTCCAGGCGGCCCGATGAGTCCGCCCGTGAACACGATGAGACCGCCGTAGCGCGCCGCATGTCTCACGGCAAACTCCGATGCCAGGCACGCGCCCTGCGAAAAGCCCAGCAGTACAGTGCGCGACCGGGGAACACCTGTCTGCTCGACCCGTTCGATCGCCGCGGCCAGGATTCCCAACGACGCCGACAGGCTCGGCTCGTTCCGATCGATGGCCGCCATGAAGCTGTACGGGTACCAGGTGCGGGTGGGCGCAGCGGGAGCGAAATAGGTCAGGCCCGGCCGGGCGAGTCGCGGGACCAGATCGAGAATATTTGCCGGCCCCGCATTGCGGCCGTGCACCATGATCACGACGGGCGCCTGGCCCAGCGGCGCGCCGATGACGAGAGCGTCAGCGCTCAATACGCCACCACCGGCAGCTTCGCCTCGATGATGGCGCGATGCGGCTCCTCCCACGGCGGCAGCTTCAGCCCGCGGCCGAGCGCGCCCGGATCCTCGTCGGCGGTGAACCCGGGCTGGATCGTCGCGACCTCGAACAGCACGCCGCCAGGCTCCCGGAAGTAGATCGACTTGAAGTAGCAGCGATCGCGCACGTCGGTGACGAGGAGGCCCATCTGCAGCAGCTCGACGCGCAGCCGCGCCTGCTCGTCGTCGGTCGCAATCGCCATCGCGACGTGATGAACCGTGCCGAGGCCGTTGACCGCGGCGGTCGCGTCCGGATCCGTCACGACGTCGATAACGTGTCCGGGCGTCTCGCCGCCCGCGGCGACCCGCGTGCGGTTCTCCATCTCATTCACAATCCGGTAGCCGAGCAACCCCGTCATCAGCTCGAGCGTGCGGGCCGGCGATCGCACCACCATCGTCACGCTGTGCAGGCCGCGAATGGCCGCCGGCGCGCCGACGCCGTTGCCCGTCCACGGCGATCGGCCGTCACGATCGCTCGCGACCAGCTCGAACACGAGGCCGGACGGATCCGCGATCCGGATGCTCTCCTCGCCGAATCGCGGCTCGACGTCGTGCGCCTCGACACCGCGCTCGAGCAGTCGCGCCCGCCAGTATCCAAGCGACGCGCCCGGCACCGAGAACGACGTCGTCACCACCTGCCCGGCGCCTTTGGCGCCAACGCGGACGCCTTTGGTGCCGTACGGAAACGTCGTCCAGATCGTGCCGGGCAGGCCGCGCTCGGTGCCGTAGTAGAAGTGGTAGACGTCGTGGTTGTCGAAGTTGACCGTCTTCTTGACCAGCCGAAGGCCGAGGCCGTCGAGGCAGAAGTCCAGGTCGGCCTGCGCGTCATCGACGGTCGCGGTCACGTGATGCAGGCCGAGGATGGGATGGACCACAGGCTTATCGTTTCATCCCCGGAACTGCAGCACCAGGAGCGTGACGTCGTCTTCGGGCGGGGCGCCGGATTCAAAGCGCTCAATCGCCCTGACGATGCCGCCGACCACCGCGTCCGGCCCGAGGCTGGCGCAGCTCGTGACCACATCCAGCAGGCGATCGGCGCCGAACTGGCTGCCTGCGGCGTTCCTGGCGTCGGTCACGCCGTCGGTGTAGAGCACCAGCGTGGATCCGGGCGCCAGCTTCAGGTGGGTCTCTTCGTACGGGTAATCGTCGAGCACACCCAGGGTCAGGCACTTGGTCAGCGGCGGCGTGTGGACCAGACCCGCCGCGTTTGCCACCAGCACCGGCCCGTGCCCGGCGTCGACGAGAGCCACCTCGCCGGAGGTCAGGTCCAGACGTCCGACGATCGCCGTCACGAACGTCTGCCGCTCGTTGTCCCGGCTGAGCTCGCGATTCATGCGCGACACCACATCGGCCACGCACGCCGCGCCGGCGGTCGTCGCACGGAACAGCGTCTTGGCGACGGCCATGTAGAGGGCCGCCGCGACGCCTTTCCCGGCGACGTCGCTGACGATGAACCAGAGCCAGTCGCCGTCGAGGACGAAGTCGTAGAGGTCGCCCCCCACCGACCGCGCGGGCTGCAGCCGGGCCGCAAGCGCGACCTCCGACCGCTCGGGCCGATCGCGCGGCAGCATCGCCATCTGCATGTCGTGCGCGATCGCGAGCTCGTGCTCGAGGACCTTGCGCTCGGCGGCCTCCTCGGCGAGCGCGACGTTGCGCACGCGCAGCACCGCCGCCGAGGCGAGCGACATCAGCATGTCGAGGTCCTGGTCGGAGAACTGCCGCACGCTCGCCCGCGAGCAGAGCGCGATGAGGCCGAGCGTGCCCGACGCGTCGGTGAGCGGCGCGGCCAGGACGCTGCGGACGCCGGACGCCACGATCGAGTCCGCGTCGGCAAAGCGCTCGTCGACGGCGGCATCGAGCACCAGCATCGGCTTCGCCCGGCCCGCGACCTCATCGATGATGTGGCGCGACACGAACACGTCGCCCTCGAGCCCCGGGAGCCGACGCGTGGCCGCGCGCTCGAAGTCGCCGCCGGCGCCTCGCAGCAGGATCAAACCCTCCTCGGGCTTCAGCACCTCGAATGAGCGATCGAGGATGAGCTGCAGAAGCTCGGGCAGCGCGATCGCGGTCGCGAGCGCCTTGTGCACGTCGTTCAGAATGCGCAGGCGGGCGGCCTGACGATCGGTGTCGTCGAAGACGTGCGGCGGAGGCGTCGGCAGCACGCCGTCGCCCATCACGTGAATCATGGTGCCGCCGAGGCGGAGGCGATCGCCCGGCGCGAGCCGCGCGGACCCGTCGATCAAGTCGCCGTTCAAGTGGGTCCGGTTCGTCGCGCCGAGATCCTCAATCCACCACTGGCCGTCCCTGAGGACGAACCGCGCGTGCTGCCGCGAGACGCTCGCGTCGTTGATGACGAGCCCGGCCCCGGCCGACCGGCCCATGATGACCTCGCCCGTCTCGAGCTCGTGCTCGAAGGGCGTGCCGAACGGCGGCGCGACGTGCAGCCGCATGATCAGGCCCCGCCGACGCGCCGCAGGGCGGCCTCACGCGTGGCGTCCACCGCAAACAGCGGCATGAATCCCGCGAGCTCGAACACGTGACGGACGGGCGCGCCCATCGTGCAGAGCGCGAGAGAGCCGCGGGCGTCCTTCAGGCGCCTGGCCAGGACCAGCATCACGCGCAGCCCGGCGCTGCTGATGTATTCCACCCGCGCGAAGTCCACCACGATCCGGCGCTCGCCGCCGGCGAGGAGGATCGTCAAGTGCCGCTCCAGCCTGTTCGAGGTGGTGCTGTCCACTCGCCCGGACGGCGCGACCACCACCGCGCCGTCCTCCCGTGTTTCAACGATTTCCATCCAGCGTCCCGGCCGGGGCGCCGGGGGCCGGCAACCGCCATGTAAGCCTCACATGATTCTCTTCGCCCCGGCGCTCGTACGACAACCCGTCGAGGAGCGACTCCGCAAACCGGACCCCGAGCCCGCCTGGCCTTCGGGATTCCAGGGGGGACGTCGTGTCGGGGGCGGGCGCCTGGCTCGGGTCGAAGGGCGGCGCCTGGTCCACGACATCCACGGTGATGATGTCCCGCTCCTGCCCGAACGTGAGGCTGATGGTGCCGTCGCGGCCCCGATACCCGTGGCGGACGATGTTGGAGAGTATTTCGTCGAGGACGACCTGGAAGCGCCACCGGGCGTCCTGGGCCACGTGCCGGAGGCGGCAGAACTCGTCGAAGGCGGCGGCGGCACTACTGATGCCCGCCGTCGTGCCCGGCACCGACACGGAATCCACCGGGGCCATGGGCTCCCTCAGAGCCCGCGAATCATACCATCCCGGCCCTATGCTATAAGACGGCTTCCACGCCAACTATCCCCGGTAAGGTGTGTATTCCATGGTGGAGTCCAACGACGAGGCCGCCCTGGTCGCCCGGTGCCTCAGGGGAGACCCGGATGCATTCGAGCCACTGGTCAAGCGCTACGAGCGCGTGCTGTTTTCCGTGGCCTTGCGGCTCGTCGGCGATTACGAGGACGCCCGGGACGCCACGCAGAACGCGTTTGTCCGCGCCTACGTGCACCTCGAGACGTTCGATCCGACGCGGAAGTTCTTCAGTTGGATCTACCGGATCGTGGTCAATGAGTGCCTGAACGTCAGGCGCGCCCGGCGTCCCCAGGAGCGGCTGGTCGACACGCTCGAGGCGAAACCGACGCCCGACGGAGTGGAAGCACTGGAACGGCGCGACCAGATTCAGGTCGCCCTCCAGGGCCTGACCGAGGAGTATCGCGAAGTCGTCGTCCTGCGGCACTTTGCGGACATGTCGTACGCGGAGATTAGTGAAGTGGTAGGCGTGCCGGAAAAAACCGTCCGATCGCGCCTTTTTTCAGCTCGACAGCGCCTGGGCACGCTGCTCGGCGCGGAACGGAGCCCGCAATGACTTTGAGCGAAGACGATCATCAGCCCCAGGTCGACCGCGCCGTCGCAGAAGCGCGCGCCTTGGATCCCGGCCTGCCGCCGGGGTTCAGCGCGACCGTGATGCGCCGCGTGCACCAGGCCGATGCCGACTTCTCCACACTTCGCCGGTGGAAGCGGGCCCGTGTCGCGCGCGGCGCCGGCCTCTCGCCCGTGGGCGCCGCCGGCGCCAAAAAAATCCTGTGGACCGTGGCCACCGTCGGGGCCACCGCCATGGTCGCGATGCTCTACTTCGGCGCCCCGCAGGTCGGGCCCGGGACCGAGGCTACGGTCGGCGGCGCCACGCCGTCCCCGGCGCCGGCCGCATCCGGTGCCGTCACGCTGGGCACCATGAGCGTGCCGCAATTCCTCCAGAGCGACACGTTCGCCGGCCTGCTCCGCAACGAGTCGGTCCGCGACGTCCTCAGCCGCGCCGTGCAAGACCCGGCGTTCCGGGACACGCTGACGCAGCCGGCGCTCCGGGTCGGCATCACGGATCCGGCGTTCCACCGAGCGGCCGCGGATCCGGCGTTCCAGGCGCTGCTCGCCTGGCCGTCGTTCGAAGCCGCGCTCGCCACACCCGAGTTCAAGGCTGCCGTCAAGCCGATCAAGTAACCGGCTCCCCAGCGGCACCGGCGGGGTCCGATGGTTCTCAGGATGAGAGACCATCGGGCCCCATGTCTCACGTGACTACAATCACTGCGTGGCAGTCGCCGTCGTCCTCCTGCCGGTCAGCGCGTTCCTGCTGCTGCTGATCCTGCTCGACAGCTTCAAGCTCGTCCCGACCGTGATGCTGGTGCGGGCGGTGGTCGCCGGCGCGGTCGCCGCGTTGGTCGCGCACCCGATCCACGCGGCGCTCATCGACGCGACCGGGCTGCCGGACACGACGTTTGCGCGCTACGCCGCGCCGGTCACCGAGGAGACCCTGAAGGCGCTCTGCCTCCTGTATCCGCTCTGGAAGCGGCAGGTCGGCTTCCTCGTGGACGCGGCCATCATCGGCTTCGCGATTGGAACGGGCTTTGCGGTCGTCGAGAACATCGAGTACTTGCGCAACCTGACGGAGACGTCGGGGTGGGTGTGGATCGCGCGCGGCTTCGGCACGGCCGTGCTCCACGGCACCACGACGGCGGTGATCGCGATCGTCGCGAAGTCACTGGGCGATCGGTATCCGCGGCGCGGCGGCCTCGTGGTGCTGCCGGGTCTCGCCGCCGCGATCGTCCTGCACTCGGCCTTCAACCACACGGTGGTCTCGCCCCTGCTCGCCGCGAGCATGCTGGTCTTCGTGCTGCCGCTCGTCGTGATGATGGTCTTCGGCCAAAGCGAGCGCCGGACGCGGGAATGGGTGGGCGACGGCCTCGATCTGGACGTCGAGTTGCTGGACCTCGTCCGCTCCGCGCATTTCGGCACCACGCGCCTGGGCCGCTACCTGGAGGAACTGAAAACGCGCTTCCCAGGGCCGATCGTCGCCGACATGTTCTGCCTGCTGCAGCTCGACCTCGAGCTGGCGATTCGCGTCAAAGGCATGCTCATGGCGCGCGACGCCGGCCTCCAGGTGCCCGTCGATTCGGCCGTGAAGGATCGCCTCGCCGAACGCGCCTACCTGCGCAAGACGATCGGCAAGACGGGGCTCATCGCGTTGCGGCCGTTACAGATGACGAATGCGAAGGACGACTGGCACGAGTACCTGTTGAAACACACGTAGGTTCCGGAGTGCCGAGGTTCCGGAGTGCCGAGGTGCGGCTTGAGGTTCTGGGGTTCCGTCGTTCCGGAGTTCCGAGGTACCCATTCAGCGATCCAGCCATCGGCGCCGCGATCGGCGGCGTGTCGAATTGCTAAATGAATGTTAAATTTCTGGCTGTTTTTCAACTAGGTCCGGACCTAGTCACGGCCTGCGGAACCTATTTGGGCAAGCGCTTCACACTGATAATCGCTACCGGCGGCGCGAGATTCTGTCCTTCTACGGGCTGTTGCTGAATCCGTGCCACGACGTCGAGGCCCGCGATGACAACGCCGAAGGCGGCCGCGCCCTGATTGTCGTCGAAGCGCTTGCCGCCGAAGTCGAGCGACGGCTGATCGTCGAGCAGGATGAAGAACTCCGAAGTCGCGCTGTCCGGGCCGCCGCGCGCCATCGAGACAACGCCGCGCACGTGCTTGAGGCCGGTGATGCTGGTGCGCTCGAGTGGGATGGCCGGGAAGCCCTGCCCTTTCTTCTCCGGATTGATGCCGCCCTGGATGATCTCCATGGCCGGACGATTCGGCGGCGCCGGCTTGTAGTTGTCGGACCGCGTGGCGCGGTGGAAGCGCCCGCCGTCGTAGAGGCCCGCATCAACGTACTTCAGGAAGTTCGCGGACGTCACGGGCGCGCGCTTCATGTCCACGGCGACGTCGATGTCACCGAACTTGGTCTGCACGCGGACGAGCACGGGGACTGGGTCAGGCTGACCGGTATAGCTGGCTGTGGCTCTCGTGGGCACTATTGGCGCAAGGGGGTTGATCGCCGGGGAGATCGACCCCAGTTGCATCACCATGTCCACATGGAGATCGGAGCTGCCTTGAACAACGACGTACGCGCGGACCGACTTCTTGAAGCCCGGCGCTTCGAATGACACCGAGTACGTGCCCTCGACAACCGAGCTGAATCTGTACGTGCCGTCAGAACCAGTCGTCGCGAGTCGAGGCTGCCGCAACGACGTGCCGGTCAGGGTAACGTAAATGTCCGCCAGAGGGCGGCCCGATGCATAGATCACCTTCCCGGTCACGCTCTGCCCGGCCGGTGCCTGTCCGGCGAGCACGAGAGCATTCATCAGGAGGGACAGGAGAAGCATCAACGGATGATAAGGCGACCCCAGGCGGTGCTACCGCGGAATTGTGTAAAGAACGAGGCCTGACGAGGCCTCCACTCGCGGCAGGCTGATCTTCCAGTCCGCCGGCGCGATCACCTGGCTGACGCCATAGATCCGGCCGATCTGCCGCCACCTGTCCAGCGACCAGGCTTCCCACACGCGGCGGCTGAACTCGTGCGGAACGCGCCCGCCGCCGCGCGCCGCGGGCGGCGGATGGAAGAGATCGACGCCGTAGACATCCTTCAGAATGCGATCCATCGCGGGGCCCTGCTCGAGCGCGTACGGGAGCGTGTCGAGCGTGCCGCCATCGAGCAGCACGGGCCGGCGCGAGCGCGCCTGAATCAGAAACAACTCCCCCGCTGTCAGCAGCGGCCCCTGGCCGGCGGCCGCGGCGGCGAACACCGGATCGTTCGTGCGATCGCGGAAGAGATCGGCCCGCCGAGCCCGCGCGTGCGCGGCGTCCATGACGGCCACGCCGGCAGCCACGAACAGCGTGACCGCGATGGCGATGCGAACCCCGGCGATCGGTGCCTTTGACTTAGTCTCGCGGCACGCGCCTCGCCACGCGAGCCACTCGAGCACGAGGAGCACCACGCCGACGAGCGTGGCGACGGCGAGCGGATCGACCCGCCACCGCCGGCCGCCGATCACGTCCCAGAGGAGGCTGTGGCTCGAGACGAGCAGGCCCGCGACCAGGAACAGCAGGAGGATCTGACGCGCAAGCCGCGTGCCGCGAGTGCCCGCGAGGCCGATGACGATCGCGCCGCCCATGAGCACGGTGGCGTTCACCAGCCGGCCCGGCATCGCGAGCAGTAGCGCGTCCGGCAACGTCGCCGGCGACACGCCCGCCCAGGCCGCGAGCCCCAGCGCCGCCACGCCGCCGATCGCCGTCGCGCGCAGCAACAACCGCGCGCCTGGCGTCAGGCCTGTCAGGAAGGCGCGGTCCGCCGCGAACGCGAGGACCACAACGCCCAGCGAGAGCCGGACGCCGTACGACCCGAAATCGACCGCCTGGCGGTGTCCGTCCCAGAAGGGCACGAACGCGCGGAGATAGCGCTCGGCCTCGGCCGGATCGATGGGCGGCACCTCCGGCGCCAGCGAGCGGTGGATGGCGTAACTCACGGCGGCCACGCCGGCGCCCGCGGCGAACCACCGCCATCCCGCACGGACCGCCGCCCGGCCGTCGTCGCCGGAGGCCAGCGCGGCCACGGCCACGACGCCGACCATCCAGCCGCCGAGCGCGAGGTGCACCGCTGGCGCGATCGCCAGCACGAACCCGCCCGCGCGATACCAGCCCATGCCGATGAGCGCGACCGCGAGCACGGCCACCGACAGCCCGAGCACGCCGTGCGTGTGCGCGGTGCCGAGTAGATCGACCGGATAAACGGGCCCGTAGTCGAAGATTCCGCTGACGAACACGACGAACGCCCCGCCGACGGCCAGCAGCGCGTCGCGGCTGAGCGCGTAGACAATCGCCGCGATTGCCTGGAACGAGACGAGCCCCATCACGCCGCTGATGAGCTTCGACAAGGCGATTTCAGACACGCCCATCGACAGCAGAGCGGCGCCGATCTGCGAGGTCAGGCTCCAGAGTTTCGCGTGCGCGATCGCGACGGGTGAATCAGGCGGGTAGGTGACGACGCCGGCCAGAACCTGCGCGTGCTCGACGGCCCATTGCCAGTCGGCGTAGCCAAGGCCGAAGAGGAAGCCGAGGACGCCGCCGGCGACGAGCGCAACGGCGCCAGAATCCGCGCGCCTCAGGTCCATGAAGACCATGGCACTCTATAGGCATGAGCCGTCAACTGTCTTTCAGAATCGACCTGCCGCGACTCGCCGGAGTGATTGGCGCCCTCTGTTTGCTGGTGCCGGTCGTGGTGGGCTGGACCAGCCGCGACCAGGCCGCCGCCGTCAGACCCGGCGCTTCACGCGGCGAGTATCTCGCGAACAGCGTGGCGATGTGCGTGCAGTGTCACTCGCCCCGCGACGCCAGTGGCACGATCATCCCGGATCGGAAGTTTCACGGCGGGCCGATGCCGGTCCGGGGGCCGTCGTGGGCCGGCGAGTGGTGCTACGCCGCGCCGCCGATTGCGGGCCTGAACGGCTTCACGGACGAGCAGTTCGTCATGCTGCTCACCGAAGGACACGCCGGCGATCGCCCCGCGCCGAAGCCGCCGATGCCGCCGTTCCGGATGAATCGTGAGGATGCGCAGGCGATTCTTCAGTACTTGAGGTCGAAGTAGCTAATTCCAGCGCAGGCCCTTGAGCTGATCCAGGTTCACGTTGCCGCCGCTGAGCACGGCGGCGACCTTCGATCCGGCCGGCGCTTTGATCAGGCCCGCCAGCAGCGCGGCCACGGGCGCGGCCGCGGCGCCCTCCGGCACCAGCTTCATGTGGTGCATCGTCCAGACGACGGCCTCGAACATCTTCTCGTCGGGCAGCGTCACGACCTCGTCCACGTAGTGCCTGACGATCTCGAAGGTGAGCTCGCCCACGCGCTTCACGCGCAGGCCGTCGATGATGCAGTCGACGCGATCGAGCGTGACGAGCTTGCCTTCCTGCACGCTCCGCTGCATGCCCGGCGCGCCCGACGACTCGACGCCGATGATCCGCACCTTCGGGTTCACGCTCTTCAGCGCCATGGAGATGCCCGAGATGAGCCCGCCCCCGCCGATCGGGACGACCGCGACGTCGAGGTCGGGCCAGTCGCGAATCATCTCGAGCCCGACGGTCCCCTGCCCCTGAATCAGCTGCAGGTCGTCGAACGGATGAATGTAGGTGTAGCCCTTCTCGGCGACGAGCAGCTTGGCCTTCTCGTTGGCTTCGTCCCAGATCGAGCCGTGGAGCACGACCTCGGCGCCGTAGCCCTTCGTCGCCTCGACTTTGGACGGCGTCGCGTTGGCGGCCATGCAGACGACGGCGTGGATGCCATGGATCTTCGCGGCGAGCGCGACGCCTTGCGCGTGATTCCCGGCCGACGAGCAGATCACGCCCCGCCGCTTCTCGTCCTCGGTCAGGAACGTGAACTTGTTGAGCGGGCCGCGAATCTTGTACGAGCCCGTCCGCTGGAAGAGCTCCGCCTTCAGGCGGACGTCGAAGCCCGTGCGCTCGCTGAGGATGCGCGAGGTGAGGAGGGGCGTGTGATGGACGTTCGCGCCCATCCGCGCGCGGGCGTCCTCGAAATCCCGAGTTGTCAGCGCTGGCGCTGGCACGACGGCCTCAACCGTTAACCATGGAGGGCATGGAGGAAACCATGGAGGACATGGAGTTCTCTATGTACTCCAATGCCCTCCATGTTCTCCATGGTTAACCGCCGCCGGCTTTGCGAGGCGTCGTGACCTTGCCGCCGCCCTTGGCCGCCTTGTCGACCTTGCCCTTGGTGGCGTCCTGGTCCTTGTCCTTCTTGCCGCGGCCCAGCGCGCCACGCAGGCGCTCGCCCATCGTCTTCTTGCCGGGCTTCGGCGTCTCGGCCCCGGCCTTGTCCTTCTCGGCTTCGGCCTTCGGGTTGTACTCGCTGCCGACGAGCTCGACCTCGGCGATGTCCGCGGCGTCACCGCGACGGTGGCCGAGCCGGTACATGCGGGTGTAGCCGCCCGGCCGATCGACGTACCGCGGCGCGATCGTGTCGAACAGCTTCGTCACGACCTCGCGATCGGCCAGATCCGCGGCGACGCGGCGGCGGGCCGTCACGTGGTGCGTGTCGCCCGCGGGCGACGACAGGCTCCGCTTGGCGATGGAGATGATGCGCTCGACGAACGGGCGCAGCTCCTTCGCACGGGCCACGGTCGTCTCGATCCGCTCGTGGCGGATGAGCGCGACGGACTGGTTCCGGAGCATCGAAATGCGATGCTCCGTGACCCGTCCCAGTTTCCGGTACGCGACTCTATGACGCATGACGAACCCCAGTAACTGACAAGTCAATAACCCGATAACCAATAACCATTAACCAAGTCGCGGATCGGGCTCTACTCGTTTTGCCCCACGCCTTGGTCAAGCCGCATCCCGAGGCTGAGGCCCATCGACGCCAGGATGTCCTTGATCTCGTTGAGCGACTTGCGGCCGAAGTTCTTCGTCTTCAGCATGTCGCCCTCGGTCTTCTGCACGAGCTCGCGGAGCGTCCGGATGTTCGCGTTCTTCAGGCAGTTGTAGGACCGCACGGAGAGCTCGAGTTCCTCGACACTCCGGTCGAGGTGCTCGTTGGCGGCCGTCGCCGGTTCGGCGCCCGCGGCGTCGAGCGGCTGCTCGCCGGCCTCGTCGAGGCCGACGAAGATGGTGAAGTGATCGCGGATCAGCTTGGCCGAGAGCGACACGGCGTCACGCGGCGTGACCGCGCCGTTCGTCCAGACCTCGATCGTCAGCTTGTCGTAGTCGGTGGTCTGGCCGATGCGCGCCGCATCGACGACGTAGTTGACCTTCTTCACCGGCGAGTGCACCGAGTCGATGGGGATCCAGCCGATGCCGAGATCCTCGTCGAAGTTCTTGTCGGCGGCGACGTAGCTGCGGCCGCGCTTGATGCGGAGCTCCATCTCGAGCTTGCCGCCCTCGCTGACGGTCGCGACGTGCGCGTCCGGCTCGAGGATCTCGACGTCGGCGTCGGCCTCGATGTCGCGCGCGCGCACTTCTCCCGCCTTCGTCGCCCGGAGCGTGAGCGTCTTGGCGCGCTCCGAGTGCAGCTTGATGGGGATCTGCTTCAGGTTGAGGATGATGTCGGTCGCGTCCTCGACCACGCCCTGGATGGGCGAGAACTCGTGCAGCACGCCCTCAATCTTGACCGCCGTGACTGCCGCACCCTCGATCGACGACAGGAGCACGCGCCGCATGGCGTTGCCCACCGTCGTCCCGAATCCCCGCTCGAATGGCTGGGCGTAGAAGCGCCCGAACCGATCCGTCAACGTCTCCCGCTCGAACTCCAGCCGCTTGGGCCGCTGAAAACCTTTCCACAACATCGGATTATCCTTTCGCCATCCGTCGCGCCGTAGCTCGTGCGAAGGCACGGGCGAAGGCGGACGAGACAGGCCTGCTCATTCGGTCACCGGCCTCCCGCTGCAGGCCTGAAAGCTGCGGGCCGGTGATTGGCTACGTGCCTACTTCGAATACAACTCGACGATCAGCTGTTCCTGCACCGGCAGATTGATCTGCTGGCGGTTCGGGAGCTGCGACACGCGGCCGCCCAGGCCGTCGAGCGTCAGCCACTCGGGAATGCCGCGGCCCTTCACTTCTTCCATCGCGTGCTGAATGGTCGGGTTCTGGCCGCTCGACGCGCGCACCGCGACCACGTCGCCCGGGCGCACCGCGTAGGACGGGATGTCCACCTTCCGGCCGTTCACCGTGAAGTGGCCGTGACGCACCAGCTGGCGCCCCTGCGACCGCGACGTCGCGAAGCCCAGCCGGTACACGACGTTGTCCAGCCGGCGCTCGAGCGACTGCAGCAGCAGCTCGCCGGTGATGCCCTTCTGCCGGTCCGCCGCCTCGAAGTAGCGCCGGAACTGGTTCTCGAGCACGCCGTAGGTGCGCTTCACCTTCTGCTTCTCGCGGAGCTGCACGCCGTAGCCGACGAGCTTGGCCTTGCGGCCGCGCCCGTGCTGGCCGGGCGGCACGTTGCGCTTCTCGATCGCGCACTTCTCCGAATAGCAGCGCTCCCCCTTCAGGAAGAGCTTCATGCCCTCTCGCCGGCACAGCCGGCAGACGGGACCCAGATATCTCGCCATTACACCCTCCGCCGCTTCGGCGGTCTGCAACCGTTGTGCGGAATCGGCGTGACGTCGCGAATCGACTTCACGTCGAGCCCCACCGTCTGGAGCGCGCGCACCGCCGACTCGCGGCCGGCGCCCGGACCCTTCACCTTCACCTCGAGCGAGCGCATGCCGTACGCCTTGGCGGCGTTGCCCGCGGCCATCGCCGCCTGGGTCGCCGCGAACGGCGTGCCCTTGCGCGATCCCTTGAACCCGATCCCGCCGGCGCTCGACCACGCGATGACGTGTCCGTCGGCGTCGGCGATCGTCACGATCGTGTTGTTGAACGACGCCTGGATGTGGGCGAAGCCGTGGTGCACGACGCGCTTTTCGCCGCGCTTCTTGAACGTCTTCTTCTTCTTGGTCGGCGCTTTCCCGTCCGGGGTGGCGCCGGCCGCTGCGTCAGGTGCTGCGTCTTTTTTCGCCATTACTCAACCTTTTTCCTGGCAATCGTGCCCTTGCGCGGGCCCTTGCGCGTGCGCGCGTTCGTGCGGGTGCGCTGCCCACGGACCGGCAGATTGCGCCGGTGCCGCCCGCCGCGATAGCTGCCGATCTCGACGAGCCGCTTGATGTTCATCGAGATCTCCTTGCGGAGATCGCCCTCGACGCCACCCTGCTCCTCGATCACCCGGCTGATCTTCCGGACGTCGTCTTCCGACAGGTCCTTGACGCGGATGTCCCCCCCGACGCCGGCGGCGCCAAGGATGTCGTTCGACCGCTTCCGGCCAATCCCGTAGATGTAGGTCAGTCCAATCTCGACGCGCTTGGTGCGCGGGAGATCTACGCCTGCGATACGCGCCATGTCGTGCTCCTCAGCCCTGCCGCTGCTTGTGCTTCTGGTTCGGGCAAATCACGCGCACGACGCCGCGCCGCCGCACGATCTTGCACTTGTCGCAAATCCGCTTCACGGACGCCCTGACTTTCATGAAGTGCTCCCCTTAATCCTCTCGCCCGGCGCCCCGCGCCGGACGATGCGCCCGCGGCCGAGGTCGCGCGCGCTGAGCGCCACCGTGACCCGATCGCCCACCACCAGGCGGACGAAATTCCTGCCCGGTCCGGAAGCGGCGTGTGCGGTCACCGCCGCCCCGCCGTCCACCGCCACGCGATAGAGCGCGCGCGGCAGCACCGCTTTCACCGTCCCCGCGACCCGCCGGTCGTCCGCGCCGGCCATGGCCTCGGCCTCACCGCGCCGCCGCCTGGCCCGCCGCCGCGCCGTTGCGCACCGTCAGCACCAGCGGCCCGCCGGGTGTCACGGCGACGGTGTGCTCGAAGTGCGCCGCCAGACTGCCGTCGCGCGTCACCGCCGTCCAGCGGTCCTTCAGCACCTTCGTCTCCGGCCGGCCCATCGCCACCATCGGCTCGATCGCGAGCACCATGCCGGCCTCGAGCCGCGGCCCCCGCCCCGCCGGGCCGTAGTTCGGGATTTGCGGCTCCTCGTGGAGCGCCTCCCCGATGCCGTGCCCGACGAACTCGCGCACGATTGAAAAGCCGTGCGACTCCACCCATTGCTGGACGGCGTGGCCGATGTCCGACAGCCGCCCGCCGACCCGCACCTGCGCAATCGCCCGATCCAGCGACTCGCGCGTCACCCGCAGCAGCGTCGCCGTCCCTTCCGGGACCGCACCCACCGGCACGGTCACGGCCGAATCGCCGTAGTAGCCGTGCAGCTTGGCGCCGACGTCGAGCGAGATGATGTCGCCCGCCTTCAGCGCCCTTGCCGGCGAGGGAATCCCGTGGATCACCTCGTCGTTGATCGACGCGCAGAGCGTCGCGGGAAACCCGCGGTAGCCCTTGAACGCCGGCTCCCCGCCCCCGGCGCGCACGAGCCGCTCCGCCAGCCGATCCAGATCCTCGGTCGTGACGCCCGGCGCCACGGCGGCTTCGAGCGCGACGAGCACGCTCGCCACCAGCTCGTTGGCCGCGCGCATCCGATCCAGTTCCGCCGCCGACCGGCACACAATCACGGCAGCGCTCCCGCGACCGACGCCACCGCGGCGGCCAGATCGGCGGCCACGGCGTCCGGCGTCTGATCGCCGTCCACGGCCCGGAACCCCGCCCGGCCGTGGTAGTACTCGAGCAGCGGTTGCGTGTCGCGCTCGTAAATGCGCAGCCGCTCCCGCACCACGTCGACCGTGTCGTCCTTCCGCCGCACGAGCTGCCCGCCGCAGCGCCCGCACTCGGTCACGCCCGGCGGCGGCGACCAGCCGCACTTCACGCAGATCCGACGCCCGCCCAGCCGTTCGACCAGCGTCGTTTCCGGCACTTCGATGCTGACAATCGCCACCGCATTCCGGCTGTCCAGCATCTCGTCGAGCGCCTGCGCCTGGACGACCGTGCGCGGGAACCCGTCGAGGACGAATCCCGCGGCGACGTCCGGCCGCTGGAGCCGCTCCTTCACGATGCTGACCATCACGTCGTCGCCGACGAGACGGCCCGACTCCATCACCGCCTTGGCGGCGCGCCCGATCGCCGTGTCGGCCTGCACCGCCTCGCG
>Ga0137313_1000128_pt1 | contig 25860 bp, 16 predicted proteins | sample EasRivERMZT166_2_FD_102287 | JGI IMG/M metagenome (GOLD analysis project Ga0137313, IMG submission 102287) | Soil microbial communities from meander-bound floodplain in the East River, Colorado, USA - East River MetaG ERMZT166_2 | ecosystem: Environmental > Terrestrial > Soil > Floodplain ...
ACATCCGCGTTCCTACCTCTACAGAGTAACAACCCGGGAAAAGGTGACAAAGCCCGCCGCCCAGGTCGGAATGTCACCTTTTCCGCCCGCCGGACTCAGTTGTGCAGGAGGTCGGATCTCATGGATGCTCGACTTATCACGCCGTTTCAGGTGCTTCGTATCGCGCTGGGCCTGACGGCCACGCTCGCCGGGCTCGACAAGTTCTTCAACATCCTCGCCAACTGGAGCGGCTACGTCAGCCCGCTCGCCGCCGGCATGCTGCCGTTTCCGGTGGAGACGCTCATGATGATCGTCGGCGTCGTCGAGATGGCCGTGGGCGTCGCGATTCTGCTGGCGGCGCCGCGCATCGGCGCCTACGTCGCCAGCGCGTGGCTGCTGCTCGTCGCGGTGAATCTCGCCATCGGCGGCTTCTTTGACATCGCCGTCCGCGACGTCGTGATGGCCATTGCGGCGTTCACGCTGGCGCGTGCGCTGGAGGTACCGGGGTTCGCCCATGCCCGATCGAGGGCGTCCGGCACGGCGCGAGTCGCGACGGCCGCGCTCCTCCTGGCCGGCCTCCTGCCGGCCGTGTCCGCGAAGGCGCAGGCGCCACAACATGCCGCGGACTCGTCTGCCGCGGTCAAGCTCCATCAGGACATGCGGCGGCTCTGGACGGATCACGTCGTCTGGACCCGAGCCTACGTGGTCGCGGCGACCGGCGATCAGCCCGACGCGGCAGCGGCCGCGGCCCGCCTGATGAAGAACCAGGAAGACATCGGCGCGGCCATTGCGTCGATCTACGGCAAGCCGGCCGGCGATCAGTTGACGACGCTCCTCAAGGAGCACATCGCGATCGCCGTGGACATCATCAAGTTCGCGAAGGCGGGCGACAAGGCCGCGCAGCAGCAGGCCGCCGCCAAATGGAGCAAGAACGGCGAGGCGATCGCGACGTTCCTGAGCAAGGCCAACCCGAACTGGCCGCAGGCGGTGCTCGCCGAGATGATGAACAAGCACCTCTCGACGACGACGGATGAAGTCGTCGCGCGGCTCACGAAGAACTGGGACGCCGACGTGCGCGCCTACGATGCCGTCTACGCGCACATCCTGATGATGGCCGACGCGCTGTCGGCCGGCATCATCAAGCAGTTCCCGACGAAGTTCGGCAAATAGGGCGTCTAAGAAACGTTGACCAGCGCCAGCGCGTTCGTGGAGCCTGGCGTACCTGGCGCACCCGGCGTACCTGGCGCTCGGCATTGGCACCGATCTCGTGCCAACAGAACTCGGTCCGGACCGTGTTCACGAGAAAAAGTACTTGACAGGTTTCCAGTGCGCCATCGCGGAGCGTCCGGGGTGTTGGTGCCGTAGTCATTGCGTCGTCACGTCGCTGCGCGTGTGAGGCGCAACCGTTTCTCGTCGTCATTTATGACGACGACTCGATCGATCGTGGGAGATGCGTGACGACGGCCGGCCGAAAAACACCGTGCTATTTACGTTCATGACCCATGCGATCGCACAACTCTCCGACGCTGACCTTCTCAACGCCGTCGCCCGCGCCGCCACTGATGAACGACGCGCGACGGCCGAACTTCTCAGACTCCTCGCCGAACTCGATGCCCGTCGTCTCTACCTCGGCGCGGGCTTCTCTTCGCTCTTTACGTATTGCACCCAGGTCCTTCACCTGTCGGAACATGCCGCCTATCACCGCATCGAGGCTGCCCGCGCGGTGCGACAGTTCCCGATCGTGCTCGACCTGCTTAGTCAGGGTGCGCTGACGTTAACCACGGTTGCCCTGCTGCGGCCGCACCTGACGATGGAGAATCACGAACGGCTCCTAGCCGCCGCTCGATATAGGACAAAGCGTGACGTCGAGCATCAGATTGCCTGTCTCGCGCCGGAGCCCGACGTGAAGCCCCTTGTCCGGAAGCTGCAGATGCGAACTGAAGTGGATGCGGCGCTCGGCCTCCTCTCGGTCGTCCCGTCGGAGCGAACTGCTCCGGGGCCGATGTGCGTGGTGCGCTCTTCGACCGAGAAGGCCCCGCGCACCGTCATCCGGCCCACGGCGCCGGAGCGGTACCTCGTGAAAGTCACTGTCAGCGCTGAAACGCACGCCAAGCTACGACGCGCTCAAGATCTCTTGAGTCACACAATTCCAAATGGCGATCACGCAGCGATCCTCGATCGAGCGCTCACGTTGCTTGTCGATCAGCTGGAGCGCCAGAAGATTGGCCTGAAGAAGCGTGTTGGGGCCACGCCCCGTCCGCGTGGTCAGGCGGCGCGGTCAACGGTGCCCGTCAAGACGCGCCATCTCAACGGGAGTTGACGACCGGCACGATACTCGCGCCAACGCGCCCAGGGGTGGGTGAGGCACGATACCGCTGCATGGCACGAGCTTCGTGCCAGGGGTCAAGCGTCCCTGGCCAAGCCCGCGCGGTCAGCACGCCGGGTCTGAAGACCCGGCCTCCATCTGAGAGATGTTGACCAGTGCCAGCGCGTTCCGCGAACCCGGGGTACCTGGCGTACGTGGTCTTACCGCCGCATCGGCTGGCGCTCGCCGTACGTCAGCGAGCGCCAGAGCCACTCGGCCGGACCAAACCGGAACCGGGCGAGCCAGAGCGGGCTGACGATGAGTTGCACGAGCCAGACGGCCGCGACAAAGACGAGTTGTTCCGCGTAGTCGAGCCGGCCGGCAAAGCCCAGGCCCCACCCGAGAAACACGAACGACGTGACGATGCTGTGGAAGAGGTAGTTCGAGAGCGCCATCTGACCGACAGCCGCCAGGGCCCGGCGGATGGCCGGCATCGCCTGCCGCTTCACGATCAGAATCACCGCCGCGGCGTACCCAATCGACGCGAACACCGCGCCGACGTAGTTCCACACGTCGCGAAAAGCCCGCGCGGGCATGGCGTAGCGGACGCGTTCCAACTCGGCTGAACCCCACCAGGCGAGCGCCAGGCCCACCGGCATCGCCACGGCGGCGACTGCCGCATAGAGGCCAACCGGCCGACGGCCGTCGAGGAAGCCGGACTTGTACAGCGCCATGCCGAGCAGCATCATGCCGCCGCATCGCCAGAAGAAAAAGAACACGAAGAACATCGTCTGTGCCAGGAGGACGAACGTCGCACGGTGACGGACGACGTCGGGGTAGCTGCCGAGCATTGCGGTGAGTTGCTTCTGTGTCTGTTCCGGCGTCGGCATGTAGAATTCGGCTTCCTGCGCTCTCTCTTCCTCCGGCATGGACTCCCATTCCAGGCCTTGCCCGAAGGTCAGCAGCGATCCGATCAGGAGCATCAGGATCGCACCCGCCGCGAGCCAGCGCGCCGACAGCCGTCGCACCCACCAGAGCAGGAGGAGACCGCACAACGCATACGGCACGAGGATGTCGCCGTCCCAGATCAGGTAGGCGTGGATCAGGCCGATCAGGAGCAGGCAGGCCATCCGCCGGAACCACAGACTCCGGAGCGACTTGCCTGTCTCGGTCGGCTTGTCGGCGTACAGCAGCACGCCGACGCCGAAGAGCATCGAGAAGAGGCCCATCATCTTCAGATCGAAGGCGACGGACGTGAAGATGTACGCCGCGCGGCTCGCGCCGGTGAAATCGAAGAGTGCATAGGGATACATGTACGCGCCGAACGGCGCGGCCATGGCGCGGATGTTCATTGCCAGGATGCCGAGTAGCGCGAATCCGCGCAGCACATCGAGCGTTTCGATGCGGTCGCGGGCCGAGACGGGCGCCGGAGTCGCCATGAGGGTGCGCTAGCCCGGGCGGCGCGGGTTCGGCGGGGGCGGCGGTGCGAGGTAGTGCTGCCGCGCGCGGATCACCAGCTCCGGATTCTTCACCTTGACCTTGATTTCGTGCAGCTTGCCGTCCGACTTGGGCGGCGTGTAGCCGAGCAGGTACATGTAGTGCAGCTCGTTCATGATCCCGGTGAACAGCCGATTGACCTCGTCGGCCGGTGCGAGATTGATCCGGCCGCCGCCGGTTTCGGACGCGAGCTGATGGATGAGCTGCGCGCCGCGCGTCCAGCGCGGATCGTCGATCTTGAAAAAGTCGGACAGCGGCGTCGCGTTCGACAGCTCCAGCCAGTGATCGAGCGTGCAGGGGAACGGATTGCTGTTGCCACCCCGGCCGCCGCCCATGGCGCCTCGCGCGGATCCGAAGTTCATCGTGCGCTCCGGCGGCGCCTTCAGGATGATCTTGGGCCGGAACATGATCGCGTAGACCATGACGTCTTCGCTGTAGATGCGGCGAAGCACGGTGTTCCACGAGGTCTCGCTCGCGGTGTCACAGCCGTCGGTGAAGACCAGCACGACCCGGCGGCCCTGCTCGGGGAGCAGCTCGGTGATCGCTTCGTTGATCGCGTCCAGCAGCTTCGTCGGGTTGCTGAACGGCGGGACCTGACGCAGCCAGCGCAGCAGCGCGTCGCGATCGGACGTGAACTCGGGGCTGAGCCGCGTCTTGACGTTGAACAGCCCGACGCGGGCCTTGTCGTCCGGACGCAGGCGGATGACGAACTGCTCGGCGGCGAGCATCGCCAGGTCGTATGTCGGCATCATGCTGGCGCTGACGTCCACCAGCGCCACGGCGCGAATCGGCTGCAGGCCGCTCGAGAACTGCGTGATCTCCTGCCTCGCGCCGTCGTCGAGCACGGTGAAGTCGTCTTTTTCGAGCCTGGTGACGATGGTGTCGTAGCGATCGAAGACGCTGACGGGCACCGAGACGGTCTCGATGCGGCCGCGGAAGACGGGCTGCTGCTGCGACGCCGCGACGACCGCGCCGGCCAGAGACACCGCGAACGCTCTGAAAACGGTCTTCAGCACGATTGTCGGCTCTGAGAGCTATTCAACCACATGCGGGCAGACGTAGCCGCGGGGCTTTAGCCCCGCGGGAACCGGCGGGCTGAAGCCCGCCGGCTACTGCCGCTGCATCCCGGCGTGAATCTCGGCAACGTCCGCGTCACTCAACTCCGGCGTGAAGTGCCGGAGACGCGGCAGGATGTCTGTCGTCTCGAGATATCCGGGCGCGCACGCGATGTGAATGAAGCCGGACGGGGCAAACCGGCCATCCTCGTAATAGAGGAGCGAGATGCGCCAGGTGTCCTTGGCGATGGGCTCGCGGCAGGCACGGCAGGCCGCACGCCCTGACGAGGCGCGCTCGGCGTTGTTGACGCGAGGCAGGCGGTGATGCGCCACGCCGAGCTGCGCCTCGCGCTCGAGGTCCGCCTGGCCCTCGAGCGGCTCGGCCAGGGTCGGCAGCGCTTCGAGCAGCGCCTCAGGCCGCCGGTACGCCGCGCAGAGCGGGTGATACCAGTGCGTCATCTCGCCGCCCTCGTCCGCAAACGGATTGGGCAGCCGCTCGCCAAATCGGCGCTCGCCCTTGGCGATGGTCCGGCCGCAGCCGCGGCATTTCGCCCGTCCCGATGGAGCGACTTCGACGATATGCAACGCCTCTTTATAGCCTGCGACAACCGCGGTTGCCATCTGGCGTCGAAACGACTCCCGAGGTGGTTTTGATACCCTCAGATCGAGGTACGACCCCCTATGCGTATGTCGTTTCGCCTGATCCCGAGTGTCCTGGCGCTCACGGTTGCGGTCACTGCCGCCCAATCGGCGCCGGCCGTCACCATTCCGTTTGAGGACTACACGCTGCCGAACGGCCTGCGCGTCGTCCTCTCGCCGCACAAGGCGACGCCCACCGTGGCCGTCAACATGTGGTACCACGTCGGGTCAAAAAACGAAGTCCGAGGCCGGACCGGCTTCGCGCACTTCTTCGAGCACGTGATGTTCACGGGCTCCGGCCACGTGCCGTACGGCCTGCACGACAAGCTCACGGAAGGCGTTGGCGGATTCAACAACGGGACGACGTCGAACGATCGGACGACGTACTACGAGAGCGTGCCCTCGAACTATCTCGAGACCCAGCTCTGGCTCGAATCCGATCGCATGGGCTTCCTGCTCGAGACGCTCGACCTGGCCAAGATGAACGCCCAGCGCGACATCGTGAAGAACGAGCGCCGGCAGGGCGTGGACAATCAGCCGTACGGCCGCGTGGACGAGATCCTGGCGCACGCGACCTATCCGAGATCGCACCCGTACTCCTGGGATGTGATCGGGAGCCTGGAGGATCTCAGCGCGGCGACGGAAGACGACGTGAAGTCGTTCTTCCGCACGTATTACGCGCCGAACAACACCATCCTCTCGATCGCGGGCGATTTCGATCCGGCGCAGGTGAAGGCCTGGGTGACGAAGTACTTCGGCGACTTCCCGCGCGGCAAGCCGTTCGCGCGGCCGGCCGTCTCGCCGGTGAAGCTCGCTGGCGAGGCCCGGCTGATTTATGAGGACCGCGTGCCGGTGTCGCGGCTCGTCATTCAGTGGCCGACGATCGGCGAGCGGAGCGAGGACCAGCAGGCCCTCAATCTGCTCGGCGGAATCCTTGCCGGAGACCGGACGGATCGCCTGACAAAGGCGCTGGTCTACGACCAGCAGGCGGCTGCATCGATCGGCGCCGGCCAGAACACGAACGAAGACGTGGGCGAGTTCCGGATCACGGTGACGCCGCGACCGGGCCATTCGCTCGGCGAGCTGGAGACGTCCATCGACGCGTTACTGAGCAAGCTGAAGTCGGAGGGTCCGGGCGCCGACGAAGTGCGGCGCGCGCGCGCCAGTCTCGAGCTCGGCTTCCTGCGCGGCCTCGAGTCCAACCTGAACAAGGCGTTCATCCTCTCCGACGGCGCCGGGTTTCATAACGATCCGGGGCACTTCAAGAAGGAGTACGCGGACATCGGCGCCGTCACGCCGGCCGACATCCAGCGCGTCGCCAGGACGTACCTCACCGCCGACCGCGTGGTGCTCAGCGTCGTGCCGATGGGCGAGTGGGCGCAGGCCGCCAAGGCGGATCAGGGGAAGCGGTTCAGCAAGAACACAGACGAGTTGCCGGTCGCCAACGTCAAGACGCCGGACGCGCCCGCAGCAGCCACACCGGCAACCGGAAGCCAGGCGACCCCGGGCGGGCCCGCCAAGCCGGCATTCGACCGGACCGTGATCCCGAAGCCCGGCCCCGTGCCGCCGTTGACGGTGCCGAAGTGGACGCGCTCGACGCTCGCCAACGGCGCCGACCTCATCGTGATCGAACGCAAGGGATTGCCGCTCGTCGATTTCGGCATCTGGCTGATGGGCGGCGCGGAACACGTCGAGCCGTTCGAGAAGCCCGGCGTCGCGAGCTTCCTCGGGCCGATGATGCTCGAAGGCACGACGTCCAAGAACGGCGAGGCCCTGGCCGAAGCGCAGCAACTCCTCGGCATCCGGCTCGCCATCGGCGTCGGCGGTCAGACCGGGTCGGTCGGGTTTACGTCCACGACCGCGACCTTCAAGGACACGCTCACGCTGCTGATGGACGTAGTGCTGAATCCGACGTTCCCGAATGACGCGCTCGAGCGTCAGCGATCGCAGCGGCTGATTGCCTTCAAGCAGCAGATGGCGCGGACAGCAGGCATCGCGGGCCGCGTGTTCCCCAAGCTCCTGTACGGCGACGAGCACCAGCTCGGACGCGTCATCAGCGAGGGGTCGCTCTCCAGCATCACGCGTGAGGATCTGATCGCGTTCCACAAGACGTACCTGCAGCCGGGGCGCGCGATGGTGGTGGTATCGGGTGACGTCAACGCGGCCGAGATCAAGAAGACGATCGAAAGCGCGATGACGCCCTGGGCGCGCGCGGGCGCGAAGCCGGCGTTCAACTACACCAAGCTCCCCGCGCCGAAGGCGACGACGATCTATCTGGTGGATCAGCCGAAGGCGGCGCAGTCCACGGTGGCCATCGGCAATCCGGGGCCGCCGCGCAGCACGGCCGACTACTACGCGCTCGAAGTCATGAACGCGATGCTCGGCGGGCTGTTCCAGTCGCGGCTGAACGCCAACATCCGCGAAGACAAGGGCTACAGCTACGGCGTCGGCTCGGGATTCGGCTTCGGCCGCGGTCCGGGCGCGTTCCGGACCGGCGGCGACATCGTCTCGGCCAAGACGGACGCCGCGCTCGTCGAGTACATGAAGGAGCTTCGTGGCATCATGGGCCCGAGGCCCGTCACCGACGAAGAGCTGCAGACCGCGAAGGCGTCGCTCATCCAGTCGCTGCCGAGCGAGTTCGAGACCGTGTCGTCGGTGAACGGCGCCATTGCGTCGCTCTGGCTGCAGGGGCTGCCGGACGACTACTACAACCAGTTCGTCGCCAAGGTCTCCGCCGTCACGAAAGAGGACGTCGTCCGCGTGGCGAAGCAGCACATCGACCTCGACCACCTCGTGATCCTGGTCGTCGGCGATCGCGAGACGATCGAAGCGCCCCTCCGCGCGACCAAGATCGCGCCGGTCGTCATCCTCAATTCGGAAGGAAGGCCGGTTAAGTAGGCCGTACGTGCCGCCCTGAAGACCAGGGCGGCCTACATGACAGCCATGTAGGCCGCCGCGGGTTTTGCGGCGGCGAGTTGATCAACTGATCAGCGCCCCGATCTCCGCGGCCTGGCGTTCGCCGTCGGCCTCGCCGATCTCCATGAGCCGCTTGATGTAATCGGGCTGAAAGAGCAGGAAGCTCAGCAGATCGGGGCTGCGGGTGTCGCGCGCGCCGGCGCTCCGCACGAGATACCGGAACGACGGCGGCAGGCTCGGCTCGTATTCGCCGGCCAGCTTGCCGAGATCCTGCGACGGCCGCACGAGGACGATGTCCACGGGCCGAAGGCCCTGGCGGGCTTCCGGCGGCAGGGCGGAGACCAGACTGTTGATGCGCCGGAGCGTGAGCGCGTCGCGATCGTGGTCGTCGAGAAAGACGGCATTGAGGAGCTGGCCGGCGATCTGCAGCGGCGGCGGGTAGCCGTACACCTGCGGCTGCTCGGCCTCCCGAATCGATCGGCTGTACCGGGTGGAAAACGCGACGAGGCGGTTGGCGCCAAGATGCACGGCGGGTGACAGCGGCGTCACGAGGCGGATGCCGCCGTCGCCGTACCAGGCCGAGTCGAGCTCGACGGCGGGGAAGAGCAGCGGCAGCGCCGCCGACGCCATCACGTGATCGACCGTGATGCGCGCCTGACGGCTTCGCCGGAACGGCCGCTCCCAGTCCTCGAGGTTCTTGCCTTCGACCCACGCGACCGTCTGGCCGGTGGTGTAGCTGCTCGTCATCACTGCGAGCGCGACGAGCCGTCCGTCCATCACGCTGCGCCGGATGCCCGCGATTTCGCCGTCGGCATCCACGCGGAACGCGGCCATCAGGGTCTCGCGCAGCGGCTGCGTGTCGACGAACCCGCGCAGCGGCGGCCGGACGGCCCGGCCGCCGAGCAGCAGCCGCATGCCCCAGTGCACGACCGTGCGGCCGAGCGACACGGGATTGGCATTGAACACCTTGTCCACCGTGAGCGTGCGCCAGAGATCGGACAGCTCTTCGACCGCCGCGCCGAACGGCCCCGGATGCGCCGCGAGGAACACGGCGTTGATGGCCCCCGCGGACACGCCCGTGATGATGGGCAGGCGGAGATTCGGATAGCGCCGGCCCAGCGAGCGCAGTAGCCCGACCTGATAGGCCGCGCGCGCGCCGCCGCCGTCGAGGACGATCGCGAGATCGTCTTTATGAGGAAGCGTCACCTGCCTTGCCGCGGCCAGGTGTTGTCGGTGGCGTTGCGATCGGGGAAGCGCTGATCCGGATCGAGCGTGATGGTCGTGATCGCCCGGCCGCCGAAGTCGAGCACCGCCTGGTACGTCCGGCTGCCGTTGAACCAGATGTCCACCGGCCACGTGACGATGGCCGACGTCGCGTCCACCATCCTGGCGTTCGCCATCGGCTTGATCGCCGGGCCGTCCGCCGCGAACTGGACTTTCAGCACGACCGGCGACGGCATCTGTCCCGCCTGCTTCACGGTGACGGTCGTCCGCGCGCCCGACGTCGTGACGTTCTCGATCGATCCCTCAACTGACTCGGTCGTCCAGAGCCAGTAGTACCAGAACCAGTTCAGGTCCTGCTTGAGCTGGTTGTTCATGAAGAAGATGTAGTCCCACGGCGAGGGGTGCTTGAACGCCCACGCTTTCGTGTACTCGCTCATCGCGCGCTGCACTTCCCTGTCGCCGACGATGCCACCGAGCATGGAGAGCATCATCGGCGTCTTGGAGTAGGTCTGAAACCCGTACATGTCGCCGCCGTAGTTGGCGTTCCACATCATCGGCGGTTCGGTCTCGTTGCCGCTGATCTCGCCGTACTGCTGCCCGACGCGATTGAGGTTGGGCGCGGTGCCTCGAAAATCCGCGTTCGACAGGATGTTCATGTACTGATTGAACCCCTCGTCCATCCAGCCGTACCACGTCTCGTTGTTGCCGACCATCATCGGCCACCACTGATGGCCGGTCTCGTGATCGGCGGCGCCCTGGTTGGAGTTGATGACCATCGGATATTCCATGCCCGCGCTGGGCCCGTCCTGCAAGGTCAGCTGCGGAAAGGGATACGGCGCCCAGAGCTTCGAGTAGAACTCCAGCGCGTGCCGCGCGATCGGGCCGGCGTTCTCGAAGAACTTCACGCGGTCCGGCAGGTGCACCATGTGGATCGGCACCGGGCCCTTGCCGGGGATGGTCGCGCGCGTCGCACGCCAGACGTAGTTCTTCGACGTCGCCCACGCGAAGTCGTTCACCATGTCGGCGACGAAGTGCCAGATCAGGCGATTGCCCGGAGCGGGCGTGCCGCTGATCTGCGCCGTCTTCACTTCGTCCGCGCCGACAATCGTGATGACCTCGTCGGACGCGAGCACGCGTGCCAGCCGGCCCGTCGCGGCCGCGGTGAGCACTTCCCCCGGGTTCTGCAGGACGCCGGTGCCGCTGACGATCCAGCCGCCGGGCACGTCGATCCGGACGTCGAAGCGGCCGAAGTTGTTGTAGAACTCCGACGGCCCCAGATACACGTTGGTGTCCCAGCCGCGGAGGTCGTCGTACTTCGCGATGCGCGGGAACCACTGCGTGGGCTGGAAGACGTTGTCGTCCCAGCGCTGGGTCATGCGGTGGCCCTGGCCCGGCCCGCCCGGCAGCTTCGTGCGCCAGCCGATGTCGATCTTCGCCTGCGACTTCGCGGCGATGGGGCTGGAAAGGATGATGCGCGCCAGCGTCTGGTCGAGGCCGACGGCCCGGGCCGCGCCCTGGGCCGTCGCGCGCCCCGGTCCGGTTTGCCCCGGGCTCACGTCGATCGCGGCGCCGTTCACGCTGAGCTGCGTGACGATCATGCCTTCCGTGTTTTCCGCCGGCACCGAACCGCCCCGCGGCACCAGGCCGCGGAAGATGTTGTGATCCAGCCGCAGGAAGATGTTCGGCAACGGCTGCGGGCTGTTGTTGTGCAGCGTGATGGTTTCCGTGCCGGTGAGCGTCTGCGTCGCCGGATCGAGGCTGACGCGAATCGTGTAGTCGGTCTGCAGCTGCCAGTAGCTCGGTCCAGGTCTGCCGGTCGCATCGCGCGTGCCCGCATCCCAGGCCTTGCGAATGGCATTCGTCATTGGCACGTCGCGGCGGATGGCGCGCGGGACTTCCGCGGCCGCGCCCTGCGGCGCTTGTGCGGTCAGGGACGCGGACGGCGCCGTCAGCAGCATGGCGCCAGCGAGGGCAGGTAGGAGGAATCTGCGGCGAATCATGAGGGAATGTTACACTGCCGGCCATGCGCAACTTCCTGCGAACGATGTTGTATTCCGCGGTTTTCGCCATCGCGTTCTTCTCGTTCCGAAGCGGCGAGGTCGTGACGTTGGCCGCGCCTGCCGACTCGATGCTCGTCGGGTTTGGCGGGACGGTGCTGGTGGGTGACGGCGAGGTCTTCGTCGGCGAAGCGGCGAATCAGTTCAGGCCTGGCACCGTCTACGTCTACCGGAAGTCCGGCGGGGCATGGCAGCAGGCGGCCACGCTGACGGGCCCGAACGCGGCGGTCGGCGATCAGTTCGGCACGGCGCTGGCGCTCGATGGCTCGCGGCTCTTTGTCGGCGCCGGCGCGCGCGCGGTGCACGTCTTCGCGAAACAGGGCGCCACCTGGTCGCTGACCGGCTCGCTGCCCATCACGGCGATTCCCGGCGCCATCGCGCTGCCGGCGCCGGGCACGCCGCCGCCGGCGGATCCGGCTGAGGCGGCGGCGCTGCAGAACGCCGACCGATTCGGCACGGCGATGACGGCTTCGGGCGAATGGCTGTTTGTCGGCAAGGCGGTCACGCTGGCCGGTCGTGGCGGACGGATTGGCGGCGGAGGCGGTGGAGCGGGACGAGGCGGCGACGCCGCGCCCGCGCTGCCCGCCGGCGCCGTGTACGCGTTCAAGCGGGATGCCTCGGGTCAGTACGCGTACCACTCGACGCTGAAGTCCGCCGACGCGGCGAGCGCCGGCGACGGCTTCGGATCCTCGGTGGCGACGCTCGGCCCGACCGTGCTCATCGGCGCCAGCGGTCAAGCGAACCGCGCGGGCGTCGTCTTCGAGTTCGGCGTCGATGCCGCCGACGGCGCCTGGAAGCCGCAGCGCTCGTTTGCGCCGCTCGGGATCCAGACCGGCGACAGCTTCGGCTCCGCCATCGTCGCCTCCGGCGATCAGGCGATCATCGGCGCGCCCGGCGATGCCGGCGGCTACGGGGCCGTGTACGCATTCAGAAAAGTCGAGCAGGCAGCCGGCCGTCGCGGTGGCGGCGGCGGTCAGGCCGGCGCGCCTCCAGCGGCGCCTCAGGCCGGCGGCGGCAATTTCACGTGGCAGGAAGTCAGCCGGCTCGCTTCACCCGCCGGCGGACGGCTCGATCGCTTCGCGGCTGCGCTCGCGGCCGACGACAAGGAAGTGTGGGTCGGCGCGCCGGGCGCGGCCGGTCCCGGACGCGTGTTCGTGTTTCCGGGCAACGCGACGGGCTTCAGGCTCGATGGCCTCCAGGTCGTCGGGCCGAATCGTGACGAGCCCGCCTCGGCGGGGCAGTCGCTGTCGTTGCGCGGCAACGTCGCGGCGGTCGGCGCGACCGGCGTCAACCGCAACGGCGGCGCGCTCTTCATCTACGAGCGCGATCAGAACGGCGTGTGGCGCGAGCAGCCGATGATGGCGCCCGCGCTCGACGAGCTTCCGGCGCTCACGGGCACCGAGCGCCGCTGCAGCGGGCAGGGCAAGGTCGAGATCTTCGAGTGCGGCGCCACCGATCTGCAGGCGTTCCTGCCGCCATCCAAACTGAGCCACGACGGCCACTACATTCAGCTGAGCAGCCTCTGGGGCTACACGGACGCGAAGACGAAGAAGGAGTGGGCGATCGTCGGACGCCGCGACGGCGCGACGTTCGTGGACATCACGAATCCGGTCAAGCCGATCGTGGTCGCCGATCTGCCGCTGACCGAGGGCGCGAGGCCCAGCTCCTGGCGCGAGATCAAGGTGTACAAGGACACGGCGTACATCGTCTCGGACGGCGCCGGCCCCCACGGCATCCAGGTCTTCGATCTCGGACGGCTCCGCACGATGACACCGCAGGCGAACGGACTGCCGCAGAAGGTGGACGCCGACTTCATCTACCGCCAGGTCAACAGCGTCCACGACATCGTGATCAATGAGGAGAGCGGCTTCCTGTATGCCGTGGGATCGAGCGCCGGCGGCACCACGTGCGGCGGCGGCCTGCACATGATGGACGTGCGCGCCGATCCGAAGGCGCCGGTCTTCGTCGGCTGCTACGCCGACACCCAGACCGGCCGCGGACGCACGGGCTACTCGCATGACGCGCAGTGCGTCAGCTACAAGGGCCCGGACAAGCGCTACAAGGGCCGCGAGATTTGCATCGGCTCCAACGAAACGGCGATCAGCCTGGCCGACGTCACCGACAAGGCCAATCCGAAGTTCATCTCACGCGCGGAATATCCGAACGTCGGCTACACGCACCAGGGCTGGTTCGACGAGCAGCATCGCTGGTTCTATGTGAACGACGAGCTCGATGAAGGCCGCAACGGCATCGACAAGACCCGCACGCTCGTCTGGGACCTCGTGGATCTCGAGAACCCGAAGCTCATCAAGGAGCACATGGGCACGACGGCCGCCTCGGATCACAACCTGTACGTGAAGGGCGACCTGATGTACCAGGCGAACTATCGCGCCGGCCTCCGGATCCTGACGATCAAGGATCGCGGCAACCCGAAGGAAGTGGCGTACTTCGACACCGCGCCGTTCGGCCCGAACACCGCCGGCTTCAACGGCGCGTGGAACGTGTATCCGTTCTTCAAGAGCGGCTCGATCATCGTGAGCAGCATCGAGCAGGGCCTGTTCATCGTGAAGACCGCGGATAAATGAGACTTCTGCTCGCGCTCATTGCCGCAGTTGGCTTGACGGACGGCGCGCGGAACGCGCGCCCCGCCGCAGTACAGGCTGATCTGCTCTACGTCTGCATCCAGGACGACGCGAAGATCGCCGTCGTGGACATGCGGGCGAAGTCGGTCGTCCGTACGATCGATCTGCAGAAGCTCGGGTTCCCGGCCACCGCCAAGCCGCACTACATCGTCGTCGAGCCGGACGGGTCGGCGTGGTACGTGTCGCTCATCGGAGCCAACCGCGTCGTGAAGTTCGACCGCCAGGACCGCATCGTGGGGCAGTTCGAGATGGAGACGCCGGGCATGCTGGCGATCGCCGGGCCCGTCCTCGCGGTCACGCGGTCGATGAGCGCGGTGAATCCGCCGAAGCGCATTGCCATTCTCCGCCGCGACACGCTGACGGGCGACGAGCTGGATGTGATCTTCCCGAGGCCGCATCCGATCGCGGCACTGGCGACGGCCGAGAGCGGTTACGTCTATACGGGAAGCCTCGGCGTGAATCAGCTTGCCGCCATCTCGTTCGCCGACGACAAGGTGGAGCTCCTGTCGATCCCGGGCCCGACGCACTCGCTGGTGCAGTTCGCGCTCTCGCCCGACAACAGGACGCTCGTCGGCTCGACGGACGTCTCCGGCCAGCTGCTCGTGTTCAGTCTCGCGTCACCCGCGAAGCCGGCGCTTGTGAAGGCGATCGACGTCGGCAAGATGGCGTTCGATCCGGCGTTCACGCCGGACGGGCGAGCGGTCTGGGTGCCGGTCAAGAGCACCAACGAAATCGTCGTCGTCGACACGGCGTCGTGGACCGTGAAGTCGCGCATCAAGGACGATGCGTTCAAGCAGCCGCATCAGATCGTGTTTTCGCCGGATGGCGCGACGGCGTTCGTGACGACCAACAACAAGATGGACCACATGGCCGATCCCGCGCACGCCGGCCATGCCATGCCGGGCGCCGGCGGCGCCGCGTCGCTCGTGGTCGTCGACGTGAAGTCCGGCAAGGTCGAGAAGGCGATCGAGCTCGGCCAGAACCTCACCGGGATGGGCCGCCGCAATGGCGGGTAAGTACGTAGCCGGCGGGCTTCAGCCCGCCGGATCCGCAGGCCTGAAGGCCTGCGGCTACTGCCTCCTGGCGCTGTGCGTCAGCGCCTTTCAGCCTGCCGCCTCCTTCCGCTTCCAGCGCGAAGTCGCGCCATTCCCCGTGCTCGACGAGACCGGCCGCCCGTACGCGCAGCCGTTTCTCGGCGGGCTGGACGTGCCGCGGCCGCAGTTCGTGGACATCGACGCCGACGGCGACCTCGATCTCTTCCTGCAGGAATACTCGAACCAGCTCTGGTTCTTCGAGAACACCGGATCGGCCAGGGTGCCCGCGTACACCTGGCGCACCGATCGGTTTCAGGATGTGGACATCGGCGAGTGGTACCGCTTCGTCGATCTCGACGCGGACGGCGACTTCGATCTCGTCGGCGAGCTGCCGTTCAGCCTGATCCGGCACTACCGCAACGTCGGAAGCAGGACCGATCCAAAGCTCCAGTACGTCGGTCCGCTCAAGGACGCCGAGGACAAGGACATCTTCATCGATCGGCAGAACATCCCGGCGTTCGTGGACATCGATTGCGACAACCGGCTCGACTTCTTCGTGGGCCGCGTCGAAGGCACGATCGCGCGCTACGAAGCCGAACGGCCGGCGGGCGATCGGTTCGAGTTCATTCAGGAGCGGTTCGAGAACATCGAGATTGTGGGACGTGGAACGACCTCGGGGGTCGTTTCCGGACCTTTCGTGCTGGAAACGACCCCCGAGGTCGTTCCGAGCGCCTTTCACGGCGCCAACGCTTTCGCCTTTGCGGACTTCGACGGCGACAAGGACTTCGACCTCTTCTGGGGCGATTTCTTCGAAGCCGGCATGCTGCTCATCGAGAACATCGGCCGGACGTGCAGCTCGCCCTCCTTCCAGGTCGAGCCGGTGCAGCTGCCGTTTGCGATCGACACGCTGACGAGCGGCTATAACTCGCCCGCGCCGGTCGATCTCGATGGCGACGGCGACCTGGACGTGCTGATGGGTGTGCTGGGTGGCGCGTTCAACCCGATCAGCACCGCGTCCGACAACTTCTATTACTGGGAGCGAACGGCCGCGGAGAAGCTCGAGCTGCGGACGCGTCGCTTCCTCGACGGCATCGACCTCGGCAGCGAGGCACAGTTGGCGCTGGTGGACCTCGACGCCGACGGCGACCTCGATCTGGTCGTCGGGACGAAGCTCGACTCGAAAGCGGCCGACGCGGGCCGGCTTGTCGTCTTTCTCAACGAGGGCACGAAGGCCGCGCCCCGGTTCCGGCTGTCGAACACGCTCAAGCTGACCGACGCCATCCACCTCGCACCGGCGTTTGGCGATCTCGACGCCGACGGCGATCCGGATCTGCTAATCGGGACCTGGAATCAGGGCATTCTGTTCTTCCGCAATACCGGATCGGCGCGGGCGCCCGCCTGGACGGCCGAGCCGAGCGCCACCATCCAGCCGGCGCGTGCCAGCTTCGCGACGCCCGTGCTCGCCGACATCGACGGCGACATGGATCTGGACCTCTTCGCCGGCCAGGCGAGCGGCGCGATTCTCTTCTATCGCAACACCGGCAGCGCGAAGTCGCCGCGCTTCGAGCTGGTGAGCGATCGGCTCGACGATCTCCGTCCCGGCCGCCGGACCTCCCCCGCGCTCGTGGACGTGGACGGCGACGGGCGTCTCGATCTCGTCGTCGGCCGCGAAGAGCCCGGCGCCGCGGTGTATCGCAACGCCGGCTCCGCCGCGTCGCCGAAGTTCGTCGAGCTGAAGGACGTCACGCTACCGCTACCGACGATGGCGACGCCCGTCTTCGGCGATCTCGATGGCGACGGCCGTCTCGATCTGCTGGCCGGCACCTACAGCGGCGGCATCGTGTTCCTTAGACGCAGGAACTAGCGGAGACTTAGATGGCCAAACCCCGGCAGCGGACGATCATCATCGGCGGGCTGGTGCTCGCCGCCGGCACGATCCTCGCCGTCTATCAGGTCAACGTCGCGCGCAGACACGAGGTCAACCGGATCGCCCATGAGGCGGCTCGCGAGCGCCGGGAAGCCGCCGGGCGCGTGCCCGTGCCCGAAGCGGTCATGCAGCGCCGCCGCGAGCTGGCAGAAGAGCTGCGCACCGTGACGCTCCAGAACTGCGAGCTGAAGAGGGTGGGTGGCGCCTACGACGGCGGCTATCTGATGTGTGGCAACCTGCTGACCGGCCTCCAGAGCGCCTATTCGTACGGCATTGGATCGGACGACGACTGGGGATGCGAGATGTCACGCACGCATCGCGTGCCGGTGCATCAGTACGACTGCTTTGCGCCGACGAAGGTCCGGTGCTTCGGCGGCGACCTCCGTCTGAACGAGCAGTGCGTGGGCCCGCGGACGGAAGTCATCGACGGCAGGTCCTTCGACTCGTTTGCGGCCCAGATTGCGAAGAACGGCGATTCCGGCCGGAAGATCGCCGTCAAGGTGGACATCGAAGGCGCCGAATGGGACGCCATCGTCGCGACGCCTGATGACGTGCTGGCCGCGATCGACCAGATGCCCATGGAGCTGCACGGCCTGGACGAGCCGAACGTTCTTCCGGCGATCCGGAAGCTGAAGCAGCACTTCCATCTGGTCGCCATTCACTTCAACAACATGGCGTGCACGGCTGCCGCCGCGCCATTCCCCGCAACGGCTTATCAGGTGCTGCTGGTCAACAAGCGGATTGGCGTCGTCGGCCCGCCGCCGGCCGGGAGTCCGACGCCGGAATCGCTCATGGCGCGCGACAGCCCGAAAGAGCCGGACTGTCAGCAGATCAAGCGATAGGAGCACCAACGATCTCGGCTGAATCCTGTAGTTTCGGGGGGCACGCACCATGGCCAGCCGCGACGACTTCGTCTGGTTCAAGCAGACCTTCCTCCGTGACATCGAACCCGCGATCGCGGGTACGCCCTTCACCCTCGATCTGCTCGCGGCCATCGCCGCGCAGGAAACCGGCCACATCTGGACGTCGCTCCGCGACCGCGTGCCGCTCCCCGGCCTCCTGGAGATTTGTGTGGGCGACACGCTCGATGCCGACCGGGGCCGTTCGGCGTTTCCGCGCACGAAAGCCGACCTGCTGGGAGCACCCCGTGGCGCCGAGATGTTTGCGATCGCGCACGACTCGCTTGTGCGGATGGCCGCGCGCGTGCCGGCGTTTGCCGCGGTGGCGGCCCGGCCCGACAAGTTCTGCCACGGCTACGGCATCTTCCAGTACGACCTGCAGTTCTTCCGGACGGATCCCGACTACTTCCTGAACCGCCGCTGGCGCAGCTTCGCGGCCTCGCTCGGGAAGTGTCTTGACGAGCTCACGGCCGCCCGCACCCGCGCCGGACTGGCGGGGCGCGCCGGGCTCAGCGACCTCGAGCTCGTGCACGTCGCCATTGCCTACAACGCGGGCAGCTTCAAGCCCGCGAAGGGACTTCAGCAGGGCTTCTTCGACGGACGGAAGTTCTACGGCGAGATGGTGTTCGATCTGCTCCGGCTCGCGCAGACCGCCGAGTCTCCCTCGCAGCCGCCGCGGATTCAGCCGCCTGCGCCGGGATCGGCGCCCGTCGCACCGCCCACACCCGTCAGCCCGACAGGCGCGCTCTTCGAGGTGAATGTCAGCGAGTCGCCGTTACGGCTGCGCAGCGAGCCGAGGGTCGATCGCGCCAGTCCGAACGCGAACGTCATCGCGCGATTGCCCGACGGTCACCTCGTCTCGCGTGTATCGGGAGCGGCCGGCGACCGGTTCATGGAGATCGAGACGAGCCTGAATGGCGCGCACCTCCACGGGTTCGCCGCGACCGAATTCCTCTCGCCCGCACCAGCGGGTGCTGTGATCCCCGTGGTCGTCCCGGATGCGACGCCGCCGAGCGAAGGTGTCGTCGCGGTGCTCGCGCCGCGGCCGCGCGGTGTCGTCACAAGACGAACGGCCGTGGCGGGCGCTCTCTCCCTCAACGAGCCGGACCAGCCGGGGCGCCACGGTGGCACGCCGGACGAGCTGCGACAGGAGCTGGCCGCCATCGTCGATTACCTGGCGGTGGATCGGGCGTCACACGCCCGCTATCAGCCGAGGGACGGCCTGACCTTCTGCAACATCTACGCGCACGACTACTGCCACCTGGCCGGAGCGTACTTGCCTCGGGTGTGGTGGACGCCGGATGCCATCGAGCGGCTCGCGCGAGGCGAGGTGGTCGAGCCGCGGCTCGAGCGCACGATCGACGAGCAACGGGCCAACGATCTGTTCCGATGGCTGCGCGCGTTCGGGCTCCGCTTCGGCTGGCGGCAGACGGGCACCGTCACGAAGCTTCAGACGGAGGCGAATGCCGGCGCCGTCGCGCTCATCATCGCGCGGCGGACGGCCGACGGAAAGTCGGGCCACGTCGCAATGGTCGTGGCGGAGACGGCTGATGATCGGGCGAGGCGAGACCGCGCCGGCGAGGTGATTGCGCCCGTGCAAAGCCAGGCCGGCGCGCGCAACTTCCGCAGAGGCACCGGCACGCTCAACTGGTGGACCGGCGCGCAGTTTGCCGACAGCGCGTTCTGGATTCATCCGTGAAAACCGACGTCGGGTGTGGGTTTTTACAAATAGATAACCTACAGCCGACTTCTGTTTTCGAAGAACCGGCAAGACATTTGAATGCCGTGAGGCATGCCCTTCAGAACGCAGGCCGGTTCAGGCGGAATCGTGTTTCACGTCTTGAACCGGGGCGCCAGACGCCTTCGGCTCTTCGATGCGCCGGACGACTACCGGGCGTTCCTCCATTGCTTGGCTAGGACGAGGGACCGGATCCCTCTTCGGATCTTGGCGTACTGCGTCATGCCGAACCACTTCCACCTGGTCGTCTGGCCCACGCAGGACGGTGAACTCGCGAGGTTCATGCACCGGATGACGAGCACCCACGCCAAGCGATGGCATGTCAGGCGCGACACGTCGGGCGATGGAGCGGTCTATCAGTCCCGCTACAAGGCACTCGCGGTCCAGGGGGACCGCCATTTCTTGACTGTCTGCCGGTACGTTGAGCGCAATGCGCTTTCGGCAGGACTTGTGCAGCGTGCCGAAGAATGGCCGTGGTCCAGCTTGGCCGAGTCAGGCGAAGGAGGGGCGCCAGTGCCTATCGACGACTGGCCAGTTCAAAGGCCGCCCGACTGGCCGACTCTCGTGAACGAGACGCAGTTTGCGTCGGAGCTTGAGCAAGTGCGTCAAGCCGTCCGGAGCGGTCTGCCTCTAGGGGACACAAGCTGGGCTGTTCACACCGCGCGACGGCTGGGTCTGGAGGCCAAGCCACCCGGTCGACCGCGAAAATGTGGGCAATAGCGGTCGAGACCGACGTCAGGTGAGCGGTTCCGGCGATTTGTAAAAACCCACACCCGACGTCGGTTTTCTTATCGCAGGACGGCCGGTTGCCGCCCGACCGGGCCAGTCGGAGCCTCCACCGGCGCTGACGGATCCGGAAACACGATCACCGTGAAGGCGCCCACCTGGTGCCGGCTGAACGGGACACGTTCGTCGCGCAGCACGTTCAGGCAGGACTCCATCGGCGTGCGCGACCAGTCCGGGTGAAACACCCAGGCCTTTACCGGCTGTGCCCGGAATGCGTCTTGGTACGGCAGGTGGCGGCTCTGCGAGAGATCGATGGCCTCGATAATCGGATCTTCCTGAAAGACGAACGAGAAGCGGTATGCGAACCAGTAGTCGGAGGCCGCGTAACGGATCCCGCGCGCGCGGAGGAACTCGCGGACCTGCTGTTCCGGCTGCTCGTAGTGCTCAGCGGCGTAGCGGCGGGGGAGCAAGCCGTTCACGTAGAAGCCGTAGCTGTGCCACACGGCGACAGCCGCGACGATCAGGTACGGTGCGAACGCAGTGGCAAACCGCGCGCTTCCGAGCCGCACCGCCAGCGGAGCGAGGGCGAACGGCGCCATCCAGAACACCGGACCCAGGTAGCGCGTGGTCCACATGTCTGACGGTGCGGTCGAGGCGACGAACCCCATGAGCGTGGTGATCGCGACAGCGGCGCCGAGCGCGCCGAGCCGAAGGACTGGCCACGGGATCGCGTGTTTCAGGGCGAGCACGCCGCCGGCGGCGATGCCGGCGACGAGCGACCAGCCGGCCGCGATCTGCAGCCCGTACCACGGCCACGGCGCCGTCCGGAGTCCGCGCGTCAAGTGGTTCACGCCGTCCTGATAGAGGCCGTAACCCAGCGCGAAGGGCAGCGCCTGTTGCCAGAGCAGCTCGAGGCGCTGGCGCAACTGGTAAGTGCCGAAGCCGAGGACGCCGCTGGTTGGCGTCTCGTTGAACAGGCGGATCGCGACGACCAGCGCGACGCCGGCCGTCGCGCCTACAAGGCAGGCCGCCAGTCTCCGCCTCTTCGTCGTCGAATCCCTGGTGTCGTCGGACGTGCACAGCAGCGCGAAGATGGCAATGCCCGGCATGAACAGCAGCGTGTAGAGATCGACCAGCACCGCGAGCGCCGCACAGCACGCGCCGGCCCCGAACCTCAGCGACGAGCGGCGCGACGCAGCCGCGCCATCGAGCAGCCAGATCGACAGGAACACCAGCGTGATGGACCACTGCCGCGGCGGCGCGACGGTAATGGCGTTGATCGCGGGCGAGCCGATGACGAGGACCAGGACCCCGACCACTGCGGCGAGCAGGCCGATGCGCCGCTCGAGGACGGCAAATGCGAGTCCGAGGGCGAGCAGGTAGCCGGCGAGAGGAACCAGCGCGAGGACGAGCGGAGAGATCCCGAAAACCCCAAACGCTCCGGCTGTCAGGACGCTGTCGAGCGAGCTCTGATACCCGGCTTCCCACAGGAACCAGGACCACTCGCCGTGAAGGATGTGAATCGCCTGCAGCCCGACCACGGCGGCGTCCGAGTTGACGTCGCGAGCGTTGAGGAGCGCGGGCAGACGGAAGAGAACGGCGCTGGCCAGGAGTGCGCCGGCGACGAGAAGGGCCCTCACTTGATTCGAGGCGCCTCGGGAATCGCGGCGCCGTCGTGACGCGGTTCGGATCCCGCGAAGTGCACGCCGGTGCCGTTGCTCATCACGGCCTGGCCGAAGCCGAACGTGCCGGAACGTGGCTGGACCAGGCGGACCTCGTGGCCGAGCGCCGTCAGTTCCTTGCGTACGGACTCAGCAATCAGCGCCTCGACGTCCACGTCGCAGCCGCTGAACGACCCCTTCGTGAAGCGGCCCACTTCGAGCGCCTCCTGCACGTCGAGGCCGAAGTCGGCGATGTTCGACACGAACTGCGCGTGCGCCTGCGCCTGGTTGAACCCGCCCATGATCCCGAAGCCGATCTTGACGTCGTCCTTCTCCATGAAGGCCGGGATGATCGTGTGGAGCGGGCGCTTGCGCGGCGCGATCTGGTTCGGGTGGCCGTCTTCCATCGTGAACAGCGCGCCGCGGTTGTGCAGCATCACGCCCGTGCCCGGCGCGACCAGGCCGCTCCCGAACGACGAATACAGACTCTGGATGAGCGAGACGATGTTGCCGTCGCGATCGATGACGGAGAGGTAGATCGTGTCGCCGCCGTGGCCGTCGGTGAGGCCGGAAAACTTCGACGGTTCGACCGTGCACGCGGCCTTGGTCGGGCTGATGAGTGCGGCGCGCGCCTCGGCGCTCGCGCGGCTCAGCATCTGCGCCACCGGCACTTGCGAGAACTTCGGATCGGCGACGTACCGCAGCATGTCGGCGTACGCGAGCTTCTTCGCTTCGATCATCACGTGCAGCGCCTTGGTGCTCGTCAGGCCGTACTCCGCGATGGGGAAGCGCTCCATGAGGTTGAGCATCATCAGCGCCGCGATGCCCTGCGTGTTCGGCGGCAGCTCGTGGACCGTCCAGCCGCGATACGTGGTCGAAATCGTGTCAACCCACTCCGGCTGGTACTCCTTGAGGTCGGCGGCCGTCATCGTCCCGCCTTTCTCTTTCGAGATGGCGAGGATCGCCTCCGCAACCGAGCCTTCGTAGAATCCCGCCACGCCCCGGTCGGCGACCAGACGCATCGTCTTCGCCAGATCCGGATTCTTCATGACCTGGCCGGCCACCGGCGCGCGGCCGTTCAACAGAAAGGCAGACGCCGCGTACGGCTCCGCGGCAAGACGCCGCTGGCCGCCCGACCAGTAGCGCGCGACGACATCGGTGACGGGGAAGCCGTCTTCGGCGTAGTAAATCGCGGGCGCAAGGATGTCGGCCATCGGCAACTTGCCGAAGCGCGAGCGCATCATCTCCCAGCCCTTGATCGCACCCGGCACCGTCACGGAGTAGATGCCGCTGCCCGGCATGCGCGTCTGGCCCTTGGACTTCAGGAAGGCCGGCGTCAGCCCGCTCGGCGCCCAGCCGCCCGCGTTCAATCCGTAGAGCTTCTTGCTCTTGGCCTCGTAGTAGATCGCGAAGAGGTCGCCGCCGATGCCGTTGTAATGCGGCTCGACGAGACCGAGGACCGCATTGGCGGCAATGGCCGCGTCGATCGCGTTGCCGCCGCGCTCGAGCATCTGCACGCCCGCGCGCGCGGCGAGCGGCTGGCTGGCGGCGACGATGCCGAGTTTGGTCATGACTTTGGAGCGCCCGACCTGGACCCTGGGGCGGCGCGCCGGCTCTTCCTGCGGCTGTTGCTGCTGCTGCGCGCCAAGCCCGCCCGCAATGGCCATCGAGAGGAGCGCCGCCGCCGCAATGCGTGTCGTCATGACGGGGATTCTAACCGCCTGCGGATGAAACCACGCCGTCGGCGTCAGGCAGCCCGTTCGGGGGGCCTTCCAGTTTTGAAGGGCCCATAGAATGTTGGGTCTCGATGCCCGCTCGCGAGTTCTCGGACCAGAAGACCGACCACGCGCGCTCGTCCCGGCGCCGGTACAAGGGTTTTGTCAGGGACTACCGGTCGGGCCAGCTCGATGCGGCCACTGACGCGCGAGACGATTTCCGGAGGAGCAAAGAGCCCGCTGAGGACACGGAGGGAACGGGGTCCACGGAGAAACCAGCGAAGGGAAAAGGCCTCCTTCGGGGCAAACGCAAACAGTACCTCCGAGAGTACTTGCGCTGGCTGTGGCCGCACCGCGGAGCGGTCGCCGGACTGTTCACGCTCGCGCTCATCGGCGCGTCGATGGAAATGGTCGAGCCGCTGTTCATGCGGTACATCATCGACAACGTCATCCTCGCACCCGACGTCGAGCGGGCCGTCCGCCTCACCAATCTGAACATCGCCGGCGCGGTGTTTCTCAGCCTCATCGTGGCCGGAAGCCTGGTCCGGATGATACGGGACTACCGGCAGCGTGTGTTGAACGCGCACGTCATGCTGTCGCTCCGGCGCGCACTCTTCGACCACCTGCTGCACCTGCCGCTCGCACGGTTGTGGGACATGAAGACCGGCGGCATCCTCTCGCGCCTGACCGGCGACGTGGACACCACCACCGGTCTGTTGCAGATGGCGATTGTCTCGCCGCTGCTCTCCGTCATCCGGCTGACGATTGCCGTCATTATTCTGTTCAACCTCAACTGGCAGCTCGCCGTGACGGCGCTCTCGATTATTCCGGGCGTGATGCTCATGAGCCTCGTGCAGTCCCGGCGCGTGCGACCCATTTACCGCTCGGTCCGCAAGGACGCGGAAGTGATCGACGGGCGTGTCGGCGAGACGTTCTCGGGGATCCGGGTGGTGCGCGCGTTCCGCCGCGAGGCCCGCGAGCTGCTCGACTACCTGGTCGGCCGGCACGCCGTGCTTCGCAAGGAAATGTTCGCGCACCGGCGTGAGATGGTGATCTGGAGCTCGTGGGGCCTGCTCCTCGGCGGCGTGAACGTCGTGATCGTCTGGTACGGCGGGTATCTCGTTCTCGAGGGATTGGCCAAGGTCGGCGACATCTTCGCGTTCCAGTGGTACACGTTTCTCCTTCTCAATCCGGTCTGGAACATCGTGAACTCGTTCTCCGAGCTGCAGCGATCGCTGGCCGCGACCGAGCGCGTGTTCGAAGTGATGGCCATGGGGACCGACAAGCCGGATCGCCCGGACGCGCGCGAGGCGCCGAAGCAAGTCGAAACGCTCGAGTTCCAGGACGTCGAGTTCGAGTACCGCGAAAACACGCCGGTCGTTCGCGACTTCAATCTCAACGTGTCCGGCGGCACGATCGTCGCGCTGGTCGGTCGCAGCGGGGCGGGGAAGACGACGGTCACGGACCTCGTCGCGCGCTTTCAGGATCCGACGCGCGGCCGTATCTTGTTGAATGACATCGACATCCGGGATCTGAAGCTCGCGACGTACCGCAACCTGCTTGCGATCGTGCAGCAGGACGTCTTTCTCTTCGACGGATCGGTTCGCGACAACATCGCGTACGGCCGTCACAGCGCGTCCGACGCCGAGGTCGAGGAGGCGGCCCGCCTCGCCAACGCCCACGAGTTCATCGTCGAACTGCCGCACCAGTACGCCACCTTCGTCGGCGAGCGCGGCGTGAAACTGTCCGGAGGGCAGCAGCAGCGCCTCGCCATTGCGCGCGCGTTTCTCAAGAGCCCGCAGATTCTCATCCTCGACGAAGCCACCAGCAACCTCGACACCGAGAG